>Ga0080064_1000947_pt1 | contig 66500 bp, 77 predicted proteins | sample Subgrocontami54m_FD_69260 | JGI IMG/M metagenome (GOLD analysis project Ga0080064, IMG submission 69260) | Subsurface groundwater microbial communities from S. Glens Falls, New York, USA - GMW46 contaminated, 5.4 m (SPADES assembly) (version 2) ... | reverse complement strand
AATAATTACCCCAGGAAGATACTGGGATACAAGACAGCCAACCAAGCGGCTGAAGAATACTTACAAAGCGACAGTTTTTGTAAGAGATCTAAAGTTGTCGCACTATGAGTTACAATCCGCGGTTCCCAGACCTCTAAATAAAATTTATTGACAAACCACTTTATTCTGCGATAATAAATTCCTTACCATTACTGGTAAAATTCCAAGAAAGAGGTATTTATTTTATGAGTGAAGATAGACACGCCGCGTTAGCGGAGATGTATCATCAGACTTTTCGTGAAATAAAAGAAGGGGAGATTGTTAAAGGGACAGTTGTTGCCATTAACAATAAAGAAGCGGTTATTGATATTGGTTTTAAATCAGAGGGTTTTGTTCCTATTGAAGAGTTTCCTGGTGATGAAAAATTAAAAATCGGCGTCACAATCGATGTCTTAATAGAATCCATAGAAGATGAAGAAGGCCGCCTGGTGCTTTCTCGGCTTAAAGCGGAGAAAGTTAAGGGATGGATGAAGCTAGGGGACACTATTAAGGAAGGCGATGAGGTTGAAGGCCGTATTGTCAAACAAGTCAAGGGTGGTTTTATTGCCGACGTGGAAGGGATCGAGGCCTTTTTACCGATGTCTTTGTCTTCCTTCAAAGGAGTTAACCTTGATTCCATCATGACTAATAAATATAAGTTTCAGATCGCTAAGCTTAATAAACCTAAGAGAAACCTTATTCTTTCCCGCCGAGAAGTTGTCCAAAAAGAACGTGAAGTCGTTAGAGATAAACTTTGGGATCAGCTTAAAAAAGGTGAAAAAAGATCAGGAATCGTTAAGGGGATTACCGACTTTGGCGCTTTTATTGATTTGGGCGGCATTGATGGGTTGCTTCATATTACGGATATGAGCTGGACAAGAATTAATCATCCTTCCGAAATCGTCGCGGTTGGAGATAAGGTGGAAGTGTTAATCCTGGATTTTGACAAAGTAAATTCTAAAGTTTCCTTAGGGTTGAAACAAATTAATTCTAATCCTTGGGAAGGAATTTACGAAAAATATCCAACGGGAGCTAAGGTCAAGGGTAAAGTCGTTAATGTGATGCCTTACGGCGTTTTTGTAGAAATCGAAAAAGGGATCGAGGGGCTTCTTCATTCTTCGGAGATTACTTGGCAGAAAAAAATTGTTAACGCTCAGGAAATGTTTAAAGTTGGAGACCAAATCGAAGTTCAAATTATTAATGTTGATAAAGACGCGAAAAGAATTTCTTTAAGCACCAAACAGTTAGAGAGTAATCCTTGGCTGGAAGCTCAAGGGAAATATCCTGTTAATTCCAAGGCGAAAGGGAAAGTGCGTGGATTCACAGATTATGGCGCTTTTGTGGAATTAGATTCTGGCCTCGAGGGCATGATTCATATTTCTGATATGTCTTGGACAAAGAAAGTTAATCACCCCCAAGATATTCTTTCTAAAGGACAGGAAGTTGATGTCCTTATCCTTGGTGTTGATCCAGAAAATAGAAAAATAAATTTAGGGCTAAAACAACTTAAAGAAAATCCTTGGGCAGAGATAGCTCTCAAGTATCCCGTTGGATCAGAGCTGGAGGCTGAAGTTGTTTTGAATTCTAATTTTGGCGTTTTTGTGAAATTAGATGAAGAAGTCGAAGCTCTTGTTTATTCTTCGGAAATAGAAAAAGAGAAGGCAGCCACTTTAAAGCCAGGTGACCGACTTAAGGTGAAGACAATTAAAGTGGATGTTGAGCAGATGAAGATTGGTGTTAGCGCCAAAGTTTAAAAAAAGACTGAAGGCTAAAGACTGAGAGATGCTTTAGTTTTTATCTTTGGTCTTTAGTCCTAACCTCTCCTTAAAGATTATGAATATCCCGCAAGCCATTCAAATCATTTCCCGCGGTACAACCGAAATTATTCATCTTGAAGGTTTAGAAAAAAAATTTCAATCCAGCATGAAGAACAGAAAAGCCCTCCGCGTTAAAGCGGGGTTCGACCCTACAGCCCCGGATATCCATTTAGGGCATGTTGTCCTTCTGCGTAAATTAAGACAATTCCAGGACATGGGTCATGAAATTTATTTTCTCATAGGTGATTTTACGGCTCAAATCGGAGATCCGACTGATAGGCCTTCGACGGGCCGTGATCAGAAAAGGATCAAAATAGATCGGGCTCAGATTAAAGAAAACGCGAAAACTTACAAAGCCCAAGTGTTCAAGATTCTTGATCCCAAGAAAACTAAAATCGTTTTTAACAGTGTTTGGCTTGATCGGTTAAACCCTCAAGAACTTCTTGAGTTGACGGCTTGCTCAACTGTCGCCCAAATGTTAGCTCGCGCGGATTTTAAAAAAAGATTTGAACAGCGCTCGGAGATAAGTATCTTAGAATTTATTTATCCTCTTCTCCAGGGATATGATTCTATTCATTTACAAGCGGATATTGAGCTAGGCGGCAGCGACCAAAAATTTAATTTGCTGATGGGCCGTCAATTGCAAGAAATACATGGACAGGAACCGCAGGTCGTGATCATGACGCCTCTTTTGGTTGGGTTAGACGGCACTCAGAAAATGAGTAAATCATTAAATAATTATGTCGGCATTAATGAGCCCCCCAATGAAATGTTTGGAAAATTAATGTCCATTCCCGATAGTCTAATGGATGCTTACTTTGAATTGTTAACGGATTTTAATCTGGGGGAAATAAAATTGTTGCATCCTAAAGAGGCTAAATTAAAACTGGCTCAAGATATCGTCAGGCAATTTTACGATGAAAAAACGGCCTCGCGGGCAAGAGAATATTTTGAGAAGACTTTTAGTCAGAGAGAAACTCCCGAAGATGTGCCTCAATATAAATTAAGAGAAGACAGCTTGACTCTTAAGAAAATCTTGGTGGATGACACAAAGATTATTTCTTCTTCTCGTGAGCTGTCGCGCATGCTAGAACAGGGGGCGATTGGTTTTGAAGGAACAAAGATCGACGCTACCTGGACTCCTCAAAAAGGGGTTCTGAGGATTGGCAAGAGAAGATTTTTAAAGCTGAACTGAAATTTTTTCATTCTTGCGGCAAAGCAGTAATTGCTTATTTTCCAACACATTAGGGCCGAAGAAATAATCCAAATAAAAATTCTTGACAAACTATTAAAATAGGATATACTTTTTCAACCTGCTGAGGGTGGGTTTAACTTTCCCGATTATTAATTAAAAAGTTTTTATTTTTCTTATTCCTTGAAAATTTTTAAAGGAATGAGGGATTGTATTTTTTTACATTTTTTAGTCATCAGAAAATTTGAGATTTTTAAAACGCCCCTGTAGCTCAGCCGGTAGAGCACGTCCTTGGTAAGGACGAGGTCACCGGTTCAAGACCGGTCGGGGGCTTTTCAAGGGAATTGATAGAAAGATCCTAAGATGCGCGAACCAATTCAATCTGAATGCACGGATTGCCGCCAGATTAATTATAGCGGGATGAAAGACAAGAAAAAACATCCTGATAGGATTGAATTAAAGAAGTATTGTCGATTTTGTAGGAAACATACTCTACACCGCGAGTTGAAAAAATAACGTGACTTATCCATAGAGTGCTCTTCTCTAATATATATAACATGCGAGCACAAAATCTTAAGATATGGATCGTGATTTTATAGGCCTGTAGCTCTAATTGGCAGAGCAACGGTCTCCAAAACCGTGGGTTGTAGGTTCAAATCCTACCAGGCCTGTCTGTTCTTCTTGGAAGATATCGGCTGGTCCGAGTAGGTTTCGTTAAAAGAATAGCAGATGCGTTCAATCTAAAAGAAAAAAAATGTCTATTATTCAAAAAATTAGAAAATTTTTTATCGAGGTCGTTTTAGAACTCAAGAAAGTATCGTGGTCAACGCGAACTGAGCTCATTGATTCAACGAAAGTGGTGCTTTTAAGTTCGCTTCTTTTTGGAATTTTTATTGGAACTGCGGATTTTCTCCTTTCAAAATTTTTGGAATTGATTATTAGGTAAATTAATGGACGATAAAAAGTGGTACGTTATCCATACGCAAACAGGTTCGGAAGAAAAGGCTAAAGCTGGTCTTCAAAGTAAAATGGAAACAACAGCCTTAAAAGAATATGTTGCTGAAATTGTTGTCCCGACCGAACAAGTTTCCGAAATCAGAGGGGGTAAAAAAAGAATTACGGAAAGAAAATTTTTCCCGGGGTATCTCCTTATTAAAATGGAAATGAATAAGGACAGTTGGTATATGGTGAAGAGCACTCCTGGGATTACTGGTTTTATTGGCCCCGGCCGAAAACCAACGTCTATCGCTGAAGAAGAAGTTAATTCTATTTTAAGAAGAACCGAAGACACAGAAACAAAACCTACTCCCAAAATTATCTTTGATATAGGAGAATCCATCCGAATTTCTCAAGGACCGTTCGCGAATTTTAATGGGCAGGTTATGGAAGTTTATCCAGATCGCGGGAAATTAAAGGTAAGTGTTTCTATCTTTGGAAGAGCAACATTGGTTGAAATGGAATATTGGCAAGTGGAGAAAATTTAATGGCTAAAGAAGTTGCTGCGCAAATAAAACTTTATGTCCCCGCGGGGCAGGCTAATCCCGCGCCGCCAGTTGGCCCAGCCTTGGGTCAGCACGGTGTTAATATTATGGGGTTCTGTAAATCTTTTAATGAAAAAACAAAAGGCAGGGAAGGGCTTATCCTCCCAGCCGTCATCACGGTTTATAAAGATAAATCATTTGATTTTATCATTAAAACGCCGCCAACTTCTATCCTTATCAAGAAGGCCGCGAATCTCGCGAAAGCCTCAGGTACGGCCGGTAAGGAAAAAATTGCTAAAATAACGCGCAAACAGGTTGAAGAGATTGCCCGTATCAAAATGGAAGATTTGAATACCGCGGATTTTCATAAAGCCATGAGAACTATTGAAGGGACAGCCCGGAGCATGGGAATTGAGGTGATTGAATAATGGTTAAGATAAGCAAGCGCATGAAAGAAGCCGTAAAGCTCGTGGAAAAAGAGAAGATTTATCCTCTAGAGGAAGCCATTGATACTTTAGTCAAATTTCCGTCAGCTAAATTCGATGAAACTATTGAAGTTCACATTGCCTTAAGCGTTGATATCGGCAGCACTGACCAATCTGTGCGAGGGACGGTTGTTCTCCCCAACGGCACGGGAAAGAAAATAAGAATTGCTGTTGTCTGCAAAGGTGAGTTGGAGCAAAAAGCAAAGCAGGCAGGAGCTGATTTCGTGGGCGCGCAAGATTTAATCGAAAAAGTTGCCGGAGGATTTTTGGATTTTGATGTGGTCATCGCAACGCCGGATATGATGAGGGATTTAAGTAAGTTAGGAAAAATTTTGGGTCCTCGCGGTCTTATGCCTACTCCCAAAGCCGGTACCGTCACCAACGATGTTGAGCGCGCGATTAGAGAAGTTAAGGCTGGGAAAATTGAATTTAAATCAGATAAGCAAGGTGGTCTCCACGTGGGTGTTGGTAAAAAATCTTTCGCGAGAGAGAAGATTCTAGAGAATGTTAAACAGCTTCTGGAAGCGGTTAATCATGCCAAACCAGCATCGGTTAAAGGTAATTTAATCAAAGGGATTTCATTGGCAACGACCATGGGTCCCGGGGTTAAGGTGGCTTTATGAAAAAAGTTGGCCAAGTATATCGAGAAAATTTAGTTGATAATATTAAAAAGGGATTTAATGAGAATAAAAATGTTTTTTTCGTAAGTTATTCCGGTCTTTCTGGTTCCAAAATGAATGATTTCCGCAAGAATCTAAAAAACGTTAAAGCTGATGTTTACGTCTCTCGAAATTCCATCGCGAGAATTGCCTTAAAAGATTTTAAGCAAGAAAAAGTCATTGGAAAAACGATTGGCCAAACCGCTTTTGTTTGGAGCAACGCGGACGCCGTGGAAATTTCTAAAACTCTTATAAAATTTATTGAGAAGTGTGAAAATATCACGATTCATGGTGGATTGTTAGAAGGAGAATCTATCGATAGGGGAGATGTTAAAAAGCTATCTGAGTTGCCTTCAAAACAAGTTTTATTAGCCATGTTGTTCGCGACTATTCAATCACCGCTAACACGGTTAGCGGGAGCTTTAAATGCCAAAACGAGAGAATTATTGTCAATTTTGAAACAATTAAGTGAAAAGGGAGGGAATTAAAATGTCTGAGAATATAGTGGCCGAAAAAAAAGAAAGCCAAGCGTTATCCCCGAAATTAGAGGAAGTGATAAAAACTATCGAGGGGTTAACAGCTCTTGAGCTTTCCATTCTAGTCAAAGGGTTGGAAGATAAATTTGGAATTCAAGCCGCCGCGCCCATGGCTATGGGAGTTGCTATACCAGGAGCAGGGGCTGCGGCACCCGCTCAAGAGCAGAAAACCGCTTTTGATGTAGTCCTTAAAGAAATGGGAGCCAACAAAATAGCTGTTATTAAGGAAGTCAGAGCAGCTACTAACTTAGGTCTTAAAGAAGCCAAAGATTTAGTGGAAGGCGCTCCTAAGACTGTTAAGAGTGGCGTGACTAAGGAAGAAGCCGAAGAGCTCCAAAAGAAGCTCGAAGCGGCCGGTGCAAAAGTTGAATTAAAGTGAGCGTTCGAAATTTTTTATTTCTTTCGAGCGGTCATCCTGAGGAAGTCTAAAGCGACCGAAGGATCTCTTTAAAAAATTAGCCATCACTAAAAAAATCTTTGAAGGGAAGTTAATCGAGTATGGAAAAGCTAAAGATCAGAAACTTTAGTAAATTTCAAGACAACTTTGAGTTGCCTCATTTATTAGACCTTCAGTCGGTTTCTTATGTCCAGTTTCTGCAAAGGGAAATTGCCTCAGAGAAGCGCGCGGATCAAGGGCTGGAAGAAGTTTTTCGAGAAATTTTTCCCTTGGAGAGTTACGATGGGCAAATAAAATTAGAGTATATAAGTTATAATTTAGGGAAAGAAAAATATTCTTATTTAGAATGCAAGCGACGTGGGATGACCTATGCCGCCCCATTAAAAGTAAAGTTGCGGCTTATTACTCCTGTTGATATCAAAGAGCAGGAAGTTTATTTTGGCGATTTTCCTTTAATGACAGATACGGGGACATTTATTATTAATGGCGATGAACGTGTCGTTGTTTCGCAGATGCAGCGTCCGCCCGGTGTTTCCTTTGAATCGGAATTACATCCCACAGGTAAAAGTATCTATTATGGCCGCATTATTCCTTCCCGCGGAGCTTGGTTTGAAATCAAATATGATCTCAATGATGTCCTTTTAGCCTATGTCGATCGAAGACGAAATTTTCCTGTGACTCAAATTTTAAGGATTATGGGTTTATCCAGCGAAGAAGATATGCAAAAGATGCTGGGTAATGATTTTAACAAGTTAAAATTGACTCTTGAAAAAGATCATACTAAAAATAAAGAAGAAGCCCTTTTAGATTTTTATCGTAAGATGAGGCCCACTGAGCCGGCAACGGGTGAGGTAGCCGAGGCTTTATTTTTTAGGCTATTTTTCGATCCCAAGCGTTATGATTTAAGCAAGGTTGGGCGTCATATTATCAATAGAAAATTGAAAATGGATTTGACGCTGGATAACAGGGTGCTTGATTTGGGAACGGTTGTGCAGGTTATTCGTTATTTAATAACTTTAAGAGAAGGTCATGGCGAGACGGATGATATTGATCATTTAGGTAACAGACGTATTAAAACAGTAGGAGAATTAATCCAGAATCAGGTGCGTATTGGATTAGCTCGTCTAGAGCGTTCCATCAAAGAGCGTTTGGTCGTCATGAGTAATTTTGAAAATTTGACCGCTCATCACTTAATCAATTCACGTCTTTTTTCTAATCAAATACAGGATTTTTTTGCTCGCAGTCAATTATCCCAATTCATGGATCAGGTTAATCCCCTTTCCGAAATGACGCATAAAAGAAGATTAAGCGCTTTAGGCCCTGGGGGATTATCTCGTGAACGTGCCGGTTTTGAAGTGCGCGATGTTCATCCGACTCATTATGGCCGCGTCTGTCCTATTGAAACTCCAGAAGGTCCCAATATTGGGCTTATTGCTTCTTTGACGAATTGTGCTCGCGTCAATGATTTAGGGTTCATTGAAACGCCTTACCATAAAGTCGTGGAAGGTCATGTAACGAAAAAGACAGAATATTTGACGGCAGATCAAGATCAGACAGAGCGTATTTGTCCGGCGAATGTTCCTTTAGATAAAGAGGGAAATTTTATAGACAAGGAAATCCCGTGTCGTTATAAGACTGATTTCCCTAAAGTAAAGCCCAAAGATGTTGGCTACATGGATGTTTCTCCTAAGCAGATTGTTTCTGTGGCGACTTCTTTAATTCCTTTTTTAGAGCATGACGACGCTAACCGTGCTTTGATGGGATCTAACATGCAGCGGCAGGCTGTGCCATTAATGCTTCCTGAAGTTCCTTTGGTGGGGACAGGGATGGAAGAAAAGGTGGCTAGAGATTCAGGGGTTGTCGTGATTGCCAAAGAAGCTGGCATGGTAACAAAAGTAGATGCGAGTGAAATTGTGGTTGGAAAAATAACATATCCTCTGATTAATTATCAGCGTACCAACGCTAATACGTGTATTCATCAAAGACCATTGGTTCATGTTGGAGAAAAGGTCGAGCAGGGACAGATCATCGCCGATGGGATTGGAACAAAAAATGGACGATTGGCTTTGGGGCGCAATGTTTTAGTCGCCTTTATGCCATGGCGTGGCTATAACTTTGAGGACGCGATTCTACTTAATGAACGCATTGCCCGAGAAGATGTCTTTACATCCATTCACGTGGAAAGATTCGAAGTCGAATGCCGAGAAACAAGACTAGGGAATGAAGAAGTGACCAGAGATATTCCCAATGTCAGCGAAGAGGCGTTGGTTAATTTGAATGAAGATGGCATTGTCCGTTTAGGCGCTGAAGTGAAGGCGGGTGATATTCTCGTTGGGAAAGTCACTCCTAAGAGCGAAAAAGAACTTTCTCCCGAAGAAAGATTGTTAAGAGCTATTTTTGGGGAGAAGGCGGCTGACATTAGAGATACATCTTTGACCCTTCCTCCCGGCGTTGAAGGCATTGTTGTCAACGCGGAGCTTTTTCAACGGACTGAAAGAGGCAGAAAAACGAAGGAAGATAAAAAGGTGGAGATGGTCGCCATCGAAAAAGTGAAAGCGTATTACAAACAGGAAATTGAATATATTGAAGGGGAGAAGGAAAAAAAATTATCTAAGCTCCTTGGAGTGGATAAAAAACAATTGTCAAAGATTAAGTTTAGTGATTTTGGGGAAGAACACGAAGTGCATGAAATGTTGCGTTTTTATGACGAGAAAGTTGCCGAATTTATTGAAGAAGAAGCCCATGAAACAGAAAGAATTAAGCGCGGCGATGAGTTGCCCGCGGGAGTTCTTAAAAGAGTCGTTGTCTATATTGCCACGAAGCGTAAAATTCAAGAGGGAGATAAAATGGCAGGCCGTCATGGAAATAAGGGAATCGTTTCCCGTATTCTTCCTGAGCAGGATATGCCTTTCTTAGAAGATGGAACAACCGTTGATATTGTTTTAAATCCATTAGGTGTTCCGTCGCGTATGAACGTTGGACAGCTTCTTGAGACGCATTTAGGATGGGCCGCGCGCTCTCTTGGATTTCACGCCGAGACTCCTGTGTTTAATGGAGCGACCGAAGAGGAGATTCACGCGGCGCTGAGAGAATCGGGGCTTCCAGAAAATGGAAAAACGGTGGTTCGTGATGGGTTTACAGGATTTTCTTTTGATCAGAAAATAACGGTTGGCTACATTTATATGCTCAAATTAAATCATTTGGTGGATGAGAAGATTCACGCTCGATCCATCGGACCTTATTCGCTTGTGACTCAACAGCCTTTAGGAGGCAAAGCTCATTTTGGCGGACAAAGATTCGGAGAAATGGAAGTTTGGGCGTTGGAAGCGTATGGGGCGGCTTATACTCTTCAAGAAATGTTAACTGTCAAAAGCGATGATGTCATGGGCAGAAGCCGTATTTATGAAGCCATTGTGAAGGGTCAGCAAAAATTAACGCCAGGGATTCCAGAATCTTTTAATGTTCTTGTCAAAGAGCTTCAAGGGTTGTGTTTGGATATTAGATTAGAGAAATCTAATTTAGAAAAAGAGAAAGAAAAAACACAAGAAGATAAAGTCCTTGAGAATTTAAAGAAAGAATAAACTATGGTTAGACTGCATCAAGAAGATGTAAAGAAAAAAGACCGGATTAGCATTAAAATCGCTTCTCCTGACATTATTCGTTCGTGGTCTAATGGCGTGATTAAAAAAGCGGAAACTTTGAACTACCGCACTTTGAAGCCGGAAAAGGATGGATTGTTTTGTGAGAAAATTTTTGGCCCGGTGAGGGATTGGGAATGTAATTGCGGAAAATATAAAGGAATTAAATTCAAAGGGATCACGTGTGACCGTTGCGGTGTATTGGTAACGCGTTCTTCGGTTCGCCGAGAGCGGATGGGGCATATTAATCTCGCGTGTCCAGTGACCCATATTTGGTTTTATAAAGCAGTCCCCAGCCGTTTGGCAGCCATGCTCCAATTAGGACTAAGAGATTTAGAAAAAATTATTTATTACGAAGAGTACATTGTTTTAGACCCGGGGAATACTTCTTTAAAGGAAAGACAACTTTTGTCAGAGGAAGAATATCAAGAGGCTTTAGCTAAATATGGCAGTGGGTTTAAATCGAAAATTGGCGCCGACGCGGCTAAAGAGATGCTTAAATCCCTTGATATGGATCTTCTTTGCAAGAAATTACGTAAGGATTTAGAAAAGGCCGCTCCCGCCGGGACGAATGCCAAAAAGATTGCTAAAACTTTAAAAATTGTCGAAGATTTTAAAGATTCCGGAAATTTCGCCGAATGGATGGTCTTAGATGTCCTTCCCGTGATTCCCCCGGACTTAAGACCGTTGGTTCCTCTGGAAGGCGGAAGATTCGCTACTTCAGACTTAAACGATCTTTATCGCCGAGTTATCAATCGTAATAATCGTCTTAAAAAATTAATAGATCTTAAAGCGCCGGAGATTATTTGCCGTAACGAAAAACGTATGCTTCAAGAAGCCGTGGACGCGCTTTTAGACAATGGGCGTCATGGGCGTCCTGTTTTAGGTTCCGGGAATCGGCCATTAAAATCACTCTCTGATATGTTGAAAGGAAAACAGGGACGATTTCGTATGAATCTTTTAGGTAAACGCGTTGATTATTCGGGACGTTCGGTTATTGTCGTCGGGCCTGAATTAAAACTTCATCAATGTGGTTTGCCTAAAAAAATGGCCCTTGAACTTTTTGAGCCATTTATTATCCGAAAGTTGCGAGAGAAAGGTTACGTCCATACCATTAAAGGCGCTAAGAGAATGGTGGAGAGGGCGAAAATTGAGGTGTGGGATATCTTAGATGAAGTCATCAAAGATCACCCCATTATGCTTAACCGAGCTCCAACGTTGCATCGACTAAGTATCCAAGCTTTTTATCCAACACTGGTGGAAGGAAAAGCGATTAAATTGCATCCTCTTGTTTGCGCCGCTTTTAACGCGGACTTTGACGGAGACCAAATGGCTGTTCATATACCGCTTTCCTTGGAAGCGCAAATTGAATGTCGTCTGCAGCTTCTTTCCATAAATAATTTATTTTCTCCCGCGGATGGAAGGCCCGTGAGTACTCCTTCCCAAGACATTATTTTGGGACTCTATTACCTTACCAAGGAGAGAATTAATCATAAAGAGAAAGAAGAAAATATTATATTTGCCACGCAGGAAGAAGTTCTTATCGCTTTTGATGATGGGCTTGTGGATCTGCATAAACGCATTAAGCTAAGACTTGATTATCCGATTTGGGGAGAGGAAAAACCATCTTTAATTATTTCTCAAGAAGAAGTTCTTAGCGAGGAAAAAGAAAAAATTGCCGAGCGTAAAGCCAAGATTATTGAAACAACGGTTGGACGTGTTTTATTTAACCAATGTTTGCCGGAAGGTTTTGGTTATGTCAATGAGTTATTGGATAAAAAGAAAGTAGGAGCTGTTATTTCGAATTGTTATAAAAGATTCGGTCAGACAAGGACAGTCAAATTATTAGATGATTTAAAACATCTGGGATTTACTCACGCGACATTGGCTGGAATTTCCATTGGAATTTCTGATTTAACGACACCTAGCGAAAAAGAAGAGATTATTAAAAATTCGAAACAAGAGGTTAGCAAAATTGAGGATCAATACCGCAAAGGTATTATTACCGGAAGAGAGCGGTATAATAAAATTATTGACCGTTGGACCCACACCACGGAACTGTTATCTGATTTAGTATTTAAGCAAATGGATCCTTTTAACCCTGTTTTTATTATGGCTGATTCCGGGGCGAGAGGTTCTCGTCTGCAGATTCGTCAGCTGTCAGGGATGCGTGGTCTTATGGCCAAACCTTCGGGAGAAATTATTGAAAATCCTATTACCGCTAATTTCCGCGAGGGATTAACGGTCCTCGAGTATTTTATTTCCACGCACGGTGCTCGTAAAGGGTTAGCCGATACCGCTTTGAAGACTGCCGATGCGGGTTATTTAACACGTCGACTTGTTGATGTGGCGCAAGAAATTGTCATCACAGAAGATAATTGCGGAACCTTGAATGGTATTACTGTTGCCGCTATTGTTGAGGGTGATGAATTAGTGGTCAGCCTTAAAGAACGTATTATAGGCCGCGTTGCTTTGGATAGCATTGTCGATATTGTTACCGATCAAAAAGTTGTGGAAGCCGGAGAGTTAATTACGGAAGAAAGGGCTGAATTTATCGAGCATTTAGGTATTGAAAAAGTACGCATTAGAAGTGTTTTAACCTGCGAGGCTGAAAAAGGTATTTGTATCAAATGTTACGGACGAAACTTGGCAACGCAGCGTCCGGTTGAAATCGGCGAAGCCGTGGGGATTGTCGCGGCTCAGAGTATTGGAGAGCCTGGAACCCAGTTGACCATGAGAACGTTTCATATCGGAGGTACCGCAAGCCGTACGATTGAACAATCTTTTTATAAAGCAAAAAATGAAGGCACCATTAAATATCATCAATTACGAGTTGTGGCTAAGGGAAAAGAATTTATTGTTCTTAACCGAAATGGGTCCATTAGTATTAATAATGAATTTGGCCGTGAATTTGAACGATATCAATTGCCTCAGGGTGCTGCCATCAAGATCGCGGACAATGATCCAGTTAAAAAGGACGCGGTGTTTGTCACGTGGGACCCGTATACTATCCCCATTATTACAGAAGTCAAGGGACAAGTTAATTCTGAAGATTTTATTCAAGATCTTACTGTCCAGGAAGAACAGAATCCGATCACGGGTGTTGTTGAACGTGTTGTCGTCGAGCATAAGCAAGAATATCATCCTCAAATTATCATTACCGATGATAGAAAAGAAATTGTGGGTATTTACTCAATCCCTATCGGGGCTCATATTCTTGTCCAAGATAAACAGGAAATTAACGCGGGGGATTTGGTCGCTAAAATTCCCAGAGGCGCTGGGAAAACAAGAGATATTACGGGTGGTCTCCCTCGTGTCGCTGAATTATTTGAAGCTCGTCGTCCCAAAGATCCCGCGACTATTAGCGAGATCGACGGAGTTGTTGAATTCGGTGAAGATAAGAAAGGGCGGCGGACTATTATTGTGAAGAGCTCGACGGGAATGGCCACGGAATACGCTATCCCTCACGGCAAACATCCTAATGTATACAAAGGGGATCGAGTTTTCGCGGGTCAGCAGCTGACCGATGGGCCCATTGTTCCTCATGATATTTTAAGAGTCTGCGGCGACAAAATACTTCAGGAATATCTCTTGAATGAAGTCCAGGAAGTTTATCGTCTTCAAGGCGTAAGAATTAATGACAAGCACATTGAGTTAATCATTTCTCAGATGCTTAAAAAAGTGAGAATCGATGATTCGGGGGACACTGACTTTTTGCCAGGAGAACAAATCGATCGAGTCGCGTTTAAAAAAGCGAATGAACAAGTTGTCAAAAAGAAAGGTAAGCCAGCGCAGGGGACTCCGCTTTTGTTAGGAATCACAAAAGTTTCTTTGACGACGGAGAGTTTTATTTCCGCGGCGAGTTTTCAAGAGACAACAAGAGTCTTGACTGAGGCAGCTTCTTCTGGTAAACTTGACCTTTTATCTGGATTGAAAGAAAACGTAATCGTGGGACATTTAATCCCCGCGGGAACAGGTTTTAAACAATATAGCGAAGTGGAAATGGTGAAATATGCCAACGATACAGCAGCTCATCAGGAAGAGCCGATTACAAAAAATAAAGAAGGGTAAATCGCCCGCGTTAACAAATTGTCCGTTCCGCAGAGGAGTCTGTCTGCAGGTCAAGACAATGACGCCCAAAAAGCCAAACTCGGCTTTGCGTAAAATTGCCAGGGTTCGGTTATCGAATAGGTTTGAGGTCACCGCTTACATCCCGGGAGAAGGGCATAATTTGCAAGAGCACGCCATTGTCTTAGTCAGAGGCGGCCGCGTTAAAGATTTGCCGGGCGTACGTTATCATATTGTCCGAGGGACATTAGACACCTCGGGTGTCAATAAACGAAAAAAATCACGATCTAAATACGGTGCAAAAAGAGAACAAGCAACTGCTAAGAAATAGAAAATAGAGAGAATTATGCGTAGACGAAAAGCAGACAAAAGAGAATCAGCTCCAGATCCAAAATACAATAGCCGTCTTGTCGCTAAATTTATTAGTTGTATTATGTACTCAGGGAAAAAAACAGTCGCTGAAGGGATTGTTTATGGCGCGTTTGATATTTTAGAACAGAAAATTCAAGATGGTGGAAACGCTTTAAAAGTTTTTAATAAGGCAATGGAAAATGTGCGCCCGAGATTGGAATTGAAAGCAAGAAGGGTGGGAGGCGCTACTTATCAGGTTCCCATTGAAGTAGCTGTTCCCCGCGGCAATTCTTTGGCTATGCGTTGGGTTAGGGATTTTGCGCGTAAGAAGAAGGGCAGGCCAATGCAGAATAAATTGGCCGAGGAACTCATTGCTGCCTATAAAGGAGAAGGGGCCGCAATCAAAAAAAGAGATGACACGCATAAAATGGCAGACGCCAATAAGGCTTTTGCCCATTTGCGTTGGTAATATCTGAAGGAAAATTATGAGTGAAATCGCGTTAAAAGATTTTAGAAATATGGGAATCATAGCCCACATCGACGCGGGTAAGACCACGACGACCGAACGTATTCTGTACTATACGGGCGTTATTCATAAAATGGGGAATATCGATGATGGGAACACGGCGATGGATTGGATGCCGCAGGAACAAGAAAGAGGAATTACAATCACCTCTGCCGCGACAACCTGTTTTTGGCAAGGCAAAAGGCTTAATTTGATTGATACTCCAGGCCATGTTGATTTCACTATTGAAGTCGAGCGTTCGTTGAAAGTTTTGGATGGGGCGGTCGTTGTCTTATGTGGAACAAGCGGTGTCCAACCTCAAACAGAAACAGTTTGGAGACAGGCTGACCGGTATCATGTCCCTCGAATTGCTTTTATTAATAAAATGGATCGATTGGGCGCGAATTTTGATCGTGTTTTGGGAGAAGTTCATGAACGACTAGGGGCTAATGCCGCGGCCATTAATTTTCCAGACGGGGCCGAGGATCAATTTAAAGGTATTATTGACATTGTTAATGAAGAATATATTACGTACAAAGATGACGAGGGAATGGAAATGGAACGAGGAGCTGTCCCTGAAAATTTTAAAGAAAAACTTAAAGAATATAAGCATAAACTTTTAGAACGACTATCCGATGCCGATGATTTTGTTATGGAAAAATTTTTGGAAGAAAAAGAAATTACCAAAGATGAGCTTAAGGCGGCTATCCGTCGAGCTGTGATTAAATCTGCTTTTTTGCCGGTTCTCTCCGGAACGGCCTTGCGCAATAAAGGCGTTCAGCTTGTCTTAGATGCTATCTGTGATTACTTGCCCTCTCCGTTAGATGTTCCTCCGGTGACGGGGATTGACCCTGTGACCAAAGAAAAAGTTTCGCGAGAAAGTATCCCTACGGCTCCATTTTCCGCGTTAGTTTTCAAAGTCGCGACGGATCCTTATGTTGGCAGATTGTATTATACCAGGATTTATTCAGGGCAAATTGCTTCGGGAACGCAGGCATACAATCCGCGCTGCGACGCGAGAGAAAGAATTGCCAAAATTGTGCGTATGCACGCTAATAAACAAGAGATTATAGAAAAGGCTGAGGCCGGCGAGATTGTCGCCCTTATTGGTTTAAAGGAAGCTAAGTCAGGAGACACTCTTTGCGACGCTGATCAAAAAGTCATTTTAGAGAATATGCGTATCCCGGAACCTGTTGTTTCGATGTCACTTGAACCTAAAACAAAGGCTGACCAGGATAAGTTAGGATTAACGCTTAAAAAATTCCTCGATGAAGATCCTTCCTTGCGCGTTAAGTATGACGAAGAAACGGCGCAGACCATTATTTCAGGGATGGGAGAACTTCATTTGGAAATTATTATTGATCGGATGAAAAGGGAGTTTAATTTAGATACTCATATCGGCCGGCCAGAGGTTGCTTACAAGGAAACCATTACGCAAAAAGTAACGGGGATCGTTGGGAAATTTATTACGCAGACAGGCGGCCGCGGTCAATATGGCCACGTGGTTGTTGACGCGGAACCCTCCGAAGAAAAGGGAAAAGGGATTACTTTTGTAAACAAGATAAGGGGAGGCTCTATCCCCAGAGAATTTATCACGCCTGTTGAAAAAGGAATTCGCGCGGGAGCTTTAAGCGGCATCTTAGCCGGATATCCCGTAACGGATGTAACGATTACTTTGGTCGATGGATCTTATCATGATGTAGATTCCAGTGAGCTAGCTTTTCAAATAGCGGCGAAAATCGCCTTGAAAGAATCTCTGATTAAAGGGAAATCCGTTTTTTTAGAGCCTATTATGGATATTGAGGTTGTTGTCCCTGAAGAATTTATGGGAACAGTTTTGGGAGATCTGAATACTCGTCGGGCTAAAATCGTTAATTTGGGGCAGAGAGCGAATTTAAAAACAGCTCGTTGTGAAGTCCCTTTAGCGGAAATGTTTAATTACGCGAACGCGATTCGTTCCCTGACGCAGGGAAGAGGAACATTTTCTATGGAACCGGCCTTTTACTCGGAAGTTCCTAAATATATTACTGATAAAATCATTGGGGCTCGCGCGGAGACATCAGTTCGAAGGAAATGAAATCAAAAATTTTAAAAATTATTTTTAAAACAGGGAGGTAACATTATGGCTAAAGGAAAATTTATAAGGAATAAGCCACATGTCAATATTGGAACTATTGGGCACGTCGATCACGGTAAGACGACATTGAGTTCTGCTATTACGATGGTTTTAAGCAAAAAAGGTTTAGCAGAAGCCCGCGCCTATGATTCTATCGATAATGCTCCTGAAGAAAAAGAGAGAGGTGTGACTATTAACATTTCTCACCTTGAATATGAAACAGAAAAACGCCATTATGCCCATATCGACTGCCCTGGTCACGCTGATTATATTAAAAATATGATTACTGGTGCCGCTCAAATGGATGGCGCTATTCTCGTTGTCTCCGCGGCTGATGGGGCCATGCCTCAAACCAAAGAGCATATCCTTTTGGCTCGCCAAGTTAACGTCCCTTCCATTGTTGTTTTCTTAAATAAATGTGATCAAGTGGAAGATAAGGAATTGCTTGAGCTGGTGGAGCTAGAAATCCGAGAACTTCTCACTAAATATAAATTTGACGGCGAAAAAACTCCTATTATTAAGGGAAGCGCTTTGGAGGCCGTAAACAATCTTGACAATGCTGAGAAAACACAACCCATTCTAGACTTAATGAAAGCCGTCGATGATTTCATCGCGGAGCCTAAGAGAGAACTTGACAAGCCATTCTTGATGGCCGTCGAAGACGTGTTCACTATTTCTGGACGCGGAACAGTCGCGACAGGAAGGGTTGAGCGAGGCAGAGTCAAAGTTGGCGAGGAAATCGAAATCGTTGGAATTAAGAAAGATGTTAAGAAAACAGTTGTCACGGGAGTTGAAATGTTCCGTAAAGAGCTTGACGAAGGTCTAGCGGGAGATAACTTAGGGCTTCTTTTGCGAGGCGTTGAAAAGACCGACATTGAAAGAGGTCAAGTTTTGGCAAAGCCGGGAAGTATCACCCCGCATACCAAGTTTAAAGCGCAGGCTTATATTTTAACTAAAGAAGAAGGTGGCCGTCACACGCCATTTTTTAAAGGTTACAGACCGCAGTTTTATTTTAGAACAACTGACGTCACGGGGACGGCAGAGTTACCCGCCGGTGTTGAGATGTGTATGCCCGGTGATAATGTGGAGTTGGTTGTAGAGCTTATTTCACCCGTGGCCATGGAAAAAGAATTACGTTTTGCTATCCGCGAAGGCGGCAAAACGGTTGGCGCGGGGGTTATTTCCGAGGTATTACAATAATTTAATTGAGAAATTTAAAAATATGCAAAAAATTCGTATAAAGCTAAAGGCGTATGATCACAGGTTGATTGATCAGTCAACCCAAGAAATCGTTGATACAGCTATCCGCACGGGGGCAAAAGTATGTGGACCGGTTCCATTGCCAACGAGGAAAGAATTGTATACTGTTTTAAGATCTCCCGTGATCGATAAGAAGTCTAGAGAGCAATTTATGTTAGCCACCCACAAAAGGCTTATTGATCTTGTTGAACCTACAGCAAAGACAGTAGAAGCCCTAAGGAAGTTGAATCTCCCTGCTGGTGTGCACGTAGAAATAAAACAATAAACAAAGGATGAAAGGTCGTACAAAATTCGGCCCGGTGGCTGTTTTGTTGTATATAAAAATTATGATTCGCGGTTTAATTGGAAGAAAAATTGCAATGACACAGTCTTTTAATGGTGAAGGCAACGTTACGCCTTTAACTGTTGTAGAGACGGGTCCTTGCACGATATTAGAGTTGAAAGATTCTCCTCACCGTAAGGTTAAGTTGGGTTTTGATGAAATAAAAGAATCTAGAGCGAGTAAACCTGTTTTAGGTTTTTTTAAGAAAATTAATGTGTCTCCCATGCGGATTATTAGTGAATTTGAATCTTTAGATAACAAAGATTATAAAGTAGGGCAAGTATTAAAGGCGGATGTTTTTAAGCCAGGTGATTTTGTTGACGTGACGGGAACAAGTATCGGAAAAGGATTCCAGGGGGGGATGAAGCGATGGCATTGGCGAGGCGGCGGAGCGACTCATGGATCTATGCACCATCGACGTATCGGGGCGGTTAGTTCAGGGACAGATCCATCCCGAGTTTTTAAAGGGCATCATATGCCTGGCCACATGGGTGACCGTCGTGTTACAACAGGGGGCCTAAGAATTATGGGAATTGACGTGGAAAAGAATTTGCTTCTGATCAAAGGAGCTGTCCCAGGGTGTAAAAATTCTATTGTGTATATTAATCGATCGAAAAAGAAAGCGTTCAAATCGTTAGATGAGCAAAAGGTTGTGGTAGTCCACAAGCGTAATCCCATGAAGCAAAGTAAAGCAAAAACCGCGGGTAAGGGAGCATAAAAGTGGCTAATATTTTAGTTTATAATATCGAAGGAAAAGAAGTCGGGCGCATGGAAGTACCTGAAGGTATTTTTGATGTTCCAGTGAACAAGGATGTTATTTTCCAGGCCGTTACCATGTACAGAGCTACCCAGCGTCAAGGGAATGCTTCCACGAAAGAAAGAGGGAGCGTCTCCGGGGGCGGCAAAAAACCTTGGAAGCAAAAAGGAACGGGACGCGCGCGCGCGGGTTCGATTCGATCTCCTCTGTGGACTAAGGGGGGGGTAGTTTTCGGGCCGCATCCTAGGGATTTTAGCTTCACTATTCCTCAAAAAATTAAAAAGGGCGCTTTGCGAGAAAGTTTAAACGCGAAATATCAGGATAAAGATTTGCTTTGCTTGGAAGATATAAAAAAACCTCTTGGCAAAACAAAAGATTTCTTCAAAATTTTAGTCAATTTAGGTCTCAAGGGAAAAGTATTGGCGTTATTGGATGGGAGCGATCTTAGCATAGAAAGAGCGTCGCGGAATATTCCTTATTTTACTTTAATGCGCTCAAGCGACGTTAATGCCTATGATATTTTAAGGAATAAAAAAATATTGGTATCTAAATCAGCTTTCGCGAATTTATTGGATAGGATCACTCCGAGGATAAAAAAGGATCATTAAAGAGATGTTGACAAGTTACGATATCATAAAAACATTGCTTCGCACGGAAAAAGGGTCGATGATGGAGCCTCAGCGCAAGTATCTTTTTAAAGTAGCTAAAACAGTCAATAAATTGCAGATTAAAAAAGCGGTGGAAGAGATTTATAGCGTTAAAGTGGATTTTGTTCATACGACTATCGTGCCAGGGAAGGCAAAGAGGGTACGGCAAGAATTGGGCTACGCGCCAGATTGGAAAAAGGCTTTGGTGACTTTAAAAGATGGTCAAAAAATAGAGGTAACTTAAAAATGGGAATTAGAACTTTTAATCCAACCACAAACGCTTTAAGACATACAGCCATCTCGGATTTCGCTGAAATCACGAAATCTTATCCAGAAAAGTCTCTTTTAAGACCCTTACGTAAAAGTGGCGGCCGTAATTCCTATGGGCGTATTACTTGTCGATTTCGCGGGGGCGGTCATAAACGTATGTATCGGCTTATTGACTTCAAGCGAGATCGTATTGACCAAGAATGTGAAGTCATTGCGATTGAGTATGATCCCAATCGTTCAGCGCGAATTGCTCTTATTAAATATCCCGACAATACAAAATCATATATTTTAGCCCCTTTAGAATTAAAAGTTAGGGATAAAGTTATTAGTACTTATGAAAAAGATGTTGAGATTAGATCGGGGAATTGCCTACCTTTGTCAAAAATTCCTTTAGGAACGGCTATTCATAATATTGAATTAAAACCCGGCAAAGGTGGTCAATTAGCGCGTTCGGCAGGGACCTCGGCTCAGATTATAGCCAAGGAAGGAGATTACGCGTTTGTGCGGATGCCTTCGAGTGAGGTGAGAAAAATTTTTATTCGATGCCGCTCCACCGTTGGTCAGATAGGTAACGTTGAGCACGAATCAATTTCTATTGGAAAGGCCGGAAGGTCGAGTTGGTTGGGAAGAAAAAGCCATGTGAGAGGGGCCGCGATGAACGCCGTTGACCATCCTCACGGCGGTGGTGAAGGAAAGGCTCCGCAAGGGAATCCCCATCCTTCTACTCCTTGGGGAAAAGCAACGAAGGGGTTGCATACTCGTCATAAGAAAAAATATTCTAATTTGCATATCATTAAGAGAAGGGGTTCAAAATAAGATGGCACGTTCGATTAAAAAAGGTCCTTACATTGAAGAGTCTTTATTAAAAAATCTTCACAAAATGATCGCCTCAGGCCAAAGACAGCCAATAAAAACTTGGTCGAGACGCTCTACGGTTACTCCTGAGTTTGTCAGTTATACGGTGGCCATTTATGATGGTCGAAAACATATCCCCGTATTTATTACTGAAAATATGGTTGGTCACCGATTTGGAGAATTTTCTCCCACGAGGACATTCAGGAAGCATAGTGGCGTTAAGGCTAAAAAAGCCGTAGAAAAGACTTAACAGCTTAAGGATAAAATTTATGATCGCATCCGCTAAAGTAAAATTTATGAGAGGTTCCCCGATGAAGATGAGACAGGTTATTGATCTTATCCGCGGGAAGGATATTCCAACCTCCTTAACCGTATTGGCGCACATTAATAAAGCCGCTACTAAAATTGTTAGCAAGGTTTTAAACTCGGCAGTGAGCAACGCGAAGCAAAAAGGATTGGCGGAAGAACAATTATTTATTTCAAAGATTACCGCTGATCAAGGGCCGTCATGGAAAAGATTTCGCGCCGCGGCTTTTGGTCGAGCGAGTCCTATTCTCAAAAGGACGAGTCATTTAAAAATAGAATTGGATTTAATCACAAAATAAGGAGTTGAAAAGTGGGACAAAAAGTCAGCCCTCTTGTTTTAAGAGTTGGTTACATCGAAAATTGGCGGAGCCTTTGGTTCGCCGAGCGTAGAGAGTATTCTCAGAATATTGTTGAAGATTACAAAATAAGAAAATTTATTAAAAAGCGTTTTGAACAGGCCGCGATTTCTAAAGTTGTCATTGAGCGCTTGGCAGAAAAAATCAAAATTATTATTCATACAGCTCGGCCGGGTGTTATTATCGGACGTCGCGGGGCGGATATTGATAAGTTAAAGAGTGAGCTTAGTAAATTATCAACTAAAGAGATTTCTATTGATCCCAGAGAAATTAAAAATCCATCCATGGACGCTCAATTGGTGGCTCAGAGTATCGCTTTCCAATTACAGAAAAGGGTGGCTTTCCGAAGAGCTATGAAAAGGGCCATTGATCAGGCTTTGTCATCCGGGGCGAAGGGAATAAAAATGAAGTGTTCAGGCCGACTGAACGGGGCGGAAATGGCGCGGAGTGAATCTTATAAAGTAGGAAAGCTCCCCCTTCAAACTTTACGGGCGGAAATTGATTATGGTTTCGCGGAGGCCTTGACGACTTATGGGATTATTGGAATAAAGGTGTGGATTTATAAAGGGGATGTCATTAAGGAAATTAAACGTAAAGAGGCGAATGTGCCGAAGCCGCCTGTAGCCGCGTAATTGTATTTTAAAGAGGGGATAAACAACAATGCTTTTAATGCCGCGAAAAGTTAAATATCGCAAAGCCCAGAGAGGCAAGATGCGGGGAATTAGTTCCTCCGGCAATAAGATTCATTTTGGAGAATTTGGACTTAAGGCGCTGGAGAATGGACTTGTTCGTGGCAATCATATTGAAGCAAGCCGCGTTATTATTTCAAAAAAATTAAAAGGCGCTGGGAAGCTTTGGATTAATATTTTTCCTAATAAACCAGTCACGAAGAAACCGGCTGAAACGCGCATGGGTAAGGGTAAGGGGGAGTTAGATCATTGGGTGGCCGTCGTTAAACGTGGAAAAGTTATGTTTGAATTAAGCGGGGTGCCTGAGGATTTCGCGAAAATATTGTTTCGACTGGTTGCGTTCAAGTTGCCCGTGAGAACTAAATTTGTTTCAAGAGTTTCAAGCTAAAGGAAAAGAAGGATGAAAGCAAAAGAATTAAGAGGATTGGGTGAAGAAGAATTAACGCAGAAACAAAAGGGTCTTAAAAAAGAGCTTTTTGATTTATATCATCAGCGGAAAATGGGAAGGGTCGAGAAACCTCATCGCTTTCAACTGCTTAAGAAAGATATCGCGCGGATGATGACGGTTATAAAAGAGAAAGACTTAGAGAAAAAAGAAACTGTAGTTAAGAAAACAGTTTAAATAAGGAATATATCAATGAATGAAACAGAAAAACGCGAGAACAGAAGGAAATTCCTTGAAGGGGTAGTGATCTCTGACAAAATGCAAAAGACGCGTGTTGTTCAGGTTAAGTGGACTAGCAAGCATTCTAAATACTATAAAATTATGAAAAGAGCGTCAAAATATAAAGTTCATGATGAGAAAAATCAGGCCAAGACAGGGGATATCGTTCGGATTATGGAGACAAGGCCGATTTCTAAAGAGAAACGCTGGACGATCGTAGAAGTAACGTCTACTTGCGCCAAAGGCGCATCAGCCTCCCTCGGGGCCGAGTCCCTCGGGACGAAGTCAGGCTGAAAAAGCAGGCGGAAATTAAAGGATATTTTTATGCTTTCCATGAAATCCATTCTTCATGTTGCTGATAATACAGGGGCCAATAAAGCTTCGATGATAGGAGTTTTGAATAGAAAAGGAAGGTTATTCGCTGAGATTGGCGATATTATTACTGTTAATGTTAAAGAAGTTTCTCCTGATTCTGCCATTAAAAAAGGAGATAAGGCCAAGGGAATTATTATCCGTACGAAGGCTCCTATACGTCGATCTGACGGCACGTATATTCGCTTTGATACAAATGCGATTGTTATTATTGATGAGGCCGGGAATCCTAAAGGAACGCGTGTGTTTGGTCCGGTGGCTCGGGAGATAAGAAATCTCGATTATATGAAAATAGTTTCTTTAGCGCCAGAGGTGATCTAGTATGCTTCATATTAAAAAAGATGATCAAGTGATGATAATCGCCGGAAAAGATAAAGGCAAGATTGGACGTATTTTAAGCGTTATGCCTCGCGCGCAACGTTTGATTATAGAAAATTTAAATGTTGTTAAGAAGGCTAAGCGCCGCACCCAGCAGAATCAGCAGGGAGGCCTTATTGACACGGAAATGCCGATTCATATTTCTAACGTCATGCTTGTAGATAAAAAGACAAATAAATCGACTCGTTTCGGCGCTTCTATTTTAAAGGATGGTTCTAAGGTTCGTATAAGCAGAAAAAGCGGGGAGGCTGTTTAAGCCATGGTTTCACGTTTGCAAAAAAAATATAAAGAAGAAATAGTCCCTCAAATGATGGAGAAGTTCAAGATCGCTAATATGATGGCTGTCCCTCGTCTAGAAAAAATTGTCATTAGCATGGGAGTCGGGAAATCCATCGGCGATCCGAAGATTATGGAAAGTGCTGTTCAAGATCTAACCATCATTTCAGGGCAAAAGCCTATTATTACAAAGTCAAAAGAAGCCATTTCTAATTTTAAATTAAAAGAGAAAACCCCCATAGGGTGCGTGGTAACCTTACGTCGTGTGCGTATGTTTGAATTTTTGGATCGGTTAGTTAATGTTTCTTTGCCTCGCATTCGTGACTTTAATGGAATGCCAAGAATTTCTTTTGACAAACAAGGCAATTATTCCATGGGGATTACAGATCAATCGATATTTCCTGAAATTGATACGGGAAGAATTTTGCATATGCAAGGGATGAATATAACATTTGTCTTCAATAAAGGCCCTAAAGAACAGACATTGGAATTGTTATCTTTTTTGGGTATGCCTTTTATTAAGAAGTGAAAGAGAAAAAGTTATGGCGAAAAAATCATTAATCATTAAGGCATCTCGGAAACCAAAATTTTCCGCGAGACAGCATAATCGTTGCCATTTGTGCGGGCGTTCACGCGGGTTTTTGCGGCGGTTTGGTTTATGCCGAATTTGTTTTAGAGAACTAGCATGGAAAAATGAAATTCCTGGAGTTAAGAAAGCCAGCTGGTAATTTAGATTTTAAAAAAGATTTATTTTGAAGGAAGGGTAAGAAAAATATGTCATTAAACGATCCTATTAGTAATATGCTAACCAATATTCGGAACGCTGTCCAAGCGCATAAAGAGACAGTGGATATTCCAGCGTCCAAACTTACGGGTAAAATTTTAGAGATTTTTAAGACGGATGGTTACATCGAAGATTCTCGATTAATGAAAGATAATACGCAGGGGACCTATAAAGTTTATTTAAGATATCAAAAGAAAGTCCCGGCCATCACGGGGATTAAAAGAATTTCAAAAGTGGGTTTAAGAATTTATGTTCGTGGCGACAGAATTCCTCGCGTGCTTAACGGAATAGGGACAGCCGTTATCTCCACTTCTAAAGGAGTTCTTCATGACAGGGAAGCAAGAAAACTTAAAATGGGCGGAGAAGTTTTATGTCATATATGGTGATCTTATGTCTAGAATAGGGAAAATACCCGTTGTTGTTCCAAGTCAAGTCAAAGTAAACATTCAAGCTGAAACTATTCAACTTGATGGCCCAAAGGGAAAACTTTCGCTTAAAATTCCTGAAGGGATCCAAGCGGAATTTAAAGACCAGCAGTTCATTGTCACTAGGCGTGAAGACACAAAACAAAGCCGCTCTAATCATGGAACCATACGGGCTCATCTTGTTAATATGATTCAAGGAGTTACGCAGGGGCATAAAAAAGAATTGGAAATTCAAGGGATAGGATTTCGCGCTCAGCTTCAGGCAGGCCCTGCCTCTGGCCCTGCCTCTGGCGGGGCAGGTAAAATTCTTTTTAATTTAGGATTTAGCCATCCTGTGGAATTCCAGGTTCCCAAAGATATTAAAATTGTCGTGAATAATCAAACGAATATTGTCATAGAGGGATCTGATATAACTTTGGTGGGGCAGACCGCGGCTAATATTCGAGATCTAAAGCCTGTTGAACCTTACAAAGGGAAAGGTATCCGTTACGTAGGCGAATTTGTTAAAAGAAAACAAGGTAAATCTGTAACTAAATAAGGATTCTATAGAAAAATGAGCAAATTTTCTCAAACGGAAATAAAGAGATTTTTTAGGCATCAACGACTGCGGAAAAAAATTAATGGGACTGGCGCAACGCCTCGTTTATGTCTTCACCGAAGTTTAAAGAATCTTTCCGCGCAGGCCGTTGATGATTCATCGGGAAAAGTTTTGTTTGGAGTGACGACTTTAACTAAGCAGTTACGTGAAAAAATTAAAGATGGGGGAAATATTAAAGCAGCCAGTGTTTTAGGAGAGTTTTTCGCGTCGGAAGCCCAAAAACGAGGAGTTAAGAAAGTATGTTTTGACCGGGGAGGCTATGCTTTCCATGGGCGGATTAAAGCTTTCGCGGAAGCTGCTCGTAAAGCAGGAATGGAGTTCTAAGGAATATGCAAAAAATAAACAATGAAGAGAAATTTAAAGGACTTAAAAAGCAGAAAAAGCTAAAAGAATCACTTCCTGACAAGGACAAGGATGTTCTTGAACCAATAGGTGAGGCAGATTCAGCGGTGGCAGTCCTTCCTGTCCCCATTGAGGCTCGGGTACAGGTACCCAAAGAAGCTTCTGAATTTATTGAAAAGGTTGTCGCGATCAACCGCATTACGAAAGTTACTAAGGGCGGGAAAAAATTGTCATTTAGCGCGTTGGTCGTCGTTGGCGATTCTCGGGGCAGCGTGGGCTATGATCTAGCCAAGGCTAGTGAGGTTTCTATCGCTATTCGTAAAGCAATTATTGGCGCGAAAAGAAATATGGTTAAAATTCTTTTACAAGGAACGACGATCCCTCATGAAATTATTGGCAAGTGCGGAGGATCGCGAGTATTATTGAAGCCAGCTGGTGACGGTACGGGAGTTATTGCCGCGGGTCCAGTGCGAGCTGTTTGCGACGGAGTCGGAATACGCAACATTTTAACCAAATGTCATAAGTCAAATAATCCTATCAATGTCATTAAGGCAACTTTTGATGGTTTAACCCGTTTGAAATTGAACAATAATTCATTGCAAGGATAAATTTTATGTATTTACACCAGATTAAAGCTCCTAAAGGGTCTCGACAAAGAAGAAAAATAGTTGGGCGCGGTCCTGGTTCAGGTCATGGCAAGACTTCATGCCGAGGACAAAAAGGACAGGGAGCCCGCTCGGGAAGAGGAATATTGCCCGGGCTTGAAGGAGGGAACGTCCCTTTAATTCGTCGTCTCCCCAAGGTTGGTTTTAGAGCGAAGAGTCCTACATTGTATCAGGTGCTTAATGTGGGTAGTCTAGATCGTTTTGAAAATGGGGCTCTGGTCAACGCTCAGACTTTAAAGGAAAAAAGGCTTATTAGTAGTTTAAATAAGCCCATAAAAATTTTAGGAGATGGGGAACTTCAGAAATCCCTCATTATTCAAATAGAGAATTTATCTGAATCCGCGAAAGAGAAAATTCTTAAAGTTGGCGGAAAAATTGAACCCCAGCTAAAAGTTTCTTAATCCTAAAGTTTGTAAAAATAATTTTTATGATTTCTTCTTTTGTCAATTGTTTTAAAATACCTGAGCTAAAAAAGAAGCTTTTCTTTACTTTAGGAATTATTGCCGCTTATCGGGTTGGATGCTATATTCCCACTCCAGGGGTTAACGGATCTGTTTTAGCTGAATTTTTTCAGCGTATGAGCACGACCACGGGCGGAAACATATTCGGCGTTATGAATATGTTTTCAGGTGGGGCTTTAGAGAAATTAACGGTATTTGCTCTGGGGATCATGCCGTATATTTCCAGTTCTATTATCTTACAGCTCTTAACAGCCGTTATTCCCGCTTTAGAGAGATTGGCTAAAGAGGGCCAGGCCGGGCAACAGAAGATTGGTCAATATACTCGTTACGGAACGTTCGTTTTAGCTTTGATTCAATCTTTTTTTATCGCTCTTTGGCTTGAAAATCCACAAATTCAAGGACTTCAGGGATTGGTTAATCATCCTGGCTGGGCTTTTCGTTTGATGACTGTTTTTACTCTCTCCGCCGGGACGTTGCTTCTTATGTGGCTTGGAGAACAGATTCAAGAAAAAGGAATAGGCAATGGCATTTCCCTTATTATTACGGCGGGCATTATATCAGCGGCTCCTTCGGCTTTAAGAACTTTAATATTGCTTCTTTCTCCTACATCCGGAGCGGGAAGTCAGTTGCAGCCTATTACTTTAGTGATGATGGTCGGATTTTTAATAGCGGTTATTCTGTCAGTGACGCTGATTACGCAGGGACAGAGAAAAATTCCCGTTCAATACGCTCGTAGAATTGTCGGACGCAAAGTTTACGGAGGACAAAGTACTTATATTCCTCTTAAGGTAGATACGGCCGGAGTCATCGCCATTATTTTCGCGCAATCGATACTTCTTTTTCCGGCAACGCTGGCAAGTTTTTTGCCATTTCAAGGTTTCCAGAATTTTGTAAGCGCTTTCAGTCGAGGAGCTTTTTTGTATTATTTTTTCTACAGTCTTTTAATTGTTTTTTTCTGTTATTTTTATACGGCGATCGTTTTTAACCCCGTGGATGTGGCTGATAGCATGAAAAAGCACGGGGGATTTGTTCCGGGCGTAAGGCCGGGATCTCAAACAGCTGACTTTTTAGATTTTGTATTAACGCGAATAACTCTCGCGGGGGCTTTGTTTGTTTGCGCGATTGCGGTTATGCCGGATGCGATCATGGCTTCTTTTAGGGTCCCTTATTTAGTGGCTTCTTTTTTCGGAGGGACGGGAGTTTTGATTACAGTTGGCGTTATGCTTGATACTATGAAGCAAGTTGAGTCTCATCTTTTGATGCATCATTACGATGGATTCATGAAAAGCGGCCAACTTAGAGGAAGACGATGAAAGTGGTCTTGCTTGGACCTCCCGGGGCTGGGAAAGGGACGCTCGCTAGTCTCTTAAAGGAATCATTGGGATTGGCGCATATCTCGACAGGGGATATGCTTAGGGAAGAAGTAAAAAATAATACGCCCTTAGGTCAGGAGGCTAAGCAATTTATTGAGGATGGGAAGCTTGTCCCGGATGAAATTGTCACCCGGATGATTAAACATAAATTAACCATGGATCCTCAAGTGAAACGAGGATACCTGCTAGACGGGTTCCCGCGCACTAAACAACAAGCGCAGGATCTCGATAAAATTTTAAATCAAATTCAGCAGCCGTTAGATTGCGCGTTATATTTAGAGGCAACGTTGCCGATTATTATTGATCGTTTGACAGGACGTCGGGTTTGTAAACAATGCGGTGCTCTTTTCCATATTAAAAATAGGCCCTCTCAAAAACAAGGTGTCTGCGATCAGTGCGGTGGCCCGTTATATCAGCGGCCAGACGACAATGAAAACACCATCAGAACAAGAATGGATGTTTATCTAAAGAACACAACGCCTATTGTTGATTATTATGAGGGACAGGGCAAGCTTAAAAGATTCAATGCTGATAATGATTCAGAAAAACTCCAGCAGATCTTAATGAAAACATGTCATGAAGGCAACTTCTGTAAGCATTAAAACGCCTGAAGAACTGCAGATTCTCCGAGAAGGGGGGAAGGTTTTAGCGGCGATTATCAACGAGTTGCGAAAAATCATTAGGCCTGGAATAAAGACAAAAGAAATCGATCAGCAGGCAGAAAACTTAATTAATAGATATCATGTCTTGCCGGCGTTTAAAGGGTATCGAGGGTTTCCTAATTGCGCTTGTATATCGGTTAATGAAGAAGTCGTTCATGGGATCCCTTCAGAGCGTTTGTTAAATAATGGGGATATTGTCAGCGTTGATATTGGCATCATTTATAAAGATTATTATGTGGATACGGCCGTAACGATCGCCATTGGAAGAATTAAGCCCGAATTACAAAAATTGTTAAATGTCACTCGGGAGGCTCTTTTTAAAGGGATTCAACAAGTAAGGGTTGGGAATCATTTGTCGGATATTTCTCATGCTGTTCAGAAATATGTTGAATCCAATGGTTTCGCGATCGTCAGAGATTTTGTCGGTCATGGGATTGGTAAAAATTTGCATGAAGACCCGGAGATCCCTAATTTTGGAGAACCCCATCAAGGTCCACTATTAAGGGAAGGAATGGTTTTAGCCATTGAGCCGATGGTTAATTTAGGAACATGGCGGACAAAAGTTGGGGGTGATGGATGGACAGTGAGGACGCAAGACGGAAAATTTTCCGCTCATTTTGAGCATACAGTAGCTGTGGCCCAAAAAGGTCCGGAGATATTAACGATTTGATCAAGCTGTTTTATGGCCAAAGAAGATCTTATTGAAGTTGAAGGGGTGATCAAAGTAGAATAACGTTTCGTTGTAAATAAAAAGAATAATGTAAGGAACCCATGAAAGTCAAATCTTCGATTAAAAGAATTTGTAATCATTGTAAGATCGTAAGACGTAAAGGTGTTTTACGAGTGATCTGTTCCAATCCCAAACATAAACAAAGACAAGGATAACTTTATGCCAAGAATTTTAGGTGTTGATATTCCCAGAGAAAAGAGAATCGAAGCGGCCCTTCCTTATATTTATGGAATCGGACCGACCATAGCTAAAAAGATATTAGGGGATTTAAAGATTGACTGTAATCGTCGGGCCAAAGATTTAAACGATGAAGAGATTTCTAAAATCACCTCGATCATTCAGACGAACTATATTACGGAAGGAGACCTCCGTCGAGAATTAAGCCAAAATATTCGAAGGCTTATTGAGATTAGCTCTTATCGCGGTTCACGCCATAAAAAGGGCTTGCCCGTCAGGGGACAAAGAACCAAAACCAATGCCCGCACGCGTAAGGGCAAGAAATCATTTATGGGAACCAAAATGAAAGATACAGCTAAAAAGGAATAAAAATGAATCAACAAACGAATCAACAAACGCATAAGCCCAAAGAAAAAACAAAAAAGAAAGCGGCCCGGGGAGTTACGTCGGGAATTGTTCATGTTCAAGCCACTTTTAATAATACTTTTATTACAATTACGGATAAGCAAGGGAATGTTTTAGTTTGGTCGACTCCCGGAGTCGTTGGTTTTAGCGGTTCAAAAAAATCTACTCCTTTTGCCGCTCAGGTCGCGGCAGCGGACGCCGCTAAAAAAGCCAAAGAGTTGGGGCTTCAGACTGTCGAAGTCTATGTTAATGGACCTGGGTCAGGTCGAGAGTCCGCCATTCGCGCGCTTCAAGCCAATGGGCTCGCGGTTACCATCATTAAAGATGTTACCCCTTTGCCGCATAACGGTTGTCGGCCACGGAAAAAAAGACGAGTTTAAGGAGAATAAAAATCATGGGAAGATATATTGGATCAGTTTGTCGATTATGTCGCAGGGAAGGAGAGAAGTTATTCTTGAAGGGCAAGCGCTGTTATACTCACCGCTGCGCCGTGGATAGAAGGGCCTATGCCCCGGGACAGCACGGGAGTAATAAGCGCGGGAAATTATCAAACTATGGTATTCAATTGCGCGAGAAACAAAAGGTAAAAAGAATTTACGGTCTTTATGAGCGCCAGTTCCGTAATTATTTTGATAAAGCCAGTCGCAGTAAAGGCGTCACGGGATCTGTGTTGCTCCAATTCTTAGAACGGCGTTTGGATAATGTCCTTTATCAGCTTGGGTTCGCGACTTCCCGCAGACAGGCGCGTCAGATTGTAGGCCACGCCTTTGTTTATGTCAATGATCGTCGCGTGAATATCCCTTCATTTTTAGTCAAAGAAAATGATGAGATCCAATTGAAATGCCCTAAAGACACTCAAAAATTTATAGAAAATAATTTAGAAGCCTCTAAAGATAAAGCGGTGCCGGCTTGGGCAGACATGGATCGAACACATTTAAAAGCAAAGGTAAAAAGATTGCCTCAGAGGGAAGATATTACGTTCCCGGTCAATGAGCAACTTATCGTTGAGCTCTATTCTAGATAAAGGAGGAATAATATGGGAGTAAAGTGGCGTGATTTTCAGATGCCTAAAAGGCTGGAATGTGACGAATCAGTTTATACCGATCGATATGGTAAATTTATTGCTGAACCGTTTGAAAAAGGGTATGGCGTTACGTTAGGGAATTCTTTAAGACGAATACTCTTATCCTCTATCGAAGGGAGCGCGATTACTTCCGTTAAATTTGATGGTGTCCAGCATGAATATTCGACGATTCCTGGCGTCATGGAATCTGTTGCCGATATCATTTTAAATTTGAAAAAGGTTGTTTTAAGATCCTATTCTAAAGTCGCCAAGCCCATTTACATTAAGGCGGAAAAGAAGGGAGATATTAAAGCGGTTGATATTATTTGTGATGAAACCATCGAAATCTTAAATCCGGATTTACATATAGCCACCCTTTCCAGGGATGCTCATTTTCATATAGAGATGGAAGTGGCCCGTGGACGAGGATATGTCCCCGCGGATTTAAACAAGAAAGAAGGTCTCCCCGTTGGAACCATTCCTATTGATTCCATTTTTACGCCTATTATTAAGATTAATTTTAACGTAGAGAATACGCGTGTCGGCCAAAGAACCGATTATGACCGATTAATTTTTGAAATATGGACCAATGGAGCTATTAACGCTAAAGAAGCTCTTCTGTATGGGGCTAACATTCTTCAAAGACATTTAGATGTTTTTGTAAGTTATGGACAGCTTCCGGAAGAAGAAGAGGAAGAAGAAGAAATTTCAACCGAAGAGAAAGCTTTATATGAAAAACTGCGTCTTCCTATTTCGGAATTGGAGCTTTCTGTCCGCAGCGCGAATTGTTTGAAAGAATCCAATATTAAGACAATCGCTGATTTAGTGAAAAAAACAGAAGTGGATCTCTTAGCTTTTCGTAATTTTGGGAAAAAATCACTGACAGAAATTGATGAGCTCCTCAAAGTCATGGGGTTAAGTTTAGGGATGAAAGTAGACGTAAAAAAATTAAAGAAGAAGGAATAATATGCGACATGGCATGGCGGGAAATAGATTAAATCGCTTTTCAAGTCTTTATAAGGCGACAGTTCGTGATATCGCGAAAGCGACTCTCATCCAAGAGAGAATTTGCACAACAAAGGCTAAAGCGAAAGAAGCCAGAAAGCTTGTGGATAAACTGATCACGCTCGGCAAAAAGGGAACTTTGGCTGATCGCAGGCGGGCTTTTGCTATTCTTTGCGATCATGGGCTTGTCAGTCAATTATTTAAAGAGACATCCCCTCGTTTTAAAAATAGAGTGGGGGGATATACTCGTATTGTTTCTTTAGGATTAAGAAGAGGAGACAACGCTCAGTTAGCTATTTTAGAGTTAACAGAGAAGAAGGCAATCATTGTTTCTAAGCCTAAATCAGAGGCGGTCGCCAAGAAACAGGATTCAAAAACAATTCTTCCTGCTAAAAAAGAAAGCAATCAAGAATCTGAACCGCAAGCCGGGAAAAAAGTCTCTGTGTCTCACGAGGCAAAAGCAGGGACCGTGGAAGACGCGGAGGTTAAAGAACAGCCTTCTATCAAAGACGCGGTTAAAATAGAAATCAAAAAACCTTCTCAGGAAAGAGTTAAAAAGGTTAAAAGTTTTGTTGGCGGATTAAGAAAGATGTTTAACCGCAAAGTGGGTGGTGGGCAATAGGGATTGAACACGTTGACTTTCAAAATCAACAGTCGGATAAGAGAGCTTGAAGGCTCGGCCACGCTTGCTATTACGGCTCGAGCCAAAGAACTAAAGGCCCAAGGCTCTGATATTGTTAATTTTGCCGCGGGTGAGCCTGATTTTGATACTCCCGATTCTATTAAAGAAGCGGCCATTAAAGCCATCAAAGAAGGTTTCACAAAATACACTCCCTCGATCGGCACGATCGAGTTAAGAAAAGCGATCGCCCAAAAGTTAGAAAAAGATAATCATCTTACATACAGTCCCTCCCAAATAGCCGTTTCCTGCGGCGCGAAACATTCCATTTTTAATATTATCCAGGTTTTGGCCGATGAGGAGGATGAAGTCCTCATCCCTTCGCCCTATTGGGTGAGTTATCCGGAGATGGTGAAAATTGCCGGCGCTAGGTCTACATTTATTCCTACGACTGTCCAGGCTCAATTTAAAATGACGGCTGATCAGCTCGTCAAGTACATTTCTCCCAAGACAAGGATCCTTATTTTAAACTCTCCTTCCAATCCAACGGGAATGGTGTATTCTAAGGAGGAACTAGCCGCACTCGCCGAAATTTGTGTGCGTCACAATATATTTGTGATTAGTGATGAAATCTACGAAAAATTGATTTATGATACTACAGGATATTGTTCTATCGCTTCTTTAGGTAAAGCAATTTATGATCTAACCGTTACGGTTAATGGCGTGTCAAAAGCGTATTCGATGACAGGCTGGCGTATCGGATATTGCGCGGGTCCCCAGGAAATCATCGAATACATCAATAAATTTCAGGATCATACGACATCTAATCCCGCGTCCATCAGCCAAATGGCAGCTTTGGCGGCACTTGAAGAATCCCAAGAAAAGGTTTCAGCGATGAGAGAGGAGTTTAAAAAGCGTCGGGATTTAATGGCCTCCTGCTTAAAGAAGATTCCGCAGGTAAATTTTTTAATCCCGCAAGGAGCTTTTTATATATTTTGTGATTTTTCAAAGTACGGAGATTCAGCCCTCTTAGCCAAAAGGATTTTAGATGAGACAAAAGTAGCTGTCATCCCCGGGGATAGTTTCGGCGCTAAAGGATTTTTACGCTTAAGTTTCGCCACGTCACAAGAAAGAATTGAGGAAGGTTGCGCAAGAATAGCTGAGTGGATAAAAAGGAGCTAAAAATATGGAACTCAAAGAACTGTTAAAATCATGCATTCAAAATAAAGCTTCGGATTTACACCTGACGGAAAACAGCCCTCCCATTTTAAGAATAGACGGCAAATTAACTCCGCTGCCGCATAAAGCCCTGACGAAAGAAGAATTAAAGAAGGGGATTTATGGGCTCATGACGGATAATCAAAAAGAAAAATTTGAACGCGATTACGAGCTTGATTTTTCTTTAGCGTTAGATGATTTAGAGCGATTTAGAGTCAATGTTCACATTCAGCGAGGATCAGTGGAAGCGGCATTTCGACGGATTCCTCAAGAGATCCCCAATATTGCCGACCTAGGACTTCCTCCGGCCGTTTATGAATTCGCGAAAAAAAGCCGAGGGCTTGTTCTTATTACAGGGCCTACGGGGACGGGAAAAACAACGACTTTAGCCGCGTTGATTAATTTTATCAATGAAGAGCGTTCCTGCATGATGATGTGCGTTGAAGACCCCATTGAATTTATTCATAAAAATAAAAAATCAGTTATTAAACAGCGAGAAGTGTACAGCGACACGCATTCTTTCGCGGAAGCCCTCAAAAGATGTTTGCGTCAGGACCCCGATGTGATTGTCGTCGGAGAAATGAGAGATTTGGAGACGATATCAACAGCTTTAACGGCGGCCGAAACAGGACACCTTGTTTTAGCGACTTTACATACTCCTGATGCCGCGCAAACGATTGAACGTATTATCGACGTGTTTCCTTCGCATCAACAGCAACAGGTGAGACTCCAACTTTCCGCCGCCATTCAAGGAATTATGTGCCAAATCCTTCTTCCCAGAGCTGAAGGAACGGGAAGAGTTTTAGCGACAGAGGTCTTAGTCGCCACTCCGGGGATTAGGAATCTGATTAGAGAGCAGGAAGTAGAGCAGATTCCGACAGCCATACAAACAGGCATGCAATATGGAATGCATACCATGGATATGTGTTTAAAAATGCTTTATAAAAAAGGGGTAATTACTTATGAAGAGGCGTTTGCCCAAGTAAAAAATCCCGAGGAATTTAAACAATTAATTAAGGATAAATAATGAAATATAAAATTACGCTTCTTCCGGGAGACGGGATAGGACCGGAAGTTTCTCAAGCGATGCGTAAATGCGTTGAGGCCACTGGCGTGGATGTTGAGTGGGATATCTTTGAGGTTGGGGAACACGCGATAAAAAAATATGGAACGCCGCTTCCAGATCAAGCGATTGAATCGGTGCGTAAGAATAAAGTCGCTATTAAGGGGCCGATTATTACTCCTGTCGGGACAGGATTTCGGTCGGTTAATGTGGCTTTACGCCAGGCTTTAGACTTGTATGCCTGCGTGCGTCCTTGTAGATATTACGAGGGGACTAAGGCCGTTTCAAAGAAGGTAAATTTAGTCATTTTTAGGGAGAATACGGAAGATCTTTACGCGGGAATTGAATTTGAATTGGGAAGCCCTCAAGCCAAACAGCTTATTCAACAGATTAATGGCCTTCAGCCTAAGCAAATTAAAGAAGATTCCGGTATTTCCATTAAACCTATTTCCGTGAGCGGAACCAAGCGTATTATGAGGGCGGCGTGTGAATACGCGGTTAAAAATAAACGTAAAAAAATAACGATTGTCCATAAAGCCAATATTATGAAATTTACCGACGGCCTTTTTTTGGCGACCGCCAGAGAAGTGGCTAAAGAATACGAGGGGAAGATTTCATTTGAAGATTGTATCGTCGATAATTTATGCATGCAACTTGTTCAGCGGCCGGAGAATTTTGACATGTTAGTGCTCCCTAATTTATACGGAGATATTGTCTCTGATCTTTGCGCTGGCCTTATCGGTGGGTTAGGGATAGCCCCAGGAGCGAATATCGGAGAGACCGCCGCGCTTTTTGAACCGGTTCACGGTTCCGCGCCTAAATATGCCGGACAAAATAAATGTAACCCTACGGCAACGATACTCTCGGCTGTTCTTATGTTAAGACATTTAAAGGAAGTTGACGCCGCTGATCGCCTAGAGGCAGCCGTGCAAGCTGTCCTCAAAGAGGGGAAGGATGTCACGTATGATCTTAAAACAGATCGAAATGATCCAACGGCTGTCGGCACGCAAGAAATGGCAGAGGCTATCTGCAAAAAATTATTTTGTCTCACCAAATGATAATTGGCAATTTTAATTATGCCAAAAACTTCTCCTTTTCAAGTAACGAATCTTGGACTCATCGATTACCATAAAGCCTATTCTCTCCAAAAAGAAGCCGTGGAGAATCTTCTCAAAGGAGGTCCGCAGGTTTTGTTTTTATGCGAACATCCCACTGTGATTACGCTGGGACGGCTCGGGAAAGCAGGCAATATTTTCTTTCCCAAGGAAGAACTAGAAAAACAAGACATAGAAATTGTCGCTATTGACCGCGGAGGAGATGTTACTTTGCACGCCCCTGGGCAGCTGGTGGCATATCCTGTCTTTAATTTGTTGAGATATGGGAAAGATTTACACCAATTTTTATACAAATTAGAGCAAGTTGCCATTGATTTATTGGCTGATTTTGATATAGTGGCTAATAGAATTTCTGGCCGGAGGGGAGTGTGGGTTAAGGAAAGAAAGATAGCCTCGATTGGCATTGGTGTCAGAAAATGGATTTCATTTCATGGGTTAGGTTTAAATGTCAACACGGATCTTAATTTGTTTTCTATGATTAAACCATGCGGGTTGGATGTGGTTATGACCTCTCTGCGGGCTATCCATAAAAAGGATATCAATATGGAGGAGGTTAAAAAAAGAATTGTTCATTATTTTGAGCGGCATTTTCAGGAGGGTTCATGGGAAAAATAGTCATCCCCGAGTTAGGGGAAGGGATCAAAAAAGCAACGGTTGCTTTGTGGCATCACAAGATTGGCGATTCGCTTAAAGAAGGGGATGACGTAGTCGAGCTCGTCACTGATAAAGCCTCTTTCAATGTCCCCTCTCCTTGTGATGGAATTCTTGAGAATATCCTGGTCAAAGAGGGAGAAACAGCTGAAATAGGAGCCGCGGTAGCTTCCATAAAAACGTACCAATAAGAATTATGATAGAAGAACAGATAAAACAAAGACGTATTTTATTGATGTACATTACGAAAATTTCGGGCCACCGACAGGCAACGCTGGCCATTCAACAGTGTTTGCATGAGGTCTGCCCTCAGACCATCGCGCCCATGATTAATGCTTTTGGCTATATCTATCCTCGCATGGAAAAAATAGTGCACAAGGCCTATATGAGCGTCATTAAACGGACTCCGGGAGTTTGGGATTATCTTTACGACAACCCCAAAATATTTAAACAATCACAGGTTATCAAAAAATTTTTGCACAAAAAAAGTTTCGAAAGATTAGATAGATTATTTGCTAAATACCATCCCGATACGGTTGTCTGCACCCAAGCGTTTCCTTGTGGGTTGGTCGCGGCTTACAAAGAAGAGCGTAAATTGAAGGTCAATTGTATTGGGGTTCTCACGGATTTCGCTCCTCATTCATACTGGATTCACCAAGGAGTTGATTATTATGTTGTTCCGTCGAAGGAAGCCAAAGAACGATTTATGACTCAAAATGTTCCTGAAGAGAATATTAAGGTTTACGGTATCCCTATCCGCACTAAATTTGCCCTCAGATTAGATAAAAACGTCCTTGCCCAGAAAATGGGTTTGGATCCCCAACTTCCAACTATTCTCATCATGGGTGGAGGGCAAGGATTGGGCCCAATAAAATCGATTGTTCAATCTTTGCTTAAAATTAAAATGCCTTCACAAATTTTAGTGTTAACAGGAACCAATAAAAAGATGTACGAAAGCCTTAAGAAATATGAAGAAACTTCCAAGAAAAAAATTTTAGTTTTTGGTTATATCAAAAATGTGGATGAATTAATGGAATTGGCTAGTTTAATTATAACCAAACCAGGGGGAATGACAACGGCGGAAAGTCTCTCGAAGGGGCTGCCAATGCTAATTGTGGATCCCATCCCCGGGCAAGAAATGCGTAATACGGATTTCCTTATTAAGAATGGTATTGCCGTGCGCGTTGATGAAAATGATGATATTGTTGAAGAAGTGGAAGTGTTGTTAAAATCTCCTTTACGTTTGGCAGCGATGAGTAACGCGGCCTATGGTCACGCTAAACCAAACGCGACGATGGATATTATTAATCTGATTTTAAGCAATAGACAGGAAAAAACGCCTTTAACCCCAGATTTTGAACAAACTGTTTCTATGCACTCTGTAACATAAATTTTTGATTCCCCTCCCTTTTGCCTGCCCCGCAGGCCGGGGATGGGAGGGGTTAGGGGAGGGTGACGAATCTTTTTATCACCCCCACCTGACCTCCCCCATCGAAGGGGGAGGAAACTCAAGAATTGATGTCATAGCGCACCAGACGATAATTTTATGTTTAAGTATTTTTTATACAAATTTGGACAATTCATTTTGGGCTGGCTGCCCTCTTCCATCTGCTTTAAATTAGCCAGACTCCTTTCCGATGTGCAATATTATTGCTCTTACAGGGATAGAAGGGCTGTGGAAAATAATCTTCGTATGATTTTAAAGTCAGAGGAGAATATCCCTGCGTTAACGAGGCAAGTTTTTAGAAATTTTGGCCGGTATCTTGTTGAATTTTTCATGATGGAGAAGATGGTCAATGAAGCCTATTTGAAAAAAAATATTAAAATGAAAAATATAGAACGCGTTAATCAGGTTTTGAAAGAAGGGAAGGGCGGGATTGTTATAACGGCTCACTTAGGGAACTGGGAAATGGGAGCGGCTATTTTGACAATGTTAGGATATCCTTTAGTCGCGATCGCCCTCCCGCATAAAGAAAGGCCGGTTAATGATTTGTTTAATCACCAGAGACAAAGTAAGGGGATGACCGTTATCCCCACGCACATGGCTTTTCGAAGATGCCTTGAAAAACTGAAAGAAAATAAATTGATTGCCCTGGTAGCTGATCGAGATTTCAGCCTTAACGGAGAACCCATGGATTTCTTGGGACGCAAAACGCTCATTCCCGCGGGCCCCGCTGTTTTTTCTTTAATGACGGGAGCTCCGATCATTCCTGTCTTTTTAATCCGCGATGAAGACGGAACTTTTACTTTAAGCGTATGCGAACCGATGTATCCTCCTTCCCATGTCCGTAAAGAAGACGAAAGAGAAGCGCTTCTTGGAATCATCAAGCAATATATTTCTGTCATCGAAGAAAAAATTTATCTTTATCCTACTCAATGGCTAATGTTCAGGGAGTTTTGGATTAAAGACATTCCTTCGCGGAGCGTTTTAAAGCGCATCTTTCGTTTTAAAAGAAAAGTCACCCAAAAGTATCATTAAAGAAAGGGTTTGCCCCTTGCTGAAAATCTGCATTATTATTCCCGCTCATAATGAGGCCAAGACAATCGGGCCTTTGGTTCAAACACTAAAAAAAAATAATTTAGATGTCCTTGTTATCGATGACGGTTCCAGCGATGATTCTAGGCTTATCGCGGAAAACGCCGGGGCCAATGTGCTTTATCATCAAGAAAAAAAAGGGAAAGGCTTTTCTTTGCAAGAAGGATTTAGTTACGCTCTTCAAAAAAATTATGACGCGGTCATCGCGATGGATGGAGATGGCCAGCATGACCCGCGGGATTTGCCGCGATTTTTAACACTCGCCGAAAAATATCCCGTGAGCGTTATTAATGGGAGTCGAATGGAAGACCATCAAGGGATGCCGTGGCTTCGTTATTTGACCAACCGTTTTATGTCTATCTTAATCTCCTCTGTTTGCGGTCAGCGCATCGCGGACACGCAATGCGGCTTTCGATATATTCATTGCGCTATTTTAAAGGGAATGAACTTGCGATGTAATGATTTTGAGATTGAAACAGAGATTCTGATGAAGGCATGTCAAAAGGGATTTATCGTGTGGTCCGTCCCCGTAAAGACAATTTATCAAGATGAAAGAAGTAAAATTTCTCCTTTAAAAGATACGGTGAGATTTTTTGGATATTTTTTAAGAGAAGTTTTCAATCGCGAGAAATAATTCAATGACCTTTTTCCCCATGGAACAACAAAGATTCCAGCTGGCTTTGTTCACTTCTTTCTTTGTTCATCTTCTTGTGATTATTGGCCTTTCTTTGAGTGTCAAAGAAGCCTTGCCTAAGAATGCAGTGTCCTCATTGGAAGTCGCTTATCAAATTATTGAAGATAAAAAAGAAAATAAAGAAAATTCGCGAGACGATTTTAGGGGATATCAAAAAACGCGAGAGCCGTTGATTGCTAAAGAACCTTTGACCGCGGGGAACCTTCTGGCGGTCAAAAATGAGAATCCTTTTCGGAACGAGGGAGTTTCCGCGTCGCGCGTGATTCCGGACAAAAAGCAGAAAACAGAGATTAACATTGACGAAGAAAATCGCGAGATTTTTGTGCCTTCGGTGATCGTGGAGAAAATGGGCGGCCCAAAATATTTTAATTACAAAGAACACATCCGTCGAAAAATAAAGGAAAAAGCGTATGGCCATATTGAGGATCCTAAGTTCAATTCAGGGGAGGTTTATTTAACCTTTGTCTTATTGGCGGATGGCTCTTTAAGACAGATAAGAATTGTCGAAGATAAAACAGAAGCCAATGAGTATCTGCGCGGCATTGGTCTAAAAAGTGTTCAGGAAGCGAATCCCTTCCCGCCATTCCCCAAGGATTTAAATTATCCCGAGCTCACCTTTAGCGTCCCTATTTCCTTTCGGGTGAATAAGTAGGTCATCGGCGTGCGAACCTTCCTGTTCGTAAATTTTTATTGACAAAGGGAGAAGGTGTGGTAAATTGGATATGTAAATAAAATGTATGAAAGTTATTTAAAAGATAACCTATGATACCTGATAATACATCAACAACTTTAGGGCCCATTGAGATCAATATCATCGCTCGCTTAACATACGAGAAAAAATTGATCGTCACCACAGGAGATCTCGATCAATTATTTAAACTTGCCCCGGAAGATAGAAAACAGATTGTTTTCAGGCTCAAAAGGAAAAGAATCCTGACTCCCATAAAACGCGGCGTGTATGCTTTTTCTTCGCTTGAAGCCGGGCCTGAAGGGACAGGGATTGATGAGTTGCTTATTCCTCCGCTCTTTTTCCCAAAAAAGAATTATTATGTCGGTTATTCAACGATGTTTAATTACTACGGTTTTTCGGAACAACTTTTTCAGACAGTGTATGTTCTCAATACAACTTTACGCATGGAAAGAATAATTTGCGGCATCTCTTATAAGTTCATAAGAATTTCAGAAAACCGCGTCTATGGTCAAGAAAGCATTAAAGTAAAAAATACGGATGTTCTTGTTAGCTCTAAAGAGAGGACGCTCATCGATCTGCTCTATTTTAATAAGCCGGTTGGCGGCATTGATACCGCCGTTCAAATTTTCAAACAAGTTGTTGAGGGAAAGAAATGTGATATCAACAAGCTTGTTGCCTGCGCCGCGCGCTTTCCCAATATCACGACCAGAAAACGCATCGGTTTGATTCTGGATGATTTAGGCATCGCCGAGACTATTCTTAGCCCGCTTATCAAAAGTGTCGAGAAAACCGCGTTGAGTTCGTTGACAGGATCGCGCAAGGGAACACTCAATCAAAAATGGAGAGTCATCGTTAATCCAAAGAGGGCTTCATGATTCACAAAAACAAAGAAGAATTTATAAAAACACTTGAGAGAGCGTCCAAGAAGAAAGAATTTTTATTGCCTCTGTTGGAAAAAGATTATTACTTGACATTGATTCTCTCTGGGGTGCACGAGCTTTCCGAAGACCTTATTTTTAAGGGAGGGACGTGTCTTAATAAAATTTACTATTCCTATTACCGATTGAGCGAGGATCTCGATTTTAGTATGAAGCTCCCGCGGTACGAAGCGACGCGCGGTGAAAGACGCAAGTGTATCCAGCCGGTGAAGGATAAAATAAAGAAGTTTGTGGAGTCGTTCGACCTAAAAATTGATGATTCCGTCAATCCCGGACGCAATGAATCCAAGCAGTATGTTTATTATTTTGTTTATCAATCAGCTTTACGTCAGGTCGAAGCAAAAATTAAATTTGAAATCGGACTTAGGTACAATCCGATTCTCGAGGTAGAGAATCGCCCAGTCCAGCATAATTTTTTGCATCCCTTTACGGGAGAACCGTTATTTGATGGCGGCAGGGTTAATTGTTTATCCTTAAAAGAGATTGTGAGCGAAAAGCTCCGCGCCGCGGCTTTAAGAAAGACAATCGCGCCGCGCGATTTCTATGACCTTGATTTTATTTTGCGCAATAAATTTAATTTGGCGGATAAAGAAGTCTTGAAGCTCTTTGTGAAAAAATTAGCAGAGGACGGCGGGGATCCGGATTTAGCAAAATACCGCGTCAATCTTGGGCGCTCTGATCATGAAATTAAGGAGATGCGGTCACGGATTGAGAATGAATTATTTGACGTGTTAACCCCGGGCGAACGCGGACATTTTGATCTCGACAAGGCGCTTGAGAGAATCAACGCGGCGATGGAAGGGCTAAGGTAAAGATGCCGGTCATCCGCGCGGAGGAGAAATTTAATAAGGTCTTAATAAATCAACGAGGAGTGATTATGGCTGGTAACGGGAATGGGGATTTAAGTTTTGCCACAAAACTTTGGAAAGCGGCGGATAAGATGCGCAACAACATGGATGCCGCTGAATATAAACATGTTGTGTTGGGGCTCATCTTTTTGAAGTATATTTCTGATGTGTTCGTTGAAGTTTACAATGAGCTCAAAGGGGATAAGAAGAAACTCTCCGACCCTGAAGATATCGACGAATACAAAATGCGCAATGTATTCTGGGTCCCGCCTGAAGCTCGCTGGGGTTACCTCCAGAAAAATGCCAAACAACCCACCATCGGCAAGTTAATCGATGACGCGCTGGATGCCATTGAACGGGATAATCCTTCCCTGAAAAGCGTTTTATTAAAGAATTACGCGCGTCCTGCCCTGGATAAACAGCGTTTAGGTGAATTGATCGATTTAATCGGCACCATCGGCCTGGGAGATAAAGAGAACAGAAGCAAAGATCTTTTAGGCCGGGTCTACGAATATTTTCTCGGGCAATTCGCCGATGCCGAGGGGAAAAAGGGCGGGCAATTTTATACGCCTCGCTGTATTGTAAAGCTCTTGGTGAAAATGCTGGAGCCGTATAAAGGGCGCGTTTTTGACCCTTGCTGCGGATCGGGAGGCATGTTTGTTCAAAGTGAGAAGTTTATTGAAAACCACGGCGGCAATGTTGGCGATCTTTCCATTTACGGCCAGGAATCCAATCAGACCACCTGGCGGCTGGCAAAAATGAATCTGGCTATCCGAGGCATTGATGCCAATATTACCTGGAATAATGAGGGGAGCTTTTTGAAAGACGCCCACAAAGATTTAAAAGCCGACTTTGTCATTGCCAATCCGCCTTTTAATGACAGCGACTGGAAAGGCGAGCTCTTGCGAGATGATCCACGCTGGAAATACGGGACACCTCCAGTGGGCAACGCCAACTTTGCCTGGGTTCAGCACTTTATTTATCATCTGGCCCCGGCAGGTGTAGCCGGCTTTGTCTTGGCCAACGGCTCCATGTCTTCGAATACTTCCGGCGAAGGCGATATCCGAAAAGCGATTATTGAAGCGGATTTAGTCGATTGCATGGTGGCCCTGCCTTCGCAGTTATTTTATAACACGATGATTCCGGCCTGCCTTTGGTTTATTGCCCGCGATAAGAAAAATCATAAATTTAGAGACCGACGCGGCAAAACACTTTTTATTGATGCGCGCAACATGGGGGAGATGCTTGACCGTCGTCACCGGGAACTCACCTTTGATGAAATAAAACGCGTAGCCAGTACCTACCACGCCTGGCGTGGAGAAAAAAGCGTTGGCAAGTATGAAGACGTCAAGGGTTTCTGTAATGAAGCCACCTTTGAAGACATCCGCAAACACGGCCATATCCTGACCCCTGGAAGATACGTCGGGACCGAGGATATTGAGGAAGACGACGAAGCCTTTGAAGAGAAAATGAAACGCCTCACGATGGATCTGTCCGTACAGTTCAAGAAGTCGCGTGACTTTGAGGTGGAAATTAAGAAAAATTTAAAAGGACTTGGCTATGAAATCTAAAACAACAAAGGGTAAAGGCATCAATCAGAAAAACCAGCGGATCCCGGATGTTTATGAGCGAATATGTTCAATTATTGAAAATGCCCGCGGGAATATTGTTCGTGCGGTGAATACGGGAATGGTGGTGGCGTACTGGCATATTGGTCGGGAAATTTTGGAGGAAGAACAAAAAGGCAAAGTCCGTGCTACCTACGGACAAAAGCTTCTGGAAACCCTCGCGGCGTGTTTGTCCGGTGATTTTGGCAAAGGGTTTGATATCAGCAATTTATGGAATATGCGGAAGTTTTATGAGACCTACCCGATTCTCGACACAGTGTGTCGAGAATTAAGCTGGTCCCAATATCGCGTTTTGATGCGTGTTGACAATCCGAAGGCACGTTCATTCTATGAGATTGAGTGTGTCAAAAATAACTGGTCAGTCAGGGAATTGGAGCGTCAAAAAGGCAGCCTTTTGTTTGAACGGTTGGCTTTGAGCAAAGATAAGAAAGGATTGATGCGATTGGCGAAAAAGGGACAGGAAATCCAAACCTATGAGGATATGATCAAGGACCCTTACGTTCTTGAATTTACCGGACTTTCTCCGCAAGTAAAACTCTACGAAAGCAATCTGGAGCAATCTTTGATCGATAACCTTTCGCGGTTTTTGCTTGAGCTGGGCAAGGGGTTTACCTTTGTCGCCCGCCAGAAACGGATTACGCTGGACGGAGACCATTTTTATATCGACATGATTTTTTATAACACAATGCTGAAGTGCTATGTGCTGATTGACCTGAAGATCGGCAAGCTGGTTCATCAGGATATCGGCCAGATGCAGATGTATGTGAATTATTATGACCGCGACGTCAGGCAATCCGATGACAATCCGACCGTCGGCCTTATTTTATGCGAGGACAAGAAAGACGCGGTTGTCCGTTATACTCTATCCAAAGACAACAAGCAGATTTTTGCTTCGCGCTATAAACTATATTTACCCAGCGAGGAAGAATTAATCGAGGAATTAAAAAGGGAGCGCTTTTTGGTTTCCATGAAGAGCAGTAAAACAAAGCGTTAAAAGAGGTGACCGATTATGAAAGTTAAAGATTTGATTGATAAACTGAAAACCCTGCCTGCCGACGCGCAGGTTTTGGTGCAGGGCTATGAGGACGGGTTTGACAGCATAAAAACCGTTAAAGAGATCGCTACGGCAAAAAATTCCGACGCCCGCGATTACAACGGCGAATACGAAGAAATTGGGAAAGATAGCAAAGACGCAGTATCGGCAGTTGTGATATTGGGAAACAGAAGGTAGGACAGAGTGGCGATAGCTAAAACAGAAGAAAATGAACAAACCGAAACCTGCGGAATTCCGGAGGGATGGGAGGAATCTCTAATTGGCGATCATATCGAATTAGTGTACGGCGATGGTTTACCAGAACGAAATAGAAAGAATGGCTCCGTTCCAGTTTTTGGTTCAAATGGGATAACCGGTTTCCATGACAAGGTCTTAGTTAAAGGGCCCGGAATAATTATTGGGAGAAAAGGAACTGTTGGACAAGTCACTTTATCAAAGGTCGATTTCTGGCCGATAGATACAACGTATTATGTGAAACTTAGAGATGGCAACGATATTTTCTTTTGGTATTATTTGTTACAGACTCTCGGGTTGAATCGGATGAATAGTCATAGTGCAGTGCCCGGGCTGAACCGGGATGATGTTTATAGTATCTTAAAAGAAATTCCATCTCTCGACGAACAACACGCCATCGCCAAAATCCTTTCCGACCTCGATGCCAAGATCGAGCTCAATCACCAAATGAACAAAACCCTCGAACAAATCGTTCAGGCGATTTTTAAGCGGTGGTTTGTGGATTTTCAGTTTCCACGGCATGAAAAGACGAAATTCGTGAACGGTTTGCCAGATGGGTGGCGTGAAGACAAGTTAAGAGAAATCATGAAAATTGAGAGCGGGAAGAGACCTGCAGAAAGGTCTGAGGTCAAAACACTGGAGTTTTCGGTTCCCTTGCTTGGCGCAAGTTCTGTTATGGGGTTTGTAAAAAATAGCTTATTTATCGAGCCAATTCTAATAATTGGGCGAGTTGGAACGCATGGAGTGATACAGCGAGTTTCTTGTCCATCGTTTCCATCCGATAACACGCTAGTTATCAGATCACCTTATTTTGAATTTATTTATCAGATATTGAAAACCATAAATTACGATGCGCTGAATGTTGGGACAACTCAGCCCTTGATTACTCAAACATCTATAAATAATTATCCAATTATTCTACCCAAGGCAGATGTGCTCGACAAATTTGAAAGTAATGTCTCAGGCTTTTTCATGAAAATTGAGGCAAATAATCGTGAGAACGAATCTTTAACTCAAATCCGCGATTCCCTTTTGTCGAGGTTGATGTCGGGGAAGATAAGGGTAAACAAAGAAGGATGAAGGCAGAATAAATGCCAAAACCCATCACCGAATCCGAAATCGAGCAGGTTGCCTTAGATATCCTGACTGATTTAGGATATGAAGCGGTCTTTGGACCGGATATTGCTTGTGATGGAGAGAAGCCTGAGCGTTCGAGTTATGCGGATGTTGTTTTGATTGCCCGCCTGCGAAGCGCTATTTATAAATTTAATCCCCAAATTCCTGCCGAAGCCAAAGAAGAAGCGATCAAGCAAATTTTGCGCAGTGAGAGTCCGGATTTGGTGGTCAATAATCGGCGGTTTCACAAGATGCTGGTAAATGGAATTGACGTGGAGTTCCGCCCCGCCAAGGCGGGGCAGGCAAATGACGGACGGATCGTTGGCGATAAAGTTTGGCTGGTCGATTTTAATGAGCTGAAGAATAACGAATTTGTAGCGGTGAATCAGTTTACGGTGATTGAAAATAACCACAACCGCCGGCCGGATATTGTTTTGTTTGTTAATGGCCTGCCTTTAGTCATTCTTGAATTAAAAAATATTGCTGATGAAAATGCGAGTACTTTTAGTGCTTTTAAGCAATTTCAAACTTACAAGTCAGAAATCCCTTCGCTTTTTCATTTTAATTCTATTTTAGTTGCCAGTGACGGTTTAGAAGCTAAGGCCGGGACTATAACTTCGGATTGGGAAAGATTTTTGCCTTGGAAGACTATCGACGGGATTGAGCAGGCGCCGGTTGCTGTTCCGCAGATTGAAGTATTGCTACGAGGAATGCTTAATCCCAAAATCCTTTTAGATTTAATTAAGAATTTCATTGTCTTTGAGCAAGAACAGCACGCGCTACTTAAGAAAGTGGCGGCGTATCATCAATATCACGCGGTCAATAAAGCAGTTGAATCGACAATTGAGGCCGCTGATATTCAAGGCGATCATCGATGCGGAGTGGTGTGGCACACGCAAGGATCAGGTAAAAGCTTGAGCATGGTTTTTTATGCCGGGAAGCTTGTTCTTTCACAGGAGTTGGAGAATCCAACGGTTGTGGTTATCACGGACCGCAATGATCTGGACGATCAACTTTTTGGCACCTTTAGCCGTTGTCAGGAATTAATCAGGCAGGAACCGGTGAAGGTAGAATCCAGAAAAGAGCTGAAAGAAAAGCTCAAAGTGGCCTCCGGCGGACTTGTGTTTACGACCATCCAGAAGTTTTTCCCGGAAGAGAAGGGGGATAAGTATCCGCTTTTGTCGGAGCGCAGAAACATCATTGTGATTGCCGATGAAGCGCATCGCAGTCAATACGATTTTATCGATGGTTTTGCCCGGCATATGCGTGATGCCCTTCCTAATGCGTCATTTATCGGTTTTACCGGAACGCCCATTGAAACGCGTGATAAGAATACGCGCGCGGTTTTTGGTGATGAGATTGATATTTATGACATTGAGCAAGCGGTTAAAGATGGGGCCACCGTGCGGATTTATTATGAAAGCCGTTTAGTTAAACTTGAGCTGAAAGAGCAAGATAAACTTACTCTTGATCCGGATTTTGAAGAAGTCACGGAAGGTGAGGAGATTTCCAAGAAGGAATTATTAAAGAGCAAATGGGCCCGGATGGAATCAATCGTCGGCTCGGAAAAACGAATCAAACAGATTGCCCGGGATATTGTGGACCATTTTGAGAAGAGGCTCATGGCCATCGATGGCAAGGCCATGATTGTGTGTATGAGTCGCAGAATTGCGGTTGAGCTTCATGATGCCATTGCGAGGCTGAAGCCAGAGTGGTATCACAAAGATGACGATAAGGGTGTTGTGAAGGTGATTATGACCGGTGCGGCCGATGACGGCCCAGAATGGCAGGAGCATATTCGCAACAAAGAAAAACGGCGGGATATTGGGGGCCGGATGAAGGATCCCAAGGATCCGTTAAAACTTGTGATTGTGCGGGATATGTGGCTCACGGGTTTTGATGTGCCGTGTCTGCATACGATGTATTTGGATAAACCGATGCGCGGTCACGGGCTGATGCAGGCGATCGCCCGGGTCAATCGTGTCTTTAAAGATAAGCCAGGCGGACTTATTGTTGACTATTTGGGTATTGCGGCTGAGCTCAAAGAAGCGTTGATTGAATATACAAAAAGTGGGGGACAAGGTAAGCCGACCTTAGATCAAAGTGAAGCTGTGAATGTGATGTTGGAAAAATATGAGATCGTATCGGCATTGTTTCATGGTTTTAATTATCAGCCATTTTTTATGGTTGCGACTAAAAATAAAATGTCAATGTTGGCCTTAGCTCAAGAGCATATTTTAGAGCAAGAGGACGGAAAAGAACGATGTTTGAAATATGTGACGGAGCTATCTCAAGCCTTTGCTTTGGCGGTGCCGCATAAAAAAGCATTGAAGATCAGAGATGATGTGGGATTTTTTCAGGCGGTGCGGGCGTGTTTGGCTAAATTTGGCGGCGGAAGTGGGGCACGGACAGAAGATGATTTGGATTCAGCGGTCAAGCAATTAGTGTCTCGGGCGATCAGTTCAGATCAGGTGATTGATATTTTTCAGACAGTGGGGTTGGATAAGCCGGACATTTCGATTCTTTCCGATGAATTTTTGGCGGAAGTCAGAGACATGCCGCATAAGAATTTGGCTGTGGAGTTGTTAAAAAAGTTATTGAATGATGAGATCAAGGTTCGTGCCCGAAAAAATCTGATTCAGGGCCGCTCGTTCGCGGAGATGTTGGAGAAGTCAATCCGGCAATATCAGAACAAGGCGATTGAGGCGGCAAAAGTTATTGAAGAGTTGATCGCGTTGGCCAGGAAGATGCGTGAGGCCAATCAGCGTGGAGAGAAGTTGGGTTTAACGGAAGATGAGGTGGCTTTTTATGACGCGTTGGAAGTCAATGACAGCGCGGTAAAGGTGCTGGGAGATGAGGCTCTGCGTTCCATCGCACGGGAATTGGTTGAGACAATCCGACGCAATCGGTCTATTGATTGGACCTTGAAGGAAAGTATCCAAGCCCGGTTGAGAGTCATGGTAAAACGTGTGCTGCGCAAATATGGTTATCCGCCGGATATGGAGAGGAAGGCGACGGACACTGTTCTTGAGCAAGCAAAAATGATTTGCAAAGATTGGCAGGAGCCTGTTGGAGAGGATGGCAAGAAATCAGATTTATTTTTTAGCGACGTAATTCCGGATGAGGGAATAATTTCAGCTCAGAGAAATGTCACCCATGCTCCGATCTATTCTCTTCAGGCGGTGGCAACCTCATTTGTTGAACAGCGAGCGCCAAGTGTCATCGGTTGGAAACCTTTGGGTGGTATCTTTAAATTAAATAAGGATATGTTCATTGCTCAAGCCGTCGGTAAATCCATGGAGCCGACGATCAAAGAGGGCAGTTGGTGTTTGTTTCGTCCTGATCAAGGCGGAAGCCGTAACGGCAAGATTGTCTTAGTTGAGTCGCGCAGGATTACTGACCCAGAAACACAGATGAGTTTTACAATCAAACGATACCATAGTGAGAAAGAGCATTTTCCTAACGGCACATGGATTCATAAAAAAATTACTCTTTCGCCGGATAATAAAGATTTTGACGATATCGTTTTAGAAAATATCCGCGAGGACGAATTTCACGTTGTGGCGGAATTTGTAGATGTAATATCTTGACCACAAAACATTCTATGACGCCGCAAGACTAAGAATTGACAATCGCCCTAGAAGGTGATATTTTAAACAGTACTTTGAACCCGGTTAGTAATCTTTAAGGAGATAATTCTAATGCCTGAAGAAAAATATATTGATGAATCTTGGAAAGAGACCGCCTCCGAAGAAAAAGAAAAGCTTGAGAAGATCAATCACCCGTCTTCTGATTCCGTGAAAGGTCAAGAAGCGGAAGCTCTCTCCGCGGCGATTCCTGGAGCAGAAAAAGAATCCTCTTCCGCGGACAATCCCCAAGAACAGGGAAGCTTGCAGATTAATTTTATTAATTACGTGACGAGCCTGGCCTTCCAAGCAATGATTTTTTTAGGAGAAATTCCTAATCCCATCACGAACAAAGTTGACAAGAATTTCGATCAGGCAAAATTTTTGATTGATACCTTAGGCATGTTACGCGAAAAAACTAAAGGGAATTTATCTAAACAAGAAAGCGACATCTTAGACGCGTCTATCTATGAATTGCAGATGAAATATATAGAGCTGACGCGGCGAGGTTAACGGATATGAATAAAATTTTAATTATTCACGGGCCTAATTTAAATCTTTTAGGACAGAGAGAAAAAGGAATTTATGGCAAGCGCACGCTTAAAGAGATTAATACTCTTTTAGAAAGAGATGCCAAGGCGCATAAAATGATCTTGGAAATTGTGCAGTCTAATCACGAGGGGGAGCTTGTTGATATCATCGGCCAAGCTAAACAAAAGGGGATTAAAGCCATTGTGATCAATCCGGCCGCTTATACCCATACCAGTGTCGCTATTCGCGATGCGATTGCCGCCGTTAAAATTCCCACAGTCGAGGTCCATTTGTCTAATATTTATGCCAGGGAAGAATTTCGTCAGCACTCATTAATTTCCCCCGTAGCTGTTGGTCAGATTAGCGGTTTTGGAATGGATAGTTATCTTTTGGGGCTCGCGGCGGCTATTAAATTAATTAAGAAATAAGATTTTAAATAAATAATCACTGATCTCTCAATTGGACTTACGCCTCCGAAAGCTTATTGACTCTCTTCAAAAGCATGAAGTGGATGCTTTTCTGGTTACAAAAGACATTAATATTGAGTATCTTACCCGTTTTCCCGCGCAAGAATCCTGGCTGTTAGTTTCTAAACACCAATCTTTTTATATCACCGATTTTCGTTATGTTCAGGAGGCTCGAAAAGGTCTTAGAGCGATTAAAATTAAGCAGTACACAAAGTCTATTTATTTGGGCTTAGCAGAGTTGACCAAGTCTCTTAAATTAAAAAAGTTAGGGTTTGATAGTCGTCATTTAAGTTTAGCTCAATACGAAGCGTTAAAGAAACAGTGTCCTCAGCTAAAAATGTTTCAAACCAATAATCTCGTTGAGAATTTAAGGGCTATTAAAGATGACGATGAGATTGGAAAGATTAGAAAAGCCCTTAGAATTCACAAACAGGCCCTGGAATTTTGTAAAAATCTTCTTAAGCCGGGCATTTCGGAAAGAGAAGTTTTTCTTCAATTGGAAGAGTTTGTTCGTTCTCGGGCAGTGAAATTTTCGTTTCCTCCTATTATCGCTTCGGGGCCAAATTCTTCTTATCCCCACGCTAAAATAACTGACCGTAAAATTCGTCTCAACGAGGTCATTTTGATTGACATGGGAATAGATGTGGAAGGGTATAAGTCTGACTTGACACGAATTTTCTTTTTAGGTAAAATACCACAACCTATTGAAAGAATAAATAGTTACGTTCGTGAAGCGCAACATAAAGCAATTGAAAAAATTCAACCTGGGGTAGCTGTCGCGGAAGTCGATCAAGCGGCGCGTAATTATCTAAAAGAATATAAGTTAGATAAATTTTTTGGGCATGCCCTTGGGCATGGCGTGGGACTTGAAGTTCATGAAAACCCGCGGCTGTCGCAGAATGACCCCGCCCTGCTCAAAGAAGGAATGATTGTGACGGTCGAACCAGCCGTTTATATTCCTAATCAATTTGGAATCAGAATAGAAGATATGGTCTTAGTAACAAAAAAAAATTGCGAGGTGTTGAGTGCCCATATCCATTAACGAAATCGAATCAGGCATAGGACTTCTTATTAATGGAGAAATATATTTAGTTTTAGATTATGATCACGTCAAACCGGCTAAGGGAAGCGCCTTCGTGAGGGTAAGGCTTAAAAGTGTTAAGACGGACAATGTCATTGAAAGAACATATAGAACCGCGGAAAAATTAGACGATGTTCCTTTAGAGGACGTTAGGATGCAGTATTTGTATAACAGCGGCGATTCCTATCATTTTATGGATCACGCGATTTACGAAGAAAAAGTTATTCCTAAAGCGCTTTTTGGAGAAGAATTGAAGTTTTTGCAAGAGAATTTGGAAGTCACTTGCCTGTGTTACAAAGAACAGGTTCTTAAAGTTGTTCTGCCAACATTTATTGTCGCTCAAGTTAAAGAAAGCGAACCTGGAGTCAGAGGGGATTCCTCGCGCTCAGGGACCAAGCCGGCTGTTATTGATACAGGGGCAACGGTCCAGGTGCCTCTTTTTATTAATCTGGATGATTGGATAAAAATCGACACAAGAACAGGATCATACGTGGAAAGGGTCCAAAAATGAATTTAAAAGAAATCCGAGAAATCATTAATCTTATGAACGAAAACAATCTCGATGAAATAGAGATTGAACGTGACGGGACAAAGATTAAACTTAAAAAATCCTCTTTGGGGGAAGCTTTAGAAACCCATCGAAAAAATTCTCCGCCCTATTATGTTGAAACGCAATCTTTAAATCGTTCCGCGCCGGAAGCGCGAGAGAGTGTATCTTCCAATCATAAAGAAATCAAATCACCCATGGTCGGAACTTTTTATCGGTCTCCTTCTCCGGAAACTCCGTCTTTCGTGGAAGTGGGCCAAACCGTGGAGGTAGGACAGGTGGTTTGCATTGTAGAAGCCATGAAACTGATGAATGAAATCAAATCAGAAATTAAAGGAAAAGTCGTAGAGATTTCCGTGGAAAATGCCCAACCGGTTGAATTTGGACAAATTTTATTTACTGTCGAACCTCTATAAAAATTATTTTACCCCGTTAGAGAACGGAGTTCTCTAACGGGGTTTACGGATTCTCATCATTTATGTTCTCCAAAATTTTGATTGCCAATCGCGGGGAAATCGCGTTACGAATTATTCGCGCCTGCCGAGAGATGAATATAAGAACGGTGGCTGTTTATTCAGAAGCGGATCGAGACTCTTTGCATGTGCGTTTCGCGGATGAGTCTGTCTGTATTGGCCCCGCATCGAGCCTGGATAGTTATTTGAATATCCCGGCGATTATTTCAGCCGCGGAAATCGCTGATGTGGAAGCGATCCATCCCGGATATGGATTCTTAGCTGAAAATGCCCATTTTGCCGAAATTTGCGAATCTTGTAATATCACCTTTATCGGACCGAGCGCTCAGACAATTCGTTTGATGGGAGATAAGGTGGCCGCGAAAGACACGATGCGTAAAATCGGTATTCCTCTGACTCCCGGCAGCAAAGGAGTTATTAAAACTAAAGAAGAAGCGATTGAGACCGCTAAAAAAAATAAATATCCGGTGATTATTAAGGCGGCGGGAGGCGGCGGGGGCAAGGGCATGCGTATTTGCCACAATGACGTCGCGTTGGTCAGTTCTTTTGCTATAGCCCAAAATGAAGCGCAGGTTAACTTTGGGAACTCCGCGGTTTATATCGAAAAATATATGGAGGACCCTCGCCATGTTGAGATCCAGATCATGGCGGATCATCACGGGAATGTGATTCATTTAGGAGAAAGGGATTGCAGTATTCAGCGTCGTCACCAAAAATTATTAGAAGAGTCCCCATCTCCGGCTTTAAACAGTAAAATAAGAAAAAAAATGGGAGAAATGGCGGTCAAGGCGGCTCGCGCCGCGAACTACCGGAACGCGGGAACCGTGGAATTCCTTTTAGACAAAAATGGCGATTTTTATTTTATGGAGATGAATACGCGGGTTCAGGTAGAACACCCCGTCACGGAAATGGTGACGGGAATAGATATTGTTAAAGAGCAGATTAAAATCGCCAGCGGTGAGAAGTTGAAAATAAAGCAAGACGACGTGAAAATCCACGGGGCCGCCTTAGAGTGCCGCATTAACGCGGAGGATCCCGAAAATAATTTTATGCCCTGCCCGGGCCGTATTGACGAATTGAATCTCCCCGGTGGACTAGGCGTGCGTATTGACACCCATATTTATCAGGGATATACCATTAGTCCCTATTACGATTCTATGGTCGCGAAGGTCATCGCTTACGGGAAAGATCGTTCAACGGTTATCAATATTATGCGCCGAGCTTTGGAGGAATTTTATATTAGCCCAATCAAAACAACTATTGGATTACACATGAAAATTTTGAATCATCCTTTGTTTTTGCAGGGGAAAGTGTCAACTCACTTTTTAGAAAAAATGGGTAAGAAAGAGGTGGAGGCTTAAACAGATGAAAGAAGAAAATAATCTCGATTTAGGATCTGTCAAGATTCATAAACGGGCTATCAGTGACATCGTGGCCTTGGCGATCAATGAAATCGAGGGGGTAAGTTTAATTCAAAGAGGCCCGTTGAGTAAATTCTTAGAATATTTTCCTCAGGATAGCCTCTATGGCGTAGATGTTCATGTCGATGACAACGCTTCGATAACTTTAAAGGTCAACTGTGTTGCGCGATATGGGGTCAACATCCCTGACCTGGCTCGAGAAATTCAAGATGTCGTTAAAATAGCCGTACGAAAATCTCTGAATATTGAGGTAACGTCTATTAACATATATATCCGAGGGATTGAAGGGGGAAAAAATGAGATTATTCACTAGGATTGCCATTTTATTTTATGTAACGGTTGTATTGTTTCTGGGTTGTTTTATTTTAGCATTCGCTTTGAATTGGATACCTTTAAATATTTTCTTAGATTTCTTTTCTATCGTTTATACGGAGCACGTGCTTAAAATAATTTTGATAACGCTCGCAGGGTTTATATTGTTGATTAATTTTGTGTTTTATCTTTTTTTCTCAATCAACGCTTATAAAGAGAAAACCATCGCTTTTTACAATCCTCATGGACGGGTGACGGTTTCTCTTTTCGCCATTGAAGACTTAGTGAGAAATACGATTTTAAAATTGCCTGAAATTAAAGAAGTAAGAACCAGTATCAAGGCTTTGAAGAAAAAAGGACTGCGCGTTAAGGCCAGACTTATTTTCCGCGATGAAGTCAATATCCCAGACACAACGGAACGCATTCAAGAATTAGTTCAGCATAAAATTCAGGCGGTCATCGGGATCAGAGAGCCGGTTACGGTTGAGATTTACATCGGAAAATTTTCTCTTGAGAAAAATCCGGGGAAAAGGGAAAAAGAAGAATTGAGAGAAGAGCTGGAGCCAAATGTCCCCTTCCAAGGGTACCGGGCTTAAATTCGTCCTATTATTTTGATGGGACTCATTGAAGGGAAGATAAAGAGATGAAAAAAATTGGTATTTTAACAGGTGGCGCGGATTGTCCAGGTTTAAATTCAGTCATTCGCGCGGTTGTCAGAAAAGCGATGAAGGCGGGATATGTTGTCACTGGCATTAAGAATGGGTGGACCGGCTTGATTGAGAATGATATGCGCATTTTAGACCTTCGCCTAACTTCCGGGATTCTTGATCGGGGTGGAACTGTTTTAGGGACGAGCCGCATGGTTCCTCCTTTAGAGCCGGCCAAGGCGAAGCTTATTACGGAAAATTTTAAGCAGAATGGTATTGACGCTTTGATTGCCGTGGGAGGAGAAGATACTCTCAAAATTGGATTAGAACTTTACGCGAAATATTCTCTTCCCATCGTGGGTGTCCCGAAATCCATTGATAACGCTCTTTCGGGGACCGATTATACTTTTGGGTTTGATACGGCCGTGAATGTGGCGACCGAATGTATAGACAGACTCCACACAACGGCGGAAAGTCATCACCGTATTATGGTTGTTGAAGTGATGGGTCGATTTAATGGATGGATTGCCTTACAGGCCGGTATCGCCGGAGGCGCGGATCTTATCTTAATCCCTGAATTTTTAATTAATATTGAAACGGTTTGCAGGGCTTTGAAAGCTCGTCATAGAAGAGGAAAGACTTTCAGCATCATTGTTGTCTCGGAGGGAGCGACATTCGAAGGACAGGCGGCCGTAGTTCTAAAAGAACAACAAGATCATGGCGTTAGTCATATCGGAGAATTTTTGGCGGGTCTTATTGAGAAAAAGACAGGTTATGAAACTAAAGTGAGCGTCTTAGGCCATATTTTAAGAGGAGGGACACCCACGGCGTATGATCGGCTGATTGGCACACGGTTTGGTTTTAAGGCCGTGGAATTAGTCCAGGAAAAAAAATTTGGTAAAATGGTTAGTTTAAGGGATAACAAAATAGTATCTGTTGACATCGCGGAAGCTGTGGAAAAAATTAAACCCATTGACCATGACCTTTACGAGATAGCTCAATTATTCTCCGCCGAAGGTTAAAGGACAATTTATGAAAGAAAGAATTAAAAAAATATTCAGAGAATCTATTTTGGTTAAGCAGGAGACGTTGGACGTAAATTGCGACAGAATCGTTTCGGCTGTCAAAGAAATGATTAATGTCTTTGAAAGAAACGGTAAGGTTTTATTTTTTGGTAACGGAGGATCGGCCGCCGACAGCCAGCATATTGCCGCCGAGTTTATCGGACGATTTAAGAAGGAGCGGCGCGCGCTCCCCGCGATTGCTTTAACGACGGATACATCCATTTTGACTTGCCTGGGGAATGATTATGGCTTTGATGTGATTTTTTCCAGACAAATTGAAGGGTTGGGCCAAAAAGGGGATATTGCTTTTGGGATTTCGACCAGCGGAAATTCAAAAAATGTTATTGAAGGGATCAAAAAAGCTAAAGACAAAGGGCTTACAACAATCTCGCTGACGGGTTGTGGGGGAGGCGAGTTAGCGCAATTAACAGATATCAGCATAATTGTTCCTTCGAAGATTACCGCGCGTATTCAGGAATCCCACATCTGTATTGCTCACGCTATTTGTGAATTAGTCGAGGATCACTTTGCGCCATAAAAAGATTGTTGATTTAAAAACATTAAAAGAAAAAATCTTTAAGCTTCGCGGCCAAGGCAGAAAAATAGCATTTACTAATGGTTGTTTTGATATTCTTCACTTGGGGCATGTTGTTTATTTGCGGGCGGCTAAAGATAAGGATCGGATCCTGATCGTAGGGCTTAATAGCGATCAATCGATTAGAAAAATTAAAGGACCGCGCAGGCCTATCCTCTCTCAAAAGGCAAGAGCCCTTCTTTTGGCTTCCTTAGAATACGTGGATTTTATAACAATTTTTAATGAAGAAACACCTTTAAAATTAATTAAGGCCCTCAATCCGGATATTCTCATTAAAGGCGCTGACTGGAAAGGCAAAGACGTCGCGGGAAGTCAGGTGGTTAAAGCATCCGGCGGTCAAGTTAAATATATCAAATATATCCCCGGTTATTCGACGAGCAGGATTATTGAAAAGATTATTCACGCCTATGCCAAGAAATAGTTTGTATCGTATGATTGACGCGAATTTCAATCGGGCCAAAGAGGGTTTAAGGGTTTGCGAAGATATTTGTCGGTTTAAACTAAACGATAAGACCTTGACGAGTAAAATTAAAAAATTGCGTCATGAATTAACAGATTGCGTGCTTAAATTTTCGATCAAGCCAATAGTTTTAGCCCGGGAGATCAAAGAAGATGTGGGGAAGGCGTCACTCCCATCTGAATTGAAAAGAAAAGATTTAGAAGATATTTTTTATGCCAATGCCCAGCGCGGCAAAGAATCCATTCGCGTTTTAGAGGAATGCGCCAAATTGATTAAAAGGAATATCGCGGAGCAACTCAAACGGCTTCGTTACGTCTTGTATGCGCTCGAGAAAAAGGTTATTGAAAAATTCTAGGGTTTATTTAATTTTAGATAGAGAAGTCTGTAATTATCAGAAGCTTTTTTGTGTTGCCCGAGAGGCGCTAAAAGCTGAGATTGACATTATTCAGCTGCGAGATAAAAAAGGTTCATCTGAAGAAATTTTAGAGTTTTCCAAGAGACTTGTTGGATTAATAAAGAAAAGCAAAACACTTTTTATTCTCAATGATCGCGTCGATTTAGCTCTCGCGGCAGGGGCTTGTGGTGTTCATTTGGGTCAGGAGGATTCACCTCTGGCTGAGGCCAGAAAAATTTTAGGATCGCAAGCCTTGATCGGCATTTCTTGCCAAACAGGAGAACAGGCTTTCGAAGCACAAGCAGGGGGGGCCGATTATATTGGTTTTGGATCAGTTTTTAAAACATTAACAAAACCAAAACGGGATCCCATGAATTTAAGTTTGCTTCAAAAGATAGTTAAAGAGATTAAGATTCCCGTATTCGCGATTGGTGGAATTAATTTAATAAATATCGCGCGATTGCGTCAGATAGGTGTTAAGCGTGTTGCGGTTTGCCGGGCGGTTTGTGAAGCTGGGGATGTCAGAAAGACAGTGGAAGAATTTAAAGAAAGATTGAAATTAACAAGATAAGAAGCGAATTTTGTCCCTCGCCAAATGGGCTCGGGACGTTTAAATTTTTTCTAAATGAAAATTGTGGTAAATTTAAACGCGGGAGTAGTTCAATGGTAGAACACGAGCTTCCCAAGCTTGGAACGTGAGTTCGATTCTCATCTCCCGCTCCATTTGATGGGTGAGGGTTCCCTGCCTGCCGGCAGGCAGGGATTCCCTTCTCCCGCTTTTTGAAATAGGAGTATAAAGAAATTGGCAAAAAATAAAAATTATTATTCGGCTTTTAGTTTTTTCTTGTTGCCTACTGTCTGCTGCCTTCTGTCTACTCTTTTTATATCAGGTTGCGTAAGCATCAAAGGTGAAAAATCTTATGGATTTATAGAATTTCCTGAGCCAGAAAAAAAGGGAATCTATCACAAGGTGAAAAAGGGAGAAACCCTCTGGCGCATTGCTCGGGCTTATGATGTTTCCATGAGCGATCTTATCAACACGAATAATATTCCTAATGGCGCTCGCATTGAGGAGAATCAATTAATTTTTATTCCCGGCAGAGACGTGGTCAGAGAGGTGATGGGTAGTAAGGGAAATGGGCAGGATGATTTTGTATGGCCACTCCGTGGTAAAATTATAAGATATTTTCATGAGCGTAAAGGGGATTCGCTCAATCAAGGCTTAGATATTGCTAGTCAAGAAGGATCGAAGGTGAGAGCGGCCAGATCAGGTCAGGTCATTTTCGCGGATTATTTAGCAGGGCATGGATATATGATTATTCTTGATCATAAGGATAATTTTTACACGATTTACGCGCAGAATGCTAAACTGCTTGTTGGATTAGACGATTCAGTTTCTCAAAATCAGGAGATCGCGGAAGTCGCGGGAACAAAAGACTTTGGTTACGCGCATTTTGAAATTAGAAAAAATTCCATTGAAGATAATCCGTTGTACTATTTGCCCTAAAAGACGATGATTTTAGAACAAAATTTTTTTGGTAGAACTGAAATATTAGATTTGTTCAAAAAACGCGTGAGCGATCTTAAAGAGGGCTGCAGACAGAATATTTCCCTCCTGGGCAGACCTTACGTAGGCAAAAGCGCTCTCCTGCAACACTTCTTAGCTAATTTTGACGATGAAGACGTCACGATCATTTATTTAGACTTAGAACACAAAGACCTTGATTATTTTATTTCTAAATTTATAGGGACCCTTCTTTACGGTTTTTCCAAGCATAGGCGGCTGCCTCTTCACGAAGATATCAGCTTGCTCATGGAAACCACTAAAACGTTTATCCCCCGGACCATAGAGGTTGTTAAAAAGATCCGTTTTGATTTTTCCCGTGGCAAGGCCAATGACGCGTTCTTAGGGTTGCTCGCTTTGCCGGAAATATTTACCAATGAAACAGGCAAGTTTTGTGTTCTTATTTTTGACGAATTCCAAAATCTAGAGGAATTTCCCGTCGCGGATGTTTTCCAAGAACTGGGCAAAAAAATTATGACGCAAAAAAGATGTTTGTATTTTGTTTCCAGTTCTTTTCCAAGCGTCGCCAATAGGATTTTGTCTGAAAAATTGTCTCTTTTATTCGGCAACTTCGAGATTGTCGAAATGGACGCGTTGGATCTGAAAACAAGTTATGAATTTATTGAATGCAATCTGAAAGGAATAAAGATCGGCAGTCAACTGAAAAATTTGTTAATCGATTTTTCAGGAGGGCACGCGTTATATTTAAATTTGATTTGTCAGGAAATCGTCAATTTGACGGCTATCCATCAGCAGCCGGAAGTGTTTTTGCCTATTTTATCTCAAGCCATTGAAAATACAATTTTCGCGCGTTGGGGAGTTTTAAGTCGGCACTTCGAATTGGTTGTCAATGAGTTATGCAGCGGCAAGGGGAATCAATCGATGTCTTCTCTTTTGATGTCTTTGGCGAATGGCAAGCAGAAGGTCGTGGAGTTAGCCGCGGAGGAAACAAGAAAAAAATCTCAAGTGCTTCAAAAAATTCATCGTTTAATAGAAGTAGGCGTCATGGTTAAGAATGGCAATTTATATTTTTTTAAGGATAAACTTTTTAAATATTGGATAAAATATGTTTATCAAAGACGTCGCAAAGATATTGAGTTTGCTCCTGATCGGCAGAAAAAACAGTTTAAAGAGGAGTTTAGCCGCACCATTGAAAGTTTTAAGATTACCTCGCGCAAAGATTTTCCTTCTCGGATCATGGAACTTCTTTATTGTTTTGATAATGAATCCTTTGACCTTAATGGTCGAATGTACAAACTGCCTCTTTTTAGGGAATTAACGCCGGTGAGGATAAAAAATGAGAATGGAAATTCCCTTGACCTGATTAAGGCTTTTACCGCGGATTCTTGCTGGTATATTGTTCTTAAAGATAATCTCGCGGAAAATGATGTTAACGCCGTTTTAAGTGAATTAAAAACCAATGGAGTAAGGCCGGAGAGGTGTTTGATTATATCTTTGACCGGCATGGATGAAAACACGCGGTTAAAAGCGCTTCAAGAGAGATTTTGGATATGGAATGAACAAGAGCTCAACACCTTATTAACCCTTTTTGATAAGCCTTTTATCGCGCGATAAAATAAGCGCCTAAGGCGGAAGTTTTTGATATTATGAAAATAGGGGTCGTTTCAGATACGCATTCAAGAGAAATTCCTGAACAATTAATGGAAGATTTTAAGACTGTCGATTTTATTGTTCATGCCGGTGATTTTTGTTTTTTAAAAGATTTCAAAATATTTTCTTCTCTAAAACATCTTAAGGCCGTTTATGGGAATATGGATGAACCTGTCCTGCGGCATATGCTGCCTCGACGAGAAATTTTTGAGGTTGCGGGTCAGTCCATCGGTCTTATCCACGGGGACGGGGCTCCTCAAACCATTTTAGAGTATGTCGCCACGGAATTTAAGGATGACAAAGTGTCCGTTGTCATTTTTGGACATTCGCATCAGCCATGTAATAAACGAGTGAAAAATATTTTATATTTTAACCCAGGCAGTCCCAATGATTTGGTGATAGCTCCGTATTGTTCGTACGGAATTCTAGAAATTAAGGAAGACCAAATCACGGGGAAAATTATTAAGGTGAGGGAATAATGGATAAGCTTTGGGCTCCTTGGCGGTCAAAATATATTACGACTATTTTAAAAAAAACATCAGGCTGTATTTTTTGCCGGATGTTAAAAGAAAAAAAAGATAAAAAGAATTATATTTTTATTCGTCGAGAACACAGTTTCGCGGTTCTTAATCTGTATCCTTACAATAATGGGCATGTCCTTATTTTGCCCTTTAGGCACGTCAATGATTTGAGCAAATTAACCAAAGAGGAAAGGGATGATTTGTTTTTTCTCCTTGATGAAACAAAAATCCTCGTCGAGAAAGTTCTGACTCCTCACGGGTTTAATATTGGAATCAATTTGGGAAGAGCGGCTGGAGCAGGTTTTCCCGGGCATATTCATATTCACTTGGTTCCCCGCTGGGAAGGGGACGTTAATTTTATGCCCGTTATCGCTCAGACCAAAGTCATTTCTCAATCCCTTAAGACGCTTTATGAAAGATTAGTGAATGCGCGCCAGAAAAGACATTGAAGATTTAGAAGAAAGTATTTTAGCTCCTTACGCGATGAAGAGTAAGGATTCACGGGGCAGAAAATATAAAGAGCCTGCCCATGAAGTCCGTACTTGCTATCAGCGTGATCGCGACAGAATTGTTCACTGCGAGGCGTTTCGTAAATTAGAATATAAAACGCAAGTATTTGTTATTTCGCAAGGGGATTATTACCGTACGCGATTAACCCACACGATCGAGGTCGCTCAAATTGCTCGTACGATTGGACGGAGTTTGCGGCTTAATGAGGATTTAATCGAGGCGATTGCCTTGGCGCATGATCTAGGGCATCCTCCTTTTGGCCACGCGGGGGAGTCCGCTTTAAATGGGATTATGGAATCGGAAGGATTGCCCGGCTTTAATCACAATGCGCATAGTTTTGAAATCGTGACAAAATTTGAGAAACGTTATCCGGGATTCGATGGGTTAAATCTTACCGAAGAAGTTTTAGTAGGCATCTTGAAACACAATACAATCTATGATCAACCGGGAGGAGAAGAGCAGAGTTGGAAAAATATTGGCGCGACTTTGGAGGCTCAAGTTGTTGACGTGGCTGATTCACTGGCCTATTTAGCGCATGATATTGATGACGGGCTCACGTCGGGTTTTTTGGAGACGGAAGATTTGATGGAAAATGATTTCTGGGCCAAGGCGTATGGGAGCGCTTGTGCTTCATTGGTCAAAAAAGATAAGGAGATGCTTAAGTATCAAATCGTTAAGGCTTTAATTGATACGCAGATTGGCGATCTTTTGAGGCATTCGGACAAAAATTTAAGTGAACTTAATTTTCAGTCTTCGGATGAAGTAAAAAAACATCAAGGAGTCGTTATTGGGTTTAGCGTCCAAATGGACCAAGAGAGGAATTCTCTGCAGGCATTAGTGAATAAAAAATTATATCACCATTATCGGGTAGAGCGAATGACCTCCAAGGCGAGTCGAGTGATTGATGATCTTTTTAGAGTTTATAAAGAAAATCCGGATCAGTTGCCATATTCCGTTTATTCGCGTGATATGTGTTATAATGAGAAAGAAAAATATCAGATTATTTGTAATTATATCGCTTCTATGACAGATAGGTTCGCGTTAGATGAGCACAAGAAACTCTTCGATCCCTACCAAAAAGTATAGGCTGATTCTATCCGCCGTCCATATGGTTTATAGGCTGGTCAATTCCACCTATAATGTCCAGGAACTAGCGGTGCGTTTGACGCGATTATTGTGTCAATTTATTAAGGCAAACTCGGCGACAATTTTTCTTCTCGATGAGCAAAAGAAGAAAATTATTCTGAAAGTGGTCTTTGACAATAAGAAAAATATCGTTATCCAGAAAAGGCGCGCCTTAGATCATATTTTACCAAAAGAGAAGAATGTCACTCAAGGTTATGAGATTTTTGAAAAACATTTAATCGCGATGCCCTTGGTGGCCGATGAACATGTGGGAGCTTTTATTATTCGCAGGGATCCCCAGGAGCCTTCTTTTAGCGAGTTTGATAAGGAGATGCTTTCGGTTGTCGCTGAGCAATCCGTCACGGCTATTAAAAAACTTCAGCTATACGAAAAACAACAGAAAACCATTTTGGGAAGTCTTGAATTTATAAAAAAACTAATAGGGCATTATCGTCACGCCCTCCCCACGATGCATACCCCTGTTTATTTTAAAATAGCGAAGAGTCTGGCCGAGCGTCTTCAGATGGGACAAGACGGAATTGAAAATTTATATTACGCCTGCGTCTTACATGACGCGGGCGCTATCGATGTCCCTTTTGATATTCTTTCCAAAACCAGCCGGTTGACTCCCGAAGAGTTTAAAATTATTCGTGATCACCCCACGCGTAATTTTGAATTAATTAAACCCGTCGAATTTTTAAAACCGGTTTTGCCTATTATTTTATATCGTCATGAAAAATATGATGGGACGGGGTATCCTTCGGGATTAAAAAAAGAACAAATCCCTTTAGGCGCGCGGATTATGGCCATTGTGGATGCTTTCGAGGCCATGGTGATGATTCGTCTTTACAAAAATAAACTGACCGTGGAGGAAGCCATCGAGGAGCTTAAACGCAATAGCGGCACGCAATTTGATCCTAAGGCCGTTCTAGCTTTCGTAGAATCATGTAAGGAAAAAAAATTTAGAAATTACTTGAGTTCCGCGATGAAATAAGAATATAATTAAACGTATGTTTATGGATTATAAACAACAAACCCAATTTGAGTTTTTCCCTAAGGTCATCGATGACCAATCGCGGCCTAAATTTCAGCTTGCGTTGAAAGACTTGACACTTTCGCCGGAACGTATTATTGTTATATCCATTTTCGCGGTGATGGTTATTGTTTTTTCTTTTGCTTTAGGATTAGAAAAAGGGAAAAGAATAGCAGCCTTATCGCTGAATCAGCAGGGGATAGGTGCCAGAGCAAAATTTACGGAAGTTCCAGCCAAGGGACATTTACAACCAAAGGCATCGACGCAGACTGCGCCATCAGGGAGGACGCCTGTCAATAATGCCGCGCCGCAGCCATTGATGGTTAAGCCGAGCTATACTATTCAGGTTGCTTCATTTAAGTCTTCCAAAAATGCTTACGATGAGGCCAAGACTCTGGAACAAAAAGGATATCAAACTTTAGTTCTGCCAAAGGGAAGTTATTCTATTGTTTGTGTTGGAAAATTTGTCGAGGAAACGCAAGCGAAACAATTTGTTAATAAACTTAAAAATAAATACAAAGACTGTGTGATAAGGAGATTATAAAATGTCGATACATCCATCATTAAAAGTCGATACCGCTTCCGCTCAACAGCGTTCGGTTTTAACACGTATTGAGCGGATTAAAGATTTGATGAAAAAAGGTCTTTGGACAGAAAACCAAAGAGTCGTTGCTTTGCCTAAAACGAAAATAATCAGAATTAAGGCCGTAAAGACAGTTAAAGAAGAAAAGCCCGCGGAAGGAGCGGCGGCTGGCGCGGAGGCTGGTAAAGCAGCACCAGCAAAAGGGGCCAAAGAAGCTCCTGCAGCTAAAGGCAAAGAAGCCCCAGCGAAGGGTAAAGAATCTCCCTCAAAAGAAAAGAAGTAAAGAAACGTGAGCTCGGGATAATGTGCAACTGAAACATCGTTTACATTTTAGACCGGGTACATCCTTTACACTATTTTAGTTACGAATAATTTTGTTCTTTCTCAAATCTACGGAACCAAGAATATAAAAACTAAATTGGATC
>Ga0080064_1000946_pt1 | contig 66720 bp, 76 predicted proteins | sample Subgrocontami54m_FD_69260 | JGI IMG/M metagenome (GOLD analysis project Ga0080064, IMG submission 69260) | Subsurface groundwater microbial communities from S. Glens Falls, New York, USA - GMW46 contaminated, 5.4 m (SPADES assembly) (version 2) ... | reverse complement strand
TGCGAAAAGCTCCCCTGTCGCTGCATCGCCCCGCCCCCGTCCCCCCGGACTGGCCGATTCTACCCGATTTGCAGCGGTTTATTCAGTGTTTCCCTAGCTGATCGAATGCCGCTTGCTCGTCGCTGAAATATGGTTCGTTGAGAACGCTTGCCATGACCGCACCCCTTGGGAACGATCAAATCATACCATTTATTGTGGGTTTGTCAAAGGTAACATAGCCCTTTCTTGGGCTGCGAAAATCGCTATCAATGATCTTGATCCACTTGAGCGCGATATTGAACTCATGGCAGAAGCCGTCGTACAAGTGTACAAAACTTTTTGTGATTATCGGAATGATATGTACCCACAGCTACATTTTCAGGAAAATCGTAAAATATACCCCGTCGTAACGACCCTTGAGAATTGGCATCTCTTTGGTCCAGCAATGACAGACATTCTCCAGCGCTCGATTTCAAAAAAAATGGAGGCCCACGGGGTCTCTCTCGAGCTGCTGAAAGAGATGCCATATTCCATCTGGCACATTAGCGAACTTGAGCGAGGCGCTCAAATCATCAACAAAACTGGAATTCATGATTTTATAGAAGGTAAAATAAATGATCCCGAAATGAAGACGTGGGCGTGGCACACATATATGACGCAGGCATTTCCAGGGGTAAAAACACAGCGAAATTTGTTTGCAGGCGAATACGACGCGATTTTTGAACAGCTTCGGCCGTGACACGCGTCCAGTGGCTTCGGACATCGCCTCCCAGCAAGGCAGGCGTTGCGGTTCGGTCGACATCGGACTTAAATCGGCGTGTCGACGGCGGATCGCCCTACGATCCGTGGATAGATCGACACCGGGGAGGGAATCATGAAGATCACGCGCCGCGATCTGGGTGCCACGGGCGCGCTGACGCTCGCGATGTCGACCTTATTGCGCAGCACCCCGTCATTCGCCGGACCCGACGAAACCGCGGTCGGCGACGCGGTCGAGGCGATGCGAAGGGCGCTGCTGGCCGCCGACAAGGCGCAATTGGAGAAACTCGCGGCCGACCGTATGAGCTACGGCCACTCCAGCGGCCGGGTCGAGACCAAAGCCGAATTCATCACCGCCGCGATGAACCGCAAGGCGAAGGTCAAGTCGATCGACTTTCCCGAACTCAAGGTCGCGGTGGTCGGCAACGCCGCGATCGCGCGACACATCTACGCGGCGGAAAGCGAGACCGACGGCAAGCCCAACAGCGTCAGGATCGGCGCGCTGGAGGTCTGGCAAAAGGACGGCGGCTGGAAATTGCTGGCCCGGCAGGGCTTCAAGCTCGCCTGAATCGCGCCGGCGCGCGCCGCCGCCGGCTGCGCTTGCCGGCTTAGCGTTGAGAAACGAAGGAAAGGAAATCCCGAATGCCCGACAATACGCGGATCCGACCCACCTCGTCCGCCGCGCCGGGGATCCCGCCGCTGCACCAGCCGCAGCCGCCGATCGCGCCATTATTGCCGCCGGTGCACGTGGTCGACCTGATGACCGTCGCGGGCTCGGCCGCGTTCGGCGCGCAGTGGCGGGCGAAGGAGGCCAAGATCGTCGAGTGCCCGGCGCTCAGCGATTCGATGCCCGAATTCAAGACCACCTACGACGTCGAACCCTATGCCGGGGTCAGCGGCTTTGACGATTCGGACTGGCCGGTGATCGGTGCCGACACGTTGGGCGCGCGGCGCGGCGGCGGCATGGTGTCGTTCTTCTGGTATCGCACGACCCTGACGATACCGGCGAATGTCGGGGGTTTCGCTACCGCCGGCGCGACGACGGCGTTGGCGGTGACGGTCGACGATTACGCCGAAATCTGGATCAACGGCGATATGCCGCGCGCGTCCGGCCGGCCCAGCCCGGCGACGATCCAGGGCTTCAACATGCCCAATCGCCTGTTATTGAGCACGGCGGTCACGCCCGGCGACAAATTCGCCATCGCGGTGTTCGCGATCAATGGGCCAATCTCGGTCGCGCCGGCGAATTTCCTATGGTTTCGCGAGGCGAAAATCGAGTTCTTTCGCTAAGGGCGAGAGCTACCGGTATTCATCGCCGCAATCGCCGATCGCGCGCATCAGGTCGCGCGATTCGGCGGTGACCAAGTCGATCGCGGCGACATCCTCGGCATCGAGCGCGAAGGTGAACGTCTTGGCATTGTCGGCGATGTGCTGGGCCACGCCGAGCCGCGCGCCGATGATGACACCGGCGACCGCCGGCTGGTCGAGGACATAGCGGGTGCCGACATTGGCGACGCCGACCCCGTGCCGGTCGGCGATCCGCGCCAACACGGCGAGCAGTTGCCGGAACAACGCCCAGCCGCCCCAGGCGTCGATCATGTGCTTGTATTTCTGCTTCGAGGCGGTGTCGAGCTCGGACCTGCCGGGCTCGGGGCGGTCGAGATAGGCCTCCGACAACAGCCCGCCGAGCAGGGTGCCGTAGGCCAGCAAGGTGATGCCGTGAGCGGCGCAGAACGCCGCCATCCGCGCCCGCGGCCGGCGGTCGATCAGCGAATACTGCACCTGGTTCGAGACGACATGGATACCGTGCTCGGTGATGACGCGGAGGCGTTCGGTATCGAAATTGGTCAATGCCAGGTGACGGATTTTTCCTTCCCGGCACAGATCGGCGAGGTGACGGAGCGCGTCGAGGTAGCCGTTGTCGCTGTAGTCCCACCAGTGGAATTGCACCAGATCGAGGCACTCCACCCCCATCCGCGAGCGCGATACCGCGATCGCGTCCTCGACGACGCGCCTTGTCATCCGCCCGGGATGCGGCACCCATTTGGTGAAGGCCTGGATCTCGGCCAGCCGCCCCTCCCCGTAACGAGCGGCAAATTGGCTGCGGAACGCCCGGACGAAATCCTCGGCCGGGCCGTAATGGTCGGCGAGGTCCCAGGTGATGAACCCGGCATCGTGATAGGCGAACATCGCGTCGACCGCGCGCGCCGGTTCGATGTAGCCATGAGCCCCGGAGACCTGCCACATTCCGTTGAGGACGCGGCAGATATCGAGTTCGGCGGCGAACGGAAACCGGCTCGATGCGGGAAGGGCCATTTTGGTCTCCGCGGGATGGGGTCGGCGATCTTACCCCGATCGATGCCGGCGCCCATCGTTTCCGCTGACGCCGCGAGCGCCAGCCCAAGGGAGTCGTTGAGGAATGGCCGAGCAGATCGAACGGTTGGCGCAATTCGCCGCGACGACACGGTGGGAGGATGTGCCCGAGCCGGTACGACATCACGCCAAGCTGACCCTTCTCGACACGCTCGGGGTGATCCTCGCCGGATCCGAGCGGCCGGAGGTCGGCCAATTGCGCGAGCGGCTGGCGACAACCGCCGGCACTGGCGCGACGGTTTACGCGCGCGGCTGGCCGGCGGCTGACCCGCGTAATGCCGCGCTACTGAATGGGATCGCCGGGCGCTCGATCGAATTGTGCGAGGGGTTGCGCCTCGCCTCGGGCCAGGCGGCGATGCAGGTCCTGCCCGGCGTATTGGCGGTCGCCGAGCAGGCGCGATGTTCCGGCCGCGAGATACTGGCGGCGTTCGTGCTCGGCTACGACATCGCCGGGCGGCTGTGCGCGGCGTTCACCCCGCGGCCGCTGGCGCACCAGAACGGGCAAGCCTCGTTGCTGGCCGCCGCCGCCGCCGGCGCGCGCCTGCGCGGGCTCGACGCCGCCGGGATCAGCCGGGCGATGCGCATCGCCACGACCCTGTTGCTGACCCCGAGCTATACCAACGCGGTGGCCGGCGCGACCGTGCTCAACGTCGCCGGCGGGATGAGCGGGTTCGCCGCCGCGCTGGCGCCGGAGTTGGCATTGGCCGGATTCGAGGCGCAGCCCGACGCGATCGAGGAGGCGCTGGGGCAGTTGGTCGGCGGCGGGTTCGCGCCCGAAGGCTTGCTCGACCAGCTCGGCGTACGATGGGAGATCACCCGCAATTATTTCCGCCTCTATGCCTCCTGCAACCCGATCCACCCGGCGCTCGATTGCCTCGCCGAGGTGCTGAAATCGCTGCGGCCGAGCCCCGATCGGGTGGCGCGGATCGACGTGACCACTTATCGCTTCGCCTCGGTCATGAAGAATTCGGACCCGCCCAATTACTTCGCCTCGAAATACTCGCTGCCGCACGCCGCGGCGGCGATGGTGGTGCGCGGCCATGCCGGCTTCTCCGCGCTCGACGACAGCGCGCTCGACGATCCCGCGATCGCCGCGCTGCGCCACCGGGTGCATGTCGGCGAAGACCCGGCGATGACCGCGCTGGTGCCGCGGTTGCGGCCGGCGCGGGTGACCGTGACCCTGACCGACGGCACCGCGGGGACGCATGAGGTCGACAGCCATCGCGGCGATTTCACGCGGCCGTTCGCCGAATCCGAAATCCGCGACAAGTTCCGCGAGTTGGCCGGCACGGTATTGACCGGGACCGGTGCCGCGGCGGTCGAACAGGCGGTCGATCGCGCCGAGCAGTGGCGGGATGTCGGCGAATTGACCGGGTTATTGCGCCATCACGGCCGGGCGTGATGGCGCCACCGCTGCTGTCGCTGCAGGATATCGGTCTCAGCTTTGGCGCCGCGCCGTTGCTCGACGGCGCCGGAATGTCGGTCGCCGCCGGGGATCGGGTCTGCCTGGTCGGCCGCAACGGCACCGGCAAGTCGACCCTGTTGCGCATCGCCGCCGGCCTGATGGAGCCCGATACCGGGCGCCGCTTCGCCCAGCCCGGCGCGACGATCCGCTATCTGCCGCAGGAGCCGGATTTGGCCGGGTTCGCCACCACCCTGGCCTATGTCGAGGCGGGGTTCGATGCCGCGACCGAAGGCGGCGCCCACCGCGCGCTGTATCTGCTGAAAGAGCTCGGCCTGTCCGGCCGCGAGGACCCCGCCGCGCTATCCGGCGGCGAAGCCCGCCGCGCCGCGTTGGCGCGCGCGCTAGCGCCCTCGCCCGACATCCTGCTGCTCGACGAGCCGACCAACCATCTCGACCTGCCGGGGATCGAATGGCTAGAGCGCGAGTTGGACGGCATGCGCAGCGGCATCGTCTTGGTCAGCCACGACCGCCGGCTGCTCGAACGCCTGTCGCGCGCGGTGATTTGGCTCGATCGCGGCATCACCCGTACCCTCGACCAGGGCTTCGCGGCGTTCGAGGCGTGGCGCGACACGGTACTGGAACAGGAAGAGAGCGAGCATCACAAGCTCGGCCGCAAGATCGCGATGGAGGAGGACTGGCTGCGCTATGGCGTCACCGCCCGGCGCACCCGCAACCAGCGGCGCCTCACCGAACTGCACGCGCTGCGCCGCAAGCGCAGGGAGCGGCGGGGCGCCCAGGGCGTGGCGCGGCTCGACGCCAGTGCCGCCGGCCTGTCCGGCCGCCTGGTGGCGATCGCCGAGGGGGTGACCAAATCCTATGCCGACCGGCCGATTGTGCGCGATTTTTCAACTCGCATATTGCGCGGCGACCGGGTCGGCATCGTCGGCCCCAACGGCAGCGGCAAGACCACCCTGCTCAATCTCCTGACCGGCGCGCTAAAGCCCGATGCCGGCGAGGTGCTGCTCGGCACCAATCTCGCGCAGGTCACGCTCGACCAGCGGCGCGAGAGCCTCGACCCGGCGCAGAGCCTCAGCCGGGCATTGACCGGCGACAGCGGCGACACGGTCGTGGTCGGAGGGCAGAGCCGTCATGTGATCGGCTACATGAAGGATTTTCTGTTCCGGCCCGAGCAGGCCGGCACCCCAGTCGGCGCGTTGTCGGGCGGCGAGCGCGCCCGGGTGACCCTGGCCCGCGCCTTTGCCCGTCCGTCGAACCTGCTGGTGCTCGACGAACCGACCAACGATCTCGACTTGGAGACACTCGACCTGCTGCAGGAGCGGCTCGCCGAGTATCCGGGCACGGTATTGCTGGTCAGCCACGACCGCGATTTTCTCGACCGGGTGGTGACCTCGGTGATCGCGACCGAAGGCAACGGTCGCTGGATCGAGTATGCCGGCGGCTATACCGACATGCTGGCGCAGCGCGGTTCGCCGCCGCCGTCCCCGACGGCGAGACCCGTGCGCTCGGTAACGGAGGCCGCGGCGCGACCCGCGACCCGCGCTCGGCGCCTGAACTTCAAGGACCGGCATGCGCTGGAGAATTTGCCGGCCCGGATCGCTTCGCTGCAGGCCGAGATCGGCGGGCTGAACTCGGTTCTCGACGACCCCGATCTGTATCGGCGTGATCCGAGGCGCTTCGCCGCGACCGGCGCGGCGCTCGCCGCCGCGCGTGACGCGCTGGCAGCGGCCGAGGAGCAATGGCTGACCCTCGAGATATTGCGTGAGCAGATCGACGCCGAGGCGCGGCGATCCTGAGCGGCGCGGCGGTCCCGAGAAATCGCGTGCTTACGCCTCGCCACTGCCGATAAGATGGGACCGGTCTTTCGAGACTTTGGCCCCCACCATTCCCGGACCCCACCCGATGCCTCAAGACGCAGTCTCCCAACTTGCCCCGACCGGCGTTCTGCGCGCGGGGATCAACATGGGCAATTTCCTGCTGGTCACCGGCAAGAGCGCGAGCGGCGATCCCGACGGCGTCTCGCCCGACATGGCCGCGGCGATCGCCGAGCGACTGGGCGTCAAGGTGGCCTATGTACCGTATGCGCGGCCGGGCGATTTGGCCGACGCGGTGGGCTCCGACAAATGGGATATCTGCCTGATCGGCGCCGAGCCGCAGCGCGCCCAAAAGATCGACTTCACCGCCGCCTATTGCGAGATCGAGGCGACCTACATGGTGCCCGCGGGTTCGCCGATCACATCGATCGCCGAGGTCGACCAGCCGGGCAAGCGCATCGCGGTGACGGCGCGCAGCGCCTATGGGCTTTGGCTCGAAAACAACATCAAGAAGGCTGAACTGATCCAGTTCGAAAAGGCCGACGACGCCATCAAGGCCTATGTCGACCAGAAGATGGACGCCTATGCCGGGTTGCGGCCCGGCCTCTTGACCGAGATCGCCAAACACCCCGGCGCCCGCATCCTCGACGGTCAGTTCGCTTCGGTGCAGCAGGCGGTCGGCACCGCGCGCCAAAACGCCGCCGGCGCCGCGTTCCTGCACAAATTCGTCGAGGAGGCGAAGGCGTCGGGGCTGGTCGCCGGGTTTATCGAGCGCCACAAGGTGGTCGGCCGCCTCTCGGTCGCGCCGCCGGCCTAGGTCAGCATCCGATGAGACGGCGCCGACTGCCCGTTCCCCCGCCCGCGTGACCGTGTCACAGCGCGGTGCGCCGCGCTTCGCATCCCCGTCGGACCGGAGCATCACCGTTACCGCCCGCTTTGCGGTCTATCGCCATATCGGCCGCCGGCCGAGCCAGGTTTATGTCGACGAGGCGATGAAGCCGGTCGCTTCGGGCGTGGCCGAGCGGCGCCTGTCGGACCATGTGTTCTGGCGCACCCACGCCGAAATCGGCGACCAGATCGAGGAGCGCGGCGGCGGGTTTCTCTTGCTGACCGAGCCGATGCTGGCGCATCCGATCCAACTGTCGGAGCCTCGGCCGCTCAATGTCACGACCGCCTTCAGCCACGCCGACATCGTGTTGCGCGAGGACCGCGAGATTCTGGAAAAGCTGCTGGCCGAGGGCTCAGCGGTCGAGGGCTCGCCGCGCCGGCCGCGAACGATGCCGACCCGCATCCCCGACACATTGTTCGCGGAAGATCACCCGCTCGTGGTCACGACCCGGCCGAAAGATCTCGACATGCCGGCCGCGAACGGATCGGATTCGGGCGGGCACCGCCACCCGATACGCCGGTCCAGGACCGGCTGGCAGCATTGAACGGCGCCGGCAGGCGATTGCCACCCGAGGCTGCTCAAATGGGCGATGACAGCCGGCGGCGCTTGATCGCTCTCTACGCTGAACTCGCCGCACTCACCGAGCCCGAATGCTCGCATTCCTGCGAGCCGCCGCTATCGTGCTGCGCCGAGAGTTATTGCCTCGACGCCATCGAGTTCGCCCGCCAGAGCTGGAATGTGGAGTTGCAGCAGACCTCGCACCCGGTTCTGCCGCTGATGGGCGCTCACGGCTGCACGGTGGCGCCTCATCTCCGGCCGATGTGCGCCGCGCATACCTGCGACATCACCCAGTTCGGCGGCAAGCGCGGCGACTCGCTGTGGACCGAACGATACTTCAAACTCCAGGACGCGATCGCCGACCTCGAAAACGGACTGGCCCTACACCGACGATGACAGTGCGGATTCCCACCAGTTCGACGCCGGGATCCGCTCACGCCGGCGCGGTGCCGCGCAGACAGGTACGGTGCAATACACGCTCATAACGGGCCGCGTCGAAATTCGCGTCGGCGCGGTGCAGCAGGCAGCGATTGTCCCACATCAACAAATCGCCGGGCTGCCAGCGGTGGCGGTAGACGAACCGCTCCGCGGTCGCGTGCGCTTCGAGCGCGGCGAGGCGGGCGCGCCCCTCCGCCATCGGCCTGCCGTCGAAATGCGACGCGTGCTCGCCCATGAACAGGCATTTGCGGCCGCTGTCGGGATGCACCCGCACCAGCGGGTGGCTCATCGGCGGCGCGTCGCGGATTTCTTCGGGAGTGGCAGTCCCACCCGACTTTTGCCGGGATAATTCCCAGCTGTGGATCACCCGGACGCCGTCGAGCTCGGCCTTTTCCGCCGGAGTCAGCGAATCATAGGCGGCGTACATATCGGCAAAGCAGGTGTCGCCGCCGTCGGGCGGCATCGTCACGGCGTGCAAGATCGTCGCCAATGACGGCTCCGGCCGGAACGATTTGTCGGTGTGCCATTTTTGCGAGCCGACCTTGCCACTCGGCCGGCCCGCGTCATTCAGGTTGGAGACGATGTGGACCAGCGGATTGGCGGCGCCGCGATTGCGCGCGATGTGGCGTTCGAGCGCGCCGAACTGCTCGGTGAACGCGATCTGCTCGTCCGGGGTCAGATGCTGGCCGCGAAAGGCGAGCACCTGGTAGCGGACAAAGGCGTCGTAGACCTCGCGCCGCGCCGCTTCGCCGAGCGGCCGGCGCAGATCGAGCCCCACCACCTCGGCGGCGACCACCGGCGATAGCGGCCGGATCGCGAAATCCCGCCGGGTCTCCGCCTGGGGCTCGATAACCAGCGACATGTGCGGCTCCTTACATAAAACCGACGTCATTGCGAGCGCGGCGAAGCAATCTCGGGGGCAAGGCTTGTCGGACCGAGATTGCCGCGTCGCTACGCTCCTCGCAATGACGGTTGCTGAACGTTACATCGGCTGTCCGGCCATGCGCTGTGCCCGCCTTGTCGCCAGGGCCTGCGACCGCGGTGTGTCGATCGGCGCGACGCCGGCCAGCCGCACGTTGGTGCGCCGGGTTTCCCAATCCCAATCGTCGCCGCCCATCTGGTAGCTCTGCTGGCTCTGCATCGGGTTGCGGTTGACCAGCGGGCGCGCATAGAGCGGGTGGGTCATGCTGCGAATTTCATGTTCGATCTCGAACAGGGTCTCGTTGGTATCGAGATCGACGATGTGCTCGAAGCGGTACTGGTAGGGATTGCTCTCCTCGGTCAGCAATTCGCGCTTGACCATCTCTTCATGCGGACCGCCGAAATCCTGCACATAGACCTGGATGTGGTGGCCGTCATACGGTGCCATCTTGCGTTTGGTTTCGCGGAACAGCAGGTCCTGGTGGTGACCGACGCTGATCCGGGCGACCTTGCCCGAACCGTTGCCTTCGAGCCTGGTCTGAGCGCCGAACAATTCGCGATAGAACCGCTCGATCCCCTTGGCGGTGCCGGTGGGTACGTCGAATTCGAGATAGGGCATGCCGAGATTGATCGGGCCGAAGCGCTCCTCATCCGGGCTGTGCATGTTGAAGCGATTGCCCCACGGGCAGGTGACCTCGACGTAATCGTTTTTTTCCGAAACCTTGAACTTAGTGCCCGCGAGCTGCTTTTCGACCCCGTCGAGGCGCTTCAGCAACGCGTCGCGGTCGGGCGAGACCAGTCCGATCGCGCCGCGCAACACCCAGGGTTCGCCGGTCGGCAGGTGGAACTGGCTCTTGCCGACATTGATCCACATGTTGGCGAGGCCGGTGTTCATATAGGGGTCGCGGGTCAGACCCAAACCGCTGATGTAGAACAAGGTGCCGTGCGCCTGGTCGGGTATCTGCAGATTGACGTGTTCGAGGCCGACGACGTTGCCCAGATCCTCGGCCTTGCGATCGTATTGAACTGCCATGGGAACCTCCGATGTTTTGTGCCACCCGTCGCGGGGCGGCGGTATCACCACTTGTTGCGCAGCTCGCGGAGCTTCAGGAAAACCGTGCGCTGATCCGGGTGATCGGGCAGGTCGGGAAAGACCTCGCGCAGGCGGGCGATCACCGACGGGCTGGTCAGCCGGAAAAACGTGTTGATCTCGCGTTCGAGCGCGAGGGTCGTGACCAGGGCGCGGTTGGTGTCCTGCTTTTCCATCGCCGGAAGAATCTCCCGCGCCTTGGCGTTGTCAGGCTCGCGGTTGAGGGTGAAGCGCAGATTATTGGCGATGTAGTCGTGCCCGGGATAGATCAGTGTGTTCTCGGGCAACTTGGACAGCTGCGCGGCGAAGGTGTTGTAGAGCTCGTTGGGGTGGCCGCCGTTGTGGCAATTGCCGGCGCCCGCGTTGAACAAGGTGTCGCCGCAGAACAGGGCCGGGGTGTCGCCGTGCGCGCGCACGCAGATATGCGCCATCGTATGCCCCGGGGTGTCGAGGCATTCGAGCTCGGCGGTCTTGCCGATCTTGATCAAATCGCCGGCCTTGAGGCCGCGATCGATGCCGGCGATGCGGTCCTTGGCGTTGGCGTGGGCCAGCAGCTTGGCGCCGGTCGCCGCGATCACCTGGTCATTGCCGCCGGTATGGTCGCGGTGCTCATGGGTGTTGAGAATCTGGGTGATGGTCCAGCCCCTTGCCTTGGCGGCGGCGAGGCATTTCTCATGGTCGAGCGGATCGATCGCCAATGCCTCGCCGGTCTCGGCGCAAGCGACCAGATAGTTGAAATTGCGGCCGCCATTCGCGGTCCAGATCTGCTCAACGATCATGCCCTATCCCTTCGATCCTACGCCCGCGAAATCCTAGCCGACGCGTCCCCCGGCATCAAATGTGATCGGTCGCGGCCCGGTCACCGCTGTCTGGAGTTCAACCACCCGTAGAGACGGCACTAGTGTGGTGATTCCGAAGTTCGTCACCCCGGCGAAGGCCGGGGTCCACCCCGCGGTGGATGCCGGCCTTCGCCGGTATGACGATGAAGGGGGGCCAGCGATTCCGGGCCCACGAGTTTCTCGATCGGGACACTAGGGACATTTAGAGACCGATTTGCACCGGTTCAGCCCTTCGTTGGAGCGCTGCTCGCATTTGCTCGATTTCTCGGCGCGCTCCGCCGCGGCCTTGCGTTCGGCCGAACTCGGCTTCTTCGGATCGACCGGCTTGACCTCGGGAGGCAGCTGGTCCTTGCAAATGCCGACCGCGGTTTGCACGTTGCGCAGGCATTGCTCGCAGCTTTCCGCGGCTGAAGCCGGGCTCGAAAGCCATCCGACGGCCAGCAACAGGGCGGCGAACAGCGATACCTTGGTCATATTCGCCTCCCGCGAGGGTTCACCCTATTTCTTCCCCACCGGCACCGGGATGCCGGCAATCTTGACCTTGACCGTGCCGAGATGGTTGCGGCTGGTAAAGTACAGGGTCTTCCAGTCGTCGCCGCCAAAGGCGATGTTGGTGGTCGCGGTCGCGCCGTGGACGATGCGGCCGAGCTTTTTGCCGGCCGGGTCCATGATCCAGATGCCGCCGGCGCCGCCGCAATAGACGTTGCCTTCGCTGTCGACCTTCATGCCGTCGGGCACGCCGGGCTCGTCGCCGCGCAGATCGGCGAACACGCGGTCGGTCTGCTTCGCCAACGTGCCGTTCGGCATCAGGTCGAAGGCGCGGATGTGGCCGCGCCGCGTGTCGTTGATATAGAGCACGCTCTCGTCGGGCGAGAAGGCGAGGCCGTTGGGGATCACGAAATCGCCGATCAGCAGGGTCAAGGTGCCGAGATCGGGGGTCAGGCGGTAAACCCCGGAAAAGGTCAGATCCCACTGCTGCGGCGCGGCCGGATTGGTCCACGGATCGGTGAAATAGATCGCGCCGTCGGACTTGACCACGACATCATTGGGCCGGTTGAGCTGGCGCCCCTGGAAGCTGTTGGCGAGCACGGTCAGGCTGCCGTCGAGTTCGAGCCGGGTGACCCGTCGCGAATCATGCTCGCAGGCGAGCAGCCGGCCCTGCAGGTCGCGGGTCAGCCCGTTGGCCCGATTGGTCGGTTCGAGAAACAGGGACACGCCCTTGCCGGGCTCGTATTTCATGCGGCGGTTGTTGTGGATGTCGCTGAACAGCAGATAGCCGCTCTCCTTCCACCACAGCGGCCCCTCGGCCGGCCCCTGCGCTCCGCCGAAACCGTCGGCGAGGTCCTGGATCGGCTCGGAGGTCGAGATAATCCCGTCGAGCTCGGGCGCAAATTGCTCGATCCGTTTCGACAAACCACCAGCGGCCATCACGTTTCCTCCTGTTATAAAGCGCCGTCATTGCGAGCCCACGGGGCGGGCCATCGGCCGGCCCGAGGATAAACTCCGCGACGCGGCAATCTCGATCCGCCAGACGCTCGTCCATCGAGATTGCCGCGTCGCCTTCGGCTCCTCGCAATGACAGCGGTGAAATTATCGATGTCTACCGGAAATGCGGCATGACCTCCTTGGCGAACAGGGTCATGGTTTCGCGGACCATCGCGTGATCCATGATCCCGCCCTGGTTGAAATAGCAGATGAACTCGTCCATCCCGTAATCGCGCTGCAATTGGCGCACTCGCTCGACGCAATAATCGGGATCGCCGAACACGCCCATGTCGCGATCCATATCGTCGTAGGTGACCTTTTCGATCCGGGCGAGCACTTGGCGGAACGCCTCGAAGCTCTTGATGTCCGCCTGGCCCAGCGGCGCCAGCCGCTCGGCCGCCTCGCGCAGAAAGCGCATCAGCCCGGCTTCGCAATCCCGCCGCGCCCGCGCCCGGCTGGTGGTGACGTGAACCGGAAACGCCAACGCGGTGTCGCCCTTGACTCCGGCCGGCAGGGTCGCGCGATACACGCCCAGCCCTTCCAGCAATTTGTCCGGCGGGTTGATCAGCGGCGTCGCGAAGATCGGGAATTCGCGCCGCGCCGCGAACGGGAAGGTATCGGGGCTGTTGGCGGCGATCCGCACCGGCGGGTGCGGCGTCTGCAGCGGGCGCGGCACCACGGTCAGGTCCTTGACCCGGAAATGTTTGCCCTCGTACGAGAATTTGTCGCGGGTCCAGGCGCCAATGATGAAGTCGAGCGCCTCGTCGAAGCGCTCGCGACTTTCCTCCATCGGGATGCCGTAGCCGGCGTAATGCACCGGCGCGGTGCCGCGCCCGACGCCAAACTCGATGCGGCCGTCGCTGAGGATGTCGGCGATCGCCGCTTCCTCGGCGATCTTGACCGGGTTGTGCAGTGGCAACAGCGTAACCGCGGTGCCGAGGCGGATGCGACGGGTGCGCTGCGCCGCGGCGGCCAACACCATCAGCGGGTCGGCGAGGATCGAAAACGTGCGGCTGAAGTGCAATTCGCCGAGCCACACCGTATCGAAGCCGAGCACGTCGCCGAGCTCGATCTGGGCGATGATGTCGCCATAGCGCTGCCGCTCGGTAAAGCCGGGCGCGCACGGCAATTGGTCGAAAAAGCCGAAGCGCATTTGACGTTCCCTCCGAAGCCTGCTCTTGCAGAATGGTCATTGCGAGAAGCCGACAGGCGACGCGGCAATCTCGATGGCCCGAGACTCCCACCGTACGAGATTGCTTCGCCGCGCACGCAAAGACGTTGATGGATGTCAGCCGAGCGGCCGGCCGCGGCGGGCGATGAATTCGGGAAAAGCGTCCTCGGCCTTGGCGCCCTTGACCACGTGGGTGGTGAAGTCGCGCTCCTCTTCGTACTGCTCCGCCAGATCCTGCTTCATCTGCCGCAGCATCAGGGTCTTGATGCCCATCACGGCGGGGCGGTTGTTGCCGGCGATCGTGCGCGCGAGCTCCATCGTCTTGGCGCGCAGCTGATCGCGCGGCACCAGATGGTTCAGCAGGCCGATGCGGTAGGCCTCTTCCGCCTCCACGATTCGGGCCGAGAACAGCAATTCCTTGGCGATCGGCCAGCCGACCTGGTTGGGCAGGGTCCAGGTGCTGTTGATCCGGCCATAGGCGGCGGCGAGAAAGCGGAACTTGGAGTTCTCGCAGCCGATCCGCATGTCGAGCGACGAGGCGAGCACCGCCGCGCCGCCATAAGCGAGGCCGTTCATCATGCCGATCGTCGGCTTGGCGCTGGCGCCGATCTCGAAGCTGCCGCGGGTACGGCGCGCGTTCAGTTGCTCCTCGCTGTAGCGGCGGTCGTCCTCGCGCTGCTCATGGATATCGCCGCCGGCCGAAAACGCCTTCTCGCCGGCGCCGGTGATCACGATGCAGCCGATCGCATCGTCGGCGTCGGCATCCTTGACCGCGTCGCGCAACTCGCTGCCGAGCAGCCGGTTCATCGCGTTGAGCTTGTCGGGCCGGTTCAGGGTCAGGATCGCGACGCCGTCTTCCTTTTCGACCAGGATATGCTCGTAGCTCATGCGTTTCCTCCGAATAGCAGCGCCGCAGCTCTAGCTTATCCTGAGGTGATTTCGGAAGGCGCGCCAGAATTGATTTGCCGGGTCTGGCTTGCCGACGCGGCCTAGCTGATCAATCCTCCGGACGGGCGGCAGCGGGGAGAATTGCGATGCCATCATCAAGAACGGGACCAAGAACCGGCGGCTGCCTGTGCGGCGCGATCCGCTATGAGAGCGCGGGCGAGCCGCTATTTTCGCTGCAATGCCACTGCCGCGACTGCCAGCGGCAAAGCGGCAGCGCCTATATCGCCGCGATCCGGGTGCCGGCCGCCGGGTTCCGCGTCACCAAGGGCGAGCCCAAGCGGTACATAGGGGCCTCCGACAGCGGCAACGAGATCGCCCGGGTGTTTTGCGGCGAGTGCGGCAGCCCGATCTATGTCCAGGTCAACACCAGGCTCGACATGATCGGGCTGCGGGTCAGCTCGCTCGACGACCCAAGCTGGTTCCGCCCTGACGCCGACATCTTCGTCAAGAGCGCCCAGCCCTGGGACCACATGGACCCGGCCGTGCCCAAATACCCGACCTATCCGCCCGGCCACGCCTACCCGGTCAAGGGGTGAGGAAGCGCGGGGCTCAGGCCGCCGCCTTCGCCGCGCGCATCGGCGGACGAGCGGCGCGGAACGGGGTCGCCTTCTCGAACGCGTCGGCGATCCGCAACAAGGTCGCCTCCTGGAACGGCTTGCCGACGAGCTGGATCGCGACCGGCAACCCACCGGCGCCGAATCCGGCGCAGACCGTAACCGCGGGATAGCCGGCGACATTGAACGGCATCGTGAAGCTGGGCGCGGCAAACGTGTCCCATAGGGGCACCGCGTCGATCTTTGGCGCCTCGGCGGTTTGCGAGGCGGTCAACACGACATCGAGCCCTTCCATCGCCGCCCGCAACTCGCCGCGCAATTCGCGCCGGCGGCGCACCGCCTGGACGTAGTCGACGCCCGAGACCAACGCCCCCAGCATCAGCCGGCGCTGCACCCGCTCGCCGAAATCGCCGAGCCGGGTTCGGGCCCATTCCTCATACGTGGCAGCCCGCTCGGTGATCGAGATCAGCGACCCGCACGCTCCCCAATCCTGCAACGGTGACAAACTCACCTCATGGATCTCGGCGCCGAGATCGTGATAGGTGGCGATCGCCGCGTCGATGCCCCGGCGGACCCCGTCGCTGACCGGGTAATCGACTTCGTGGAAATGGTGGATCACGCCGATCTTGAGGCCCTTGACCCCCTTGCCCAGCGAAGCGGCGTAGTCCGGAATCGGCCGCGACGCACTGGCCGGATCGCGCGGATCATGGCCCGCGAGCACCTGCAGCATCAGCGCGCAATCCGCGGCGGTCCACGCCATCGGGCCGATATGGTCGAGGCTAAACGCCGCCGGCGCGACCCCGGCCCGGCTGACCAGGCCGTAGGTCGGCTTGATGCCGGCGATGCCGCACAGAGCGGCTGGCCCGCGGATCGAGCCGCCAGTATCGGTGCCGATGCCGCCGAGGAAGAGGCCGGCGGCGACGCCCGCGCCGGTGCCGCTCGAACTGCCGGCGGTGAAGTGGTCGGTGTTCCACGGGTTGCGCGCCGGCGGCTCGGGCAGATCGAAGCTGGGGCCGCCATCGGCGAATTCATGCGTCGTGGTCTTGCCGATCAATACGGTGCCGGCGGCGGCGAGACGCTCGGCGCAGGCGGCGTCGGCATCAGGGATGTTGTCCTGGAGTATCTTCGACTGGCAGGTCGTCGGAATGCCCTTGGTGTCGACGATGTCCTTGAGACCGATCGGGATGCCGTGCAGCGGGCCGCGATAACGCCCGGCGGCGATCTCAGCCTCGGCGGCGCGGGCCTCTGCCAAGGCGCGCTCCTCGGTCAGGTGGACGATCGTGTGCAGCCGATCATCGAGCGCGTGCACGCGCTCGATGCAGGCGCGGGTCAATTCTACCGGCGACAGCCGCTTGGCCGCGATCTCGCCCGCGGCCTCGGCGATCGTCAAAAAGCCGGAATCGCTCATCACAGATCCTCCTCGGTGAAGCCGTAGGAATGCGCCGGCTCGGCCATGATGCCCCGCTTTTGGCGCACCCGCGCGGCCATCGCCGCGATCCCGGGATAGACGCTTTTCAACTCGGCCTTTTGCGCCGCGTTCAAGGTGAGGCCGGCGCGGGCGAGAAGAAACTCCAGGCTCTGGTCGTCGAGGTCTTGGGGCATTTGCTCGCTCTCCTTCGCTGAAGCGTCCGGCGCGCCAGGCGAGGTCGCGTGGCGGCGATTGACGCGGATTCGCCAACCGCGCAACCATAGGCCGCCGGCTGATCGACCGGAAGGGAGCCGCCGATGCTGACTTTGTATTTCTCACCCGGATCGAGCGCGATGGCGCCGCATATCGCCTTGCACGAGATCGGCTGCCGCTTCGAGAGCCGGCCGATCTCGTTTGCCAAGGACGAGCAGAAACGCCCGGAATACCTGGCGATCAACGCCGCAGGCAAGGTGCCGACCCTACTGGTCGACGGACGGCCGCTGACCGAGGTCGCCGGCATCCTCTACTACCTGGCCAAAGCCTATCCCGAAGCGCGGCTGTGGCCGGGCGGCGGCATCGTCGCCGAAGCCCAGGTGGTCGAGTGGATGTCGTTTATCGCCTCGACGATCCACCCGGCGCGCCGCGCCGGCGCCGAACGCTCGCGCGAGGCGTTCGCGATCGCCGAACAGCGGCTCGGCGATCGCGACTGGGTGGTCGGCGATTATTCGATCGCCGACATCCATCTGTTCCGGCTGTATTGGCGGTTCTACACCTCGGTCCACCCGGATCGCGGCGAGTTTCCCAAATTGACTGGCCATTTCGACCGCATGATGAGCCGCCCGGCGGTGCAGAAGACGATCGCGATCGAAAGCGCGCTCGGCTACGCGCTGCCGCGATAGCCGGACTACGGGTCGAGAACCGCGATCCGCGGGATCGCGAACAGGTCGTCGCCGGCCCGAGCCGGCCGCCCGTCGACGCCGAACGCGGCGACGTACCCGCCTTGCGCCGCCCGCCGCCGCAATACCGGGTCATGGCTGCCGTTCGGCCAGGCCAACAGGTCGACGGTCTTGCCGAGGCGCTCGGCCAGCACCGCCCTGGTCTGATCGAGCTGCCGGGTGAGGAACGACTGATAATCCGCGGGCGAGCGGCGCCGCCGCTCCTGCACGAGATCGGGGTGGTCGTAGCTGTGCGCCTGCACGTCGACGAGACCCGACCTGACCATCTCGGCGAGCCGGTCCCAGCTCAGCGTCTTCGGGCCGGCGGAGATAAACGCGGGGCAGATGAACAAGGTCACCGGCACGCGATACCGTAAGATCAGCGGAAACATCTCGGAATAGACTGAGGGGTCGCCGTCATCGACGGTAATCGCCACTTCCATCGGGTCGAGCGGCATCCCGGATCGCAGCCGGGCGACGATTTCGTGGAGCCGAACCACGCGGTGACGCCCCCGGGCGAGCGATTCGAGGCGCGCCTCGAAATTCGACGTTCTGACTGTCAGCGGCCCGGGCTGGGTCGGGTGAAAACGGTGATAGAGCAGGACCGGGGTGCCGGCGGGCGAGTCGGCATGTGTCGCGCCGGCCCGACAGGCGAGCGCGGAAGCCAACACCAAGGCGGCGAGCGAGAGGGTTCGGAAAATTCTGGTCACCGCATCCTCTCGCGCGGTCGTGGAGGGCGGTGCCCCGATCGGGAAATTCGCTCGTGCGGTCGCTGGAATGGGTCCGGGCTGGCGCGGGCAGCTCTCCAGGATTTTGGGGGTGGCGCAAAAGACATGGCAGACGACGCGTCGCTTTTGCCGCGATCTCAGCAGAGCCGCGGCGAGCGCGCCGAGGCCGCGGATCGGGGCAATGCTCGCGCCGCGATCCAAGCCGCGTATAATCCGCTCGAGCATGCCGATGGCGTCCACCCTGGAGGTTTGTTCGATGACTGTCACCATACGCCGCCTGGCCCCGACTTTCTGCGGCGAGATCGGCGGCGTCGATCTGACCCGACTCGACGATTTCGCGACCGGCGCGATCAAGCAAGCCTGGCTCGCGCACAAGGTATTGGTGTTCCACGACCAGCAGCTTGATGAGGACAGCCTCGTTCGCTTCGCCGAGTGTCTCGGTGACGTCGAAATCCATCTGCGCCAGACCCGCACCACCGGCCGACGCGAGGTATTGCTGGTGTCGAACAAGAAGGAAAACGGACAGCCGATCGGCCGGCTCGGCAATCAAGAGCTGAACTGGCACATGGACCAGATCTTCATGGCGAACCCGACCGCGGGGACGATGCTGTACGCAGTCGAGGTCACGCCGGAGGGCGGGGATACCTGGTTCTGCGATCTCGGCGCCGCCTACCAGGCCTTGCCGCCGGCGCTGAAAGCCCAGGTCGAGGGCAAGCGCGGGTACCATTCGGCAGCCACCGCGGATCGCCGGGTCGGCATCAAGCTGACCGAGGAGCAGAAGGCCCGCGCGCCCGAGGTCGCGCACCCGCTAGTCCGCACCCACCCGCTCGCCGGCGAAAAGACGCTGTATTTCAGCATGAACCACACCGCGCGCATCGAGGGCATGTCCGAGGACGAGAGCCTGAAGCTGATCGAGGAACTGCGCGAGCACGCGACCGCGCCGCAATTCGTCTATGCGCATCACTGGCGCGCCGGCGATTTGGTGTTGTGGGACAATGCCGCGACGATGCATCGCCGCGACCCGTTCCCCGACCGGTTTCCGCGCCTGATGCGGCGAGTCGGGATCAGTTTTCCGACCGATCTGCGGGTGCCGTTCTAGCACCGCCCGCCGCGTATCGACCGGAGGCGCGCGATGTCCGACCGTCGCCTGATCATCGTCGACCCCGGCCATTTCCACGCGGCCCTGGTACAAAAGGAAATGTATGCCGGCTTGATGCCGTTGGCGCATGTCTATGCCCCTGTGGACCGGGACCTGCTCGACTACCTGACCCGGGTCACCCGCTTCAACACCCGCCCGGACCAGCCGACCCGATGGGAATTGGCGATCCAGGCGGGGCCCGATTTCCTGGCGCGGGTGCGGGCCGAGCCGGAAGGCGGCGTCGCGATCCTTTCCGGCCGCAACCGCGGCAAGATCGAGGGTATCCGGGCGGCGGTCGAAAGCGGCCTGCACGTGCTGGCCGACAAGCCGATGATCATCCGCCGCGCCGATCTGCCGGCGCTCGAAGCGGTATTGACGGCGGCCGAACGGCGGCAATCGGTAGTGCTCGACATGATGGGCGGGCGCCACGAGGTCGCCACCGCGCTGACCCGGGCGTTGCACGGCGATCCCGCCGTGTTCGGCGAGCAGGTTGCCGGGTCGGCGGCGGAGCCCGGGGTCGAGATGACCAGCCTGCATCACCTGCTGAAACAGGTGGCCGGAATCGCCAACCCACGCCCGGCCTGGTACTTCGACGTCACCGAGCAAGGCGACGCGCTGGCCGATATCGGCACCCACCTGGTCGACCGGGTGCACGGGACCCTGTTCCCCGAGCAGGCGCTCGACTACCGCCGCGACATCGCGATCCACGAGGTGACGCGATGGCCGACCGTGGTCACCGTGGCGCAGTTTCGTGAGGTGACCGGCGAGGCGCGCTGGCCGGAGTACCTGGCCGAGCGGGTCAATGGCGACGCGCTCGACTACCATTGCAACGCCCGGCTGCGTTACGCGGTGCGCGGGGTTCATGTCGGCCTCGACATGCGCTGGGAATGGGAAGAACCGCCCGGCGGCGGCGATACCCAGACCGCGACCTATCGCGGCAGCCGCGCCCGGCTTGAATTGCGCCACGGCCCGGCGGAAGGCTGGCGGCCGCAGCTCTATGTCGTGCCGCTCGCCGAGATCGGCACCGCGCTCGAACGCCGGATCGCGGCGTTGCGGGCGCCGTATCCGGGGATCGCGCTCGAACGGCGCGAGCGGGAATGGCGGGTCGCGATCCCGGACGCGCTACGCGTCGGTCACGACGCGAATTTCGCCGCGCTGACCCGGCGCTTTCTCGCTTACGTCAACGAGCCAAGATCGTTGCCGGCATGGGAGCGACCGAACCTGCTGGCGAAATACTATGTCTGCACCGCGGCGGAAGCGGCCGGCCGCGGCTGAGCGGCGGCGCGCATCGCCCGGCCATAATCGCACGAGGAAGCGCCCGATGATTTGCGATGTCCATGCCCACTACATCCCGCAGGCGTTCAGCGATTTCATGGGCGATCGCTTTCCGCCGCGGGTCGGCCAGGCCACCAAGCCCGGCATCGCCACGCACCCGGTGTCGGATTCGCCGTTCGACATCAACGGCCGGCTCGAATGGATGGAAGCCGCCGGGGTCGGCCGGCAGGTGTTGTCGCCGCACCGGCCGCTGTACCTGCCCGACCCGGCCGAGGGGATCAAGGCGGCGCAACTGGTCAATGACGGCTATGCCGATCTGGCGCACCGCCATCCCGACCGGATCTCGTCATATGTGATGCTGCCGTTGCCGCATGTCGACGCGGCGTTGCGCGAGATGGAGCGCGGTCTCGACCAGTTGGGCTGCGTTGGGGTGATGCTGCACATCTCGTGCCTGAACCGCTCGGTCGCCGAGACCGAGTTCGAGCCGATCTACGCCGAGATGAACCGGCGCGGCGCGATCCTGTTCGTGCATCCGTCGGTGACCGGCATCTGCTCGCCGTTCATCACCGAGTATGGCTACACCGCGTCGGTCGGCACCTCGCTGGAGGACGCGACCTTTGTCTTGCACATGATCGCCAAGCAGATCCCGTACCGCTACCCCAACATCAAATTCATCGTACCGCATCTCGGCGGGCCGATCCCGATGCTGCTGAACCGGCTCGACCAGCAGGGGCAGCGCGACCATCCCGGCCTCGCCGAGGCGCCGAGCGTGACCGCGCGGAGATTCTATTACGACACGGTGTGCTACGGCTCGAAGGCGGGGTTCATGTGCGCCTACGAGGCGTTTGGCGCCGACCATCTGGTGACCGGCAGCGACTATCCGGTATTGCAGGATTACGAGGCCTACAAGGAGACCTTCGCCTATATCGAGCGGCTGGGACTGCCGCCGGAAGATCGCGACAAGATCCTCCACCACAACGCCCAGAAACTGTTCGGCTTCGCGCATTAGTGATGCTCGATATCCGACCGCTGTCCGGCGCGATCGGCGCCGAGATTTGTGGAGTCAACCTGTCGCGGCCGCTCGACGGCGAGATGCTCGCGGCAATCCGCCGGGCTTGGCTCGATCATCTGGTGATCTTTTTCCGCGATCAGGCATTGCCGCCGGAGGCGCTGCTAGATTTCGCCCGCGCGATCGGGGTGCCGGTCGAGTACCCGTTCGTCAACGGGCTCGACGGGTTTCCCGAGATCACCCCGGTGGTCAAGCTCGAACACGAGCGGGTCAATTTCGGCGGCATCTGGCACAGCGACACCGCCTATCTCGCTACCCCGCCGATGGGCACGATGCTGATCGCGCGCGAAGTTCCGCCGACCGGCGGCGACACCTTGTTCGCCAATATGTACCTGGCCTACGAGGCGCTTTCGGCCGGGATGCGAGGATTGCTCGATCGGCTCGTCGGGATCAATTCCTCACGCAAGGCCGATGCCAGCAAGACGCGCGAGGACCGCATGCGCGACGGCGCCCCGGCCAGCGCGCGATCCCAATACGAGGCCGAGCATCCGGTGGTGCGCACCCACCCCGAAACCGGCCGCAAGGCGCTGTATGTCAATCTCGGTCACACGGTCCGCTTCCGGGACATGACCGAGGCAGAAAGCGCGCCGCTGTTGCGCTTTCTGTTCGCGCACCAGACCCGGCCCGAATTCACCTGCCGCTTTGATTGGCAGGTCGGCTCGCTGGCGCTGTGGGACAATCGCTGCGTCCAGCACAACCCTATCAACGATTACCACGGCTTCCGCCGGGTCATGCACCGGGTCACCCTGGCCGGCGATCGGCCGCGGTGAGGGTGACCGAAGTCACCGGGCGACGGCGATCCCCTGCACTTCGACCAGCAGTTCCGGGCGCGCCAGCCCGGCGACGGTGATCAGCGCGCTGGCCGGAAAATCGTCGCCAAAGATCTCTCGCCGCAATTGGGTGAAGCGGTCGCCATAGCGCGCGTCGGTGATAAACACGGTCATCGTCACCATATCGCCGAGCCCGGCGCCGGCATCCGCCAGGGTCCTGCCGAGACGGGCGAACACCTCGCGCACCTGGCCGTCGAAATCCCCGGTCAATGATTTGCCGGCCGCGTCCTCGCCGGCGACCTGACCGGCCAGCCAGATCGCGCGGCCGCCGGAGGTGATCACCGCCTGCGAATAGCCGCGTGCCTGCGCGGTGTCGCGCTTGATGAAACTGCGCGCATGCGTACGCCCGGACGATTGAGCCATGCCTGCCTCCTTGCCGGTGTATGGTGGACATGGCGGGCCTGGGGCCCGCCTGGAGCGACTGTACCGCCGGCGAGGAACCATGTCTGCCGCCCAATCCCCGACCGCCGATGACCCGCGTTCCCGCGCCGCGCGCTGGCTCGCCGCGTGGGACGCGCAAGGCATCCACCGTACCGGCACGGCGGGCGACGATCGCGGCGCCGAATGGCTGGCGCGCGAGGCGGCGGCGTTCGGGGTCGAGCCGGCGATCGAGCAATTCGCGCTCGACCGGCTCGACCCGGTCGCCGCTTATCTCGAAATCGACGGAAGGCGGATCGACGCGGTACCGGTGTTCGACGCGCCCGCGACCGGCCCGGACGGCATCGTCGGTCGCCTGGGCGCGATCGGCACCGCCTCGGTACAAACAGGGGGCGAGATCGCGGTCGCCGAATGGTCGCCGCAGGCGGTGTACCGCGGCGAGAGCATCAGGTTGCGCCGGGCCGGAGGGCACGCCGGCCTGGTCGTCATCTGCACCGGCGACCGGCCCGGCATGGGATTGCTCAACGCCGAGCAGTTCGGCGAACCCTATGGCGCGCCGGCGATCCATGTCGCGAGCGAGGCGCGCGAGGCAATTCTCGCCGCCGTGTGGCAAGGCAAGTCCGCGCGGCTGGTGGCCGACAGCCGCCGCACCGCGGCGCGGGCCGCGAACGTCGTCGTGACCCTCGGGCGCCGCGATCGCCGCGCCGCCTCTGTCCGTCGGCCCCGCCTGGTTGTGATGACCCCGCGCAGCTCATGGTGGCAATCGACAGCCGAGCGCGGCGGCGGAATCGTGTGCTGGCTCGAATCGTTGCGCGCGCTGGTCGTTGATCCGCCCTCCGGCGAGGTGATCCTGACCGCCAATAGCGGCCACGAATTGGGCCATCTCGGGCTCGACGATTTTATCGCGAGGCGCCCGGGCTGGGACCGCCCGGTCGATCAGGGCGGCGCGGTGTGGGTGCATTATGGCGCCAATATCGGCGCCGCCGGCGGCGCCTTATCGCTGGTCTCGGCGAGCGACGAATTGCGCGCGCTGGCCCAGCGCGAATTGGCCGGCGCCGGCCGGCCGGCCGATGTGGTGGCGCCAAAAACCCTGGTACCCAGCGGCGAGACCCGCGACATTCACCGCGCCGGCGGCGCCTATGCGACCTTGGTCGGCAGCAACCCGCTGTTCCACCTGCCCCAGGACCGCTGGCCGGACGCGGTCGATGTCGACACCGTGGCGCGGGTCGCGGCGGCGGCCGCGCGCATGGTCGGGGTGTTGGCGGGGTAGCAGCCTGTTCGTGCGTCCCGTTGCCGCAGGGGCGGTACCTAACCCGCTGACCGCAAGGATTTATTGTGCGTCGCATATAATTGATTGTGGTCTTAATCCCTTGATATCGAAAGAACACCTCCTGATATATTATATGTTGTAACGCAACAAGTCGAAATTCGGTATAGGTGTTGTCATGCATGCCAAACTAATCGTTGCCGCCGCCGCGATCCTGGCGACCAGCGCGTTGATTTCCCCGGCGATGGCGGACGGCCCCAGGGCATCGTCGGAGCACGCCATTCCCGCGTCCCCGCCCGTGACCGTCGCCCAGGCGCCGGGTTGGGCCGGCCCGAAGGCGTCGTCGGAACACGCCATCCCGCCCGAGGCCGAACCCGTCAGAGCGCCGGCGGCGCCGCACTACGTATTGCAGGGCGGCTACGACCATGGCGGCAAGTGGCACGACCATTGGGTGCTGGTGCAGTAGCCTCGCTGGCCGGCAGAGTCCCCAACAGGCCCCGCCGGGCAGTGCCCGGCGGGGTTCTTCGTCAGCGGCCTCTTGTCACGGCGCGTCGGGCAGCGGCTTGCCCTTGGTCTCCGGCAGAAACGGCGCGACCACCAGCCCGAGCACGAAAAACAAGCCGACGATCGTCGCCGCCTTGCCGTACCCGCCGAGCCCGACGATCAAGGTGCCGGCGATCAACGGACCAATGCAGGAAATGAACCGTGGCGCGTTAAATGCGAACGCGACCGCGGTGCCGCGGATGCGGGTCGGAAACAGCTCGGGCAACCACACCGGCGCCCACGCCCAGATCCCCAGGGTGAAAAACCCGAAGACGCCGACGCAGACCAGCAGCACGTAGATGTTCTCGGCCCACAGATAGACCACCGGCGTCAGCACCAGGCACATGAAATAGAACAGCATCGCGGTCGGCTTGCGGCCGATCGCGTCGGCGAGGAAACCAAGGGTTATGAACCCGACCACCCCGCACGCGGTGGTGACCAGTCCGGCCCAGGCCGACCAGGTCGCTGGCGAGAGGCCAGCCTTGGCGGCGACCGAGCCGACATAGGTCGGGATGAACGTGCCGACGCCCCAATAGGCAAAGGTCACCGACAGCATCATCAGGAACGTCAGAATTGCCGGCTTGCGAACCGACCGATCGGTAAACAGATCGACCAAGGTGAAGCGGGCCAAGGCCGCGTGTTCGCCCTCGAGCACGGCGCCGGCCCGGCGCAGATCTCGCGCCTCGGTGCGGCGTTCGTTGGCTCGCTCCCAGCGCGGCGATTCCGGGATGCCGCGACGGATCCACAAGGTCGCCAGGGCCGGCAAGACGCCGATCAGATACATCCACCGCCAGGCGTTGGGACCGGCGCCGCCGATCATCAGCCATACCCCCGAGGCGAGGATGCCGCCGATCCCGGCGCCGCATTGCAGCAGCCCGCCGCCCTTGCCTCGCGCGTGGTCCGGCCACAATTCGGAGACGATCGACGCGCCGGTCGCCCATTCCGAGCCGATCGCGACCCCGACAAGGAAGCGTAGTACGGCGAAGGACATCCAGTCCCAGGCCAGCGCGCTCAATCCGGTGGTCAGCGAATAGGCGAGGATCGCCAAAATCATCGTGCGCTTGCGGCCGATATAGTCGGCGACGATGCCGCCGATGACGCCGCCGGTGGCCCAGCCGAGCACCGTGGTCGCGAGGACGAACCCGGCATATTGCGGAATGGCCGCGTATTCCGCCACGTCGAGCAGTTGCCGCAGGGCAAAGCCGACGGTCAGGAACAGCGCGAAGATCTCGAAACCGTCAAAGGTCCAGCCCAGGTTCGCGGCGACCAGAGTCTTCCACTGCGCCGGGCTCAGCGAGCGGTACCAGGCAGGCGACGCAATTACTGCGTTGGCATCCATGATCCGATCCTCCCTGTGGGTGTCGTCCGGTCCTCGTCCGCGCGGGCGAACGGGATTTTTTATGACTGGGAGGAACTATACGCCTTGCGCGCGGCGGCGCACTACTACCTGCGGTGCATGCGCCCGATCGAAACTCGTCCTAAGAGTCTTCTCTGATTGGGGTTGTTGGGGCCAAGCTGCCGCTCTCGCCTCATGTCGTTCCCGCGGGTCACTTGCTTCTCTTCGCGGTCGGCGCAGGGCCGCCGCATGATGGGGTTCAGGAGGGCGAGGCCCGCGACCTTCAGGGCATCGCCGCCCTCCGGCTCCAGACTCTCTGGCCGGTCGCGCCGCGCGCCGCTCGAACCCGGTGCCACTTATGCGTTCGACAAGGGTTACACCGATTTCGGCCTGTTCGCTCCGTTCCATCCGCGCAAAACCGTAAAGCCACCCCCCAACCACCGTGAATGCGCCCGCCCAACCCCCAAACCTCTCTCGCCTTCACATGAGACAATCGCCAAAATCCCGACAGCAACGGGCCTGCGCCGAGATGACGAGATAGGAGAGGCCGCAAAGTTTGCGGTCATCTGCGGCCTACTCCAGACGCAGGGTCAGCCAACCCTTTTCCGCCGCCAGGTTCAGCACGGCGACGATCCGCTCGAACCCCTCGCCCATCACCGCGCGCGAGCGTTCCGACGCCAGCCAGACGATCTCGACCTTCTCGCCGGAGATGTCGCCGAGGGCGTCCCACAGCGCGTCGGGGTTGTCGCCGAAATGGGCCGGAAGCGCCAACGCCGCCGCGATCGCGCGATAGGCGTCGCCGGTATCGCGCAGCATCGCGCCGTCGAGCACGCACCGCCTCATGTCAGGGAACCTTGGCGAAGCTGTTGTAGTGGTCGACCGTGACAAAGATCAGGCCGTCATCGGAAAACACCAGCCGCTTAGCGCCGCGCTCGCCGCAGGTGCTGTCGAGGTCGGCCTCGCGGTAGACGCGGGTGCGCTCGGCGGGCAGTTTCCGGCCGAAATTCTGGAACACATCGCCGCCGATGACATGACCGGGCCAGATATTGCACAACCCGCCGCCGTGCCAGCCGCGCGCCCGCGCCTGGTCCTTGGTGACGTAGCGCGCCGGCAGCTTGCCGGCGGTGCGCAGTGTTCGCACCGCGTCGACAAACGGCGCGACCTCGCGCAATCCCTGCCTGCCCGCGAACGCGGCGATCGCCTGCGGGTCGACGGCTTCGAGCGCGAGGGCCGGCGCCCCGGCGATCAGCACCGCCAACAGCAGCGCGCCCGACCTCCACCACATGCGCATCACCGCCTCCGCCCGAGAATCTTCGGGGCACGCGACCGCTTGCCGGCGCCGCGGCCACGCTCCATGCTAATGCCGGGCCCCCCGAGCGAGGAAGCAGCATGATCTACGAACTTCGCGTCTACCATTGCGTCTCCGGCCGGTTGCCGGACCTGCTCAAGCGGTTCGACACGATCACATTGCCGCTGTGGCAAAAGCACGCCATCCACCAGGCGGGTTTCTGGACCGTGCTGGTCGGCGATTCGAACCAGGATCTGGTCTACATGCTCAAATGGGAATCGCTCGCCGAGCGCGAGGCGAAGATGAGCAAGTTCGGCGCCGATCCCGAATGGCTGTCGGCCCGCGCCAAGACCGAGGAGAACGGGCCGATCGTCGCGTCGATCACCAACTCGTTCCTGACCCCGACCTCGTTTTCGTCGGTTAAGTAGCCGTAACGCAAGTGACCGTGAGGGAGAATATCCGATGATCTATGAATTGCGCGTCTACCACGCCGTCCCGGGGCGGCTGCCGGATCTATTGAAGCGGTTCGACACGATCACGCTGAAGATCTGGGAACGGCATCAGATCAAACAGGCGGGGTTCTGGACCGTATTGGTCGGCGATTCGAACATGGCGCTCTATTACATGCTGCAATGGGAGTCGCTGGCCGACCGCGAAAAGAAATGGAATGGGTTCCAGGCCGATCCCGAGTGGCACGCCAAACGCGCCGAAACCGAAAAGAACGGTCCGATCGTCGCCAAGGTGATCAACTCGTTCCTGACCCCGACTTCATTTTCGTCGGTCAAGTAGCGCCTACTTTCCTCCCGTCACACCGGCCTTCGCCGGTGTGACGCGGCGGTGGGGCGAACGGCGCCTCACCCCGATTGGGGCACGATCACCTTTTCCTCAGTGATGAAGCTCTTGATGCCGCCGATGAACAGGGCGCCGTCGGCGTGCAACGCCTTGGCCTCGGGAGAGGCGTTGGCGCGCGCCATCGCCTCGCGGTCGTCGTACCAGGTCTCGGCGATGCCATCGACCGCGACCGCGGTGGTCGGGATGTCGGGGCGGGCACGCTCGTCGATTATGTGCGATTGCACATAGCGCCGCAGCTCCGGCACGGCGAGCGCGAGCGGCGCGTGGATCTCGATCCAGTGCTTGACGAACTGCTCGTGGGTCAGTTCCGGCCTGCGGGTCAGCAGCGATAGGCTCTTGATCATCGGGCCTCTCCGGTGGTGGCGCGGCCATGCTGCCCGCCGCCCCCGTTCAGAACAAGGGCCAAGAACAAGGAAAAGGGGGCTCGCCGCGGCGAGCCCCCTTTTCCGGAACGACGCGCGGAATTACGGAAACACGATCTCGACGCGGCGGTTCTGCGGCTCGCGCACGCCATCGGCGGTCGGGACGCGGTTGTCGTTTTCGCCGCGGCCGCCGACCGCCATCTGGTTGCGCGGCACCCCCGTGCGGGCCAGCGCGTTGGCGACGTTGTTGGCGCGCCGCTCGGAAAGCCGCTGGTTATACGCGGGCGAGCCCGACCGGTCGGTATAGCCGGTGACCTGGATCTGCACCGACGCTCCCGATTTATAGGCGTCGGCCGCCTGCTGCACGATCGCCATGCCCTCCGGCGTGATCGTGTCGCGATCCCAGTCGAAGAACACCATGAACACCCGGCGGCTGACCGGTGCCGGGGCCGGCGCGACGGCCGGGGCCGCCATCGGCGGGGGCGGCGGCGGCGCGAACTTCCAGGTCACGCTGGCGATGATGTTGTGCGTGTCGTACCCGGTGCGGTACCTGACGCCGGGCAGCGCGGCGAGGCGAAAGCTCGGCTCGGTCGTCGCGAAATAGCGATAGTCGAGATCGAGCGCGAGGTTCGGGGTCAGGTTGTAGCGCGCGCCGGCGATCGCCTGGTAGGCGAACTGCCAATCGTCGTCGTCGACGACGCGGCCGATTCCCGGCGCGCGGATCGATTCCTGGATGTTGGCGGCGCCGATACCGGCGCCGAGATGCGGCGTCACCGGCCAGCCGAGGTCGAAATCATAGAGCGCGTTGGCCATGATCGCGTGGCTGTTGCGGCTGCCGCTGACCCCGGGGATCGTCAGGCTCCCGACCGATGCGCCACTGAGGTCGCTGCCGCGATAGACGTATTCGCCCTCGAACCGCCACGGTCCCCACTGATAGCCGCCGCGCACGCCGACCGCGGGACCATCGTCGAAGCGCTGGTTCACCGTCGGCGCGCCGCCGACATTGAACCGGTCGGACTGGTTTTGCAGACCGCTCCATCCCGCCTCGCCGCCGAGGTAGTATTGCGCGCGCGCGTCGGCGGCAAACGCGGTGGCCGCGACGGCGAGGCACGCCCCGACCCGCGCGAACATCCGAAGCCCGGAAATCCGTGTCGACATTCCCCATTCCCCTTCACAGCCGGAAGGCCCGCGAGCGACTTGCCCGCGTCTGTATACGTTCGGAGAATGGAAACGATCCCGAGGAACTGCCCGGGGTGCGTCGGTGTGGCGCGGGAAATTCCTCGCCCGGGCGCGGCCGATCGACCTACCCGTTGGCGGGCGGGTTGTTGGCCACCGCCATCCCGGGGCAGCCATCGAGAAACAGCGCGACGGTGGCGTCGACCCACGCGGTCAGCTCGCCGCCGCTCAGCGGCATGCCGAGGCCGAGCGCGCGGCGCTGCGGCCCGGTCACCACCATCAGAATGAATTGCTCGGCGGCAAAGCGGGTGTCGATCCGGCCGAGTTCGCCGCTGTCGATGCGCCGCTCGAAATGGCGCGAAATGCGCTCGACTCCGCTCGCCGCGCCGAGCTCGTGCATGATCCGCGCGAGCCCGGGAAAGCGCCGGGCCTCGGCGATCACGGTGCGATGCAGCGCCAATGCCTCCGGGGTCAGCGCCACCGACAGCATGTATTCCGCCGCGCGCCGCAATGCTTCGGGCAGACTCGGCGCGTCGAGCAAGGCGGCGTCGAAGGGCGGCATCCAGCGCTCGATCAGCCGCCGCACTACCGCCTCGAACAATACCTCCTTGCCGCGAAACCGATGGTAGAACGTGCGCTTGGAAATGCTGGCGCGCTTGGCCACCGCCTCGATGCTGGTGGCGCCAAAACCGTGGCCGAGAAACAAGGTGGTGGCGACGTCGAGGATGCGGTCGGAAAGCTGCGCCGATTGCAGGCGTGAGGGGCGTCCCCCGCGCCCGCGCGGCCGGGTCTGGCCGATCGGGCCGATGCTCGCAGACACCGTTCGCCTCGCTGCCGCGTCCCCTGGTACAGCGGTGAATCTTAGCCGATCAATGCCGAAACGCAACTGGCGCGTGTTTTTATTCCAAAGCCCGCCCTGACGGCTTTGAGAATAACAAGCGGGGTCCGGCGCGCGATTCCGCGCCGATGGCATATCGGCTAATGTCGCGCCGACGAGGCGCGCGGCGATGCCGTGCGAGGCAAGGTTGGAGAAGCATTAGCGATGAATATCGATCTTTCCGGAAAGCGAGCCATCGTCACCGGCGGCAGCCGCGGCATCGGCCGGGCGACCGCGCTGGCCTTCGCCGGCGCCGGCGCGGCGGTCTCGATCTGCGCGCGCGGCGCCGAGGCGCTGAGCGAGACGCGCGACGCGATCGCCGGGTGCGGGGTCGCCGCCCACGCGGCGGTCTGCGATCTCGCCGACCCCGCCGCGGTGGCGGAATATGTCGCGGCGGCCGGGGCGGCGCTCGGCGGCGTCGACATCCTGGTCAACAACGCCTCGGGGTTCGGCTCCAGCAACGACGAGGCGGGCTGGGCGTCGAGCATATCGGTCGATCTGCTGGCGACGGTGCGAGCGAGCTGGGCGGCCCTGTCGTTTCTGGAAAATTCCGGCAAGGAACAGCCCGGCGGCGCGTCGATCATCAACATCTCGTCGATCTCGGGGTTGCAGGCATCGGCGCGCACGCCACCCTATGGCGCGGTCAAGGCGGCGGTGATCCAATACACCTTGAGCGAGGCGGCCGCCCACGCGCGCAAGGGCATCCGGGTCAACTGCATCGCGCCGGGCTCGATCGAGTTTCCCGGCGGCAGCTGGGAAAAGCGCAAGACCGACAACCCCCGGCTTTACGACGCGATATTGCGCGGTATTCCGTTCGGGCGCCTCGGCCGGCCGGAAGAGGTAGCGCGAGTCGCCCTGTTCCTCGCCTCGCCGCTAGCGAGTTGGGTCACCGGCCAGGTGATCTCGGTCGATGGCGGTCAGATGCTGTAAGCGGGAAGGTGCGTCCTTCGTGACGCGACAGCCCGATGCCGCGCTGCACCGAGCCGTTTTCCAGCCCGCGATCCGCTTGCCGGGGTTTCCGGGCGATGCGACTATCGCGTCAGCTTGAAAGACCCGGAGTTTGACGGTGGGGAGTTTGACGGTGGGCGGAGTCGCCGGTTCCCTTTCGACCTTCCCCAATTTCTTGATCTATTTCGCGGTCGGCAGCTGTCTGATCGCGGTGTTTCTGGCCCTCTACGTCAATCTGACGCCGCACCGCGAGATCGCGCTGATCCGCGCCGGCAACGTCGCCGCCGCGATCGCGTTGAGCGGCAGCCTGCTTGGTTTCGTCATTCCCTTGGCGAGCCTGATTTCGCACAGCGCCCGCCTGATCGACGTGCTGATCTGGGGAGTCGTCGCCCTGCTGATCCAGCTCGCCGGGTTCATGATCGCGCGGCTGGTCATCCCCGGCCTGCCAAAGGCGGTCGAGGAGGGCCGCGTGTCCGACGGCATTTTCCTCGCCGCGCTGTCGCTCGCGCTCGGCATGCTCAACGCGGCGTGCATGGCCGGCTGATCGCGATGGAAATGTCGCGTCGCTCCCGGTTCGTCGTGCTGACCCTGATCGGCCTCCCCATCGCGACGGTGGCCGGCGCCAGTTTGCTCCCAGGACGCGGCGACGCGGCGCGGCGCAATTTCTACGACGATCGGGCGGTATGCGAACGCGACTACTCGCCCCAGCAATGCGAGCCGGCGACGACCGCCCCAACCACCCCCGCGACCACAACGACCACCGGCTCCGCCTATCACGGCGGCTGGTACGGTCCCTCCTATGCGGCCAACCGGGCCACCGCGCCGGCGGGCGATCCCGGCGCGGGCCGGGTCGGGAACGCATCCAGGGTCATGATCAGCGGCCGCGGCGGCTTCGGCGGCACCGGTCACGCCTCGGCCGCGAGCAGCTGATCGATCATGCAGCGCGAGATCATCGCTCCGCGGCCCGACTGGCCGGCAAAGGTCGAGGCGCTGGGGCTGGATTATCACACCACCAATAGCCAAACCGGCGATGGCGAGCCCTATTGGTGGGAGGCGGCGTGCTATGCCTTTACCGCGGCCGAGATCGACGTGCTCGAGGAGGCGACCGAGACCCTGCACGGGCTCTGCCTCGAGGCGGTCGACCGGCTGGTGACCTCCGGCGATCTCGATCGTTTGCAGATCCCGCGGCGATACTGGCCGTGGGTGGCCGAGTCGTGGCGCCGCCGCGATCCCGATCTGTACGGCAGGTTCGACCTGGTGTTCGACGGCGTCTCGCCGCCCAAGATGCTCGAATACAACGCCGATACCCCGACCGCGCTGATCGAGGCGGCGGTGGTGCAGTGGTACTGGCTCGAAGAGGTCAAGCCCGGCCGCGACCAGTTCAACTCGATCCACGAAAAGCTGATCGCGCGCTGGGGCGAGTTGATCCGGCTGGCGGCGCCGGGCGCCCGATTGCACCTGACCGGTGTGTTCGACGAAGCCGAGGACCACCGCACCGTCGAGTACATGCAGGACGTCGCCGGTCAGGCAGGGTGGCAGACCACGCCGCTCGACATCGCCGAGCTCGGCTGGAACGGCAGCGAGTTCACCGATCTGGCCGAGGCGCCGATCCGCTTTCTGTTCAAGCTCTACCCGTGGGAATGGATGCTGCGCGAAACTTTCGGCGAGCACCTGCTCGGCGACCGCGTCGGCATCGTCGAGCCGCCGTGGAAAATGCTGCTGTCGAACAAGGCGATCCTGCCGATCCTGTGGGAGATGTTTCCGGGCCATCCCAACCTGCTGCCCGCGGCGCGCGAGCGCGGCGCGATCGCCGGGCCGTGCGTCGAAAAGCCGATTCATGGGCGCGAGGGCGCCGACGTGCGCCTGATCGGCGCCGGCGAAGCGGGGAGTGGCCACCGCGGCCTGGTCTACCAGGCGACCGCGCGATTGCCGATCTTCGACGGCTGGCACGCGCTGATCGGATCGTGGGTGGTCGGCGGCAAGGCGGCCGGGATCGGCATGCGCGAGGACCGCGCACCGATAACCCGCAACACCAGCCGCTTCGTGCCGCATTACTTCACTTGAGGCGGCCCGCCGGCGTTTCCCGCGCGCGGCTCAACCCGCGTTCTTGATCAGCTTGCGCGCATTTCGCGCGGATGTAACGCTGCGCCCTCGCGGAGGGGCCGCGGCCCCTCGAACATCACATGCCTATCCGGTTGTCACCCATGCCCACAACAGGTAGGAAATAGCCGATGAGGTTCGCGCTTTTGCATCGATACGTCCGGCGGGTGATCGGCTGGGCCGCATCGCCCAGTGACGAAGAAATGAGGGTAGCCTCGGAAGAACGCCGCTGCGCTCGGCTGCTGTGGAAGCTGTCCCGACTAATCTCCGCTGACCAATTGGCCGGCCTGTCTTTGGTCGACCTGGATCAAATGGTCGACGATATCAAGTTGCTGCGCGCGCAAGGCAAGCTGGACGTAGGCATAGCCGAGAGGCAGGAATTCACCGTGAGGCAGTTCCGTGACTCGCTGCTAACCGCATCGGGGAAGCCTGGCTCGCCCTACCCGCCATATCCCTCCGCAAGGAGCGGGCTGCTATGACGGCAGCCCGGCATTGCGTGGTGTGCGGGATCGCTCTTGTTCATGCGCATTTCAATGCGACCGCGTGCTCGGAACTCTGCCGCGTCGTCCACCAGGCTGAAAAACGCCGAGAGAGATATCGCGCTGATCCTGAAAAAGCGCGCGCCAAGGCGCGGCGATATCGAGCGGAGCATATCGACCATATCCGCGAAATGGATCGTCAACGCGATGCAAAAAACCGTGAAAAGCGGCGTGAAGAGAGCCGCCAATATCGGGCGCGCAATCGGGTGGAAATTACAGAAAGAGCGCGCCTGAAATACCATGCAGACCCCGCCAAAGCCCGCCAACGTTCTCGTGAATGGTACGCCGCCAATCCCGAGCGCGCCGCCGAGCGTCAGAAAAAATACCGGGCGGCCCATCGCTTAAAGTGGGCCGAAAATCGCCGCGCGGCGAGGGCAAAAAACCTTGAGGCGGAGCGGGAGAAAGACCGGGCGCGCTATGCGCGCGACAGAGAAAATAAACGCGCTCAGGCGAGAGCGAGTTATCAAAAAAACCGGGAGGCGGCAAAAGAACGCGCCCGTAAATATTATTGGCGCGATCCAGAAACGAGTCGAGAACAGGGCAGACGATATCGCCAAAAACCAGAAGCGCGAGCCAAAGACATTGAGCGCAAGCGCGAGAATGCCGCGATCGTGAAAGCAGTAAAAGAGCTTGAGTTGGTCTAATGGGGGACAACATGACATCGCTTGATACGGGGGTTTACGGGGCAAAGGTTCAGTCGTGGCGGCGCTCAAACCCGCGCGATTTGCTGAAACGGCTGATCGAGGAAAATCCCGGCGCTGATAAGGCCACGATCCACAAGACGTTCCGGGATGAAGTTCGTGGGGAAGACGGCGAGGAATATCTCGATTCGGTCATCGAGTATTGGTTCTCCAATAACTACCACAGCTTGGTCGACCCGGCACCGCGCCGGGAAAGACCGGCAGCCCAAAAGACGGACAGGGTCGCGGAGATTAGAGAGAAGGTCAAAACACGCATCCGGCAGGAAGCGCAAATCATCCTTCTCGACATGGTTCTACCGAATGGCAAGCCGCTGCGCGAGTGCACAGGGACGGAATGCTCCCAACTCGGCACCAAGGTCGGCGCATGGCTGACCAAGATCGCCGGCAAGGTAAAGCCATCCGAGGTTGTCGGCGACGTGCTGGACGAAGCCCAAGTCCGCAAGCTGTACGGGTGCTAGGCGTGGGCCGTCGTCGGATGCTTCCACTCCCCGCTGTAGAGGCTGTTGTAGGTCGGCGCTTGCGCGCCGCCTGCAATGCCGAGCAGCGAGCGGAAGGCGTTGAACGGATAGAAGCGGCGGTTGAACCGGAAGGTGTATTCGTTGAGATAGGCTTGAAGATGCTGCGGGCTGACGCCGTGATGCGTGCCAGCCAGCCAGCTTTTCAGGTTCGAAAAGACGAGGTGCACCATCGGCAGGTAATCCTCAACAACCTGCGGATCGCCACGCTCGGCAACGCCAAGGTGTGCATAGCCGCGCTCGCCGAGCGTGGCGTATCCATTCCAGCCATCCGTGATTATCATCGTGCCCGGCTCAACGGCGGTTTCTACAAAGCCGCAAAGGGCAGCTGCGGTTCGGTTCGGCGCCACCTCAAGCCGGAGCCGGCCGGCATAGCGCCCGCCGCGCCGCAGCTTCCCGTCGCCGTCCTTCGGCTTCCGCTGGCGCACCTCAACCGCCGCGATAACCAACGCTTGGTCATGGAAACCGCGGCCGGCCCCAACGGTCGCGCCGCCTACCCACGTCTCATCAACTTCCACATGATCCTTCGGCCGGCCGGCGCCGCCGATCCGATCGCGCTCATCCCGCACCATGCCGGCCCGCAGCTTGTGGAGGATTTGGAACGCCGTCTCGTATCGGCCCAACCCGAGCTGCCGCTGGAATTGAACAGCCGACATGCCAGGGGTGAGGCTAGAAACGAGGTAGGCGCCCCAAAACCACACGCTCAACGGGGTGTGCGTCCGCTCCATGACCGTGCCAGCCGTCAGCCCCACGTCGCGGCGGCACTTGCGGCAACGCAAGACACCGGGCCGGTTTGCGAAGCGGAACGGCTCGCCTGCGGTATGGCAGTGCGGGCACTGGAAACCATCTTCCCAGCGGCATCGCTCAAGGTACGCACCGCAGGCCGCGTCGTCGGGAAAGAGCCGCTGGAATTCCGGCAGCGACGACGGGAACGCCAGATCGGCGCGCTGGTGAATGTCGAAAGCTTTGGGGGACGCGTTCATGAGCAAAACACTAGCCCATGTGCCGGTGGGTGTCAACCGGATAGGCATGGAACATCAACGACAGACGCCACGGGGCTTTGCGCTGTCAACCCGCGGCGAAACCTGAACGGGAAGAACGGAATGCTGAGATGGCTGGGACTGGGCTTCCTGCTTGGCGCGGGGTTTGGCGGCGTCGCCTGGGCGCAGGTCTCGGATCGGTTCGATGGGCAGTACATGGGTCAGCTCACCCTGACCAAGATAATCGATGGGGACTGCACCCAGCCTCCGCCGGGGGCGCTGTATCCACTATCGATATCGGCGGGTGAAGTTCGCTTTACCTATGTCCCGCGCTTCAGCACCACATTGACCGGGATTATTGACAAGAATGGCAATTTCAAGGCCTCCGCTCGCTTGCGAAGGGGGGTCGTACAGATGACCGGGCGTATCCAAGGGCATGATCTTACCGGTTATATCGTATCACCGAGTTGCAATTATACTTTCCAGGCAAAGAACTAGACTGGCCAGGCGAAGAACTAGGCCGGGGCCGATCTATGTTCGGGGACTGACGTTTCGCCCTCCTCCGGCCGTGCGGCGCGAGGCCGGGTAGCGGGTGCACCCGCTGCGTTTTCGCCGAGGAAACAGCAAAAGCGACGCGGTTGTACGACGCGGTCGTACGAATTGACAAACCCGGGCGGGGCGCGACAACCTGCGCCGCAACCTGGGAAGTGAGAGGGCGGAAACTATGGGCATGCTCGACGGACGCGTCGCGATCTGCACCGGCTCGGGCCGTGGGGTCGGCGGCGAGGTGGCGAAGCTGATGGCGGCCAACGGCGCCAAGGTGATCGTCAACGATCCCGGCACCACCGGCAGCGGCGAGGGCGCCGACCAGACCCCGGCCGAGGAGATCGTCTCGGCGATCAAGGCGGCGGGCGGCGACGCGGCGGCCAATTACGGCTCGGTCGCCAAGTTCGACGATTGCCTGGCGATGGTCCAGCAGGCGCGCGACACGTTCGGCGGATTGCACATCGTGTTCAACGCCGCCGGCATCCTCCGCGACAAGATGTTCCACAACATGTTCCCGGAGGATTGGCAGGCGGTCATCGACGTGCACTTGACCGGGCATTTCAACGTCAACCGCGCCGCGATCAACTTGTTCCGCGAGCAGAATTACGGCCGCCTGATCCTGGTGTCGTCGACCTCGGGCCTGTTGGGCAATGTCGGCCAGGTCAATTACGGCACCGCCAAGTTCGGCGTCGTCGCGATGGCCCGCATCATCGCGATGGAAAACGCCGCGCGCGGCATCACCGCCAACGTGATCGCGCCGTCGGCCGACACCCGCATGACCCGCTCGGTGCCGACCCCGAAGGACCCGACCGCCGCCGCCGCGCGCGAGGAGCGGCTGCGGCGCAGCCGGGCCGACGCGATCGCGCCGCTTTGCGTGTTCCTCGCCTCGGAGCAGGCGAGCTACGTCAACGGCCAGGTGTTCCACCAGCGCGCCGCCGAATTGTCGCTGTACGGCCACATGCGCCCGGTGCGGATGGTGCATCACAACGGCGGCTGGACCCCCGAATTGATCGCCGAAGTCGGCATGCCGTCACTGCAGAGCGGCTTCACCTCGCTCGACTCCCGCACGGTCCATTCCGGCCTGCCGATGGAGTAGGGGCGGAGTCCGATGCCGCGAGCGGGCACCGACGATCCGATATTGCGGCGCTTTCGCGCTGCGCTCGATGCGATCTATGGGGATCGCATCGAGCGTGTCGTGCTGTTCGGTTCGCGCGCCCGTGGCGATGCGAGCGAAGATTCCGACTACGACATCGCGGTGTTCCTGAACGGTCTTGACGACCGCTGGCAGGAGTTCGATCGGTTGGCCGATTTGCGAACCGACATCCTGGCCGATACGGGCATCTTCATCGAAGCGATACCCTTTCAGGCTGGAGCCTACCGCGATCGCTCACCGTTGATGCATGCGATCCGGCGCGAGGGTGTCGATTTGTGACGCCGGAAGCCGGGCTCTACCTCGACAAGGCCCGACAGGCAGTGACCGAGGCTCGGGCCGTCATCGCAATTAGTCTCCTCGAAGCCGCCGGCCGCGCGGCCTACCTCGCCGCTTTCCATGCGGCGCAGGCGCTGATCTTCGAGCGCCTTGGGGACGTACCGAAGACGCATCGCGGCGTGCACGCTCAATTTTTCCGACTGTTGAAGGACGTACCGTATCCTGACACAGAACTGCCGCGTTTTCTGTCGCGGGCCTATAATTTCAAGACTGTCGCGGATTACGACATTGGCCCAAACGCCACGATCACTTTGAGCGAAGCGACTGAGGCGGCCGCGGCGGCCGGAAGGTTCGTCGATCGGATCGCCGAATTGCTCGGGTGACCAGTTCGCTCGATTTGCGTATGGCCCATTCCAGCCTGCCGATGGAGCAGAGGGCGGCAGGTGGGGCGCCTGCTTAATCGGCGTCGAGCGCGGCTCGGCGCTCCTTCCGGGCGGCGCCAAGGACCTGCCGCGAGGCGTCGAGGTTCAGCGCGAAAATGCCGAGGCCGACAACCAGATCGGGCCACGCGGAGGCGGTTGTCGCGGTCATCAGGCCGGCGGCAATGATCGCGATGTTGGCATACGCATCGTTTCGCGCCGAGAGGAACGCGGCGCGGGTGAGACTGCCGCCGTGGCTTCGGAAGCTCGCGAGGCGATAGGCGCAGAACAGATTGACCGCCAGCGCGCCGAGGCCCGCCAGCGACAGGGGCACCGGCGCCGGCGGCAACGGGAGCTGGAATTTCTGCCACGCCATCCACGCCGTGGCGGCGGCGGGCGCGAACAGGATCGCCGCGAGCACCATGCCGACGATCGAGCGCCGGCGCGTGTCCCACCCGAGCGCGACGAGGATCAGCCCGTTGACGGCCGCATCCTCGAGAAAGTCGATCGAGTCGGCGAATAGCGACACCGATCCGATCGCCGACGCCACCGCGAACTCGACGCCGAAATAGGCCAGGTTCAGAAACGCCACGAGCACAACGGCGTTGCGGAGAGCGGGCGTATGTTCCATCCAATCTTAGAGGATGTCGGCCGGCGCTACCCCCGCTCGTTCCGCTCCACCCCGCGCAGATCCATCGACCACGGCAATGCCGAGCGGCACCAGATCTGGCGGGAGGGGGAGAGTTCGGCGCGCTGGTCGAGCGCGCCGACGCGCAAGCCGTAATTCGACGGGTTGTCGCCGGGGGCGGTGGCCCACAGCGCGGTGCCGCAATCGGGGCAGAACGCCTGCGCGCGCTTATTGCCGCTCTCGGCGGTCTTGATGTAGGTCTTCGGCCGCCCGCGCTTCAGCACGAAGGTGCCCGGCAATGTGTTGACATTGGTGCGAAAGGCGCTGCCGGTCGTCTTCTGGCAGTCGGTGCAGTGGCACACCCTGACCTGGCTCGGGTCGATCTCCGCCTCATAGGCGATCCGGCCGCAATGGCAGCTCCCGGTGACCTTCATTTTCGCGCCCTGCCGCTACAGCAAGGCGACGCCGGAAGCGGCGCAGTCTTCGTCTTCCTGCGAGGTGCCGCCGCCGACGCCGCAGGCGCCGACCACGACGCCGCCGCGGATGATCGGCACCGCGCCCTGGCCCATGATCATCTCGCCGCCCGAGGCGGCGGCGATGCCGCGCGGGGTCGGCTGGTCGGCGCGGGCGGCCATGTCGCCGCTGTTGCGGCCGAACGCCGCCGAGGCGACCGCCTTGCCCTGGCAGCCATAGGCGCTGGCCCAGATCGCGTTGTCCATGCGCTGCAACGCGATCAGCCGGCCGCCGGCGTCGCAGACCGCGGCGCTGACCTTGATGTTGAGCGACCGGGCCTTGGCGATGGCGCCGGCGACGATGCGGTTGGCTTCTTCGAGCGTCAGACTCATCGGTGTTTCCTCCGCTTGGGATTTGCTGTTGATCCGTCGGCCCGACTATAGCGCCAAGCGCGCGGCGGTTTCCGCTAAAACGCGCCGAGGCCGAAAATGCCGTCGACCGGGTCGATGCCGGCCAATACGCGGCGCCCAATCAGATCCTTCAAGGTCTCGGTGGTGCCGCCGCCCAAGGTGCCGTAGCGCGCCCCGCGATAAAAGCGCGAGACCGGGAACTCGTCGGTGAAGCCGTAGCCGCCATGCACCTGGATCGCCTCGCTGGTCACGCGCAAGGCCATCTCGTTGACCGTGATCTTGGCGGCGGCGGCGAGCAGCGGGTCGGGAAATGGGTCGGCGCCGGCGCAGGCGCGATAGAGGATGCTGCGGCTCGCCTCGATGTCGCGATACATCTCGGCCAGTTTCCAGCGGATGCCCTGGAAATCCGCGATCGGACGACCGAACGCCGTGCGTTCCTTGGTGTATTTGACCGCCTCCTCGAACGCGCCCTCGGCCAGCCCCAGCGAGATCGACGGGTTCAGGCAGCGCTGGGTGTTGAACGCGCCGAGCAGTTTGCGGAACCCGTCTTCGAGCACCAGGTTCTCGGGCGGCAATTCGACATCGTCAAAGCGGATCTCGTGCAGATTCTCACCGCCCATCGTGTGATAGGTGCCGGTGACGGTGAACCCGGGCGTGCCCTTTTCGACCAACACGCAGCCGATGCCCTCGCGCCCCGGCTTCTTGTCGACCCGGGTGAAGACGACGAACATGCCGGCCTCCTCGGCGCGGCTGATCAGGGTCTTGACCCCGTTGAGCTTGAGCCGGTTGCCGACCCGGTCGGTATTGGTCTTGTAGTTGGCGACGTCGGTGCCGGCGTCGGGCTCGGTCATGCAGATCGCCAAGAGGCACTCGCCGCTGCACACCGCCGGCAAGATGCGCCGCTTGATCGCCTCGGGCGCGTAATGCGAGATGATGCGGGTCTGCGCGCCGACCTCGCCCAGCACCGCCATCGCGGTCACGTAGCAGGTCTTGGCGATCTCCTCGAGCACCAGCGCGGTGTCGAACACCGGCAGGCCGAGCCCGCCATATTCCTCCGGCACCGCCATGCCGAGCACGCCCAATTCGGCCAACGCCTTCATGTTTTCCCAGGGGAAGGTGCCGTCCTGGTAGCGCGGCGCGCGCTCGCGGAACTCGCCTTGCGCCAGGCTACGGACCGTCGCGATGAATTGGCGCTGCTCGTCGGAAAGCGTTGGGAACAAGGGGGGTCTCCTGCAAGGGGCAGCGCGCAGTATGCCCTCTCGCCCCCGCCAATGACGACAGCAAAGGTGCCGGTCTAAATGCCAACACGGCGCCGATACGGGTGCTTCGCGAGCGGTGTGTCCTCGGCGAAGCGCGCTTTGGCGGTTCAGATGCCGTCGAGCGCGGTCGGCGGCGGAGGCAGGCCGCGTCGCATCACAGAGCGTCCTGCCGGTGCAGATCAAACGACCATATGAGCGCGACGAAGACGCCCTTGAGACGCCGCAGCAGGAAACCCGTCAACGCCAAAGTCGCCGGACCGAGCAACCCATAGATGACCCACGCTGGCGCGTCCGCGCGCACCGCGATCAGAAAAAACGGGACCATGATGTGGCCGGTGACCAGAATGGTCGCCCATGCCGGCCCGTCATCCGCTCGGATTTTACCGAGCGCTTCGCCGCAGTTCGCACAGCAATCCGACAGCTTGAGATAGGAGCGGAACAGCGCGCCGCACCCGCAGACGGGACAGCGCAGGCGAAATCCACGCCATATCGCGGTCCAGCGATTGGCGCGCGCGCTAGGTGCTGCCGCCACCATCACGATCTCCGGGTTTGCTCTCACCGAACATAAGTTGCCGACGACCTCTCGGCAGGTCCTGATCGGTAGTGCGACAATACGCCGTGAGCCGAGTGATTCGAACAGGGCCGCCGCGTAGTTGGCATCCCTTCATCATCGCCATTCGAGTGCCTGCTTGAGGGCGGAGCGCAGAGCTTCGTGCGGGCGGGTGAGGCCGAGCGCTTCCATCGCGTCGTCCCACTCGGCGGCGAGGCGCTGGGCCGCTTCGGCGTAAGGCAGGCCGGCGAGGCGCTCGCTCCACGACGGCAGGTCGCGTGAGGCGAACACGGCCAGCACCAGGGCGCCGACCGCGCACATCGCCAACACACGGCGCGGCGAGCCCCGCCCGCGGTACAAGGCGGCCGGGATCGCGTCGGCGACGGTCGGAGAGCGGATTGGCGCAGCGGGCTTGGCTGGCATCGCTCAGAACCGGAAATAGATGAACGGCGCGACCCCTTCCGGGCCGAGCGCGTTGATCGCGGCGACCGCGATCCCGGCGGTTACCCCGAGGCCCCACGCCGGCATCGATTGCAGCCGCGCGGCGATCGGCTCGAACAGGCGCACCGGAGTGAACTGGCCGACCATCCCGAGCGCGATCAATCCGACCATCAACGGCCCGGCCTGGTGCACCCCGCCGCTCCACCCGCCGGCGAACCCGGCGATGTAGAGGGTGGCGACGGTGAAATCCTCGGCGCGGAAAAAGATCCAGGCGAAGCAGACGAAATGAAACACGATCACGGTCGCGATCACTCGCCCGGCGAAACTGGTCGAGCGCGCGCCGCCGAGCCACGGCATGATCATCCGCTCGACCGCCAGCCCGCCGCCGTGCAACGCGCCCCACATCACGAATTTCCACCCCGCCCCGTGCCAGATGCCGCCGAGCAGCATCGTGACCAGGAGGTTGCGGTAGGTATTGAACCGTCCCCGGCGGTTGCCGCCGAGCGGCTTGTAGAGATAGTCGCGCAGCCAGGTCGACAGCGAAATGTGCCAGCGCTGCCAGAACTCGCGCAGCCGCTGGGCCCGGTAGGGCTGGTCGAAATTGCGCGGAAAGCGAAACCCGCACAGCGCGGCGAGCGCGATCGCCATGTCGGTATAGGCGCTGAAATCGCAATAGATCTGCACCGCGTAGGCATAGACCGCGAGCACCAGATCAGGCCCGCCATAGCTGGTCGGGGCGGCGAATACCGGGTCGACCAGCCCGGTCGCGAGGTAGTTGGCGATCACCACTTTCTTGAACAGCCCGCCGAGGATCAGCACCAGCGCCGCCGCGATCGGGATCGGCAAATCAGCGGGCCGCGCGAGCTGCGGCAGGAAATAAGCCGCGCGCACGATCGGGCCGGCGACGAGTTGGGGAAAGAACGACATGTAGAGCAGCATGTCGAGCGGCTGGCGGCACACCGCGACATCGCCGCGATACACGTCGGTGACGTAGGAAATGCCGTGAAACGTGAAAAACGAGATGCCGACCGGCAATATCACCTCGATAAACGGCAATTCACGCTCGAGTCCAAGTAGACGCGCGAGTTGGTTCGCGGACAGGGTGAAGAAATCGAGGTACTTGAACGTGCCCAGCAACAACAGGTGGGCGGCCACGGCGACGCCGAGGATTATCTTTTTCCGGCGACGCTCGCCGGTCGCGCCGAGCGCGAGGCCGGCGAGGTAGCTGAGCGCCGAGCTGAACAGCAGCAGAAAGCAGAAATGCCAATCCCACTGCGCGTAAAAATAATAGCTGGCGATCACCAGCACCGCCTTCTTCGCGGTAAAGCGCTCGCCCAACGCCGCCAATAACGCGGCGACACAGAGAAAAAACAGCAGAAACCCCAGGGTCGGAAACAGCATCGCGCTCAGCTGGCGCGGTCTGGCGCGGTGGCGGCCTTGGAAACCCGCGCCGCGCGGGCGCGGTAGCGCTCGTAGCCTTTCATCAACTCGGCGAACAACAAATCGGCGCTGATGGCATAGCCCTCGCGCCGCAGATGGACGTGGTCGGGATGCGCGAGCGGCGGGGTCGCCTGGGTCCAGCGGTCGATCGCGCAGGGTCCGCCCATCGCCGCCTGCCAATCCCAGAAATACCACCCGTCCCGGGCCGCCGCCTGGCGCTGCGCCTCGCGCACGGTGTCGAGGGACGGCGGCACCGACCACGCGCCGCAGCTTACGCCGTCGCCGGCACGACGGTTCACATCGGGCGGCCCGACCACCAGGATCGCGGCCTGCGGCGAGGCCGCGCCGAGCCGCCGCACCCGGCTGGCGAAGCGCTCGGCGTAACCGGTCAGTGTCGAGGCCGGGGCGACCCCTTCGTTGGTGCCATAGGCGACGACGATCAGCGCGGGGGCGCGGCGTCCGAGCTCGGCGGCGACGGTCGCCACATCCCAATGGCCAACGATGTCGACCGTAGCGCCGACAATCCCGAGATTCTCATAGACGATCCCGGGCACTTGCCGCTGCGTACCCCACGACAATACCGTGACCGGCCGATCCCCGCCGGTGCCGAGGCTGATCGTGCGGCTGCGGGGCGGAGTGTTGAACTCGATCCAGTGCGACTCGATCGAACCGGCGGCGGTGGCGAACTCGTGCACGGTGCCGCGATCGACCTGCATCCGCACCGCGCCGGCGCCGGGTTGGCGCAGCACCTCGAAAAAAGCGCGGTCGAACCCCGCATCCTCGGTCGCGGTCAAGGTCGCGCTCGCCTCGCCTTCCTGAGCCTGCTGGATCACGCCGCCGAGCCCGAACGGACCCGAGCTAGCGCGGCTGCTGGCGCGTCGCCAGCCGTCCGATTCGCCGACCTTGACCAGATTGGGCCGGAAATAGGGATAGGCCATCCCTGGCGGCAGCATCCCGCGCCCGGCCGCGCCAAAGCGGCGCTGAAACAACTCGCGCATTCGCCCGGACAGAAAGTCGCTGGCGCTATGGCTGTCGCCCAGCTGCATGATCACCACCGGCGTCGCGGCGGTGCGGTTGTCGAGCGCTTCCAGTGCGGCGAACAGCGGCGTCAGCGCGGCCGCCGGGCCGAGCGCGCGGCTTTCCTCCGGCGACAGCCGCGGCCCCGGGCGCGTCACCGGCGGCCCGACCACGGCCAGCGGCGGCGTGCCCTCGTACAGGGTGGAGGGGATCGGACCGGGTCCGCCGAAATCGCACCCTGCTATGGCGAGGACCGCGGCGAGCGCGATGCCGGCTCGGGCCGCGGCGGCGCTCATCGACCCGTCATCGATCGGACGGCGGGCTCAGCGCAACCATCCCCCGACGCGCCATCAGCCAGGGCTCGATCCGGCTCGCGACCAGATCGTACCCGGCGGCGGTAAAATGCACCCCGTCATCGGCGCGCATGCGCTGGGTCATGCCGTCGACCCCCTTGCCATACGCGGTATAGCCGCCGTCGAGCGTGGTGAAGAGATCCCAGGTCGCGACCCAGTGCGCGCCCTCGTCGGCGGCCGCGGTTTGAAAGATCTGGTTCAGAAACGCCATATCCTCGGTATAGACGTTGTCGCGGACCACCGGGTGGCCGACCCAGATCACCTCGATCCGGGCGTCGCGAAACGCGCGGATGATCTCCCGCACCCGCTTGTCGTAGCCCCGGCGGTATTCCTCCCGCAACGCCGGGTCGACGCGGCCGGCCCGGCGGATCGGCGGGCGGTCGTTGGCACCGAACATCATCACCGCCAGATCGACCCGATGCTCGGCGGCGAGCGCCCGCGCCGTGCTCGGCCAGTCGAAGCTCGGGCGCAACGCGATCCCCGAGGCGATCTTGGAGCGGTCGAGCACCCGGTATCGGGTGTTGCGCAAAAACAGCCGCCGCAACGCGCCGGCGAGCCCCTGGGCCTGCGAGTCGCCGATGACCTCGATCGTCGTCTGGCCCGGCATTGCTTGGTCCGGCGCTGTCTGAACCGGCTCGGCGCGCGCCGGCCAGGCGAGCAACAGCACGGCGACCGCGACAAGCGCCGCCTGGCGCGGCGCGTGGCTGATCCGCGGCAACGCTATGGGCATGATCCAACGCACGGCTGAGGAAGAGAAGCGCATGGGGGTGCGTTTCCCGCTGGGTGAAGGCGAAATTTCTAGAGGTTGCCGGCGACAGCGGCAAGACGCGTTTTGCGATCGACCTGTGACCTCATGTCGCCGGGGGCGACCGGACCCGGACGGGCAAATCCGGTTTGCATCCGGTCGCGCATGCCCGCACAATTCGCCGTAAGACTCGTGTTCATGTGTCGTGGGGGGTAAGGCGCCGTGCGCGGTTTTCGTCGGCTCAACGGCGCCGGCTTCGCGTTCCGATTGGTCGTGCTCGCCGTGCTCGCCGCGGGATTGGGCGCCCTCGGCCGCGGCGACGTGCGAGCGCAGGAGCCCGCCGTGCCCCAGCCCACCCCGGCGGTCCCTGTCGCGCCTCAGCCGGCCGAGCCGTTGCGGGTCGTCGTGTTCGGCGATAGCCAGGCGCAGGGCATCGCCGGCGGCTTGCAGCGGTTATTGCTGAACGATCCGCGCTTCAAGGTGCTCAACCGAACTCACCCTGGCGCCGCCCTGGTGCACGGCCGCAACGAATGGATGGGCCCGATCGAGCGTTTCGTGGCCAGGGAGAGCGCCGATATCGCCATCGTGATGTTCGGGGCCAACGACCGGCTCGACATGCGCGAGGTCGAGCGCGGGCCCTACCTGCATTTCCGCAGCGACCCCTGGGCCGAGGTCTACACCAGGCGGACCGACGAGGTCCTATCGGCACTGGCCAAGGCCAAGCTCAAGATCATCTGGTGCGGCAATCCGATCGCGCGCAGCCCGACCTATTCCGCCGATATGAGCTATATCAACGGCATCTATGACGAGGCGGTGGCGCGGGCGGGCGCGACGTTCTTTCCGCTATGGGCGGTGATCGCCGATCCGGCGGGTAACTACGCCGCCTACGGCAAGGATCGCAACGGGGTCAATCAGCGGCTGCGCGGCGATGACGGCATCCACTTCACCGCCGCCGGGTACGAGGTCATCGCCGAAAAGCTGGTAAACCTGCTGCCGTCGATGCAGCCGAAACCGCCGTGAGCGCGGGAATGGATCAAACAAGAGGGCAGAGAACCTGATGTCATCAACCCCGAAACGCGACGGCATGATGGAGTATTTCGGCGTTCGCATCACCGCGGCGGAGAAGGACAAAATCACCGCCGAGCTCGATCTCGATCACCGCCATCTCAACGGCAACGGCATCATGCACGGCGGCGCGGTGATGGCCTTCGCGGACGGTCTGGGCGGCATGGGCGCGGGATTGAACGTGCCGCCCGACGCGCGCACCACGACGCTTGAATCCAAGACCAATTTCTTTCGCGCTTGCACCCCGGGGCGGGTGACCGCGGTCTCGGTGCCGTTGCATCTCGGGCGGCGCACGATGGTGTGGCAGACCTCGATCCACGGTCCCGACGGCAAGCTCGTCGCACTGGTCACGCAGACCCAGCTCGTCGTGCCGCGCGAATGAGGGCGGGGCACACCAAAAGGCGCGCCATCTGACTCCGCCCGATCCCCGGCTGCCCGACCCCCTCTTGCCCGACTCTCGGCTGCATGCCTGTCGCGCCGACCTCGCCGACGCGCGACTGCGCGGTGTCGTCGCGGCGGCGCGCTATGTCGACGGGCGGCCGGCATGGGTGATCGCGGGCTTGGCGCCGGTGCGCCACTCGCCGGCGCCGGAGGCGGCGCTCGACACCGTCTATCATTACGGCGAGCCAGTGCTGATATTCGACGAGGCCGGCGAATACGCCTGGTGCCAGTCACTTCTCGACGGCTATGTCGGCTACACCCTGGCTCGGCACCTCATTGTCGGCAAGCCGCCGTCGCCGACCCGTTTTGTCGCCAGCATGGGCGCATACCGCTACGAAACGCCGGATCTGCGCGCGGCGCCGATCGATTTTCTGCCGCGCCACAGCGGGGTTACCATCGCGGAGACTGGACTGGTGACGCGCGGGACCGAGTACGCCCGGCTCGATCGGGGCGGGTTTCTGCCGCTGTCGTGCCTGTCGCCGACGCCGCCGCGTTCGCGCGATCTCGCGGTCGCCGCTTCGCTCTATATCGGCTGCCCCTATCTTTGGGGCGGCAGGAGCTTTCTCGGGGTCGACTGCTCGGGTCTGGTGCAGCAGGGTTTCCGCGACCTCGGCGTCGCCGTGCCGCGCGACACCGATATGCAGCAAACGACGATCGGCGTGCCGATCGCGGTGCGGCGCCACAGCGACTTCCGGCGCGGCGACCTGATCTATTTGCCCGGCCATGTGATGATCCACGCCGGAGGCGGCGCCGTCATCCATGCCGACGGCGCCAGCATGACGGTCAGGCGCGATCGACTCGCCGGATTGATGCGAGCCCGGCGGCTCGACTTTGGCCAGTTCACCGTGCGCCGCTACATGCCGAACTCAGCCGTGTAGCCGCTCCAGCGCATCACGGCGGCGGGAAAGTCGCGGTCCAGTGCCGGGCGATATCCTCGCGCCGGCAGATCCAGACCCGGTCCTTGGCGGCGATGTGCTCGATAAAGCGAATGAGGCCGGCGGCGCGGCCGGGATGGCCGCTGAGTCGCATATGCAGCCCGATCGACATCATCCGCGGGCGCTCGGCGCCCTCCTCGTATAAGAGGTCGAAGCTGTCGCGCAGAAAGGCGAAGAAATCGTCGCCGGTCCCGAACACGCCGCGCCCGAACTTGACGTCGTTGGTGACGAGCGTATAGGGCACGACCAGGCGCGGCTGCTCGCCCACCCTTACCCAATAGGGCAATTCATCGTTGTAGGCGTCGCTGTCGTAGAGAAACCCGCCATGCTCGGCGACAATCCGGCGGGTGTTGGCCGATGGCGCGTAGCGGCAGTACCAGCCCAGGGTCGGCTTGCCGGTGGTGGCGCGGATCAACGCCACCGCGTCGGCGATCTGGCGGCGCTCGTCGGCTTCGGCCAATTCGTAATGCTTGATCCAGCGATAGCCGTGGCCGCAGATGTCCCAGTCGCTGGCGGCGACCGCGGCGGCGGCTTCCGGGTTCGCGGCGAAGGCGCGGGCGCAGGCGAACAGGGTCACCGGCAGGCGGTATCTGGTGAAGATGCGATGCAGCCGCCACCACCCGACCCGGGCGCCGTATTCGAACATGCTCTCGGCGGCGAGGTCGCGGCCCATCCCGGCATCGGTGCTGGCCGCCTCGATCAGCCCGGTCTCGGAGACCCCGTCCCCCGCCGGGTACGATAATTCCGAACCTTCCTCGAAATTGATCACGAAATTGACCGCGATGCGGGCATTCCCCGGCCAATTGGCATGCGGCGGGGTGGCGCCGTAGCCGACGAAATCGCGGGTCATTTCGACGCCTCCGTGGGTTCGGGATACCGGCTGCGCTCAAATATCTGGTCGAGCGTATAGGGGCAGGCCGGGGGGAGGAGGGTTGCAGCCGCGTCCTGACCGTATTCGCGAAGGACCAATTCGGCCTGCTCGCGTGCGTCCTCGTAGATTCGGGCCAGCCTCGTCCGAACATCGCGGCGCAGTGTCGCCGACAATTTGTCGCCAAGCGTAGCACGCGCTTCCGCGATCGAGCGCATCCAGCCATGGCGAGGCGCGTCGGCGGGCGAATACGCGAGCTTCAGGAAGTGCTCGAGGATGCGGCGGACTTCGCTGCGAACGGCGTTGCGTTCGCTCGTGCCCAAATCCTCGATCTCCTCGGCGACATTCTCGCGGTCGAAACGATTGTCGTCGGTGCGCAATGAGCGCAGCACCTTGGCTTGATGCTGGGTCCAGGCATAGAGATCGTCGTCGTAGCGGGGTCCGTCGGGCATGGTTCTCGGCACCTCCAGGCCGGGCCTATGATACGCGAACTCGACCAAAAGGCTGAGTCGGCCGGCGTGCTTAGTCGGCCGGCGTGCTTAGTCGGCCGGCGTGCTTAGTCGGCCGGCGTGCTTAGTCGGCCGGCGTGCTTAGTCGTCCGCCACGCCGGCCTGCGCCCGCGCGGTGCGGCGGGTCAGCCGCAGGATCGGGACGCACAGCAGCAACAGAAACATGCCCAATATGACAAAGCTTTCGGTCGCGCCCCAGGCATCGGCGATCGCGCCCATGATCGGCGGGATCACGATCGCCGCCATCCGGTTCATCGTCTGCCGCAACCCGACCACCGAGCCCTGGCGAAAGCGGCCGACGGCCTTGGCCTGGACCGAGAACATCATCGGCTGCACCAGGCCCTGGAGCCAGCCGCGCATCACCTGCGCCGCCAACAGGAGGGCATAGATGCCGCCGAGAAACGGGGTGACGCAGATCAGCAGGATCGACGCGACCGTGCCGCTCAGCATCGTCTTCAGCGGGTCGCCGAGACGCATCGCCCGCCCGGCGAACAGCGAGCCCAGCCCGCTGCAGATCTCGACCGCCGAAAACAACAGCCCGATCGTCGTCCCGGTCAACCCGATGCCGTCGAGATAGACGACATAGAGCGAGAACTGCACCCCATTGGTGGACGTACGCAGAAAGATGATGGCCATCGTCGTCGCCACCGCCGGGATCGCCATCAGCGCGAAGCAGCTCACATAGTCCGACAGCCGGGGCAAGGTATCGCGCAGGCGAAACCGCGCGACGGGGCGCGCGGCGGCGCCTGCGCCCGTATCGGTCTCGGCTTCCGGGGCGCGCAATAGCGCGATCATCAACACCACGCCCCACAGCGCGGCCAGCATATAGGCCGGCCAGGCGCCGCCTATATCCCAGGCGACTCCGGTGATGATCGGCGCCACCGTCGTGCCGATGCGGGCGTAAAAGCTGAAGCGCCCGATATATTCCGCCTCGCCCTCGGCGAGTTGCGCGATCAGCGTCTGCGCTCCCGACCAGGCGAACGACAGCGCGCCGCCGTTGATGATCTGCAGCAGCAATAGCGGCCAGAACGACGGCACCAGCGGAAAGATCGGGGCGAGGCAGATCGCCGTGCCGACAAAAAACAGCGCCACCCGGCGGGTGCCGAACCGGTCCATCAACACGCCGATATGGATCGACAGGAAGACCGCGAGCAGCGAGCGCCCGCCGACCAGAACCCCGACCTCGCCGGCGCTCATCCCCAGCGACAGCCCGTAGAGCGGAATCAGGAAGATATAGAAATCGGTATAGCCCATGCCGAACAACCCGGTGGCATAGATCGCCGCCGGGTTTCTCAGCCCGGATGGTCGCGCGTACTTCGCGGGGGGCGACTCCACGTCAGCAGGCACCGACATCCCGGCGCGGCCGCCGCCGATGTCGCGCCCATGCGACCCGATCGAGCGCGAATCGAGCGCGGCCGACGATGCGGTCCTCGGTCGCGACTTCGCCGAGCAAGTGCCCATTCGCAAGCGCAAATCGCTCGCCGATCGCAAGCTCGGCCCGCCTCGTCATAGCCGCGCTCGCTCCGGTGCGGTATCCCACGGCGACTATGCTATCGCGGCACGGCGGTGCCGCCAACCGCGGGAACCGGGCTACGCCGACACCGACGATCGAAGCGGTGGTGCGACGGTTCTACGGCGGGGTGTCAGGCGCGCCCGTGTTGGCCGCCGCCGATAACCGCTCGTAGACGCGGCACGAAAGCCGGCACCTGCCGTGCGTATTGCTGATAGTCGCTCCCGAATTCCGCGATTGCCTCGCGCTCCTCGACGCTGGCGAGGTGTACGTACATGACCACGAGGACCGGAAACATCGCGAGGGTCAACAGGGTCGGCCATTGCAGCAGAAAGCCGAACATTACCGCGATAAAGCCGACATATTGCGGGTGCCGTACCCAGGCATAGATCCCGGTGGTGGCAAGTGCATGACGTCGCTGCGCCGCGAACAGCACTTTCCAGCCGGCTGCAATGATCGCGAAGCCGATGAAGATGAAGCCGAAACTCAATAGGTGGAACGGACCGAAATGAGGATTGGCCTTCCAACCGAACATCATTTCGAGCAGATGGCCGGCATCGTGCGAGAACCAATCCACGTTCGGGTATCTGTTCTGTAACCAGCCGGACAGCAGGTAAATCGTCAACGGAAATCCGTACATCTCCGTGAACAGCGCCACTAGGAAGCCGCTGAAGGCCCCGAACGAGCGCCAATCGCGTTTGGTCTGCGGCTTGAAAAAGGTGAAGGCGAAGAAGATGAAGATCACCGAATTAATCAAGACGAGAAACCACAGCCCGTAGGCGGGGATGTCGTCATGGGTCATGGCTTTTGCCCCGGTTCGCGGTTGGGAGGGCCAGAACCGGCGGAATGGTCATGGCCGCCGTGGTGCATGAACAGGTGCATCAGCGGACAGGCCGCGAGCAGCAGCCACGGCAGCACGCCGAAGACATGCGCGCCGTGCTCGGTGATCAGAAAGTAGCCCGCTACCGCGAGGAACCCGAGGGTGACGATCCCAACCGGCGAAGCCCTCCACGACCGGCGCTCGTCGCCACGTTCGGCCGGCCGCCGCCGGTGCGCCTCGTCGGCATGCCCACCTGCCGTCATCGGAGCCTCCGAACAAAGAAATTGTAAAGCGGCCCAAAGACCAGGGCGATGTACCAGCCCCATGCGAAGCTCTCGGCGAGCCCGATAAGAAAACTTCGCCAATTCAGTAGCGTGAAACCGGGCAGGAAGATCGCGAGAACGGCGTGATCGACCGGAAAGCCAACGAGGTAGCCGATCACGCACAGCCCATAGGACAAGACAAAAAATGCGCTGAGACTCAGGCCCAATGCCGCGACCGGAACCGAGCGCGCGCCACCCATCTCCTGCGACCTGCGGCTCGTTGGGACCACGTTCGCCCGCGATTGAATGGCCACTGGTTTCCCTCCCGCTACATCATTATCCCCATCGGGCTGACCATGACTTCATCCGCGGTCTTCTTCTGGTCGACGCTGAGGGCGGCATAAAGCGGCTCCGCGGCGACCTTCAGCTTGCGGACCGCGTCGAGCCGCGCCGACAGCATCTTTTCTCGCGCGGCCAGTTTTTCGGGCAAGGTGGCGGCCTGGTTCATCGTCATCATGCCGCCCTGCATGCCCTGTGCGGTCTTTGCGTTATCGCGGAGTGCTTGGGCGAAAGTGTTCCACGCCGGCAGCTGCGCGTCGGTGATCTTGATCTCGGCCTTCAGAAACGCGATCCGCCCTTCGACATGCTCTGACATCATGCCCATGCCGGCCATGCCTCCCTGGCCCATCATCATGCGCATCATGCCCATCATCGGCATGCCGCCGCCCATCATCGGCATCGCCGGGGTGGAGGCGGCGGCGGGCGCGCCGGCGGCGGGATGATGGGTATCGTGCTTGGGCTCCTCGGCCAGCGCCGGAGCGGCGGCGAGGATCAGGGACACCGCCAGCGAGGTGCAGATTCTTGCGTGATGCATGGGAATTCCTTTCTGTCTCGAAAATACCCATGCCCGATCGACGAAATGCTCGCCTTGATCCAGATCAAGCCAAACCGCACCCGATATGGGTTAACAGAACAACACCGATATCCGGGTTTCCCGGTTAGTATTCCGACCCCCTCGCTGGCTACCGAGTAGGCTGGCGCCAAGGACCAGCGACCAGGGACAAATGGCGTGAGTGTTTCAGGACCATCGACACCAGCGATAGCCCGCGACGATCGCGCGGTCGCGATCGGCACCGCCGCGACCGATCCGGTCTGCGGCATGAGTGTCGATCCGGCGACCGCGCGTCATCGCGCCGCGCACCGGGGCCGGGAGTATGTGTTCTGCGGCGCCCGCTGCCGCGAGCGGTTCATCGCCGAGCCAGAGCGGTTTCTCGTGCCGCCGCCATCTCCCGCCGGCCCATCTCCCGCCGGCCCATCTCCCGCCGGGCCGCCCGCCGCCCCGCCGCCCGGCACCGGCGAGTGGACCTGCCCGATGCATCCGGAGATCGTGCGCAAGGCGCCCGGCGCCTGCCCGATCTGCGGCATGGCGCTCGAACCGATGGTCCCGGCCGCCAGCGACGACGACAACCCCGAACTCCGCGACATGACCCGTCGCTTCTGGGTCGGGGCGGCGTTGTCGCTGCCATTGGTCGCACTGACGATGGGCGATCACTTCGCCAAGCCGGCATTGGACGCGGTGATCGCGCCGCGCGCCGCGGTCTGGCTCCAGCTCGTGCTCGCCAGCGTCGCCGTGTTGTGGGGCGGCATGCCGTTTTTCCGGCGCGGCTGGGAATCGCTGGTCGCGCGGCGGCTCAACATGTTCACCCTGATCGCCCTCGGCACCGGCATCGCCTATGGCTACAGCCTGGTCGGGGCATTGGCGCCGGGGATCTTTCCGCATTCGTTCGGCGGCATGCACGGCGAGGTTCCGCTCTATTTCGAGGCGGCCGCCGTGATCGTGACCCTGGTCCTGCTCGGTCAGGTCCTCGAATTGCGCGCACGGGCCCAGACCGGCGGCGCGATCCGCGCGCTGCTCGACCTCGCGCCGAAACGCGCCAGGCTGATCGCCGACGACGGCGCCGAGGCCGATGTCGCGCTCGAACACGTCGTTCCGGGCAACCGACTCCGCGTGCGTCCCGGCGAGCAGGTGCCGGTCGACGGCGTCGTGCTCGACGGGCACAGCGCGGTCGACGAGTCGATGATCACCGGCGAGCCGCTGCCGGTCGAGAAATCGGCGGGCGACCAGGTGACCGGCGCCACGCTCAACACCACCGGCGGGTTCGTGATGCGGGCCGAGCGGGTCGGCAACGACACCTTGCTGGCGCGGATCGTCCATATGGTCGCCGAGGCGCAGCGCTCGCGCGCGCCGATCCAGCGCCTGGTCGACACGATCTCCGCCTGGTTCGTGCCGGTGGTGATCATCGCCGCGATCGTCTCCTTCGCCGCGTGGTCGATCTACGGTCCGCCGCCGGCCTTGGGCTTTGCCCTGGTCAACGCGGTCGCGGTGTTGATCATCGCCTGCCCGTGCGCGCTCGGCCTGGCGACGCCGATGTCGATCATGGTCGGCACCGGGCGCGGCGCGTTGGCCGGCATCCTGGTCCGCAACGCCGAGGCGCTCGAAACCATGGAGCGGATCGACACGCTGGTCGTCGACAAGACCGGCACCCTGACCGAGGGCAAGCCGCGCCTCGTCGGCGTCACCGCGATCGGCGCCGTGGGTGAGGATGAGCTGCTGCGCCTCGCCGCCAGCCTCGAGCGGGGCAGCGAGCATCCGCTGGCCGCCGCGATCGTCGGCGGCGCCGCGGAGCGGGGGCTGGACTTGGCCGGGGTCGCCGAGTTCGCCTCGGAAACCGGCAAGGGTGTCGTCGGCACGGTCGCCGGCAGGCGGGTCGCGGTCGGCAACGCAACCCTGTTCGCCGGTCTCGGGATCGACCCCGCCGGTTTGGCCGAGCAAGCCGAACGGCTGCGCGTCGAAGGACACGGGGTGGTCCTGGTGGCGATCGACGGCCATGCCGCGGGGCTGCTCGCCGTCGCCGACCCGATCAAGGAGAGCGCGCGAACCGCGCTGGCGGCGTTGCGCGAGGCCGATATTCGCGTCGTCATGTTGACCGGCGACAGCCGCACCACCGCCGCCGCGGTCGCGCGCGGCCTCGGCATCGACGAATTCGTCGCCGAGGTGTTGCCCGACCAGAAGGCCGCCGCGATCAAACGGCTTCAGGCCGAGGGGCGGGTCGTCGCGATGGCCGGCGACGGCATCAACGACGCCCCGGCATTGGCCCAGGCCGATATCGGCATCGCGATGGGCACCGGCGCCGATGTCGCGATGGAAAGCGCCGCGGTCACGTTGCTGAAAGGCGATCTGCGCGGCATCGCCCGCGCCCGCCACCTCAGCCGCGCGACCATGCGCAACATCCGCCAGAACCTGTTTTTCGCGTTTTTCTTCAATGCGCTGGCGGTGCCGATCGCGGCCGGCGCGCTGTACCCTTTCACCGGCCTGTTGCTGAACCCGATGATCGCCAGCGCCGCGATGAGCGTCAGCTCGGTGCTGGTGGTGACCAACGCGCTTAGATTGCGTCGCGCCCGGTTGTGACCCAATCTGGCGGGACGAGGGGTGCCTAGCCGAGATCGATCATCACCGGGACATGGTCCGAGGCCTTGTCCCAGCCCCTGATATCGCGATGGACACGGGCCGCGCTGAGTTCGCCGACCAGCGGCGGCGTGACCCAGATGTGGTCTAGGCGGCGGCCGCGATCGGACGCGTCCCAGTCGCGGTTGCGGTAGCTCCACCAGGTGTAGAGCCGCTCGGCCGGCGGCACGAAATGGCGCACCGCGTCGACGAACCCGCCGGCCTTCCGCAAGTTCCCGAGCCTCTCCACCTCGACCGGGGTGTGGCTGACGACGGTCAGAAGCTGCTTGTGCGACCACACATCGGTTTCGAGCGGCGCGATGTTGAGGTCGCCGACCGCGATCATCTTGCGCCCGCCGGCGCGCTCGGCGGCGAACCAGGCGGTCAATTCGTCGAGAAACTGGAGCTTGTGGGCGAATTTCGGGTTGGTCGCGGGGTCGGGAATATCGCCGCCGGCCGGCACGTAGATGTTGTGCAACTCGATACCGCCGGGCAACTCGACGACGGCGTGGCGGCAATCCTCGCGGGTGCACCAGCTGCGGGTCGCCGTCGTCACGAACGGTGCCCGAGCCAGGATCGCGACCCCGTTGTAGCCCTTCATCCCGTGGATGTGCAGATGGGCGTAGCCGAGCGCCTCGAATGCCTCGCGCGGGAATAATTCATCGGGGGTCTTGGTCTCCTGCAGGCACAGGATGTCGGGCTGGGTTTCGTCGATCAGGCGGCGGACATTGTCGACCCGCAGCCGAACCGAGTTGATGTTCCAGGTGACGAGGCGGAGCGGCATGGGTCCGATCGCGGATCGATGGGGGTTCGGCACTACAGCACTTTTGCGTCGGCCGGCGCCAGCATTGCCCCGAACCGGTCGCACCTCAATTTGAATTTCCGAGGGGAATGCGCTCGAACCCCACGATAGGGCGGTCTTGATCGTCATTCCGGGGCGGTGCGAAGCGGCGAGCCCGGAACCCATGCACACAGTCGGCTCGGATGAGGACTCCGTCGGTCGAGCCCGCCGGGGACAGGATCGGTGTTCCTGGGTTCCGGGTCCGACCCTGCGGGTCGTCCCGGAATGACAGATTTGAGAGATTTGAGAACCTATACGCCACCTGGACACGACGGCGCCCGGTCGGGGGGAGACCGGGCGCCTACTTGTCAGAAGCGTCTGGGGGAATCCGACCCCGCAGGGGAGACGGGGGCCGGGTTATAAAGAGAGTTATTCACTCTCACCGCTTCTGGACTGAAAAATGGGGATAACTTTGTCTCGGTGAAAATGCGATTCGCGCATGTGGCTTCGGCAAAAACGCATGCATCGGGATGGAACGATTCGCGTCGCGGTCAGGCGGCGCGGCGCGCGATGGCGATCCCGGCCGCGTTGGCGCGGCAAGCCTGCCCGAACGCGGCGAACAGCGCGCGCGAAAACGGGTTTTCGAGCGGCTTATATTCCGGATGCCACTGCACGCCGACGACGAACCGGGCGGTGCGGTGGCTGACCGCCTCGATCAGGCCGTCGGGCGCGATCGCCTCGATCAGCAGATCGGGTGCGGGCCGGTCGACCCCCTGGCCGTGCAGCGAATTGACCATCATCTCGTTGGCGCCGGCGAGTTCGGCCAGGACGCCGTCGGGGGCCAGCACCACGCTATGGGCCGGGCCGTAGCGCGCGTCGGGCGGCATCGGGCCGTGCGGCGACCGGTGGTTGAGGCTGCCGGGCAACTCATGCACGCGCTGGTGCAAGGTGCCGCCGAGCGCGACGTTCAATTCCTGGATGCCGCGGCAGATCGCCAGGATCGGCAGGCCGCGGCTGACGGCCTCGCGGATCAGCGGCAGCGTCGTCGCGTCGCGTTCGGGGTCGTGCAGGGTGCCCTCGCGGCTCGGCGAGCCGCCGTAATGGCTGGGCTCGACATTCGACGGGCTGCCGGTCAGCAACAGCCCGTCGAGTCGGTCGAGCAATGCCGTGAACACCATCTTCGCGCCGATCGCCGGGATCACGATCGGCACGCAGCCGGCGGCATCGACGACGGCGTTGGGATAGCGGTCGCTGACGGTGTGAAAGGCGCGTTCGTGGATCGTGCGCACGCAGGTCGGGATGCCGACCAGTGGAAGGATGCTACCGGTCATCAATATTGGCTCATTCAGTTTTCTCGGTGAGTTCCGGCATAGGGGTCTTGATATTGAAACAGCTTGGGATCGAGCGCCATACCGTATTGCGGATCGGACAGGTTCACGGTGGTCGACTTGCCTTGTTGATCCACCACCGTCCATTGCCTCAAAACCAGTGGATTTTCCGTAAACACCATGGTCAGCGAGCCGCTATCCGGGTCGGCGCGCTCGACAACGCCGATGCGGACCAGCCGATCGGCGCGCTCGACCCGCGTAACAATCACGTCAGCGCTGAAGTCGATCGGGTCGCGCAGAAAGAACCAGGCCGGGGTCGATTTCAATCCAACCTTGGACGCCTGCTGTAACTCCTTGTCCCAGTAATAGACATAGAAAGAATCGGCCAGCAGCGTAATCGGGTTTGGTGGATCGTACTCAAAGCGCATTCGGCCCGGACGGGCGACCCACATGCGCCCGTTACTTTGGCCGCCGTTGCCGGCGACTTGCGAAAACCGGGCGCTCATGGTGCGGATGCCGTTGAGATAGACCGCCACCCGCTGCAATTCGAGCAGGTCCTGGCTGGTCAGAGGCGCCGGCGCCTCGGCAATGGCAGCCGCCGGCAACAGCAACGGCAGCATTGCAGCGAGCGCGCGGCAGTATTGCGGTAGCGAGATCATCGAAAATGCCTTTGTCGATCCGCCCATCGGCACCCACCGCGGCGGTCATCGGCAAATGAGGCCGGGTCCGACCCCCGTCAATGGCGGCCGATCGCCGCTTCGACCGGGTGACGCGGTCGCGGATTCGGTTCCGGCCCGCTCCCCCGCCCGAATCACCGCGGCGGGGCCAGAACCTCGCGCTTGCCGACGTGATTGGCGGCGCTGACGACGCCGTCGGCCTCCATCCGCTCGATGATCCGCGCGGCGCGGTTGTAGCCAATCTGCAGGTGGCGCTGGACAAAACTGGTCGAGGCCTTGCGCTCGCGGCAGATCAGCGCCACCGCCTGGTCGTACAGACTGTTGTCGCCCGTGCCGCCTTCGTCATCGCCGAGCGCCGGGTCGGCGGCGCCGCCGTCATCCTCGGTGATCTCCTCGATATAGTCGGGCATCCCGCGGTTCTTCAGGAACGAGACGACGCGCTCGACCTCCTCGTCGGAAACGAACGGGCCATGCACCCGGGTCACCCGCCCGCCGCCGGCCATGTAGAGCATGTCGCCGCGCCCGAGCAACTGCTCGGCGCCGCCTTCGCCGAGGATCGTGCGGCTGTCGATCTTGGAGGTCACCTGAAAGCTGACCCGGGTCGGGAAATTGGCCTTGATCGTGCCGGTGATCACGTCGACCGACGGGCGCTGCGTCGCCATGATGATGTGGATGCCGGCCGCCCGCGCCATCTGGGCGAGCCGCTGGATCGCGGCCTCGATCTCCTTGCCGGCGACCAGCATCAGATCGGCCATCTCGTCGACGACGACGACGATGAACGGCAACGCGGTGGTCTCGAACGGCTGCTCCTCGATGATCGGTTGGCCGGTCTCGGGGTCGAACCCGGTCTGCACCTTGCGCACCAGGGTCTCGCCCCTGGCCTCGGATTCGCGCAGTTTCGCGTTGAATCCCTCGATGTTGCGGACCCCGAGCTTCGACATCTTGTGATAGCGGCTCTCCATCTCGCGCACGGTCCATTTGAGCGCGAGGATCGCCTTGCGCGGGTCGGTGACGACCGGGGCGAGCAGGTGCGGAATGCCGTCATAGACCGACAGTTCCAGCATCTTGGGATCGACCATGATGAATTTGCACAGATCGGGCGGCATCCGGTACAGGATCGACAGAATCATCGTGTTGATTCCGACCGACTTGCCTGAACCGGTGGTGCCGGCGATCAACAGATGCGGCATCCGCGCCAGATCGGCGATCACCGGCTCGCCTCCGATATCCTTGCCGAGCGCCAGCGCAAGCCGCCCGGCGTGCTGTTCGTAGGCCGGCGAATCGAGCAATTCGCGCAGGAACACGGTCTCGGCCCGCTGGTTCGGCAATTCGATGCCGATCACGGTGCGCCCGGGCACGACCGCGACGCGCACCGAAATCGCGCTCATCGAGCGGGCGATGTCGTCGGCGAGGCCGATCACGCGCGACGCCTTGATCCCGGCCGCCGGCTCCAGTTCGTAGAGGGTGACCACCGGGCCGGGGCGCACTTGAACGATCTGGCCGCGCACGCCGTAATCCTCGAGCACCGCCTCGAGCAGACGCGCGTTCTTGGCCAGCGCCGCCTCGTCGATCGTCGCGGTCTTGGTCGCCGGCGGCCTCACCAATAGGTCGAGCTCGGGCAGGATCGGTTCGTCGTCGGGCACCAACCCGAGCGCCGGCTGGCGCTCCAGCTCGGCCCGCCGCCCGGACCCGGCCGGCCGCACCCGCGGCATGACCAATCGAACCAAGGTCCCTGCCGTCACTTTCGCCGCCGCGGGCGCGGGCGGCGCCTGCCGCGCCGGCGGGGCCCCCGGATCGCCGCCGAAGCTCGGCTCGCGCCGCTCGGGCAGCGGCTCGACGATCGAGCGGTACGACGCCACCCGGATACCCGGCCGGACCGGCGGAGCGGCCGACGGTGGCCGTGGCGCAGCCGGCATCGGTTTCAGGCGGGGAGCCAGCCCGGCGTGCCGCGCCCGGCGCCAATCGCGGAACCAGCGGCGTCCCAGAGCGGCGGCCGCGACCGTGCCCCTGCCCGACGCCAACGCCAGCCGGGTCGCGCCGCGACCGGCGCCGCCGCCGATGTCGCGCCAGTCGCGCGACGACAGCCCCATGATCGACAGCAAGAGCAGCCCGACCACCGCCGCCGCGACCATCGCCACCGGCAACGCCAAGGTCGCGTACCCGAACTTCTCGAGCGGATGCATCAGCCCCCAGCCGATCGCGCCGCCGGCGCCTGCCGGCAGCGGCATCGCGGTGACCTGGAAGATCGAGCAGGCGGCGGCGGCCAATACCAAGGCCGGAATCAGGAGCCCCAGCCGGCGCGGGATGCCGGAAAGCGGCCGCTGCAGCAGCAGCCGGAACGCCCAGCCGAGCAATACCAGCGGGATCAGGAAGGCGGCCAGGCCCAGGCTCTGCAGCAGCAGATCGGCGACCAGGGCGCCCTCATGGCCGAGAAAATTACGCGCGCCGCCGTCGATCGCGGTGTCGAGCGACGGGTCGCGCGGGTTGTAGGTCAGCAATGCCAAGAGGCACAGCAGGCTGGTCAACACCAGCGCGGCGCCTAGCCCCTCGAACAGCCGCCGCCGCGCGATCGCCACCAGCTCGGCCCAGCTGCGCACGCGCTCGCCGGCCCCGCGGCCCCAATACTGCGCCGTCCTCATCTTCCCCTACCCCCGACCGCCGCGCCGCCGCCCTCCCCCGAAGGCCGCGACCCGCATATGTTCTCTACAATACCCGGCGCGGGAGCGCCAGCACCGGCCGCGCCCGTCCCGCGCTGGACTCCGGGACGGCCGCTGCGCATGGTGCGGCGATGGCGGACGACGCGGAACTGCTGATCGCGGGCGGCGGGATGGTCGGGCTGGCGCTCGGCATCGCCTGCGCCGATGCCGGGCTCGGCGTGATATTGGTCGACCGCCAGGATTTGTCGGCGATGCTGGCGGAATCGTTCGACGGCCGCACCTCGGCGATCGCCTACGGTTCGCGCCTGGTGCTCGACGCCATCGGCGTGTGGCCGGACGTGGCCGCCGAGGCCGAGCCGATCCGCGAAATCCGCGTCGCCGACGACGGCTCGCCGCTGTTTCTGCATTACGACCACCGCGATCTGGGGCCAGGGGCTGAGCAAACGCCGCTCGGCTACATCGTCGAGAACCGGGTGTTGCGGCGAGCGATGTTGGCTCGCGCGCGCGCACTGCCGAACCTGACCCTGCTGGCGCCGCGCACGGTCGCGGCGATGCGGACGACCGCGACCGGAGCGGTGGCGACCCTGGCCGACGGCGACACGATCGCGGTGCGCCTGGTCGCGGCGGCCGACGGCAAGGATTCGCCGCTGCGCCGCGCCGCCGGGATTCGCGCGATCGAATGGCACTACGACCAGATCGGCATCGTCACCACGGTGCGGCACGAACGCCCGCATGGCGGCGTCGCGGTCGAACATTTCCTGCCGGCGGGGCCGTTCGCGATCCTGCCGATGACCGGGAACAAATCGTCGATCGTGTGGACCGAGGCGAAGGGCCTGGCGCCGCGCCTGCTTGCCCTGCCCGAGTCCGAATTCGCCGCCGAATTGGCGGCGCGGTTCGGCGATTTTCTCGGCCGGGTCGAGCCGATCGGGCCGCGCTTTGCCTATCCGTTGTCGCTGATGCAGGCCGAGCGCTACACGGCGCCGCGGCTCGCCCTGGTCGGGGAGGCCGCGCACGTAATCCACCCGATCGCCGGCCAGGGGCTCAATATCGGCATCCGCGACATCGCCGCGCTGGCTGAATTGCTGGTCGACGCGCGTCGGCTCGGCCTCGATATCGGCGACGGGCTGGCGTCGGAGCGCTATCAGCGCTGGCGCCGCGCCGATTCGGTCGCGCTCGCGGCGGTGACCGACGGCCTTAACCGGCTGTTCTCCAACACGATCCCGCCGCTGCGGCTGGTGCGCGATCTCGGCCTCGCCGCGATCAACCGCGCGCCGCCGCTAAAGCGGCTGTTGATGCGGCACGCGATGGGGATCCTCGGCGACCGCCCCAGGCTGGCGCGGGGGGAGCGGCTTTGAGGCACGACGCGGCGATTGTCGGCCGCCGCGGGATTTGGGATATCTTGAACACCGGTCAACGCGAGGAGAGCCATCATGAACGTCGTCACGCTTCGAGACATTCCGAACGTCCCCGTCGAAGGCGCCGAGCCGATCGCGGGCTGGACCGGGCCGGTCTCCCGATCACGTCAGACCATCATCCAGCCGGGGGACTCCGCGAACTACAACTGCAGCGTGGTGAATTTCAGCCAAGGCTGCACCACCGGCTGGCATTCGCATAGCTGCGACCAGATCCTGGTCGTGACCTCGGGCTCGGGCATGGTCGCCAACGAGCACGAACAGCGCGAGATCAATGTCGGCGACGTCGTGCACATCAAGGCCGGCGAGCGCCATTGGCATGGCGCCAAGGCCGATACGACGATGGGGCACATCACGATCACCGCCGTCGGCGGTCAGGCCGCCTGGGGGTAGTACCGTAGGGCGGAAGAGCGCGGCGTATTCCGCCACTACCGGTTTCCCGACTCTCGGCTGGCGCCGCGGCAACCCGTTGGCGGAAGGCGCTACGCTTTTCCGCCTACGCTTCCCACGGAGACGACCGGGCCGTGCCGTTAACGCAGGCGCGAGCCCGGGTCGATCCCCAGGTACACCCGGCCGCCGATCGGATACCACTCCGGCGCGATCGTGACCGTCTGGCCAACGACATGCAGGTCGCGCCAGCACTCGGCCAGGCGGCTCTCGCGCTCGAACGAGGTGCTGCCGCCGTGCCGGTACACCAGGTCCATCGCCTCGCGCGCGCTGTCGGCGGCGTAGACCGAGGCCAACCGGCAGCGGGCCCGTTGCTCGAGGGTGGTCGCCTTGCCGGCGGCGACCGTGTTCCACAGCTCGGTGATCATCGCCGTGCGATAGGCGCGCCCGGCGTTGAGGATCGCGTCGGCTCGACCGACCGCGTCCTGGACCTGGGGGTTGTCGCACAGCATGCCGGTGCGGCCGCGCGGCGTCTTGCCGCCGGCCAGCTCGATCAGCGCGTCGATACCGGCGCGCGCGATGCCGGTGATCACAGCGCTATGGTGCGGCCCGACCCAGCATTGCGTCGGCAGGGCGTAGGTGACCCCCGGCCAGCGCTCCCACTGGTTGTCGAGCGGCACGCCGGCGTGGGCCATCGTCCGCCGCTCCGGCAGGAACACGTCGTCGACCGTCCAGTCGAAGCTGCCAGTGCCGCGCAACCCGGCCACGTCCCAGCTCCCCGGCACGATCTCCGCCTCGGCGCGAGCGAACACCCCGCGCCAGAACAGCGGCTTGCCCTGGGGGTCGAGGCGGGTTCGGCCGTCGTCGACGATCTGAAAGCTCCCCAGCATCCAGGCGCTCTCCTGGCAGCCGCTGCCAAAGCGCCAGCGCCCGCTGACGCGGTAGCCGCCCGCGACCGGCGTCGCCTGCCCGCCGCCCTGAACCGCGGTGCCGGCGAGGACGGTGTCGGCCCCACGCGCGTAGATTTCGCGCACGCCCTCGTCCGGCAAGCCGAGGGTGACCAGTTGCCCGATGCTGTTGTTGGCGATGTTCCAGCCGACCGAGCCGGCGCCCTCGGCCAACAATTCGACGACCCGCAGATAGGTCAGCGGGTCGGCCTGCAATCCGCCCAGCGGGCGCGGGATCACCAGGCTGTAGCAGCCGGCGGCGTGCAATTGCGCGACCAGGGCGCGCGGCAGGCGCTGCTCGCGCTCGATCTCCTCGCGATAACCGCGCAGTTCCTGCTGCAGCGCCGCCGCTGCACGCACCACCGGTTGCGCGTCGATATCCGCCGGTAGGCGAGTCTCCGGCAAGCGCGTCTCTTCCGCTATCGTGTCCATCGGCTCCTCCTGCCGGCGTTCCGCCAAGTCTGGGCGGGATAATAGAACCAGATCGGCGGATTGCACCCTCTCCGCGGCAGCTCCGATCCGCTCGCAAGGCCCGCGCGCCACGCATGGCTGGCGCCAGAGCGGCGAAGCGGTCGGCCTCGTCGCTAATCCGCGCGCCCGCGCACTAGCGCGGCGCCGGCGGCAAGGGCGACGAGCTTCTGTTCGGCGAGGGCGCGGTCGAGCGGCGCCATACCGCAATTGGTGCATGGAAACAGCCGATCTTCGGGGACAAAGCGCAATGCCCGCTCGATCGTCGCGGCGACCTCGTCGGGTGTCTCGACATGGTCGGTCGCGACATCGATCGCACCGGCCAACACGTCCTTGCCGGCGAGCAGGCCGAGCAGTTCGAGCGGCACAAGCGAGTTGGCGCATTCGAGCGAAACCTGGTCGATCCGACTCGCGGCCAGGGCCGGAAAGACGCGCTCGTATTGCCGCCATTCGGCGCCGAGCGAACCTTTCCACTCGATATTGGCCTTGATGCCGTAGCCGTAGCAGATATGCACCGCGGTCTTGCAGGAAAGGCCCTCGGCGGCGCGGTGCAACGCCGCGACGCCCCAATCGGCGACCGCGTCGAGATAGACATTGAAGGCGGGCTCGTCGAACTGGATCACGTCGACCCCGACCGCTTCCAGCTCGCGCGCCTCCTCGTTCAGCAACTCGGCGAACGCCATCGCCATCGCCACCCGGTCGCCGTAGTGCGCGTCGGCTAGGGTATCGACGATCGTCATCGGCCCGGGCAGGGTGAATTTGAGCCGCCGCTCGGTATGGGTGCGGGCGATCGCGGCCTCTCCGGCGTGGATGCCGCGCTTGCGCCGGATCGGGCCGGTGACGGTCGGGCACAAGGCATCGTAGCGGTTGTCGCGGATGCCGATCCGGACGCGCCGGTCGAAATCGACCCCCTCGATGCCTTCGAGAAAGCCGTGGACGAAATGCTGGCGCGACTGCTCACCGTCGCTGACGATGTCGATGCCGGCATCCTCCTGGGTCTTGAGCGCGAGCAAAGTGGCGTCGCGCTTGGCCTCGGTCAATGCCGCGCCGTCGAGCCGCCACGCCGGCCACAACACGCGCGGCTCGGCCAACCAAGACGGTTTCGGCAGGCTGCCTGCGATCGTGGTTTCGAGCACTGGCGTTCCTCCCGGCGTGACGATTCCGCAAGCCGTGTTAGGCTAACGGCGCAACCGCGTCAAACCCGGCTCGCGGAGGACCCAAGATGACCACGCGCGAGGAATTGCGCCGCGACGGCAAGGCGTTGCGCGCCCGCCTGTTTCCGCCCGCGGAAGGGCCGGAACTTGCCCCCGGCCTCGACGATCTACGGGCCGAGCTGGCCCTTGGCGCGGTGTGGAACCGGCCCGGCCTAGCGCTCGACGACCGCATGATCGCGGCGCTCGCCGCGCTCGTCGCGGTGCAGCGGCTCAACCATCTGCGCCGCCACGTCGTCGCCGCGCTCGATCTCGGCCTGGAGGCGCGAGCGATCGCCGAACTGTGCATCCAGTGCGGGATCTACGCCGGGTTGCCGGCGACCGAGGAGGCGCTCGCCGTCGCCGGCGCGGTGTTCGCCGAGCGCGATATCTCGCTGCCGCCCGAGCCGCCGCGCGACGACCCGCTCGAAGTGCTCGATGCGCGCGGCCGGGCGCTGCTCGAACGGCTGCACGGCGCGCGCGGGTATGACGGCTATGCCGCGCCCGGCAACAATGTGACCCAGGCGCTGTACCCGGTCGCGATCCAGTACGGCTATGGCGAGATATGGGACCGGCCCGGGCTCGATTTCCGCCGCCGCGCGCTGGTCGCGGTCGCCGCGTTCACCGCGTTGCGGCTCGACGGCCAGGTACGCAAATTCGGCCAATCCGCGCTTAAGGAAACGCCGAACAATGCCGGCGTAGCTGACGGTGTGGTGACCGCGGCATGATTTGTGCCCGCGGCGCGGCTGATTAACGGTCTGTGCCGGTAGAAAACCGGTTT
>Ga0080064_1000945_pt1 | contig 66738 bp, 64 predicted proteins | sample Subgrocontami54m_FD_69260 | JGI IMG/M metagenome (GOLD analysis project Ga0080064, IMG submission 69260) | Subsurface groundwater microbial communities from S. Glens Falls, New York, USA - GMW46 contaminated, 5.4 m (SPADES assembly) (version 2) ... | reverse complement strand
TCCCCGCGTGTCCGAGGACGACCGCGCGGCGATCCGGAAAATCCAGGCGGCCGGATTGAAGGCAGAAATCTGGGGATTCGCGCGGGCGCTGGTCGAAGACGTCGCGGCGGTCGCCGATCTGGGCATGCGCCACACCGTCGTCGAAGCGCCGGTTTCGAACTACAAACTGTCGGCGCTCTCAGTCTCGCAGGAGTCCGTTCTCGACCGGGTTGCGAAGGCGGTGAAATTCGGCGCCGACAAGGGAATCCAGGTCGCTTTCTTTGGCGTCGATTCCTCGCGCGCCGACTTCGCGTTCCTCGAGCGGGTGTACAAGACCGCGCGCGACGCCGGCGCGTCCGAATTCGTCGTCGTGGACACGCTCGGCATCGCGACGCCGGAAGCAGTGGTCTACCTGTTGGGCCGAATCCGCGGGTGGTTCGGTCCCAGCGTGCCGATCCACTTCCATGGGCACAACGATTTCGGTTTGGGAACCGCCTGCGCCGTGGCAGCGGCCGGTGCGGGCGCCAACTGGATCCACGGCACGATCGACGGAATCGGGGAACGCGCAGGCAACGCCAATCTGCCGGAGATCGCCGCGGCCCTCGAAATGCTCTACCAGGTCGACACCGGCATTCGCCTCGATCGCGTGCGCGCCGCCTCCCAGCGCGTTCGGGAAATCGCGGGGTACCAGCTGGAGCCCTGGAAGAGCGTCGTCGGCAGAAATCTCTTCGTGCGCGAAACCGGAGCGGTGGCTGCGCAGTTTCACATTCCCGAGGCGATCGAACCGTATTCCTCCACGCTGCTGGATGCGCGCCGCGGCATCGTACTGGGCAAGAAGAGCGGTCTCGCCTCGATCAAAATCAAGTGCGAAGAACTCAAGTTGAACGCTCCCGAGGTTTCCTATGCGCGCCTGCTGGAGGACGTGAAGCAGATGGCCATCCGCAAGCGCGGCCTGCTGACCGACGAGGAGTTCAAGGGACTCGTCGATCGCGTGAGCGCGTGAGGCGACGGCCGTCATGACCGCGACCCGATTTCAGGACAAGACCGTATTCGTCACCGGATCCGGCCGCGGCTTTGGCGCCGAGCTTGCGCGTGCGTTCGCGGCGGAAGGTGCGCATATCGTCGTGCACTACAACAGTTCGGCCGCAGGCGCTGAGGAAACCGTGGCGGACGTACGGAAACTCGGCCGCGAGGCGCTGCTCGTGCAGGGCAACATCGCCAGCCTCGCGGACGTCCAGCGGATGACAGAGAAGGCCTTCGGCGAGTTCGGGCACATCGACGTGCTCGTCAACAACGTGGGTGACATGGCGCTCGAGCAGACGTCCTGGCGCGAAATGGACGAAAAAGTCGTCAGCCATACGCTGGAGGTGGACATCAAGGGCACGATGTTCATGATCCACGAAGTGGGCTCGAAAATGATGACGCGGCCGGGCGGCGCCATCGTCAACATCGGCTCCCAGGTGGTCATCGCCGGAAGCCCCCGCGCGCCGCAGTACGCGGCGGCGAAGTACGGCGTGATCGGCCTCACCAAGTCCTATGCGCGCGCCTTTGCCCCGAACGTGCGCGTCAATACGCTCGGCGCGGCCTTCATGGAAACCGAAGCGCTGAAGAACCGCCACGACTGGAAGTCCGGCCGCCGCGAAGTCATCCTGCAGCAGACGCCGCTTGCGCGCATCGCGCAGCCCAAGGACATGGTCGGCCCGACGCTATTCCTCGCGAGCGAGGAGTCCGGCTTCATCACCGGACAGTTCCTGCTCTGCAACGGCGGGCTGGCGATGGTGGGGGCCTGAGTTCGAAGACCTGCGGTGCGCTCGCGTCCGCAGCGAACTGGTCAGGTCTGCGCCGCGTCGTTCGGGATGCTAGTGGGCCGGCCTGGATTCGAACCAGGGACCAAGGGATTATGAGTTGAAAGCGATTCTCTAACTTGTTGTATTGACGGCCCGCCCTCACTCGCTAACGCCCGCCAATACACGTAGTAACGGCACGTTTTCGTCACGTTCCCACTTCTGCACTTTTGGGGTCGACATCACCCAAATGTAGTTAGTGTGTACTGCTTCACATCGGCGAACGCTTCTTGGGTCCAATCCCATTGCTTAGAAAGAGCAGCTTCGCCCATATTTCTTACGGGTGTACCCCTACCATTAACGCGGGACGCGAGAAGTACTTGGACTTTTACCTTGGACACGGATTTTGACGAGTTGATCTTTTGCGCCACTAAGCAATTGACGTAGTCGTCAACACACTTTATGGCGGGGTCGTTTTGCACGGATGCAATGCATAAATCTTCAAGTGCGCCCCCAGTATTGAGAGCAGGGCAAATGAATACATTTACTGCTGGTGTGCCAGTGGTAGGTACTAGTGGTTGAGTTGGTACATCCAAATTTGCGCCTCGCAGCGCCGCTTGAATTTTGCCAAATGTTTCGTTGAAGTTGTCGTCCGCGTCTCTAACAATTCCGACTTTTGTGACGAGAGACTTAAAGTTCGGTGCCTTCGCGATGGCCTTTAGACCTGGCCCTATGTTGTCCTTACCAGCCACATTTAGGATCTGTACGCCTTGTATGCCTTGATTTCTAAGCAATTCAGCAAAGAAATTAAGCTCGTCCTTGCCCTCAACGACAAGGATATTGGGAAGCTTGATTTCAATTTCTACAGCCACTAGCGAATTTCTAAACCCATCTTTAGCGATGCCTCGAGAGAGTCCTTGTCGTACGTAACTGCCTGAACGCCACCTGGTTGATGCTCAAGTCGGTAGAGAGAGAAACCGTAACCATCGGCAGCAAGCGACGCTCCATGTGCGGCGGCAATGCATTCAAAACTATGAGTGGTCGCAAATACTTGTACCCCTAACTCTCGGGATAGCTTTCCAATCGCCTTCCAGACCGGTAGTAGGATTGAATGATGCAGACCGTTCTCAATCTCGTCGACCATTAACGCGCCGCCACGAGCCGACGCGATGTAAATGGCAATGCTGGCAAGCCTTGTAAATCCCTCGCCAAGGATTGGGAGGGGAACAAAATGGACGTTCGGCATTCCTACGTCACCATGGAGCATTGGAACGCCGCCTTCGACAATTACCGACAGCGCCTTTAGTTTCGGCTCTACGATTTTGAGTACATCTAGTACCGCGGTATCGTCACCACGGCGTAGTAACCGTCCATAGCGGTCGGCATCACCTGCAGAGTCCCAAGCTGTACGCGAGCCTAAAAAGTACCCTTGGTAAGGCGCGGTTGGCGGAGTTGGTTCAGAACGCATACCGCGCGCGTCCAGAATCAAGAAATACTTTTGCGAAGTTCGCTTGCCGTGCTGCACTTCGAGCTTCAATACCTTGACCGAGACTGACGCCCAAGGTACATCAGCCGACGCCTCGTAGGTTTCACGTACTGACTTGCGCAATCCGGACATCTCAACGTGATCACGAACAACGGAGAGCCGCAAGGAGCGCGAATCTCTAGCTTCATCGATACCTATTATTTCGATTGTTTGCTGACTGTCGAAGTGATGGAAGAGCGAGTCCCAAGGCGTATCTCGCGCCGTCGAACCGAATTCAACTCTGACCTGACCTAGGCCACGATTGGCGTTTAGAGTCATCGCCAATGCCGGGTTGTACGCGCCCGAGTAGAGGAATACTGCTTCTAGCAACGCCGTCTTACCGACGTTGTTCTTGCCAGAAATAACGTTAACGTGCGATAGGCCATCGAGCTTAACGTTGTCTAGGCCGCGAAAGTGCTTGATTGCTAGAGACGACTGCATGGGAATCTCCACCCGTAGTGGCGTCTACTGAGGGGTTACATTGTAACCGGTACGACATGCCCGCGCTGGCTGCGAAGAGCCCCGTGTGGTGCAGGAGGGGTCGTCGCCGCTAGGCGAAGGATTACTGAAACCCAAAATGATTCGTAGGGTGTAGGGCGGCGGCACGCTACTGAGATTTGAGCTACGCAGACTGAGAGGAAGAAATGACGGCAAAGCAATTTGGGAGACTCTCGACCGATCAGATTCGGCAACTAATTGCTTTAATGCCGGTGTTCGAAGCGCTCCGTAATGAGTTTCTTGCGGACGTGAAAACGAAGCCGAAAGCCAAAGCGGCGGTCGAGGAGGACGGCGTTTGGTGGGCGTTGCTGTATGAATTGCCCATCGAGCAGCATCTTGCGGTGCTGTTGAAGGCAATTGGAATGGGAAAGTTGGTGCAGGAAGCGGTCAGGAGTGACGACCCGCAGGGTGAGATCCTCAAGATGTGGACGGATGACTCTGTTCTCGACCAGCTGGAACCAGTGGAGGGGTTCAAACTGTTTCACGCGATCAATGTCGCAATGTCGTTGGAGCGTTCGCTGGATTCGCTGCTCGTGTGGGGTCGTTACATCAACGAGCTAGTAGCTGCTGCCCGCGAAGGTGACGACGCGAGCTTATTCAAAGCGGTTCGAATTGACCCAAGTGTCGTGTCGTGTCCCTCGGTTGGAGTACGCATCAGTAAAGCGACGATCCTGGGCGAGAAGAAGTTCTTAAGGGCGCTGGGCCGCGCACTAGAGGGGCGTACCCAGAGACAGGCAAGGTACCTTAGGAACGTGCGACTTGCGATTCAGACGTTGCGCGAAGTGGGCGTGGAGTCGATCTCGGATGAGCAATTGCGGGATCTGTTCTTGAAGAAACCTGAAATATACAAAGCGCCTCCGTCGGCAAGCCCAGAGAAGGCACTACGGAAACACTTTTACGCGTCCAAGCGAAAGTCCACCACCTGAAATCGCGATTTGAGGTGGTCGAAGCGAGGGGACAAGGCGCATAGCTTCGGTATCCGTTGCAGGAAGCCAATTCGGCATGCCTGCCGCGGATATAGAGGTGATGCGTGGAGAAAGATCAACCTGGCCCAGGTAGGGCGAAGCGGGGGGGCGGAAACGAGCGGATTGGAGTGTCGGAGCCGGGAGCGGACGCGCCAGCGGACGCCCCGGCCTCCGGCAGCACGGATGCGCAGTCCAGTAACACAGCATCCAAGTCGTACATGGAAGGATGCCAGGTCAGGGTCCTTCTCATCGGGGTCGATAGCCTCTACTTGTCTTATTACGGGGAAATCGACCCCCACGTGGATTTCGAGATCTCGGGGAAGAAGCTCCAGGCGCAAAATCGAGATCCCAAGGAACGGGCCTTGGCGCAGTGGGAGGTCCAGGGACACATCTTCGAAGTCTCGGACCGAGGGCAACGGGGCGTAGGTCACGGCGGGTTCGCCTACGTCCTGGAAGACAAGGCGTTCCGCATTGCGTTGTCTTCAAGCGGTAGTCGGGCGCTGCCCCTTGGCTACGTAAAGATCTCCAGCGAATACCTCGCGCACGTCGGGCCGGTGGCGGCAGTGGACGAGCTGAACGCGATCATGGTCACGCTCGGGAATGCCGACGCGACGCCGACGGTAAGCAGGGTCGATCTCTATGTGGACTTCCAATCCGATATCGAAATGGAAGGGTGGCCACGTGCTGCGTGGGTAACGCGCTCGGGGTCGATCAATACGTATTCGGTGCGGGGCGAGTTCTCGGGCTACACCGTCGGCCAAGGTGGACCGATCAGCTGCAGGCTCTACAACAAGTCACTCGAAATCCTTAAGAGCCACAAGACGTACTTTGTCGAGCTTTGGAAACGGTCGGGCATGGACCCGAATAGGCGAGTGTGGCGGCTGGAATTCCAAGCTGTGCGAGAGGTGCTGCATCAGCTCGGCATCCAGAGCTTTAAGGGGCTCATGCGCGAGCTGGGCGGGATCTGGGCGTATGCAACGCAGACCTGGCTACGGCTGGCAGTTCCGCAAACCGGGGACAGTAATCGCGCGAGGTGGCCGACGCACCCGCTCTGGGCACGATTGGCGGGCATCCAGTGGAGCACCGCAGACACGTCCCTTGCGCGCACGTTTTCGCCCGCCCGGATTCCGTCATTGGATCGGCTGTTTCGGCTGTACCTGGCCCTCCTGACGAGCTTTATCGCAAGCAATCGGGTGAAGGACAAACCTTCTCTGTGGGAGTTTGCCGAAGGACAAGCGGAGTTCATCAAGCAGGCGCAGCAATTCCATGAATTGCGCTGCAAGGAATATCTGTCCATCGGCCTTGAGGATTACGTCGCGCAAGAGGTGGCGCTCAAGGCGAGGCAGTACAACACGCTGCGCAACGTTCGGAGCGTCAAGCGGGACGCCGAAACAAGCGACAAGGTGGACCGCGATGCAACCGACTATTACCGCGCCTCAAGGGGTGAGTGATGGGGAAGCGGGGCTATTGCGGCTGCCCGCGGCCCGTTGTCTCGCGAAGGAACAGGCGGCGGCTTATCTCGGGATCGGGGTCACGCTGCTTGCCGAGCTGCAGGTGCCTTCGGTCAGGTTCGGTCGCCGGATCGTGTACGACGTGGTTGACCTGGATGCGTGGCTCGAAGAATATAAGCGCCGAGGGCGGGCCAGAAAGGAGTGTTCATGGCCCGTAAGTCCGGACTCCATCGGCGGCGGGACTCTCGTTTCTGGTGGATCGATGTTGCATTACCAAACGGCCAACGCCTACGAGCAAGCACTGGGACTGAAAACCGGGAAGAAGCCGAAGCCTACCTAGCAAAGCTGCAGCATGAGGCTTACCAGGCAGGCTATCTCGGGATCAAACCCAAGCGCAGTTGGCAGGAAGCCGTTGTCCGGTATCTCTCGCTGAAGGCGCATTTGCGGGACGTAGAGAAGCAGCGCCGGTTGTGTCGCAAGCTCGATGCCTATCTCGGGCGTTTTCGGCTTAACGACATAAACGGGGATGTGGTCTGGTCCATTGTCGAGGGCGAGACGAAGAAGGGGAACAAACCGGCAACAATCAATCGTTGTCTGGCGCTTGTTCGCAGCATCCTTCGGATGGCTCACTTCGATTGGCAATGGCTCGATTCCATTCCCAAGGTGCGGCTTTTGTCCGGCGAGGTCGAGCGGGACCGGTGGCTGACGAAAGAGGAAGCGGCGAGGCTCTTATCCTTCTGCCCTCCTCACTTGGCGGCTCTGGTCCGGTTTGCTCTCGCTACGGGGTGCCGTGCGCGAGAGATAGCAGGCTTGGAATGGGATCGGGTGGACCTGGAACGCAGGACCGCGTGGCTCGACCAGACCAAGAATGGAACGCCGAGGGGCGTACCGTTGAATCGCAACGCAGTAGCGGTGTTGGAAGGGGAACGCGGGAAGCACCCGGAGTTTTGCTTCACGTTCCGTGGCAAGCCGATTCGGTATGAGCTGACGAACACGGCGTGGCAACGGGCGGTGCGGCTGGCTCAACTAGGGGACCTGCGATTCCACGATTTGCGGCATACCTGGGCGTCTTGGCATCGTCAGGCCGGAACATCGACCGACGAACTCAAGGAGCTAGGTGGCTGGAAATCAAGGTGTATGGTGGACCGCTACGCGAAGTTCGCAACGGATCACTTGGCCGCAGCTGCAACGCGGATCGAGTCTGAGTGTGCCGTAAACGTGCCGCAAATTACACGTTTTCGACACGGTGGGCCAAAGCCGGTTCTGAGACTGGTAGCTAAGTCGTTGATCGGTTGAGTGGGCCGGCCTGGATTCGAACCAGGGACCAAGGGATTATGAGTCCCCTGCTCTGACCAGCTGAGCTACCGGCCCGCGGAAAAAGCTTACCGCAAAAAACCAGGGCCGCTCGCGCGGCCCTGGTCTCGTCATCCGGGCGCGCCTAACCGCCTTCCTGGTCGAGGAAGCTCTTCAGCCGCTCGGAGCGCGACGGGTGGCGCAGTTTCCGCAGCGCCTTCGCCTCGATCTGCCGGATGCGTTCGCGCGTGACGTCGAACTGCTTGCCGACCTCTTCCAGCGTGTGGTCGGTCGACATTTCGATGCCGAAACGCATGCGCAGCACCTTCGCTTCGCGCGGCGTGAGCGTGTCGAGCACCTCCTTGGTGACGTCGCGCAGGGACCCGTACACCGCGGCGTCCGAAGGCGCCATGGTCGACTGGTCTTCGATGAAATCCCCGAGATGCGAGTCGTCGTCGTCGCCGATCGGCGTTTCCATCGAGATCGGCTCCTTCGAGATCTTGAGGATCTTGCGGATCTTCTCCTCGGGCATTTCCATGCGCATCGCGAGCGTGCCCGGGTCCGGTTCCTGCCCGGTTTCCTGCAGGATCTGTCGCGAAATGCGGTTCATCTTGTTGATCGTCTCGATCATGTGCACCGGAATGCGGATGGTGCGCGCCTGGTCCGCGATCGAGCGTGTGATCGCCTGGCGGATCCACCACGTCGCGTAGGTCGAGAACTTGTAGCCGCGGCGGTATTCGAACTTGTCCACCGCCTTCATCAGGCCGATGTTGCCCTCCTGGATCAGGTCGAGGAACTGCAGCCCCCGGTTGGTGTACTTCTTCGCGATCGAAATCACCAGGCGCAGGTTGGCCTCCGTCATTTCGCGCTTGGCGCGCCGCGCCTTGGCTTCGCCCGTGGACATCTGCTTGTTGATGTCCTTCAGATCGCGGATCGGAATGCCGATCTTCTGCTGCACGCCCTGCATTTTTCCGAGCAACTCCAGAACCGACGGCTCGAGGCGCGTGAGCGACTCGACCCAGGCATTCCCGGCGTTGAGCTCCGTCGTCAGCCAGCGCTTCGAGCCCTCGGTGCCGGCGAACACCTTGATGAAATGCTGCCGCGGCATCTGCGCCTTGTAAACGCAGATGTCGTGGATCGCGCGCTCGTGCGAACGGAGTTCCTCCACCAGGCCGCGCACGCTGTCGCACAGGCGCTCGACCGTGCGCGCGGTGAACCGGATCGTCATGAGCTCGGTGCTGATCTGGTCGCGCACCCGCAGGTAATCCTTGTCCTTGGAGCCCTTGGCTTCGAGCACCCGCTTCAGCTTTTCGAACAGGCGGCGGACGCGCGCGAATTTCTCCAGCGCCGCGGTGCGCAGCTGCAGCAGGCTCGCGGTCTGCGCGGCGGCCTCGTCTTCCTCGGAGAGTTCCTCTTCCTCGACCGCTTCCTCGTCGTCGTCGGCCGCCTCGGCCTTGCGCGGATCGAAATCATCCTTCGCGTTGGGATCGATCAGGCCGTCGACCACCTCGTCGATGCGCAACTCCTCCTTCTCGACTTTTTCGGCGAGATCGAGGATTTCGCGAATCGTGGTGGGGCACGCCGAGATCGCCAGCACCATGTGCCGCAGGCCCTCCTCGATGCGCTTCGCGATTTCGATTTCGCCTTCGCGCGTGAGCAGTTCGACCGAACCCATTTCGCGCATGTACATGCGCACCGGGTCGGTGGTGCGGCCGAACTCCGAGTCGACCGTGGAAAGAGCCGCCTCGGCCTGCTCCTCGACGTCCTCGTCCGCCGAAGCGACCGGCGACTGCTCCGCGATCAGCAGAGTTTCCTGATCCGGCGCCTGGTCGAACACCTGGATCCCCATGTCGCCGAAGGTCGAGATGATTGCCTCGATCTGCTCTGCGTCGACGAGGTCGTCCGGCAGGTGATCGTTGATCTCCGAATAGGTGAGAAAACCGCGCTCCTTGCCCAGCTTGATCAGGTTCTTCAGGCGCGTGCGCCGGGTTTCCGGGTCGACGCGGGGCGCCTCCGCCGTAGCGAGCAGCCATTCGCCCTTTCGGCCCTTGCGGGGCGGGCGTCCGCCCTTTGCGCGAGATGCCTTGAGCCCCTCGTTGACCTTGGCCTCGAGAACTTCCAGCGCCTTCTTCGTGCTCCGGATGGTCGGTTTGCCCTTGCGATCGAGCGCTTTCGCGGCGGCCGCAGTAACGGGCTTGGCGCCTGGACGGCCCTTGCGTGCCTGCAGCGGTTCCTTGGCCGGTCTACGGGCCGCGGGTTTGCTCGGCGCGCGGGAGGGTTTGGTCGGGGCGCGGAGCGTCCTGGCGCGGCGCGCCTGCGGCGCCTTCTTCGGCTTTTGCGCAGGGCGCGCGCGGATCGCGCGCTTCGTCACCAAGCGCTTGATTGCCTTGGGTTTCTTCTTTGCCGTAGGCGTGGACTTGGGTGTGCGTTTGCGCTTGTCTTTGGCCATCGTTACCTCGGCGTCGCGGATTTCTGGAAAACCGGCGAGTCTATCAAATTCACGCCTCCCCGGGTCGCCCGCGCTCCTGGAGTCCGGTCTGCTCGAGATAGCGGGCGCGCTCCTCGGGCGTTGCGATTCCCTTGAGCACCTTTTCGCGCAGACGCTGATCCTCCTGCGATTCGCGCTTTCGCAGCGCGGCAAGGAACTCCTGGAACTCCGCGATCGCGGCTTCGGGTTCCAGTTTGAGCTCCATTCTCAGGTGCGCCTGGGCGCGCGAAAGAATTTCGCTGTGCCGCGCGTCGCGGATCAGGTCCGCCATCATCCGGTCATCGAGAGCGTCGGGATCCTGCAGACCGCTCGCCAGCCCGATCAGTTCCTTGAGCGCCCCCGAATCCTCGTCGCTCCGAACGAGCAAGCCGGGATCGATCTCGCGGGCGAGCGACGGTTTGGCGAACGCGCGAACCAGCAGTCGCCACTCGAGGGTCACCGCGCTGCGCTCGATGCGCGGTGGTGCAGCCCGCGCGGGCGCTGCGGTGGGCCTCACCTCGAGCAACTGCTCGGCCTCGGCCTGCGAGACCCGCGCCAACTCGGCCACGGATTTCACCAGCTGCAGTTTCAGAATCGGTGCAGCGACTCTCCCGAGCAACGGCTTCGCCCGGAGCAGGAAACGGGAACGCCCTTCCGCAGTGTCGAGGTCCGCTTCTACGCGCAACTCGCCGAGCAGGTGGTCCGAAAGCGTCCGCGCCTGGCCGATCCGCCGCTCGAAGGCCTCCTTTCCCTGGCTGCGCACGAAACTGTCCGGGTCCTCGCCTTCGGGAAGAAACATGAACCGAATGGGTTTCGCGTCGGTCGCCAGCGGGAGGCTCGTCTCCAGTGCGCGCCAGGCGGCCTTGCGTCCGGCCGAATCGCCGTCGAAGCAGAACACGAGTTCGTCGGAAAGACGAAGCAACTTCGAGATGTGGATCGGGGTCGTCGCCGTTCCGAGCGTCGCCACGGCGTATCCAATCCCGAACTGCGCCAGCGCAACGACGTCGAGGTATCCCTCGACCACGAGCACCCGGTTGGCCGCGCGGATCGCTTCGCGCGCCTGCACCAGGCCGTAGACTTCGCGCCCTTTTTCGAACAGCGGCGTCTCCGGCGAGTTGAGGTATTTCGGCGACGCGCGATCGGCGCCTTCGGCGCCCTTGTCCGCCTCCAGCACGCGCCCGCCGAACCCGATCACCGCGCCGCGCACGCTCAGGATCGGAAACATGATGCGGTCTCGGAACCGGTCGTAGCGTTTGCCCTCGCCCTCTGCGACGAGTCCGCACTCGACCAGTTCCTTGCCGTCGTACGAAGCAAACGCGCCGCGCAGCCCCTGCCAGTCGTCGGGTGCGTACCCGATCCGGAAGCGCGCCGCGATTTCGCCCGACAATCCCCGGCCCTTCAGATACTCGATCGCGCGAGGCGATTTCTTCAGTTCGCCGCGATAGAACTCCATCGCGCGCTCCATCACCGACTGCAGATCGCCTTCGCGCTCGCGGCGCTGCGCCTCTTCGGGAGAGCGCGGCTGGAATTCGGGCACCTGCATTCCGACCGACGCGGCGAGTTCCTTGATCGCGTCGACATAGCCCAGCCCGGAATAACTCATGAGGAAACCGATCGCGTTGCCGTGCGCGCCGCAACCGAAGCAGTGGTAGAACTGCTTGGCCGGGCTGACCGTGAACGAGGGCGTCTTTTCGTTGTGGAACGGGCAAAGCCCGAGCTGGTTCGCGCCGGCCCGGCGAAGCTGAACGTGGCGCCCCACCACCTCGACGACGTCGACGCGGTTCAGCAGATCCAGCTTGAACGATTCGGAAATCACCGGGAGACAACCCGGAACCGGGGTTCGGACCCCATAGGTGTGCCGCGGCGCAGCCTCGGCAGCGCCCGTCAGCCCCCGAGCCTCGCCTTGACCATCGCCGACACCTTGGCCATGTCGGCGCGCCCAGCGAGTCTCGCCTTGAGCAGCGCCATCGCCTTGCCCATGTCGCGGACGCCCTGCGCTCCGGATTCCGCCACGGCCGCAGTCACGGCCTGTTCGATCTCGCTGGCATCCATCTGCTTCGGCAGGTAAGCGTCCAGCACGCCGATCTCGAAGCGCTCGACCCTCGCCAGGTCCTCACGGGCGGCCTGTTCGTACTGGGCGATCGACTCGCGGCGCTGCTTGAGCATTTTCTCGACCACCCCGATCACTGCCGCGTCATCCAGCGTGACGCGTTCGTCGATTTCCTTTTGCTTCACGGCCGCAAGCAGCAGCCGGATCGCGGAGAGCCGCGCGCTGTCCCGCGCGCGCATGGCCGCCTTCATCTCGTCCTGGATGCGTTCCTTGAGACTCAAGTCGCTTTGTCCCCGCCGCTCGCTGGTTCGCTCGCCCAGAAACACGAACGCCCCGGCAGGGTGGCCGGGGCGCTCCGTGCCGCGTGTCGCAGAATCGGTCCTAGAAAAGCTTCGGCGGCAGCATCTGGCTGCGCAGCCGCTTGTGATGCCGCTTCACCGCCGCAGCGAGCTTGCGCTTGCGCTCGGAGGTGGGCTTCTCGTAATACTCGCGGGCGCGCAATTCGGTCAGCAGCCCGGTTTTTTCCACGGTCCGCTTGAACCGGCGCATCGCCACTTCGAACGGCTCGTTTTCCTTGACGCGTACGGTCGGCATTCAATCCCTCGGTGACCAAAAAACCGTTGAATTATATCTGGATTCCGGAGAGCCGCGCCAGACCCCGTCTAGAATCCCGCTGCCATGCTGATCCTCGGAATCGAGACTTCCTGCGACGAGACTGGCGTAGCGCTGTTCGACCTGGAGTCGCGGCGGTTGCTGGCGCACGCGGTGCATTCACAGGTGGCGATGCACGAAGCCTACGGCGGGGTCGTCCCGGAACTCGCGTCTCGCGACCACATCCGGCGGCTCGTTCCGCTCAGCCGGGGCCTGTTTCGGCAGACCGGGAGGGACGTCCGCGACCTTGCCGCCGTCGCGTACACGGAAGGACCGGGCCTCGTAGGCGCGCTGCTGGTCGGCGCCTCGTTTGCACACGCGCTGTCATTTGCGCTCGGCATTCGGGCTCTTGGCATTCACCATCTCGAGGGCCACCTGCTCGTTGCGCTGCTGGCAGAGCGCGCGCCGGAGTTTCCTTTCGTCGCCCTGCTCGTCTCCGGCGGCCACACGCAACTGATGCGCGTCGACGGGGTCGGTAAATACACCTTGCTTGGCGAAACCCAGGACGACGCTGCGGGCGAGGCGTTCGACAAGACCGCAAAGCTGCTTGGCCTGGGCTATCCCGGCGGGCCAGCGCTTTCACGCCTCGCCGAAACGGGGAGGCCCGGCCGCTACCGGCTTCCGCGCCCGATGATTTCGAGCGGCGATCTGGAATTCAGTTTTTCCGGCTTGAAAACCGCCGTGCTGCAACTCGTGCGCACCTCCGAGCGCGACGGGAATTTCCGCGAAGATGCCGCGCGCGCGTTTCAGGATGCCATCGTGGAGGTACTGGTCGCGAAATGCAGCCTCGCGATGAGCGTCACCGGACTGTCCCGCCTCGTGGTCGCCGGAGGTGTCGGCGCCAACGCGCAGTTGCGCGCCGCGCTCGATGCAACGGCGGCCAGGCGCGGGTTCGAAGTGTTTTACCCGGACCCTGCGTACTGCACCGACAACGGCGCCATGATCGCCTTTGCCGCGGGGCTTCGTCTGCGCGCGGAGACGGCCCCGAACGAATCCAAGGCCGACCACGCGTTCACGGTTCGGCCTCGCTGGGCGCTCGATTCGCTCGGGACGGAATCCTAGCGTCCCGAGTCACAGGCTCGCATACGGATGTTGCGCGTTTTTTCTCCGATCTCGTGATTCCCCGCGCTTCTCGCCGTTGCGGGGAATCACGAGACGCCGAAGCAGCCCCCGGGCACGAACATGGCCCACCGCGCACCGCCGTGGCTGCCGTGTCCCGGGACTTCGGCAACAACGGCCGAAGTCTCCGGGATCGGAGAAGACCACCACGGAGTTCGGACCCGGCACATTAGCCGGCGGCTTCGCGCTGCCGGCGCGCCGCGTAGGCGCCAAGGTGCGTCGTTGCGATCTCGAGCAGCGGAGCCGGCACGCCCCGCTCGCGCGCAAGCGAAAGCAGTGCGCCGAGAATGTGATCGCCCTCCGTTCGCCCGCCCGCCTCGATGTCACGGAGCATCGACGCGGAAAATGCGGAGTTCCTCTGTGTCAGCAGGTCGCGATAGTTCGCGAGCGTCTTTTCGGGCGTCGGATGACCCATCGCTTCCGCGACCGCCGCGCTCTCGGCGAGCAGCGCCAGCGTCAGGCGCGCCCCGTCGGGCGTCGCTACGATGTCCCCGACGTGCGCGCGCATCAGGCAGGTGATTCCCGCAAGCGACGCAAGCAGCACCCACTTGTCCCACATCGCCTGTTCGACATCGTCGCGCTGCTGCCAGTCGAACGCGACGCCCGCGAGCGCCTGCGCGAGCGCGTCGCACGCCGGGCGCTGCTCGGGAAACCGCGACCCGAAGACGAGCCGATGAAAGTCGTTCAGGTGACGGATCTCCCCGTCGGGCGCGAGAGTCGCCGCGATGTATGCCACGCCGCCGAGCACGCGTTCGCGCCCGAAACGCTCGTCCAGGCGCGCGAGGTGGGACATGCCGTTGAGGAGCGGGAGGACGAGCCCCGTTGCGCGCAGTCCAGGCGCGACCGCCTCCATCGCACCGTCGAGGTCGAACGCCTTCGCGGTGAGCAGGGCAACATCGAACTGCGCTTCGACCCGCTCCGCGGTGACGCACTGCACGTTCAGCGTGCAGTCGCCGAACCTGCTGCGGATGCGAAGTCCGTCGCGCGCCAGTGCTTCGGCGCGTTTCGGCCGAACCAGGAAGGTGACGTCGGCGCCGGCCTGCGTCATGCGGCCGCCGAAGTACCCGCCGACCGCGCCTGCACCCAGGACCAGGATTCTCATTGACTCTTCTCCCCGATGCGGCGCTCCTCGCCTCGCAGCAGCCGCAGGATGTTGTCGCGATGCCGCGATATCAGCAGCGCAACCATGATCGCCACGGCTGCGGTCACCGGCGCGGTGCCGAACAGCCAGAACGCGTAACTGGCGGCAAACAGCGCGGCGATGATCGAGGCGAGCGAAACCATCCGAAAGAATAGCGCCACCACGCCAAAACTCGCGAGCGTCGCCAGTCCCAGCCACGGGTCGATGCCGATCAGCGCGCCGGCGGCGGTCGCGACCCCTTTCCCGCCCTTGAAACCGTGAAACACCGGAAACACGTGTCCGACGAACGCGCACAGGCCGGCGAGCGGCGCATCGATGCCCGTCGCAGGCGGTTGCGCCGTCAAAATGATCGCGAGCCATACCGCGAGCCAGCCTTTCGCTGCGTCGCCAGCGAGAGTCAAACTGGCCGCGGTTCGGTTTCCCGAGCGCAGGACGTTGGTTGCGCCCGGATTTCCCGATCCATAGGCGCGCGGATCCGGCAGGCCCATCACGCGGCTCACGACGATCGCGAACGAGACCGAGCCGAGGAGGTACGCGCCGATCGCAATTAAGGCCGTCTGCATGACGCCCGGATTCTATAATCCCCGCGTTCATGGACTCCATCCTCATCCGCGACCTGCGTGTCGACGCGCTGATCGGCATCCACAAGCGCGAGCGGCACGTGCAGCAGACGGTTTCGATCGACCTCGACATCGGGTTGCCGGGTGACGAGGTGTTCGCGAGCGACCGCGTCGCCGATACGATCGATTACGAGCAGGTGGTGCTCAGGATCCGGGCGCTCGCGGCGAGCGCCCAGTTTCGTCTCGTCGAAACCCTCGCGGATCGCATCGCGCAACTGCTGCTCGAGGACTTCGCGGCACCCTGGGTGAGGGTGAGCGCCTCCAAGATCGGCATACTCTCCAACGTCCGCCTGGTCGGCGTGTCGATCGAGCGAAAGCGCACCTAGCGTGCGGAGTCACAGGTTCGAGTACGAAGTTTCCGCGTTTTCTGTCCGATCTCGTGATTCCCCGCGCTTCTCGCAGTTGCGGGGAATCACGAGACACCGAAGCAGCGCCCGGGCACGGACAGGGCCCGCCGCGCACCGCCGTGGTTGCCGTGTCTCGGGACTTCGGCAAAACCAGCCGAAGTCCCGAGATCGAGGAAAACCATCGCGGATTTCGAACTCGGCACCCTAGCCACCGGCTTCGAGCGCCACGTCGACGAGTTGCGGCGAAAGCGTGCGCACGATGTCGCCGGGCGCGATGCACAGCAGGAACCCGCGCCGTCCGCCGTTGATGTAGATGCGCGGCAATTCCAGAATCGAGCGCTCCAGGTACACCGGCAGGCGCTTTCGCGTGCCAAAAGGCGACGTGCCGCCGACCTGGTAGCCCGAATGGCGTTGCGCCCGCTCCGGCGGCGCAGGCTCGACGCGCTTGCATCCGGCCTGGCGCGCGAGATTCTTGGTCGACACCTGGCGGTCGCCGTGCATCAGAACCACGAGCGGCCGGCGTGCGTCGTCTTCCATGACGAGCGTCTTGACGACGGCGTGCTCCGGAACGCCAAGCGACTGCGCGGACACTGCCGTGCCGCCGCGCTCGACATAATCGTAGAAGTGCTCGGTGTAGGCGACCCCCTGCTCCCGCAGGAACTGCGTGGCCGGCGTTTCGGTGTGCGATGGCCGCTTCATCCGCGCGGATGGTGCTTGGCATGCAGCGCCTTCATGCGCTCTCGCGCCACATGCGTGTAGATCTGCGTCGTCGAGATGTCCGCATGACCAAGAAGCATCTGCACCACGCGCAAATCGGCGCCATGGTTGATGAGGTGGGTCGCGAAGGCGTGCCGCAGCACGTGCGGCGAGAGGCTCTTGCCGGGGATCGCGGCCGCGCCGTAGCGCTTGATGTTGTGCCAGAACGCCTGCCGGGTCATCGCAGCGCCTCGCGCAGTGACGAAGAGCGCATCGCCAGCCCGCCCGCGGAGAAGCTGCGCCCGGGCCTGCTCCAGGTATCGCCGCACCCAGTCGATCGCCTCCTCACCGAGCGGAACGAGGCGCTCTTTCGCGCCCTTGCCGAGGACGCGCACCACGCCTGCATCGAGATTCGCTTCGAAGATTTTCAGCGCGACCAGTTCCGACACCCGAAGGCCGGAAGCGTAAAGGACTTCCAGCATGGCGCGATCGCGCAAACCCCGCGATGTCCCGCAATCCGGCGCGGCGAGCAGGGCTTCGACATCCGCTTCCGAGAGGCTCTTCGGAAATCGCCGTGGCGGCTTGGGTGGATCGAGCTTGAGCGTCGGGTCGACCGCGATGCGCCGCTCGCGCAGGCAGTACTGGTAGAAACGCTTCAGGCTGGAGAGCCTGCGTGCCGCGCTCGATGAGCGCCCGGCGCGCGTCGCCAGGTAGGAAAACAGGTCCGCTTCGGTCGCCGTGTCGAGTCCTCGCTGCCCGAGATACGCCGCCAACTGCGAGAGATCGCGCCGGTAGGATGCGAGCGTATTCTTCGCCAGGCCGTCCTCGAGCCACAGCGCGTCGCAGAAGACATCGAGCAGCGCCGAGTCCGCTGCGCTCAGATCGCCCGTTCGTGCTTGAGCAGCCAACGCTTCGCTTCCAGCAGATAACCGTCGCGTGCGTGCGCGAAGCCGCCCAGGCCGCTCGCGGCAACGACACGATGGCAGGGAATGACGACCGGAAAGTGGTTCTCGCCGCAGGCCTGGCCTACCGCGCGCGCCGCGGAACCAAGCGATTTCGCGAGTGCGCCGTAGGTTCGGGTCTCGCCCCTCGGAATTCGCTCCAGCAACCGCCAGACTGCGAGTTGAAACGGCGTCCCCCTCAGATCGAGCGGGAGATCGAATACCGCCTCCGGATCGTCGCGGTAGCGCTCGATCTGCCGCACGGCCCGCTCGGCAAGCCGCGATCGCGGCGCAATCGGTCTGGTATCGGGGCTGAGATACGCGATTTCGCTCAGCCGTTCCCCTCGCGTCGCGATGCCGACCTTCATCGCCGGAAACCCGACCACCGCGGCGTATCCGGCGTCAGAGTCCGTGTTCATTGAAACGGCGCTTGCGCCTGCATTCTCATGCGAAGATTCTACCTGCCGAGACTCACCTGGAGACCGAACGCATGGGCGCGTGGATCGAACTGACGACCGACGACGGGCAACGCATCGCAGCGTATCGCGCGGTGCCCGGTTCGAAGCCCCGCGGCGGCGTGGTCGTGATCCAGGAAATCTTCGGGGTCAACTCGCACATCCGTTCGATCGCCGACGGTTTCTCGCGCGACGGCTATCTCGCAATTGCGCCGGCGCTGTTCGACCGTGCGCAGCGCGACGTCCAGTTGGGCTATACGCCCGAGGACATTCAGGCCGGGCGCTCTCTCAAGGAGCGCAGTCCCGCGGAGATCGCGATGCGCGACGTCGCGGCCGCAACCCGGGAGGCCGCGGCGGCGGGCAAGGTCGGCATCGTCGGTTACTGCTGGGGCGGGCTGATTTCCTGGGTCGCGGCCGCGGGCATCGATGGGCTCGCCTGCAGCGTGCCGTACTACGGCGGCGGAATGCCCGAGCAGATCGCGCTCAAACCGCGTTGCCCCGTGATGTGCCATTTCGGCGAGCGCGACGCTCACATCCCGATCGAAAGCGTGAAGCGCCTCGCTGCCGCGCACCCCGGCGTGGCGGTGCACATTTACGCGGCCGACCATGGCTTCAACTGCGACCAGCGCGGCTCCTACGACGCTGCGGCCGCCAAACTCGCGCGCGAGCGCACGCTGGCGTTCTTTCGCCAGCACGTCGGCTGAGCGTACCTATGCCGAGAATTGGCGGATCGACCGCGCTGGCCCGCTACCGCATCCTGGATTTCACCCGGGTGCGCGCCGGTCCGACCTGCGTCAAGCAGTTCGCCGACTTCGGCGCCGACGTGATCAAGATCGAGTCGCCGCCGGGCGTGGACCCGAACGAGAGCATGGGCGGCCCGCGGCACGGGCCGGACATGCAGAACCTGCACCGCAACAAGCGCTCGCTGACGCTCGATCTGAAGCAACCCGAGTCGCGCGCGGTGCTCGAGCGGTTGGTGAAGTCTGCCGACGTGGTGGTCGAGAACTACCGGCCGGACGTCAAATTCAGGCTCGGCATCGATTACGAGACGCTCGCGCGGATCAATCCGCGAATCATCCTCGCGAGCATTTCCGGCTTCGGCCAGGACGGACCCTATTCGAAGCGCCCGGGTTTCGACCAGATCGCGCAGGGCATGAGCGGTCTCATGTCGGTCACGGGTTTTCCCGGCCAGGGGCCGGTTCGCACGGGCGCGGCGATCGCGGACGTCACGGCGGGCCTGTTCGCTGCACTCGGCATCATGACCGCGCTCCTGGAACGCGATCAATCCGGTAAGGGGCAATGGGTGCAGTCCTCGCTGCTCCAGGCGGGCGTGGCGCTGCTCGATTTCCAGGCCGTACGTTACCTGATGAAGGGCGAAGTGCCCCCGCAGGTGGGCAACGACCATCCCACGAGCATGCCGACCTCCGCCTATCGCACGAGCGACGGCCACATCAACGTCGCGGCCACGGGCGATGGCATGTGGCGGCGATTGTGCAGCGCAGTCGGGCGCGAGGACCTGCTGCAGCGCCCCGAATTCGCCTCCCAGGAAGGCCGTGCCGAGCATCGCGCGGCGCTGAACGAGGAACTGAACAAGGCGCTCTCCGCGCGGTCCGGATCGGAATGGATCGAAATCCTCAACCGCGCCGGCGTGCCCTGCGGTCCGATCTACACGATCGACCGGATGTTCGCTGACCCGCAGGTGCGCCATCTGGGGGTCGCTGCGGAGGTGAAACATCCGGAACTCGGTCCCATCCGCCTGCTTGGCCAGGCCGCGGTCCTTTCGCGCACCGCCGCGGCGGTCGTCTCGCCGACACCCGAAATCGGCGAACATACCGACGAGGTGCTCGCCGAACTGGGTTACGGGGAAAAGGAAATCGCCGCGTTGCGGCAATGCCGCGCCGTATAGCCTGCCGGGATCACGGGGGAGGATCGACATGCATTCGCGGAAAGACGCGAAAGCACATCTGCTGATGGTTCGGCTGCTCGGTCGTGCGCTGCCGTGCAGGTCAAAACGCCGAAGCGCTTCCTCGCGCGCTGGAACCAGGAACTCATCAAGGTGCTGTCGTCGCCCGACGTGCGCGAGCAACTCCTCGGCCACGGCCTCGAGCCCATGCCGGGCACGGCCGACGAACTGGCGAAGTACATCGAGCGCGAATTCGCGACCTGGGGCCGCGTCGTGAAGGAAGCGCAGATCACCGCAAACTGAGAACGATTTTGCCGACCTGGGCGTCCGAGTCCATGTAGGCTTTCGCCTTCTGCAGATCGGCAAACGCAAACACGCGATCCACCAGCGGCTGGATGCGGCCGTCTGCAATCGCCGGCAGGAGGTCGTTCGCGAAACCGCGTACCGTCGATGCTCGCTGCTCGGGCGATCTCAGCTTATTGGAGACGCCGAAGATCGTCAGCCGTTTCGCGTGCAAGGCCTCGAGGTCGATCTCGGAACTCAACGCGCCATCGACATAGCCGACGATCGCGAGGCGCCCTTCGAAGGCGAGCGCTCGCAGGCATTCGGCGAACATCGAGCCGCCCACTGCGTTGACGGCGAGGTTCGCGCCGCGGCCCGCCGTCGCCTCGAGAACCGCCGGCGCGAAATCGGCGCGGCGCGTGCAAATTCCGAGATCGAGACCGGCGGCTTTCAGCCGTTCGATTTTTTCGACCGAACCGGAGGTGCCGATCACCTTTGCGCCGAGCGCCTTGGCCGCCTGCAGCGACGCGACTCCCACGCCGGAGGATACGCCGGTCACGAGCAGCCATTCGCCGGCACGCAATCGTCCCTGCGCGATCAGCATGTCGTGCGTCACCATGAAGACGAGCGGAACCGCGGCCGCCTCTTCCCACGAAAGGCGCGGCGGAACGACCATCGCTTCACGGGTGTCCATGAGCGCGAATTCGGCGAACGCGCCGGCGCATCGCCCCATGACCCGCTCGCCGGGACGAAATCCGCTCACACCCGAACCCGCGCGCAGAACCTCGCCCGCGGCTTCGTTCCCGGCGGGCTTGGCGGCTCCGGGTTTCACCGGTCCCTGCGCCGGAATGAATTCGCCGCGATTCAGACCTGCCGCACGCACGCGAAGCAGAATCTGCCCGGGGCCCGGTTCCGGGACCGCGACTTCGCGAGATTCGAGGAGCACCGCACTGCCCGCAGATTGCGCCCACCAGGAACGCATGTTCATGGATTCGATTCCCCCGCCGCGGACGGCTCATGCGCCGCGAGCAGTGACTCTCCGGGCCGAACGCGCGTGAAGGCGACCGGCTTCATCGTCAAGTCAAGGCGCTCCCCGACCTGGCGTACGCTGCTGAACGCGGAGCGATCGAGCGCACCGGTCTGAGGAAAGTCCTCGCGGAAATGCGCGCCACGGGAATCCTCCCGCGCGAGCGCGGCCTGCGCGATGACGCGGCTCACCTTGGTCAGGCTCTTCAGATTGAGCCAATCGTGCCAGGCGAGATTGAAAGTCCGCGACGCGGCGTCGAAGCTGTGCCTGTCGAGCTCGCCCTCAATCGCCGCAAGATCGGAGAGCCCGGCGATGAGTCCTTTCGCGTCGCGCAGGATCCCTACGCGATGCCACATCGTGTCGTAGAGTTGCTCGCGAATCGGTTCCAGCGAACTCGGCGCACCGCCGCTGCGCGGTTCGCAATTGCGCACCGCCTCGGAAACCGTTTCCCGGTCGGGCTCCTGCCGACCGTCCTGCGACGCAATCCAGCGCGCCATCGTGTCGCCGGCGATTCCGCCATAGACGGTCGAATTCGCCACCCCGTTGCCGCCCAGCCGGTTCGCGCCGTGCACCCCGCCCGCGTCCTCGCCGGCGACGAAAAGACCGGGCAGCGAGGTGCTGCAGTCCGGTGAGAACTCGACGCCGCCCATCATGTAGTGCGCGGTGGGAACGACCTCGACGAGCCCGCCCGCGAGATCGAAGCCGCAGTCCGCACAGCGTTCCACCATTCCTTTGAACTGCTGCGAAACCCGCTCCCGGCCCAGGTGCGCCATCGAGATGTACAGTCCGCCGTTCGGCGTCAGTCGTCCGGCGCGCATCTCGCCGTACATCGCGCGTGAAACGAGATCCCGTGTCGCGCGCTCGGCGAGGGGATCGCAGGCGGGCATGAAGCGTTCGTGCGCGCCGTTGAGGAGGTGCCCGCCCGCGCCACGCAAGCCTTCCTCCAGGACGGTTCCCGTCATCCGCGTGTGCGCTCCGGCCAGCAGTCCCGTCGGATGAAACTGGACCATCTCCATGTCTCGCAGCGCAAGCCCCGCATCCAGTGCCATCGCCAGCCCGTCGCAGCTCTTGTCGCCCGAAGGCGTGTGGTAGCGGTACATGGTCGGGCCGCCGCCGGTGGCGAGCAGCACCGCCTTCGCGCGAACCAGCACGTATTCGCCGCTGCGGATGTCGATCAGCAGGACGCCGGCGAGCGCGTCCCCGGCGCGGTTTTTCACCAGCGCCACCGCGCGATGATCCTCCAGGCGCCCGATGCGCCGCTCCCAGACCTGCTCGGCGAGCCGGTTGATGATCTCGATTCCCGTCAGATCGCCCTTGTGCACGGTGCGATCGAAGGTCTGCCCGGCGAACGCCTTCTGGTGGATGGTGCCGTCGGGATTGCGATCGAAGAAGCACCCCAGCTCGTTTTCCAACTCGCGGATCCGCTCGATGGCGAGCGTCACGAGCTGCCACGCGAGTTCCTGGTCGGGCAGCCACTTCCCGCCCTCGATCGTGTCCATGAAGTGCCGCTCGACCGAATCGCCCGGCGCGAGCGCGACGTTGTAGCCGCCCTGCACCATGCGCGTGCAGCCGCACTTTCCGAGCAGCCCTTTGACAGCGACCATGATCGACGCGTCCGGCGCGGCGCGATGCGCGTGAAGCGCGGCGAAGAGCCCCGCGCCGCCAGAACCGAGGATCAGGATGTCGGTGTCAAGCGAGCGCACGGCCCTTGCGCAGCCACTGCAATGCGAGCACCACCACCACCAGCGAGAAACCGATGAGGTCGAACAGGGTTTTCGGATACACCAGCAGGAAACCGGCGACGATCAGCATGATTCGCTCGGCGGTGCTGATTCGCTTGAGCAGCCACCCCTGCAGGCCGCCGGCCAGCGCAGCGATGCCGATCGCGGCGGTGAACGTGACCATGGCGATCGAGCCCCAGTCGGCGTTGCCGAGCGTCTTCAGGGACCCGGTGAGCAGCAGCCCCAGGCCGCTCGGGTCGAGCACGAACATGAACGGCACGAGGAAGGCGGGGGCGGTGTACTTCCAGCACTGCAACGTCGTCTTGTACGGATCGCCGCCCGTGATCGCCGCGGCCGCGAACGGCGACAGCGCGGTCGGCGGCGAAACTTCGGAAAGCACCGCGTAATAGAAGATGAACATGTGCGCGGCATATTCCGGCACCTTGAGCGCGATCAGCGCCGGCGCCGCGATCACCGCGCAGATGATGTAGCTCGCGGTCACCGGCACCGCGAGCCCGACGATCCAGACGATGAGCGCGGTGTAGATCGCCGTGAGCAGGAGTGAATTGCCCGCGTAGGCGAGCACGATCGAACTGAATTTCAGCCCCAGGCCCGTGAGCGTCACGACGCCGACGATCAGTCCCGCGCCCGCGCAGGTCGCCGCGACGTTGAGTACCGCGCGCGCGCCGCCGTCGAGCGCCTTGAAAAACGGCGAGCCGAAAAACCCCCGCGCGAACGGCTCCCGCCCACGCAGGAATTCGTAGGAAAACATCGCGCAGTCCCGGCGCAGGAAGCTGGTCGCGAACGCCACCACCGTCGCCCAGAACACCGACAGCTCCGGAGAAAAACCCATCAGCATGAAAATGACGATCGAAACCAGCGACAGGAAGTGGAACCAGTACTTCTTCGTGAGGCTCCAGGCCGACTCGACCTGCTCGAACAGCACGTCTTTCATGCCGAACTTGCGAACGTCGATCTCGACCATGATGAACAGCGCGAGGTAATACAGGCAGGTCGGAATGACCGCCATCAGGACCACGTCCAGGTAGGAGATCTTCAGGAACTCCGCAATCAGGAACGCGGCGGCACCCAGCACCGGCGGCGAAATGATTGCGCCCAGCCCGCCGGCGGCCAGCAGTCCGCCGGCTTCGTTCTTGCTGTAGCCGACCTTGGCGAGCATCGGCGCGGCCACCGCGCCCAACGTCACCGTCGTCGCAACGCCCGAGCCTGACGGGCCACCGAGCAGGAACGAGGCGAGCGTGACCGTGCGCCCCGCGCTGGTCGGCTTGCCGCCCATCGCGGCGAAGGAAAAATCGATGTAGAACTTGCCCGCCCCGGAAAACTGCAGGAACGCACCATAGATGGTGAACAGGATGATCAGCGTCGAGGATACGGCGATCGCAGTGCCGTAGATGCCCTCCAGCGTCATGTACATGTGTCCGACGAGGCGCGGAATCTCATAGCCTTTGTGCGTCCAGGGCATCGGCAGGTACTCGCCGAAAAAGGCGTAGAGCAGAAAACAGATCGTTACGAACGGCAGGATCCATCCGGTCGTGCGCCGCATCGTTTCCAGAATCAGCAGGGCGAGCGCGACGCCGAACACGATGTCCCAGTCGTTCGGCACGATCGAGCGATCGAAGAAATCGTCGCCCCCGGCGATCAGGTACGCCGTGGTCGCCACGCCGGCCAGCGCAAGTAGCCAGTCCCACCACATGACTCGGTGCCGGAAGGATTTGGCGACTGGAAAGATGAGGAACGACAGAAACAGCACGAAGGCAACGTGAATCGCGCGCAGGTGCTCGGGTCTTACGATGGCATATGCGGTGTACAGGTGGAACAGCGACATCGCGACCGCCACCACGGTGACGAAGACCGCGAGCCGGCCGGTGAGCTTGTTGTGGACGCCCTCCTCGCGCTCGATCATCTCCTCGGCCCGGATCAGCGCCTCTTCGCTGACTTCGGCCGCGGGCCGGTGCAGACGTTCGATTTCCTCGCTCATCGTCCTCCCAATGAAAAAGCCCCGTCAGCGGGGCTGGACGGGGCTTTCGCGCCGCGGTCGGTCAGTCGACCTTTGCGCCCTTTTCCGCGAAATACTTCAAGGCGCCGGGATGCCAGGGAATTCCACCCGTGGCTGCGGTCTTTTGCTTGTCGAGCGTGAAGTTCGCCGCCTCCTTGTGGACGCGGATCAGCTCTTCCCGGTGCTCGAAGACCGCCTTGACGATGTTGTAGGCGGTCTGCTCGTCCATCTTCTCGTGCGCGACGAGCAGATTCATCACCGTGGCCTGCTGGTTGTCCGTCGCCATGCCCCTGTAGACGTCCTTGGCAATTACGTCCTTCACGTACAGATTGCCCCACTTCTTGTTCATCGCGGGCACCAGGTCCGCATGGTCGATCATCTGGATCGTCGCGCCAGGCGAGTTGGCGAGGTCGGTCACTGCCGCGGTGGGCAGTCCGCCGACCCAGAAGAAGGCGTCGATCTTGCGGTCCTTGAGCGCGTTCACCGACTCGGCGACGCCGAGGCGCTCACGCGTCATGTCCTTGTCCTTGTCCAGGCCCGCCGCCTCGATGACGCGGAACGCCATCACTTCGGTCGCGCTGCCCCCCGAGCCGGTGGACACGCGCTTGCTCTTGAGGTCGGCAATCGACTTGATGCCGGTCGCCGTGATCGACACGACGTGCATGCGGTTGGGGTACATGACCATGAGCGTACGCACTGGCACGGCCTTGCCGGCGAACTTTTCCTGGCCCTTGTAGGCATCGAGGCCCGCATCCACCATGGTCATCCCGAGGTAGGGCTTCCCGGTGCCGATGAGTTGCAGGTTGGCGACCGAGCCGCCAGTCACTTCGGCCGTGGCCTGCATGCCGGGGACGTACTTGGAGAGCACCGCCGCCATGCCGCCGCCGAGCGGGTAATACACGCCGCCCGTGCCGCCCGTGCCGATCGAAATGTTCTGTGCCTGCGCCGTGAGTGCCGCCGCGCCGAGCGCAACGGCGGCCATGCGGGAAAAAAGTCTCATACATTCCTCCGATAGTTTGAACCCTGATTTTACTCGAAGCCGGACGGCCGGCCGCGGTCCGGGCTACCCGGAGGGCAGGCCGAGTGCGGCGAGCGCGGCCGCGCGGCGGCCCTGCGCAGCCACCTTCACCTCCTGGTAAAGGCTTCCGCCATGACTGTCCATCGCGACGAGCAGTGGCCCGAAACCCCGGATGCGGAATTTCCACAGCGACTCAGGATTCAAGTCGTCGAGGTCGACGTCCTCGATCGCCTCGATCCACGTGGTCTCGAGGGCGGCGGCGCCGCCGATCATCGCGAGATAGGCGCCGCCCAGTTCGGCGAACGCCTCGAGCGAAGCCTCGCGCAATCCGCCCTTGCCGATGATCAGGCGCACGCCGCAACGCTCGATCAGCGGCCGCGTGAAGCGCTCCATGCGGTCGCTCGTCGTGGTTCCTACGCAGACCGGCGCATAGCCGGTCGGGTGCGCCGACGACGGTTCGACTTGCCTCACGTTCGGGGCCGTGTGGATGACGGCGTGGCCGCGCAGGTCGAAGCGCGTCGAGCGGCCCCGGTCGAACAGGTGAATCTGCGTCGCGTCGCGAATGCCGTAGAGCGTTCCCTGCAGCGTGACGCTATCGTTCACGCGCAGCGCTCGCACCTGCGCCTCGCTGATCGGCATCGTGAATTCGTGCCGTGCCATGCGGCTATTGAGGCTGGCCGAGCAACGCGCGCTTCAGGTCGTCCTGGACCGGCTTCTCGCCCAGCCAGATCCTCAGCAGCGCGCGGCCGAAATCGTCGCCCGCGATCGGCAGGCCGCGCGGCCTGCCGTCGATGCTCACCACGGTGCCCGCACCCGGCTGCAACTCGAGCGCGATCGCCATGCCCTTTTTCGCTTCCTTCACCTCGTTCATGATCGCCCCGAGTTGCGCGATGCGCGGCTCGAACGCCTTGGCGGTCGCCTCGTCGTGGTTCGCGCGGATGCCGTCGGAAAGCGCTTCGGTGAACGTCGCCGCGTCGACGTCGCGCAGCATCCGGATGTCGATCCGTTTCGGACCGGCCAGCCCAATCGCGTCCGCGGCCGCGGATTTCTTCTCGGCAAGATACAAGCCCATCGCGTACACCTGGAAGAACGCCCGCTTGCGTAGCCCGGCGCCATTCAGCACCAGATCCGCGGACCCGGCCTTCACGCGGTCCTCGAATTTGACCCCGGCGACTTCCGCCGCGTGCAGCGGCGATGCGACGACGAGCAACAGCAGGGCAAGCAGCCTAGAAACCATATTCGATTCCTCCCGGGCTAAAGGTGGCGCGCGCGCGGCGCGCCGAGTGGCACTGCATGTTGACCGCGACCGGATTCATCGTGATGTGCGTCGCGGCCGTCTCGACGTGCACCGCGAACGCCGTCGAATCCCCGCCGAGGCCCTGCGGTCCGACGCCGAGCAGGTTGACCGCCTGCGTCAATTCCCCTTCGAGTTTCGCACCTTCCGGGTCGTCGCAATTCGAGCCCAGCGGCCGCGTCGCCGCAACCTTGGCCAGGTGTACGCAAAGATCCGCGGTCCCTCCGACCCCCACGCCGACGATGGTCGGCGGGCAGGTCTTGCCGCCCGCCTCGAGCACGCAGTCGACGACGAAGCGCTTGATCGCGCCAACGCCCTCGGCCGGAATCGCCATTCGCAGGAAAGAATTGTTCTCCGAGCCCGAGCCTTTCGGGATCATCTCGATTTCGAGCGTTTCCTCGCGCCCGGAAAAATCGACCGCGATCACCGGAACGCCGCGCCCGCAGCTCGTATGCGCGTTGGCCCGAGTCACCGGATGCACGACCGAGGAGCGCAGCGGGTGCTCGCGCGTGGCGCGCTCGCAGCCGCGCCGGATCGCTTCCTTGAGCGCGAAACCGTCCACCTCGACGCCGCGCCCGATCGAAACGTTGTAGATGGGAATGCCGGTATCCTGGCAGAGCAGATTGTCGGTCCGCTCGGCGACCTTGATGTTCTCCATCATGGTGCCGAGCACGCGTTGCGCGCGCGAGTCGGTCTCGCGCCGCGCGAGTGTCTCGAATCCCAGCTTTACGTCGGGCGGCAACTGCTTCAGCGCCCGGATGTAGAGTTCGCGCGCCGCTTCCTCTACGGCCTGGGGGTCGATTTTCACTTGACCTGGATCTTGCGTTCCCTGACCACGCGCGCCCAAAGCGCCGATTCCGCTTTCATCGCCGCGCCCATTTCCGCCGGGGTATTGCCCACGGGCGCCAGTCCCTGCGCGTAAAAGCGCGCCCTCATCTCGGTCGAATCGAGCACGCCCTTGGTATCGCGATACACCTTGTCGATGATCGCCTGCGGCGTACCGGTCGGCGCGACGAGCCCGAACCACCCGGTGTTTTCGAATCCCGGCAGCGTCTTCGCGATCGGCGGAACCCCCGGCAACTGCGGAAAATCGTCCTTGCTGGTGACCCCGAGCGCGCGCAGGCGGCCGCCGTTGACATGGCTGATGGTCGCCGCCGCGTTGGTCACGGCAAAACTGGTTTCCCCCGCGACCAGCGCGACCAACGCCGGTCCCTCGCCCCGATAGGGCACGGCCAACGCGTCGATGCCGGCGGAATTGACGAAGTTCTCCGCCGCGAGGTGGGTTTGCGAGCCGATGCCCGCATGCCCGAAAGTGAGCCTGCCCGGCTGCGCCTTGGCGGCATCGATCAGGTCCTTGACCGTCTTGAACGGCGAATTCGACGGCACGGCAAGCACCTGCGGTCCCGACACCACGTTGGTGATCGGAACGAAGTCCTTTTCCGGGTTGTAATCGAGCTTGGCATAGATGTGCTGGTTCGCGGTCACGACCGAGCCCGACGGAAAGAACAGCGTATAGCCGTCCGGGGTGGCGCGCGCCGCTTCGGCCGCGCCGACACCGCCGCCGGCGCCACCGCGGTTCTCGATCACCACCGACTGCCCCCACACCTCGGAGAGTTTCTGCCCGACCAAACGCGCAGAGATGTCGGTCGCGCCGCCAGGGGGAAACGGCACGATGAACCTGACCGGCTTCTGCGGCCAGGATTGCGCCTGCGCCACCGACGCGATCACCAGGGCCGCCACTGCACCCAGAAGTTTTCGAATTTTCATGCCACACCTCCTCAGGAGGGATCTTACCGCACGAGGGCGAGGGCAAACGCGAGACCCACCGCAAGCGATACTGCGGCCGCGAGCGCCGCGAGGGTTTTCTGCCAGTCGCGCCAGGGCAGGAATTCGAGCGCGAGGACCCGCAGTCCGCCCGCCAGATGCGCGGCAAGCAGCACCACGATGCCCCATTCGGCGAACTTCACCGCGGGCATCCGGGTCCACTCGAGGAAGGCGTCGAATTCCGCGGCACCCTCGAGCGCGCTGCCCAGCGCGATGAAGTGACCCGGCAGAAACAGCACCAGCAGCACCCCGGAGACGCGGTGCACGATGAACGCCCAGTACCCCGTGTGCCCTCTCATGTGAAGACCCCGAGCACGGCCCGCATGCCGAGCGCAGCGAGCACCAGCGCGAGCGCACTGAGCGCTGCGTCGCGGGATGCACCGCGCCAGCCGAGCCACTCGCCCAGCACCGGACGCAATCCGATCGGCGCGTGGACCGCGATCGCAAGGACGAATGTCGTGTAGAAGGCGAGCCAGCCGACGTTTCCGCGCGTGCGGCCCAGAATCTCCGCTGCGCTCAGCCCGCCCTGGATCGCGTAGATCATCGTCGCGAGGTGCACTACGACGCACAGCGCGAGCACCGCGGCGCTCGCGCGCTGCGCGAGCCACAACAAGGTTTCGCGCCGCGCGTTCACAGTTCCCCTGAAAGCCAGGCGCCTGCGGTCGCGCGCTTCAACCCTGCGATCGCGGCCGTCGGTGAGAGTTTCTTGGGGCAATGCTGGGTGCAGCCCATCTGCGTGTGGCAGGAATGGCAGCCGGCATCGCCGGCAACCGCGCGCAGGCGCTCGGCGCCCGCGACGTCGCGCGCGTCGTTCACCAGCGTCCAGGCGCGATTGAGTGCGGCCGGACCGAGGTAGGCCGGGTTTTGCGCCACGACATCGCAGGAGGCGTAACACACGGCGCATCCGATGCATTCGATGCCGGCATCGACCTGGAGTCGCGCCGGCGACTGCGGGGCGATGGGCTCGAAATTGTCGCGGCGGGTTCGAGCACCCTTGAAACTCCCGCCCGCCCGCGCCCATTTCTCGAAAAACCCGCTCATATCGGCGACGAGGTCGCGCACCGCAGGCAGGTTTCTCAGCGGCGCGATCTCGAGCCGGTCTTCGCGCGCCACCCGATCCACGTGCGTGCGGCAGGTCCAGCGAGCAACCCCGTTCACCGTCATGGCGCAGGACCCGCACATTCCGACGCGACAGGCAAAACGATACGCGAGCGTCGGATCGAGCACCCGCTGCACATACGTGACCACGTCGAGCACCGTCTGGCTCGCGTGGCGGGGAACGTCGAAGCGCTGATACGCCCCTTGCGCATCGCCGCGCCAGATGTTCACGCGCAGGACCGTCATCCGGCGCCCCTCAGTGCGCCCCGCCCGGCGGGCGCGCATTGCGCGCGAGCGCCGGCGCCGCGACGGGATCGATCGTGACGTTCACGCAGGCCGGAAGTCCCGAGGCGATCGCCCGTTCGATGGACGAGTCGATGTCTTCGGCCCGGGTGACGTGTTCGCCGTGCCCGCCGAGTGCGGCCACCGCAAGGTCGTAGCGCGCCGGCAGCATCTCGCAACCGTAGGTCCGCGCCTCGCCGTAAGCGCGCAACTGGATCTGGTGCTCGGCATTCCAGCGCGCGTCATTGCCGAGCACCGCCACGAACGGGACGTGATGGCGTGCCGCAGTCTCGAATTCCGCCAGATGGAACCCCAAGGAACCATCGCCCAGAGTCGCGATCACGGTCGCCCCTGGACGCGCGAGGCGCGCGGCGATCGCGTAGGGAATCGAGCAGCCGATCCCGCCGCCCGGGCCGTTGCTGATTCGCGTCGGCGCTGCAGCGCAGGCCATCGCCCACTGACCGAATTCGCCGCCATCGCCGACGAAAATTGCCTCCGCGCGTGCAGCCAGCGCGCGGCCGACCGCGCGCCCGACGATCGCCGGATGCAGCGCACCCGCGCGTGACTCCGCCTGCGCCCACTCCGCGGGCCGATGCTCGAGTGCCGCCCGTACCTTGAGCGCCCACGCCGCGTGCGACGGCGAGCCGCGGAAACTGTGCCTGGCCTCCCTAAGCAGCGATTCCGCCGCCGGGATCGGGTCCGCGAGCGCCGCATGCAGCAGGCGCTTCGGGTCGCCAATCGCCGCCGCGCTGCGCCGCAACGCCTCGGCGTCGGGATCGATGTGAACGAAGCGGCAGCGCGCGCCGAACGCGGGCGGCCTGCCGAAGCGCAACGCGAAATCGAGCTTTCGTCCGAGGAGCACCACCAGATCCGCTTCCGGGAGCAGATCGGGCAGCGCGCCCAGCGCCGGATCCGCGGTGCCGCGGGGACTTTCCGTGAACACCACGGGAATGCCCGTGGTTGCAGCGATCGCAGTTTGCAATTCGCGGCCGCGCCCGTTCGCCATCGAAGGCGGTGCGAAAATCAAAGGGCGCTCGGCCCGCTCGAGTTCGGCGAGGATGGCGGTTGCCGACCCCTGCTCAAGCGCGCGCGCGGGCGCCACGAACGCCTGGGCATCGGGAATGGCGACCGCGCCATCGCTCAAGCGCGCTTCGAGCAGGTCGGTGGGAAGGCTCAGGTGCACCGGCCCCGGACGGCCGGACCTGGCGATGCGCATGGCGCGTGCGAGATCCTCGCCGATGGACGCCGTACTTTGCGCCGTCCAGGAAGCCTTGCACAGCGGTTCGGCGACATCCGACTGGCGAAGCTCCTGGAACGCGTCGGTCCCGAGCTGCGCGAGCGGCGCGTGTCCCGAGAGCATCACGAGCGGGGATTCCGCGCCCAGCGCATTGAACAGCGCCCCGACGCCATTGGCATGACCCGGCCCGCCGGTGAGGAGCGCGATTCCGGGCTCGCCCGTGACGCGACCCCAGGCATCGGCCATGTGCACCGCGGCCCCCTCGTGCCGCACGTGCACGATGTCGATCCCCGCATCGAGCGCCGCGTCGAACAGCACCATGATCTGGTTGCCAGAGAGCGAAAAGACCTTGCGCACGCCTGCGCGCTTCAAGGCGCCCGCGACCACGTCGGCGCCGCGCAGCGCGCGGTTCATTCGATTCGAGCGACGCCGTCCGGAGTTCGCGACGCGACCATCGCCTCAGGCGCTTTCGTACAAGCGCGTCAGCACGAACTCGCGGTGCCCCAGCGCCTCCGCAGCCGTGAGTCGCCCGTTGGCGGTCCGGAACATGCACTCGAGCAGCTTGTCGCCCGCCTGGTCCGGCGTGAGTTCGCGGCGGAGCAGCCCGGACACATCGACGTCGATGTGCTCGGACATCGTGCGCACGGTGCGCGGATTGGCGCACAGCTTGATCACCGGCAGGATCGGGTTGCCGATCACGTTGCCCTGCCCGGTCGGAAACAGATGCACCACAAAACCCGACGCGGCGCACAGCGTCACCATTTCCGCCGCCGCCGAGGACGAATCCATGAACCACAGCCCCGGCCCCGTCGGCGTCTCGGCCTTGTCGAGCACGCCGTCGACGACGCATTTGCGGCCGATCTTCTGGATGTTGCCGAGCGCCTTCTCTTCGATCGTGGTGAGGCCGCCGGCGATGTTGCCCTTGGTGGGCTGCGAATCCGACAGGTCGCTCGTCTTGTGCCTGTCGATGATCGCCTGGTAGCGGTCGAACATGAATTGGAATTTTTTCCGCACCTCGTCATTGCGGCAACGCGCCGCCACCAGGTGCTCACCGCCGGTCAGCTCGGTCGTCTCGCCGAACACGAGCGTCACCCCGTGCGGATAAAGCTTGTCGAACACATTGCCGACGGTCGGGTTGGAGCCGCAGCCCGAAGTCGTGTCCGACTCCCCGCACTTGGTCGACACCCACAGGTCCTTCAACGGGCACTCCTCCCGGCGCAGTTCGCTTGCCCACTGCACGTACTCGCGGGCCTTCTTCGAGGCGCGCGAGATCGTGTCGTGATCGCCATGCAGTTCGATGCCGAATCCGGCCACGGGCTTCCCGGTCCTCGCGATGCCTTCGACCACCCGATGAGTCCAGCCCTCTTCGATCCCGATCACCACGACCGCCGCGACGTTGGGATTCGCGCCCGTGCCGATGAGGGTTCGGAAATGCAGCTCCAGGTCGGCGCCGAACTGCAACCGCCCATAGGGGTGAGGCAGCGCCAGTGTCCCCTTGATGTTGTTCTCGACCGCCTGGCAGGCGGCGTTGGCGAGGTCGTCGACCGGAAGGATCACGACGTGATTGCGCACGCCGACGCGCCCGTTTTCCCGTCGATAGCCCCAGAAACCCGCCTTCGAAAGATCGATGGCCATGCTCGTCACCCGTTCCCTTACCAGCGTTTGGTCTTGATGTTCTGGACGTGCGCGTGCTCGCCCTTGGCGATCGGGGCGACCACCTTTCCGATGTCCACACCGTACTTGATCACCGTGTCGCCCGCCCCGTGGTCGCGCAGGGCGACCTTGTGTCCGATCGGGATGTCGCTCTTCGCCTGGATCCGGATTTCCCGGTCGCCCTCCATGATCCAGCCGGCCATGTCCTGGCCGGCCTTGACCCCCTCGACCACCACCACTCCGACCCCGTCGCCGTCCTCGTGCACCACGAAATGAATCATCGCCGTCCCCATCGTGCGAATTCAGTGCTGGAGTCTACCGCGCCACGCTGGCGAAATTAGCGGAATGCGATATGCTGTTCGCATGTTGGATCGACGCAGGTTCCTGCAGGCTCTGGCCGCGCTTGGCGCGACGAGCGCAGTCCCCGCACACACGGAGGAGAAACCCCGTTTCGCAGAGCTGCCGTATGCCCTGGGTGTCGCTTCTGGCTATCCCAGTCCGAACGGCTTCGTCATCTGGACCCGGCTGGTGCTCGATCCGTCGCTGCCCGGCGGCGGCGTCGATCCGGTGCGCACGCGCATGAACTGGGAAGTCGCCACCGACGACAAGATGAAGAACGTCGTCGCCTCGGGAACCGATTTTCTGGTCCCGGCCTGGGCCCATTCGATGCACGTAGAAGTCAAGGGCCTGGAGCCGGACCGCTGGTACTGGTACCGCTTCAACGCGGGGAATTCCGAGAGCCCCGTCGGCCGCAGCCGTACCGCACCGGAGGGTCGCGCGCCGGCGTCGCGACTGCGGTTCGCGTTCGCCTCCTGCCAGCACTTCGAGGAAGGGTATTTCAGCGCCTATCGCTACATGCTCGCCGACGAGCTCGACCTGATCGCGTTTCTTGGCGACTACATCTACGGCAAGCACACCAGCGCAAACGCGGTGCGCAGCCACGGCAGCTCCGAGCCCAAGACCCTCAGCCGGTACCGCGTACGGCACGCACTGTACAAGTCCGATCCGGATCTGCGCGCGGCACACGCGGCGCTGCCCTGGATCTGCACCTGGGACGACCACGAAGTGGCGAACGATTACGCCGCCGATCAGCCGGAGGAGGACACGCCGCTCGAAGAGTGGGTGGCCCGGCGCCTCGTCGCGTACAAGGCCTACTACGAGCACATGCCGCTGCGGGACCGCATGCGGCCGGCGGTGGACGGCATGCGGGTGTACGCGCAGATGGGCTGGGGGTCGCTTGCGCGCTTCTTCATCCTCGACGACCGGCAGTACCGCTCGCCGCAGGCTTGCCCGCCGCCGGACAGAAAAGGGGGGTCGAACACGGTCGACGTCGCGAGTTGCCCGCAGTTGACGGATCCGAAGCGCACGCTCCTCGGCCGCCTGCAGGAGAACTGGCTCGAAACCGCGCTCGAGCTGACCCCCGCGCGCTGGAACATCCTCGCGCAGCAGACGCTGATGGCGCAGTTCGACCAGCTGCCTGGGCCGGGACGCCGCGCGTGGACCGACGGCTGGGACGGCTATCCCGTGTACCGCAAGCGGCTCCTGGATTTCATCGCCGCGAAGAAGACCCCGAATCCGGTCGCGATCGGCGGCGACATCCACGCCTTCTACGTCAACGACCTCAAGGCGGATTTCGACAAGCCCGCCTCGCCAGTGGTCGCGAGCGAGTTCGTCGGCACGTCGATCAGCTCGCGCGGCTGGCCTCAGGAGCGGATCAACCCGATGCTTCCGGACAACCCGCACGTCAAGCTCGCCGACAGCCGCTACCGCGGCTATGTGCGCGTCGAGATCACGCCGCAGCAGTGGCGCGCGGACCTGCGGGCGATGGAAACAGTGACCACACCCGACGCACCCTGCAACACGCTCGCGAGCTTCGTCGTCGAGAACGGCCGGCCGGGTCCGAAGCGGGCCTGAAGCGCTGGCGGCACCGCAGGCGCTGATCGGTTCCTCGAGCAAATCCGCGCGGGGATTCGCTCGCCGTGCCTTTTGTTCGGGTCTTCCAAGTCTCGGTTTTTCGGCGAGATTCACGCCGAAAAACCGAGATCGATGAACGCTGAAGCGGGCCGGGCCTCCCCTAGCGGCACCGCAGGCGCTGATCGGTCCCCCGAGAAAGTCCGCGCGGGGATCCGCTCACCGTGCCTTTTGTTCGGGTTTTCCAAGTCTCGGTTTTTCGGCATGAATCTCGCCGAAAAACCGAGATCGATGAACGGTGAAGCCGGGCCGGACCTCTCCTATCGGCAGCGCAGATTGGCAGCCGGGTCGGCGATCGGCTGACGGCAGTCCTGCTCCACGACGCGCCGGTCCGGATCGAGCGCGGGCACGCTCGGCGGCGTGTAGCCGGCTTCCTCCCGCGCCATCCCGACGAGGTATCCGAGTCCGATGATCGCGCCGACCGAAGGTCCGACGCGCAACTCGACGCTGGCGGACGCTCCGGGACTTGCCGTCGGCGCCCCGGCGCCAGCGCCGAGTCCGGTGTGTGCGCTGCAGCCGGAAAGCAGCAGCATAATCAGTGCGGTGCGCACGGCGCCCGCCTATCCCACGCGCGCAGCGCGCCGCAGCCGGTCGAGGATCGCGGCCCATTCCGGTGACTCCGGCGGCGATTCCACGAGGATCGCATCGCAATGCCCGGCATCGAGTTCCCTCAGCGCGCCATAAAGGCGCTGAGCGTACCCGACCGGATCGCGCGGCATCCGAATCCAGCGCGCCACGCGCGTGTCCGCACGTGTGAAAGCGAGCAGCGCAACGCGCCCGCCGCGCCGCTCGATCTCCGTATCGAGCGCATAGGTCGCTACGACGTGCAGAGGCGTGCGCGGTGCGTAATGCCGCTCGAGTCCGCCGGAATGTCGCGGCGCGCCGGTGCCCTTCGCCGCAGGCGCGCGTCCGATCACCGATGCAATGGCCTCGGGGCGGATATGGCCGGGCCGCAGCAGCATCGGCTCCTCGCCCGACAGATCGACGATCGTCGATTCGATTCCCACTTCGCTCGCTCCGCCCTCGAGCACCAGATCGACTTCGGCGCCGAGGTCCTCGCGAACGTGCGCGGCCGTCGTCGGGCTGATGCGACCGAACCGGTTTGCCGAGGGCGCCGCGACGCCGCCGCCGAACTCGCGCAGCAACTCCTGAGCCACGCGGTGTGAGGGCACGCGCAGGCCGACCGAATCCTGCCCTCCGGTGACGAAATCTCCGGCGAGCGCCGAACGCTTCAGAATCAGCGTCAGCGGTCCGGGCCAAAACTGCGCCGCGAGCGCCCGGGCAGCGTCGGGCACTTCGCGCGCCCACGCAAATGCGGTCCCGGCATCTGCGAAATGCACGATCACCGGATGCTCCTTCGGACGCGACTTGACTGCGTACAGGCGCGCGACTGCGGATGGGTTGGAGGCGTCCGCCCCCAGGCCGTACACGGTTTCCGTGGGGAAAGCGACCAGTCCGCCCGCGCGGAGGATCTCCGCCGCGCGCCGGACTGCGTCGTTCACAAACTCAGCGGCGCGGCCTTGAGCACCGCTTCGGTCTGCTTGCGGCGGAATTCGTCGAGCTTGGCGGCGAGCGAGCGATCCGACAACGCAAGCAAGGCCACCGCGAACAGCGCCGCGTTGGCCGCGCCCGCTTCCCCGATCGCAAAGGTTGCGACCGGAATGCCCTTGGGCATCTGTACGGTCGAGAGCAGGGAATCCATGCCCTGAAGGTGTTTCGAAGGCATCGGCACGCCGAGGACCGGAAGAGTCGTATGCGCGGCCACCACGCCCGCGAGATGCGCAGCAGCGCCTGCGGCTGCGATGATCGCCTTCATGCCACGACCTGCGGCACCTTCAGTCCATTCGGCAACCGCCTTCGGCGTGCGGTGCGCAGACATCGCGCGCGCATCGAACGACACGCCGAATTCCTCCAGCACGCGCGCGGCAGCCTTCATCGTCTCCCAGTCGGAGGTCGATCCCATCACGATGCCAATCTGCGCAGCCATTACAACCCTTTCCCAGTGAGTTTTTCGAGCGCCTCGCGGTATTTGGCCGACGTGCGCTCGATGACCTCTTTGGGCAGGCGAGGCGCCGGCGGCGTCTTGTCCCAGTCGAGCGTCTCCAGATAGTCGCGCACGTACTGCTTGTCGAACGACGGCGGCGAGATGCCCACGCGATACTCCTCGACGGGCCAGAACCGCGAGCTGTCCGCAGTGAGCGCCTCGTCGATCAGAACCAGCCGGCCGTCGGAGTCGGTGCCGAACTCGAATTTCGTGTCGGCGATGATGATGCCGCGGGACGCGGCGAATTCCGCCGCTTCGCGGTAAAGGCGGATGCTGATGTCGCGAACACGCTCCGCCATGCCGTGACCCACGATCTCGCACATGCGTTCGAACGAGATGTTCTCGTCGTGACCGGATTCGGCCTTCGTGGCCGGCGTGAAAATCGGCCCGGGCAGCTGTTGCGCCTGCTTCAATCCCTCCGGCAACGCGATGCCGCACACCGCGCCACTCACCTGGTAGTCCTTCCAACCCGAGCCGATCAGGTAACCGCGCACCACTGCCTCGATCGGAAGCGGCTTGAGTCTGCTCACGACCACCGAGCGGCCACGGACCTGCCGTTTCTCTTCCTCGTCCTGCACCACCGACTCGGGATCGATTCCGGTGAGGTGGTTCGGCACGACGTAGCCGAGTTTCGCGAACCAGAAATTCGCCATTTCGGTGAGCACGCGCCCCTTGTCCGGAATCGGGTCGGAGAGCACGACATCGAACGCCGATAACCGGTCGGACACGACGATGAGCAACTTGTCGTCGCCCACCGCGTAGATGTCGCGCACCTTGCCCCGGCCGAGCTTCGGCAGGCTGGCGAGGTTCGATTCGTACAGGGTCTCGGTTGCGCTCGACATCTCAGGCGGCCTGCCTTTCGAGGTCGCGCTTCCATTTGCCCTGGCACGCCAGGCTGTTCATGTGCGCGCGGTGATGAAACGCCTTCTGCGCCGCATCGCGATTCGCCGCCGCGCCGCGCCAGACCCTGAGCGGCGGATTCTGCAGCGCACGCGAATACGAAAACGTGAGCGGCCAGGGCAGCCCCTTCATCGCCGCCATGGCGTTGAGGTGCGCCGTCGCGGATTCGTCGGACTGCCCGCCGGAGAGGAACACCACGCCGGGCTGTGCCGCGGGCACGGTGCGCTTGAGTACGCGAACCGTGCGCTCCGCGACCTCGTCGACGCCCGCCTGGCGGGCGTTCGCCTTGCCCGAAACCACCATGCTCGCCTTGAGTATCGTGTGCTCGAGCGCAACGTTGTGCGCCGCAAGCGCCGCGTAGGTCGCCCGAAGCGTGGCCTCGGTCACCTCTTCGCAACGCTCGACCGAATGCGCGCCGTCGAGCAACACTTCGGGCTCGATGATCGGCACGATGGACGCCTCCTGGCAGGCGGCCGCATAGCGCGCGAGCGCGTGCGCGTTGGCGTACAGGCAGGTGTGCGACGGGATCGCGTCGCCGATCGTGATCACGGCGCGCCACTTGGCAAAGCGCGCGCCGAGCTTGAAGTACTCGTCGAGGCGCTTGGCCAGGCCGTCGAGGCCCTCGGTCACCTTCTCGCCCGGGGCGAGCGCCAGCGGATGCGCGCCCTTGTCCACCTTGATTCCCGGAATGATTCCTTTATTCGCCAGGTAGGCGGGAAACGGCACGCCGTCGTCGGTCTTCTGGTGGATCGTTTCGTCGAACAGAATCACCCCGGAAACGAACTTCTCCACGCCCGGGGTCGTGAACAGCAGCCCGCGGTAGGCGCGACGATTCTCTTCGGTCGACGCGACGCCGACCGATTTGAAGCGCGTTTCGCAGGTACCGCTCGATTCGTCAGCCGCCAGTATGCCTTTGCCGCTCGCGACCATCGCGGCCGCGGTCTTTGCCAACAGGGTCTTGTCCATGTTCGCCTTCGCGCTGAGTTGACGTGATTGGAAGTGCCAATTTTAACCGCCGCCTTGCGAACGAGGCCACCCTGGGATGCTGTCTCCTGGAACCCGGCGGCGACGCGATGCCGCGGACTAGCGCTTGCCTTGCGGATTGCCGCCGAGCAGCGCGGGGACACGCGTCGCCGGCATCGAGTGCGCGGTGAGCGGGCGGTAGCCCGCCACGGGTTCCGGCGCGTTCGGTTGTGCGTCCGGCTGCTCGTCCCCGCGCGGCGGTTTCTGCGGATCGGGACGCCGGTGCGTACGTTGCGGCATCGGGGAAGCATTGCGCTGACGCTGCGGCTGCTGATTCGAACGGCGTTGCCCGTGCGGCTGCTGGCGTTGCCTGCCTTGATTCGGTGCGGGGCGCTGTGCCGCCTCGCGCGTCGAAGGGCGGTCGAATCCTTCGATCGTCTTCAGCTCGACCCGCCGCCCCATCATCCGCTCGATCGCGGCGAGCAGCGGCCGCTCTTCCGGGCTGACGAGCGAAACGGCTTCGCCGGCCGCGCCGGCGCGGCCGGTACGCCCGATGCGATGTAGGTAGTCCTCCGAAACGTGCGGCAAATCGTAATTCACGACGTGCGGCAGTTGCTCGATGTCCAGGCCGCGCGCCGCAATGTCGGTCGCGACCAGCACGCGCAGCTCACCGTCCTTGAAGCTCTTGAGGGCGCGGGTGCGCGCGCTCTGGCGCTTGTTGCCGTGAATCGCGTCGGCCTCGATGCCGTCGCGCCCGAGCTGCTCGGCAAGGCGGTTCGCGCCGTGCTTGGTCTTGCAGAACACGAGCACCTGGCGCCAGTCGCCGCTCTTCACCAGATGCGCGAGCAGGTCGCGCTTGCAGTCCTTCGCCACCGGATGCGCGACTTGCGCAACCAGCTCGATCGGCACGTTGCGCGGCGCCACTTCCACCGTCACCGGATCGTGCAGGATCGTGCCCGAAAGCTTGCGGATGTCGTCGGAAAAGGTCGCCGAGAAAAGCAGGTTCTGGCGCTTGGCCGGCAGCAGCGCGAGCACGCGCCGGATGTCGTGGATGAAACCCATGTCGAGCATGCGATCGGCCTCGTCGAGCACCAGGATCTCGACCTGGCGAAGATCGACGGTCTTCTGGCGCGCGTGGTCCAGGAGCCGCCCGGGCGTGGCCACGAGAATGTCGACGCCGCGGCGCAGCGCGTCGACCTGCGGCTGCATGCCCACGCCGCCGAATACGAGCGTCGAGCGCAGTGACAGATGCTGGCCATAGGTGCGCACGTCCTCGTGCACCTGGGCCGCGAGTTCGCGGGTCGGCGTGAGGATCAGGCAGCGAACGTGCTGCGGCCGGGACGGCGCCGCCGCAAGACGTTGCAGCAGCGGCAGCGCGAATCCAGCGGTCTTGCCGGTGCCGGTCTGAGCGGCGCCAAGCAGATCGCGACCCGCGAGGACGACCGGAATCGCCTGCGACTGAATCGGGGTGGGTTGGGTGTAGCCCTGCTCTGCGACAGCGCGCAGCAGCTCGGCGCGCAGGCCGAGACCTTCGAACGACGGTGTAATGATTTTCTCCTGAACTCGGCCTGGGAAGACATGCTTCCAACCGGTTCAGGCAGATAGGTAATGAGGGAACGCTAACCGGATATAACGCGAGAACTGCAGGCGGATCATAGCACGGATTGTGCGGCGCGCCACGAGGCGCGCGAGTTCGCGTACAATGCGCGCCCTTTTCTGTTTGAATCCATCTCATGGCCCGCGCATTGCGCAACATCGCGATCGTCGCTCACGTCGACCACGGCAAGACCACGCTGGTCGACAAGCTGCTCGCGCAATCGGGCACCTTCGCCGCGCACCAGCACGTGCAGGAGCGGGTGATGGACTCCAACGACCTGGAACGCGAGCGCGGCATCACCATCCTCGCCAAGAACTGCGCGGTGCGCTACCAGGGCACGCACATCAACATCGTCGACACGCCGGGTCACGCCGATTTCGGCGGCGAAGTCGAGCGCGTGCTCTCGATGGTCGACGGCGTGCTGCTTCTCATCGACGCGGTCGAAGGCCCGATGCCGCAGACGCGGTTCGTCACGCGCAAGGCGCTCGCGCTGGGATTGAAGCCGATCGTGGTGGTGAACAAGGTGGACCGTCCCGGAGCGCGCGCCGACTGGGCGGTGAACCAGACCTTCGATCTCTTCGACAAGCTCGGCGCCACCGAGGAGCAGCTCGATTTTCCGGTGGTGTATGCCTCGGCGCTCCTCGGATGGGCGTCGCTCGATGCAGCGCGCGCCGGCGCCGACATGCAGCCGCTGTTCGAGGCGATTCTCGCGCACGTGCCGGTGCGCGACGAGGATCCCGAGGGGCCGTTGCAGTTGCAGATCTGCTCGCTCGATTTTTCGAGCTACGTCGGCAAGATCGGCATCGGGCGGATTCGCCGCGGAAGGCTGCGGCCCATGCAGGAGGTGGTGCTGTGCAGCGGCCCCGGTGCGACGCCGCTCAGGACACGCGTCAACCAGGTGCTCTCGTTCGAGGGCCTGGAACGCACCCTGGTCGACGAGGCGCTCGCGGGCGACATCGTGCTGCTGAACGGCATCGAGGAAATCGGTATCGGGGCGACGCTGTGCGATCCCGAGCATCCCGATGCGCTGCCGCTGCTGGAAGTGGACGAGCCGACGCTGACGATGAATTTCCTGGTGAACGCTTCGCCGCTCGCGGGGCGCGAGGGCAAGTACGTCACCAGCCGCCAGATCCGCGAACGCCTGGAACGCGAGACCAAGAGCAACGTCGCGCTGCGCGTCGAATATCCGACCGACTCCGACACTTTCATCGTCTCCGGGCGAGGCGAACTGCACCTCACGATCCTGCTCGAAAACATGCGCCGGGAAGGCTACGAACTTGCGGTGTCGCGCCCGCGCGTGGTCACGAAAATGGTGCACGGGGAGCTGCAGGAGCCCTTCGAGGCGCTGACGGTGGACCTCGAGGAGGCGCACCAGGGTGCGGCCATGGAGGAACTGGGCCGGCGGCGCGGCGAGCTGCTCGACATGCAGTCGGACGGCAAGGGGCGCGTGCGCCTCGAATACCGGATTCCGGCGCGCGGCCTGATCGGCTTCCAGGGCGAATTCCTCACGCTCACGCGCGGCACCGGGCTTGCGAGCCACGTATTCGACGAATACGCGCCGCCGAAGGGCGAGATCGGGGAACGCCGCAACGGCGTGCTGGTGTCGCAGGACGACGGGGTCGCCGTGGCCTATGCGCTGTGGAAGCTGCAGGAGCGCGGCCGCATGTTCGTCAGTCCGGGCGACCCGGTGTACGAGGGCATGATCGTCGGCATTCACACCCGCGACAACGACCTCACCGTGAACCCGATCCGCACCAAGCAGCTCACCAACGTGCGCGCTTCGGGCAAGGACGAGGCGATCGATCTCACGCCGCCGATCCGCCTGACGCTCGAATACGCCGTTGAATTCATTGCCGACGACGAACTGGTCGAAATCACGCCGAAGTCGATCCGGCTCCGCAAGCGCTTCCTGAAAGAGCACGAGCGCCGGCGCGCCGAGCGCGAGGCGGCCTGAACCCCGCCTCCCCTGCGCGCAGGCGCAGTCCCGTGGTCAGTTAGTTGTAATAGCGCCGCGCGCGGGCGTCGATTCGCGCACTGCGGGCGTCGAGGTGCGCCGCGCGTGCCATCTGCGCCGGCGAGACCTGCGCCGTTTCGCCTTCGGTGAGCGCCTCGGCAAGCGAGGCGATCAGGTGCCGCTCGCTGTCCGAGTAGTACTCGTCGCGCGACAACAGCTCGCAGAAGTGCGTGGCGAGCATCCGGTCCCGAAAGTCGATCTTTTCGCGCAACTCGCGCCAGAGCCGTTCCGCACCCGAGTAGGTTTCACTGTCGGCAGCCAGCGCGGCGCCCGCCATGAGCGATACCTGAGCGAACACGACGCGGGCGATCGCGAGATCCCTCGCCTCGAAGTCCTCCAAATCGCGGCCATATTCCTTCCCGAGCATCAGGCGGAGTTCGCGAGTGCTCGGAGCGAATCCGGCGCGCTGCGTCTGCAGTTCAGTCTTCGCTTCTTCCAGGCAGATCGAAAACGGCGTATCGCCGCGCGATCCTCGGGTTTCGCGCTCGACTGCGCCTTCGCCTCCCGCGTCGCGCGCAAGTACCGGAAGCTCGTCGATCGTCGTCGCGTGCACCTGCAACATCAAATCCGCCCCACCGGGCGCGACCGGCTCACCGCCTTCCGACAGCGCGTCGCGAAGCGAACCGATCAGCCGCCGTTCGCATTCGGAGTAGTACTCGTCCGCCGCCAGCCGCTCGAGGAAAAACGATGCCAGCGCGCGGTCGCGCGGACCGATCCTGCACTGCATGTCGCGCCACAACTGCTCGGCGCCGACGTAGGTTTCGGAATCCGCGATCAGCGCGGCGCCGGCCATCAAGGCCACTTGAGCGAACACCAGCCGCGCCGTGCCCAACTCGTCCGTGTCGAAGTCCTCCAGGCCGCGGCCATACTTGCCCTGCAGCAGCAAGTCGAGCTCCCGATTGCTGGGCGCGCAGCACGCACGCTGCGCAACCAAGGTCATCGTGTTTTCCCGCGTAATCGGATTGAGCGTATCCATGGTCGACCTTCCTTTCGCCCCTTGTGGGAGCGCTTTGCGGACGTCATTGATACTTCTGGATGATTTGCAACTGCTTGCGTCTTGCACGATCACGTTTACGCCTCTTTGTCCTCCTGTGCAACGGTTCGCACTCGAGCCGCGCTGCGATGATGGATCCGCCAGCGTGCATGTTATTCGCGCGGAACCAGTTCAGTGGGTCTTGGATCAGACCGGAATGCGACTTCAGTAGCAGTCGACTACTACTAAAGTCTAAGTCTCCTCGCGGGCATTCAAGCGGGAGCCGCGTCACTGTTGCACGGCGTCATGCAAATACCGCGGGTACCGACTTCGACAGTGAGGTCTTGCGCGCGTGCAATCCCGGCCTTGCGTGCAAAAGGGTTTTCCCACGCAGAGAGCCGTCGGCTCAGGTTCCGGCGCGCCGCAGCCTGCGCACGACCCACGGCGCCACGATCAACAACGCCGTGACGCCGAGGAAGGCAGCCGAGATCGGGTGCGTGAGGAATACGCTCGCGTCGCCCTGGCTGATCGAGAGCGCACGGCGAAACTGCGTTTCAGCCAGAGGTCCCAGGATCAGACCGATCACCGCAGGCGCGACCGGAATTCCCCAGCGCCGCATCGCGAATCCGAGCAGCCCGAACACGTACAGCGTCAGCAGATCGACCCACGACTGGTGCAGGCTGTAGGCGCCGAGCGTCGCGAAGACGAGAATCCCCGCGTACAGCAGATCGCGAGGCACCTGCAGCACCTTCACCCAGATGCCGATCAGCGGCAGGTTGAGGACGAGCAGGATGACGTTTCCGAGGTAAAGGCTCGCGATGAGCCCCCACACCAGATCGGACTGGCTCTGGAACAGCAGCGGCCCCGGCTGAATGCCGTAATTCTGGAACGCACCGAGCAGGATCGCGGCCGTGGCGGAGGTCGGGATTCCGAGCGTCAGCAGCGGCACGAGCGTGCCGGTCGCGGCCGCGTTGTTCGCGGCCTCTGGACCCGCGACCCCTTCGATCGCGCCGTGGCCGAATTCTTCCGGATGCCTGGTGAGTTTCTTCTCGGTCGCATACGAAAGAAACGTCGGAATCTCGGCGCCGCCCGCGGGGATCGAACCGAACGGAAATCCGAGCGCCGTACCGCGCAGCCAGGCCGGCCAGGAACGCCTCCAATCCGCCTTCGACATCATGAGCGAGCCCGTCAGCCGCTCGAGCTTCTCGGTCACGCGGCTCTGGTATGCGGCGACGTACAGCGCTTCCCCGACCGCGAACAGGCCCACCGCGAGGACCACCACGTCGATTCCGTCCAGCAGTTCCGGCACGCCGAAAGCGAATCGCGGCGACCCGGTCTGGCTGTCGATTCCGACCAGTCCGAGCAGCAGGCCGAGGCACAGGCTCGTCAATCCGCGCACGGTGGATTCGCCCAGCACCGCGGCCACCGTGGTGAACGCGAACACCATCAGCGCGAAATACTCCGCGGGGCCGAATTTCAACGCCATATCGACGATGAGCGGCGCAATGAGCGTCAGCAGCACGGTCGCGATCGTTCCGGCGACGAACGAGCCGATGGCGCTCGTCGCGAGCGCCGGCCCCGCCCGGCCGGCCTTCGCCATGCGGTTGCCTTCGAGCGCGGTCGCGATCGAGGCCGATTCGCCCGGGGTGTTCAGCAGGATCGTCGTGGTCGAGCCGCCGAACATCGCGCCGTAGTAAATGCCCGCGAACATGATCAGCGCGCCGGTGGGATCGAGCTTGACCGTGAGCGGCAGCAGCATCGCCACGGTGAGGGCCGGACCGACCCCCGGCAACACGCCCACCGCGGTTCCGAGCGTCACGCCGATGAAACCCCACAGGAGATTGAGCGGTTGCAGCGCGATGCCGAAACCGGCGAGCAGGGCGTTGATCGTCTCCACTCAGATTCCGGCGCTGCCCAGCAGCGGCGTCAACCACCCCGCCGGCAGATTGACGTTGAGGAACTTGACGAAAAAGACAAACACCGCGAGCGAGATCGCAGTGCCGATCGCGAGGTCGCGGGCAATCCGAACGCTGCGAAATCCGCGCGCCACGCCTGCGAAGAGCAGCGCCCCTGCGATCACGAACCCGGCGGTTCCGATCAGCGCCAGGTGTGCCGCGAGGCCCGCGGTCACCCAAACAAATCCCGGGGCGTGGAAAGCGTGCTCACCGCGCTCGGCCGGATCGTCCGAAGGCCGTGCGCGCCACCCGCCGGTAAAGGCTTCCACGAACAGCCACAGCCCGCACACGACCAGACCGGCGGCCACTACGCCGGGCATGAAGTTCGGGCCGATTCCGGCGTACCCGCCCTCGCCGGGCAATCCCGCGGTCGTGATGGCGGTCGCCACGCCGAGCGCCAGCACGCCGAGCGAGAGGGCGATCTCGGCCGGCGAGTGCCGCCCCGCCACGGTTATTTCCTGATGCCCAGCGAATCGATGACTGCGCCGATGCGTTTCGAGTCTTCCTCGATGAACTTCCGGTAGTCGTCGCCGGCGAGGAAGAAGTCCGTCCACCCCAGTTTCTCGAGCGTGGCTTTCCAGGCCGGCGTTTCGACGGCAGCCTTCACCAGCGCGACGAGCGCGTCGCGCTGCGCTGCCGAGATGCCCGGCGCGCCGAAGATACCGCGCCAGTTGCCCAGCTCAACGTCGATGCCCTGCTCCTTGAGCGACGCAATGCCCTCGGTGCGACCAGGCGAAGTTACTGCGAGCGCGTGCATCTTTCCGCCCTTGATCTGCTCGGCAAATTCCCCGACGCCCGAGATTCCCGCCGTGACGTGTCCTCCGACGATCGCGGCGATCGCCTCGCCGCCGCCCTTGTACGGTACGTAATTGACGCGCGCCGGATCGACCCCGACCGCCCTTGCTATGAGGCCCGCCAGGATGTGGTCGGTCCCCCCCGCGGAGCCGCCGCCCCAGGACACCTTGCCCGGATTGTCCTTGAGCGCCTTGACCAGATCGGCCATCGACCGGTGCGGGGAATTGGCCGGGACGACGACCACCTCCCACTCGCTCGTCAGGCGCGCGATGGGCGTCACCTGCGAGAGCGTCACGGGCGATTTCTGCAGATGGAGTCCGCCCACCATCACCATGCCGCCGATCATCACGGCGCTCGGGTCGCCCTTGGCGGAATTGACGAACTGCGCCAACCCGATGGCGCCCGCGGCGCCGCCCTTGTTCTCGAACTGCACCGAACTCACGAGCTTCGCGCTCTGCATCGCGGCCGCGAGGTTGCGCCCGGTCTGGTCCCAGCCGCCGCCCGGATTTGCCGGGATCATCATTTTGAGCGCAGGTTGCGCGGAGGCGAGTCCGAAAACGCTCGCCGCCAGAGCGCCGAAGAGCATCCTGATCACGTTAAGACTCCCTTAAGAACGGACTTCCATTGTAAGGGCGGCACCGTTTCGGGAGATAATGCGCGCCCTTGAAATTGCGACGACCACCCGCATCTGCGCGTGCGCCGGCGCAGAGGAAGACGGCGGACACTGCATGATTCGTATCGAGAACCTGGTCAAGACCTTCGGCGCGACGCGCGCCGTGGACGGTGTGTCGTTCACGGTCGAGCGCGGCGAAGTCGTCGGTTTCCTCGGCCCGAACGGCTCGGGCAAGTCGACGACCATGCGCATGGTCACGGGCTTCTACCCGCCCACGAGCGGCCGGGTCACCGTCGGCGGAAACGACGTCGCGGAATCGCCGCTGGAGGCGAAGCGCCTGATCGGCTACCTGCCGGAAAGCGCCGCCGCCTATCCCGAGATGACCGTCGAGGGATTCCTGAAGTTCGTCGCCCGGTTGCGCGGCCTCGAGGGCGAGGCGCAGAAGAAGGCGATCGCCCGCGTCGTCGAGCGCTGCTTTCTTTCCTCCGTGATGCACCAGACGATCGACACGCTGTCCAAGGGCTACCGGCACCGCACCTGCCTCGCTCAGGCCCTGATTCACGATCCCGAGGTGCTGGTGCTCGATGAGCCGACCGACGGCCTGGACCCGAACCAGAAGCACGAGGTCCGCAACCTGATCCGCGAACTCGGCCGCTCCAAGGCGGTGATTTTTTCCACCCACATCCTCGAAGAGGTGGATGCGGCCTGCACGCGCGCCATCATCATCGACCGCGGCAGGATCGTGGCGCAGGGCACGCCGCAGGAATTGCGCGCGCTGTCGCAACTCGCCGGCGCAGTCACGCTGAAAGCCACGGGGGCGAGCGAGGCGAAGCTCGCCGCGCTCGGCCGCGTGGAACGCATCGAAGGCGGGCTGCGCGTTTACCCGCGCGAAGGCGACTCGGCGCCCCTCGTCCCGGCGCTGCTCGAAATCGCCCTGCGCGAAGGCTGGAAGATCGAGTCGCTGCGGACCGAGGAAGGGCAACTCGACGAGGTCTTCCGCCGCATCACCCTCCCCGACACGGTGAAGCAATGAGATCGCTCTGGATCATCGCCCGGCGCGAGCTGGTCGGCTATTTCACATCCCCGGTGGCATACGTGTTCCTGGTCATCTTCCTGCTGCTCGCGGGTTTCCTCACCTTCACGGCAGGAGCGTTCTTCGAGCGCGGCGAGGCGAGCCTCGCCTCGTTCTTCGGCTGGCATCCCTGGCTGTACCTCATTCTCGTGCCCGCGATCGGGATGCGGCTGTGGTCCGAGGAACGGCGCGCCGGAACGATCGAACTGCTGCTCACGCTCCCGGTGACGACCTGGCAGGCGATCGCAGGGAAGTTCCTCGCCTCGTGGCTGTTCCTTGCGCTCGCGCTCGCGCTCACGTTTCCGGTCGTGCTCACCGTGAACCTCCTCGGAGAACCGGACAACGGCGCGGTTTTCGCGGGCTACGTGGGCAGCTTCCTGCTCGCCGGCGCGTATCTCGCGATCACCAGCATGACCTCGGCCATGACGCGCAACCAGGTGGTCGCGTTCATCCTCGCGGTGGTGCTGTGCCTGTTCCTGATCCTCGCAGGCTTCAATCCGGTGACCGACCTGCTCGTGCGCTGGGCGAGCCCGGCGGTGGTGGACACGGTGGCCGCGTTCTCCGTCGTGACCCACTTCGACGGTTTCCAGAAGGGCGTGCTCGATTCGCGCGACCTGGTGTTCTTCCTGTCGGTGATCGGCTTCTCGCTGTTCGTCACCGGCGTCATCATCCGCAGTCACCGCGCAGGATAGCCGGGGCCCACCATGAAGCAGCGCGAGAATCGGATCTATTCGGCGGTCGGCGTGGCGGCGCTCCTGCTTGCGCTCGTCGCCTTCAACTACCTCCTGTCCCGCGCCCCGGTGCGCGCCGACCTCACCGAAGGCAAGGTCTATACGCTCTCCGAAGGCACCCGGAAGATCCTGCGCGGGCTCGACGCGCCGGTGAAACTCAAGCTCTACATTTCGCAGGGCGAGCGCGCAATGCCGGTGCCGCTTCGCAGCTTCGCGCAACGGGTCGAGGACATGGCGCGCGAATTCAAGTCGGTTGCAGGCGCGAACGTCGTGATCGAGAAGTACAACCCGAGGCCCGACTCGGAGGAAGAGGACGCGGCACAACTCGACGGCATCGAGCCGCAGCAGCTCGCCTCGGGCGAGCAGTTCTATCTGGGCCTTGCGGTCACCCGGCTCGAGCGCAAGCAGGCGATCCCTGCGTTGAGTGTCGCGCGCGAGCGCCTGCTCGAGTACGACCTCGCACGCGCCGTCGCGCGCGTCGGCACCGCGCAGCGGCCGGTGATCGGGCTGATGAGTGCGCTGCCGGTCCTCGGCGAGAAATTCAACCCGTTCACGCGGCAGAGTTCGGAGCCCTGGGTCCTCGCCACCGAGTTGCAGCGCGATTTCGAGGTGCGTCCGGTCAACATGACCGCGACCTCGATCGACAAGGACATCGGCGTCCTGCTGCTCGTGCATCCCCGAGACATCACCGATGCGACCGAATACGCGCTCGACCAGTTCGTGATGCGCGGCGGGCGGCTGGTCGCGTTCGTCGATCCTTACATGTACTTCGACCCGCAGCCCGGCCCCATGCCCGGAATGGGCGGCGGCGGGACCAGCTCCACGCTGCCGAAGCTGTTCAAGGCCTGGGGCATCACGATGAACCCGGGCAAGGTCGTCGCCGACGTGGTGTTCGCTTCGGGCGGGGGGCAGCGGTACACGCCGACCGTGCTTTCGCTCAACCGCACCGCGTTCAACCGCGACGTCGTCACGAGTCAGATCGAGACGATGCTGTATGCGTTCGGCGGGGCGTTCGAGGCGAAGCCTCCCGAGGGGTTGACCATCACCGAACTGGCGAAGAGTTCGCCGAACTCGATGCTGGTGGACAGCGCCGAGGCCACGCTCTCCGGCGATGCGGCGACCAAGTCCTTCCAGCCCGGCGGAAAGAGCCTGCCGCTCGCGCTGCGATTGCACGGCCGGTTCAAGACCGCGTTTCCCGATGGTCCGCCGATACGCGGGACTCCGGCCGCCAAGGGCGCCGACGCCGGGCCGGCGTCGGACCCGCCGCAGTTGCGCGAATCGGCGAAGGCGAACGCGGTCGTGCTGGTCGCCGACGTCGACCTGCTCGCCGACGGCGCCGCGGTGGACGTGCAGGAAATCTTCGGGCGCCGGATCGTGGTGCCGTCGAACGGCAATCTCGCTTTTGCCGAGAGCATCCTCGAGCAGCTTGCGGCAGGTGAAGAGCTGATTTCGCTTCGCAGCCGCGCCGCGGCGTTCCGCCCGCTCAGCGTAGTGCGCGAAATGGAAGCCGCCGCCCAGCAACAGTATTTCGGAAAAATCCAGTCGCTCGAGGCGGAACTGCAGAAGACCACTGACAAAATGCAGGAACTGCAGAAAGCACGAGGCGGGTCCGCGAAGGGCTCGCAGATCCTGTCGCCGGAGCAGCAGGCGGAACTCGAGAACTTCCGCAACAAGGTGATCGTCGTGCGCAAGGAACTCAAGGACCTGCGCAGGAACCTGCGCCAGGAAGCCGATTCGCTCGTCTTCATCACCAAGGTGGCGAACATCGCGCTCATGCCGCTCGCAGTTGCGTTCGCCGGCCTGCTGGTGGCGTTCGCGCGGCGGCGCAGGCAGGTGCGCGCGTCATGAACGCACGCATCGCTGCGGTGCTCGTCGTGCTGCTCGCCGTCATGGGTGGCGGCGCGCTTCTGTACTACCAGCAGGGCCAGTCACAGCGCCCGGCGAAGGCCGCGGCGCTCGGCCGGACGCTGCTCGCGGGGCTCAAGGCGGCGGAGGTGCGCGCGATCCACATCCGCGAGCCCAAGGCCGCGCTCACCGTGGAACTCAAGGACGAGCGCTGGGTGATCGCCGAGCGGGCCGCGTATCCGGCGGATCTGACCCGGGTGCGCGAATTCCTGCTCGCCGCGATCGAGCTCAAGATCGGCCAGACCGAACCGATCGCCGAGGCCGACCGCGTGCGACTCGCGCTCGATTCAGGCGGAACCCTGGTCGAATTCCGTGACGCGCAGGGCAAGGCGCTCGCGAGCTTCATCGCCGGAAAGAAGTATTTCAAGCGCGAACCGCAGAACCCCGAGCGCGCCATCGGCGACGGGCGATTCGTGCTCCTGCCGGGCGATCCCGGGAACGCGATCATCGTGTCCACGCCGCTCAGCCAGGCGACGGCGAAGACCTCCGAGTGGATCAGCCATGCGGGGCTCGCGGTCGACCGTCTCAACACGCTCGAATACCGCCCGTTCGCCGGCGAAGGATGGAAGATCGAACGACCTGCGGAAACCGCTCCGTGGAAGCTCGCGGGTCTCAAGCCGCAGGAAAAACTCGAGATCACGAAGGCCAATTCGGCGGCCTATGCGCTGACCATGCTCGAGGTGTCGGATGTCGCACCCAAGGAAGCCAGGCCGGAGGATCTCGGCCTGGACCGCGCGGATCTCGTCACGGCGTCGACGTTCGACGGCCTGAGCTACACGATCAAGGTCGGCCGCCTCTCGGGCGAGCAACACGCGATCAGCGTGAGCGTCGCGGGCGAGCCGAAGGTCGAAGGCAAGGACGCCGAGGAGCGCAGCCGCAAGCTCGCCGAGCGCCTCGCGCGCGAGCGTTCGCTGGAAGGCTACGTGCTGCTCGTGGCGAGGAGCCGCCTCGAAGACGTGTTGAAAAAACGCGCCGATCTGCTTGCCAGGCCGGAAGAGAAGAAGTAGCACCGTGGCAGATGCCCCGATGACGCTCGCCTGCACGCGCGCGGGCGACGGCGGCACGCCGATCGTCTTCGTGCACGGCTTCGCCTGCGACCGCAGCGACTGGCGCGCGCAGATGGAGCATTTCGCGCCGCGGCGTGAAGTCATCGCCTGCGACCTTCCGGGCCACGGCGCGACCCCTGGCCGGCCGGTCGAATGCACGATCGAGCGCTTCGGCAAGGCGGTCGCTGCGCTGGTCGGATCGCTGGCCGCGCCGGCGCTCGTCGTGGGGCACAGCCTGGGCTGCCGCGTCGCGCTCGAAGCGAACCGGATTGCGCCGGCGCGAATCGCGGGACTGGTGCTCATCGACGGCAGCCGCATGGGCAGCGGCGATCCGGCGCAGGCCGGCAAGGCGATGCGCGCGGCAATCGACTTCGTCGGCTTCGCGGCGTTCGCGGAACCGTTTTTCGCTCAGATGTTCACTCGGCAGACTCCGACCGCGGCGCGGATCGTCGAACGCGCGAAGCGCCTGCCGGCCGAAATCGGAACGGCGCTGTTTCCGGCGATGGTGCGCTGGGACGCGCAACACCTCGAAGCGGCGCTCGCCGCCGTGCGGGTACCGCTGATCGTGATCCAAAGTACGACCGTCAACGCCGAACGAAAGCGCGTTTCCCTGAACGCCGGGGAGACCACGCCCTGGCTCGGCCTGATACGCAGCTTCGTCCCGTCCGCGCGCATCGAGGTGGTCCCGGGAACCGGGCATTTCACGCAAATCGAGGCCGCCGACCGGGTCAACGAACTGATCGCGTCGCTGGGTTGATGCACCCGCCCTGCCGCCCGCAGGCAGTCACGGGCCCCGCCCACTACGGGCCGATCAGGGTCACCGCCGCCGCGGCGATTACCAGAATGGTCGGAACCAGCCAAACTGCGAACAGCAGGAATTCCTTGCTCGCCATCGCATCCCCACTCGGCAGGACGATGGCGCCAGATTAATGCTCGCGCGATTCCGGATCAGCGCCCGATGACGTGAGCGCATTGTGCACTTTGCACAGTTTTCGTTCCCGCCTGCCGGGGCCGATCCGTGAAGTGCTCGAAGCGAAGGCGGCTCAGCGCCGCTCTTCGATTCGCCGCAGAATCAATTCGCGGGTTTCCTGCACAGCCGTGCTCATCGGACCGCCAAGCGCCGCGGCGCGCTCGATCCATTGCAGGGCCTCGTCGTTGCGACCCTCGTCCGAAAGCGTCTGCGCGAGGTTGTTGAGCACCACGACGGATTGCGGATGGCGTTCGGCCAGCGGGCGCAGCACCGCCTCGGCTTGCGGAAATTTCTTTTGCGCGTGCCGCGCATTCGCCAACCCGACGCCGGCCCCCAGGTTATCGGGCCAGCGGCCGAGAAACGCCTCGTACGCCGATTCCGCCGCGTGCGGCCCGGCGACGCGCGCCATCGCCGTGACGGCAGGCAGATACCGCTCTTCGATGGCCGTGACCGGCAAGCGCCCCGGCGGCAGGACGACCATGGCCCAGTAACCGCTCTCCTTCCAGGTGTATTCGAGAACCGCAAACGGCATGGCGAGCCGGTGCTTTTCGCCGGAGCGCAGCACGACTTCGCCCGCTTCGTAGTCGTAACCGACGACCACCGCGTAGTGCCAGAGCGTGAACGGCCACACACCGTAATCCTGCAGCACGACGACGGGATGTCCTGCCGCAATCTCGCGCAACAGGTCTTCGAAGCTCGCGCGGAGTTGGTACGACACCCTTGCGTACCGCCGCGGCGCCGCGAGCATTTCCACTTGCAGACTGCCCTTGCGCCCGGGCAGATACACCTGCTCGACCAGGTCCTCCGGCGAAACTTTCACGCCCGAGTTCGCGAGCACCGTCGCGAGCGCGGCGGGACCGCACTGGTATTCGCTCTGCGGGAAGAACGGCACCGCGGACTGCTCGATGCGCTCGGGCAGTCCGGCCGGCCGGGTCTGGCTCAGCTCGACCGTCTGGGGCGCAAGGAGCGCGCAACCGCCGATGCCGGTCGCCAAAAGAACAACGCCCGCACTGAGGCGGGCGTTGCAGAGCCAATCGCGGTATCGCGGCGGCACTATTTCCAAGCGTACCAGATCACCACTGCCAGGATGATCACGACCGCCCATCCCCAGCCGCTGTCGGCGCCCGCGGGCAGCGCATCGATTCTTCCTGAAAGCGAGCGGACTTCCTCGTCGGTCATCGCGGCCACGCGGTCGCTTGCAACCTTCTGGTCGAGCCCCAGGGTTTGCATCCGGCTGGCGATCTCGCTTCTGCCGAGCAGGTTCTGCAGGGCGAGGCGCTCCGCCTGAGCGCTCGTCGTGCCCGACACCTGATCCGCCCCGATCATGCCGGCCTGAACTGTCTGAAACGGTAGCAGCGTCAACGAAACGATCAACAGATTGCAGATCATCCTCACGATTCCGGATTTCATCGTTACCCCCGTATAGAAACCAGCGTCGAAGTGAAAGTGCCTCTCTGAACCGCCCGGTCAGTTCTGGCGGTTCCGTCCGAGAATCTAGAGGCGGCCGCTACGCCAGTCAATCGCCACATGAGAAAACTTGGTCGGAAGTCGCACTGTTGTGCGTTATGTGTCTCTTGCAGCGCAGCATCCGGCGGCGAACCCTGAACTCGCAACCCGCTCCTTCAGCGCCGGACCTTGTCCTGCGGCTGGTGCGCGAGCGTCGCCGCGCCCTGCCGGCCGGACTTCAGCCGCCGCCCGAGCGAATCGAGATAGGAGTAGATCACCGGCACCACCACGAGCGTGAGCAGCGTCGAGGTGATCACGCCGCCGATGATCGCGCGCCCCATCGGCGCCTGCTGCTCGGCGCCCTCGCCCAGGCCGATCGCGAGCGGCAGCATGCCGAAGATCATCGCCGAGGTCGTCATCAGGATCGGGCGCAGGCGCACCTGCCCGGCGGCGAGCAGCGCTTCGGTTTGCGGCAGTCCGTCACTCTGTCCCTTGTTGGCGAAATCCACCAGCAGAATCGCATTCTTGGTCACCAGCCCCATGAGAAACACGATGCCGATCATGGAAAAGATGTTGAGCGTGGTGCCGGTCACCAGCAGCGCCAGCATCACCCCGACCGCCGATAGAGGCAGCGACGCCATGATCGCCACCGGCTGCAGGAAACTGCCGAACTGCGAAGCGAGCACGATGTAGATGAAAATGACCGCCAGCGCCAGCGCGCCGAGAATGGCGGCGTTGATCTCCTGCTGCTCCTGGATCTGGCCGCCGACGTCGAAGCGCAGCCCCGGCGGCAGCGGATACGCGCCCACCATTTCCTTCACCTCCTTGCCGGCATCGCCGCTTGGCCGCCCCTCGACGTTTGCCCACAGCGCGATGCGCCGCTGCAGGTCCTGGCGGCGGATATTCTCCGGATTGACGCTGCGCTCGATCGTCGCCACCGCGCGCAGCGGAATCACCTCGGAAGTGCCGTCGGGCAGCTGCCGGCCGGTGGCGATGTTGAGTCCCGAGATGTCGTCGAGCCCGGTGCGATTGACGCGCGGCAGTTGCGTGATCACTTCGTAGTTCTGTCCGTCGGGCGCGAGCCAGTAGCCGGAATTCTCGCCGCCCACGAAGGCGCGCAGCATGGTGCCGAGTTGCGCGTGCGTCAGGCCGTACTCGGCGGCGAGTTCCGGCCGCAAGCGTACCGAGAGCGCGGGCGTGCCTTCCTTGTGCGACACCTCCACGTCGGTGATGCCGCGGATCGCCTGCACCTTCTGCTTCACGTCGGCGATGACGCGCTGCATCTCGGCGTCGTTGTTGCCGAGCAGCGCGACGTAAATGGGGCCGCCCCAGCCGACGCGCGATTCGACCCCCGGAACGCTTGCCAAACGCCGGCGGATCGCCTGCTCGAGTTTCTTCTGCGAGAGCTCGCGTTCGCTGCGCGGCACCAGCTTCAGGTTGATGCGCGCGGTGTTCTTGCCGCCCTCGGCGCCGACGCTGGTGTCGATGATGTCGATCTCCCGGAACTCGCGCAGCACCTGCTCGACGCGCCGCACGCGCTCGTCGGAGTACTCCAGGCTCGAGCCCACCGGCATCGTCAGGCGCAGGCTGGTGAAACTCTCGTCCGCCTCCGGCATCATCTCGGTGCCGACCAGCGCTGCAATCGGCATGCTGGCGCCGAAGCTCGCCACGGCGATCGCCAGCGCGCTCTTGCGATGCGCCAGCGCCACGCGCAGCAGCGCGTCGTAAATCGCGTGCACCCGGTCCATCAGGCGCTCGAAGGCGCGCAGCAGCGGGCCGAGCAGCGGCAGGCGGCGCGCGCCCTCGGGCGGATCGCGCCACACGGCCGAGAGCATCGGGTCGAGCGTGAAGCTCACGAACAGCGACACCATCACCGCCGCCGCCACGGTGAGGCCGAACGGATAGAAGAACTTGCCGACGATACCGCTCATGAATGCGATCGGCACGAACACGGCGACGATCGAGAAGGTGGTCGCCAACACCGCCAGGCCGATCTCGTCGGTGCCCTCGCGCGCCGCCGTGTAATGGTCTTTGCCGAGGCCGATGTGGCGCACGATGTTTTCGCGCACCACGATGGCGTCGTCGATCAGCAGGCCGATGCAGAGGCTGAGCGCCATCAGCGTCATGTAGTTGAGCGTGAAACCGAAGGCGTAGAGCGCGATGAAAGTAGCGACCACCGAAATCGGCAGCGTGAGCCCGGTGATCACCGTGCTGCGCCAGGAGCCCAGGAACAGGAACACGATCAGCACCGTGAGCGCGGCGCCCTCGATGATGGTGAGCTTGACGCTGTCGGCGGCGCGCTCGACGAAGTCCGAGCTCGAGCGCAGCAGGCGCAGCTCGGTGCCCGCGGGAAGTTGCTTACGCACCGTCTCGGCCGCCGCCTTGAGATTGCGGCCGACCTGGACGATGTTGGCGTCCTGCGCCTTGTAGACCTGAAAGCCGACTGCCGGCGTGCCGTTGATGCGCGCAATCGAAGTGCGCTCGCGCTCGGTGTCCACCACCTCGGCGAGCTGCGACAGCAGGATCGGCACCCCGTTCTTGCGCGCGACGATGATGGCGCCGAAGTCCTGTGGCGCAGCGATGCGCCCGTCGACGCGCACGATCGCCTCGGCGGTCTGGTTCGAGATCGCCCCCACCGGGACGCTGACGTTGGCGTTGCGCAGCGCGGCCACCACCTGATCGACGCGCAGTCCGACCGCAGTCAGCTTGACGGGGTCGACGCGCACCTGAATCTGGCGCGTGACCGTGCCGCTCAGGTTGACCCTTCCGACCCCGTTGACGCGCTCCAGTCCCTTCTGCACCAGCTGTTCGGCGAGCGCCGTCAACTCGCGCTGCGACAGGCCGTTGCCGAGCAGGCCGTAAAACGCCACCGGTTCGGCGTTCTCGTCGCCGCCGCGCTGCACGACCGGGTCCTTCGCATCGCGCGGGAACCCGGCGCGGATCTGCGCCACCTTATCGCGCACCTCCTGCAGCACACGGTCCTGTTCGACCTCGAGCCTGAACTCGATCCAGGTGAAGCCGACGCCCTCGTACGACGCCGAGAGCAGCCGCTTGACGCCCGCCACCGTGTTGACCGCGTTCTCGATCGGTTTTGCGATGTCGTTTTCGACCTGCTCGGGCGAAGCGCCCGGATAGTCGACGCGGACGTAGACGAACGGCGGGCGCACGTCCGGCATGGCCTCGACGCCGAGGCGCTGGTAGGAAAAGATGCCGAGCACCGTGAGCGCGACCATCACCATGGTGGCGAACACGGGGTGGTTGATCGCGACGCGCGTCATCCACATGGCGGCTGTCCTTCCTAGTTGGCCGCCGGCTTCGGCGCCTCGCGATCGGCCGCCGCCGCCTTCAAGGGACCGCCCAGCAGCTTCGCTGCCAGGCCGTCCTTGAGGTTGTCGAACTTGGTCGCCAGCACCAACTCCTGGGCATTCAGCCCGGCGGTGATCTCGACTATCTGCGCGCGCTCGTCGCGGGTGCCGGTGACGACGTTGCGGCGCTGGAGCCTGCCCGCCTCGATCACCCAGACGTGGTGCTGGCCGCGCTCGCCGCGCAGCGCCGAAAGCGGCAGCGCCGCCGTCTGTTCCTGTTGCACCACGGTGAGGATGACGCGCGCGAACATGCCGGTCTTGAGCAGCGTGTCGTCGTTGCGCAGCGCGACGTAGACGTTGATGGTGCGCGTGCCCGGTTCGGCGCTCGGGTTGATGCGCTCGACGCGGCCGTTGAACCTGCGCTCCTGCAGCCCCTCGATCTCGACTTCCGCCGGCATGCCGGTGCGGATCGCGGCGATGTCGCCCACCGAAGCCTGCGCCTGAACTTCCAGCTGCGCCAGATCGACGATCGCCAGAAGCGGTGCGTCGAAAGCGACCTTCTCGCCCGGCTGCACATAGCGCTTCGCGATCACGCCGGCGATGGGCGCCCGCACCACGGCATCGTTCAGTTGCAGCTGAGCCTGCTCGAGCTGGGCCTGCGCCATGGCGACTGCCGCCAGTTGCCCCTGATGCGCGCTATCGGCCGTGTCGAAAGCGTTCTGCGAGATGAAGTTCTGCTTCACCAGCTTGGCGTTGGTCTGGCGGGTGCGTTCGGTGGTACTCAGCTGGGCGCGCGCGGAATCGAGCGCGGCAGTGCGCTCGGCGAGCTGGGCACGTATTGGCGCCGTGTCGAACTCCGCCACCACCTGGCCTGAGGCGACGCGCTCCCCCTCGCGTGCCAGAACGCGTTTGAGCTCCGCTGCGAGTTTCGCGCGCACCGTAGCCTGGGAAACGGCCTGCAGCGTCCCTGGCAGCGCCAGTTGCACCGCGAGCCGCTGCGGCTGCATGCGCACCACGTCGTGCTGGGTGAATTCCAGCGGCGGCCGATCGGGCTTTTTCGCCGCGTCCTCCTCGGCCTTGCGCTGCGCGGCCGCCCATGCGGAAAGTCCGATCGCCACCGCTAGCGCCACCACGCCCAGCACGGTCCACCACTTTGCCCGATTCGTCATTGGCCATTCCGCATTACGGCAGGGCGCGATTATCCCCCCGGGGGGCGGCCCCGTCTGCCGGGTTGCGACGAACGCGCAAATCGAGGCGACGAGTCGCCGACCGGCTGGACGGGCCGAATACCGCGCTTCACGCACCCGCCCGGTTGCTGCTATAAATCGGGGCGAGATCGCTACAAACCAAACGCCGTTTCAATTTCCCGGAGAAACCATCGTGGGCAAGTATTCCACCGAACAGATCAGGACCATCGCGCTCGTCGGCCAGTCGGGGTCAGGCAAGACCACGCTGGCCGAGGCGCTGCTCGCACGCGCGGGGGCGATCCCCACGCAGGGCAGCGTCGAGCGCGGCACTACCGTTTGCGATTACACGCCGATGGAGAAATCGGCCCAGCACTCGCTCAAACTCGCCATTGCGAGCCTGGAGACCAACGGCAACCGCATCCACCTCCTCGATACGCCCGGCTACCCCGACTTCCTCGGCCACAGCCTTCCCGCCCTCGCCGCGGTCGAGACGGCGGCGATCGTGATCAACGCGCAGAACGGCATCGAAATGATGACCGGACGCTTCATGAACTGGGCCGCCAGGCGCGGGCTGGACCGGATCGTGATCGTCAACAAGATCGATGGCGAGAACGTCGACCTCGCGGGCTTGCTGGAGAAGATCCAGACGGCCTTCGGCAAGGAGTGCCTACCGCTCAACCTGCCCGCGGGCGGCGCGACGCGGGTGTCGGATTGCTTCTTCGCCCCCGCAGGCGAGTCCGACTTTTCCTCCGTCGAGGAAGCGCATCGCCAGCTCGTCGACCAGGTCGTCGAGGTGGACGAGAAGCTGATGGAGGTCTACCTCGAGCAAGGGGAGGTGTCCCCCGAACAGCTGCACGACCCGCTCGAGCGCGCGTTGCGCGAAGGGCACCTCATCCCGGTCGTATTCACTTCGGCACGCACCGGCGCCGGGATCGCCGAGCTGCTCGACGTCATCGTGAAACTGCTCCCCAACCCGACCGAAGGCAATCCGCCCGTGTATTTCAACGACCCGGCGGACGGCAGCCCGGCCAGCGAACTCACCGCCACGCCGGATCCCGCCAAGCACGTGCTTGCGCACGTCATCAAGGTCGAGATCGATCCGTACATCGGGCGGGTCGCCGTGTTCCGCGTCCACCAGGGCCGGATCACGCCGGGATCGCAGCTGTACGTCGGCGAGAGCCGCAAGCCGATCAAGGCCGGACACCTCTATCTGCTGCGCGGCAAGACGCAGACTGAAATCCAGGAGGCGGTGGCGGGCGATATCTGCGCGATCGCGAAGATCGACGACATCCAGTTCGATCACATCCTGCACGACTCGCCGGAGGACGCGCACATTCACGCCAGGCCGATCGAGCTCCCGACCTCGGTGTTCGGCCTCGCGGTGCAACCGAAAAAGCGCGGCGACGAGCAGCGGCTCTCGGACGCGCTGCACAAGCTCACCGCAGAGGATCCCTGCCTTCGGATCGAGCACGTCGCGCAGGCGAACGAAACGGTCCTGCGCGGACTCGGCGAAATGCACCTGAGGACGGTGCTCGAAAAGATGTCGAGCCAGTACAAGCTCGAACTCGACACGCGGCCGCCGAGCATCCCGTACCGCGAGACGATCGCCGCCAAGGCCGAAGGGCACAGCCGGCACAAGAAGCAGACCGGCGGCGCCGGGCAGTTCGGCGAGGTGTTCCTCAAGATCGAGCCGCTGGCGCGCGGCGCCGGGTTCGAGTTCGTCGACAGCGTGAAGGGCGGGGCGATTCCCAACCAGTTCATCCCGTCGGTGGAAAAGGGAGTGCGCGGCGTACTTGATTCCGGGTTCCTTGCCGGATATCCGCTGCAGGATATTCGCGTCATCGTGTACGACGGCAAGAGCCACCCGGTCGACTCCAAGGACGTCGCCTTCATGTCGGCGGGCCGCAAGGCCTTCCTCGATGCGCTCGGCAAGGCGCGGACCATCGTGCTCGAGCCCATCGTCAACGTCGAGATCCTCGCGCCCGAAGAACGCATGGGCGACATCGCCGGGGAGCTTTCGGGGCATCGCGGCCAGATCAAGGGCTCGGATTCGCCGCGGCCGGGAACGGTCCAGATCAACGCGCTGGCGCCGCTGTCGGAGTTGGAGCATTTCCCCGCACGGCTGAAATCGATCACCGCCGGCCACGGTTCGTATTCGTTCGATTTCAGCCACTACGAACCGGCGCCGCCGCAGCTTCAGCAAAAGCTCGTCTCGGCTCACAAACCGAGCGCCGTGGAGGAATAGCGTGTTCATCGGCCACGCCGCGGCGGCGCTCGCCGCGCAGTTGCGGCAGGCCGGTTGAAGCCCCGCTATTCGATGATTCTGTCGGCGCGCAGGAGAATCGACGGCGGAATCTTGAGGCCGAGGGCGCGCGCGGTCTTCAGGTTGATGACTAGTTCGTACCGGTCCGGACGTTCCACCGGCAGATCCGCGGGCCTCGCGCCGCCGAGAATGCGGGCAACGTAATTGCCTGCCCGGCGCGCCCCCCAGCCGGCCTCGGGTCCATAGGACATGAGGCCGCCCGCCTCGACCGCATCGCGGCCGGCGTGCATCAGAGGAATCCGGCTGCTGGAGGACTGCGCGACCAGGTCCGGTCCGAAGCGGCGGGTTTCGTACGTCGTGGGAACGAGCATCGCGAGAATGTTCGTCTGCCGCGCTTTGGCGAAGGCACCGTCCAGGTCCGCTTTCGCGGCGTACGGCAGCGGCTGCACTTCCACGCCCAGCTGTTTGGCGGCCGTCGCGATTTCCTTGAGTTCAATGCCGCACGCCTTGGCGGCATCCGCGTCGTAGACCACTCCGAGGCGGCGGGCGCCGGAAAACACCTCCCGCAGCAACTGGACGCGTTTCGCCGTCAGATCGGCGCTCGCCAGTGACACGCCGGTGACGTTGCCGCCGGGCCTGGCGAGCGACTGCACGAACCTGTGCGGCACCGGATCGTTCACGCCGGAGAACACGATCGGAATGGTTTTCGTCGCCGCGTGGGCGGCGCGCGTAGGCCACGTGGAGGGCGCGTAAATCACTTCCACCCTGGCACGAACGAGTTCCTCGGCAAGGCGATCCAGCTTGAGGTAGTCGTAGTCGGCAAAGCGGTATTCGATGCGCAGGTTCCTGTCTTCCGCGAAGCCGCCTTCGCGCAGGCCGTCCCTGAAAGCCGGGAGCAACGCTTCGAATCCGGCACGCGAGGCATACTCCAGGATTCCGATGACATGGACGCGGTTCGGCGCGCGCTGCGCGAAGGCTTCCCGCGCGACGAGCAGCGCACCTGCGGCGAGGATGAATTCCCTGCGGTCGATCGCGCCCATGTGCCTCCCGGATCCTGCTCAAGCCACGCCGCAGTGTACGCGCCGCCGAACGCGCCATGAGCTGAATTGTGCGGCGCCGCCGCACGAATTGGCGTCATCTCCGTCTGATTGTGCGAAAGGTTCGAGTCCGGGTTGGCTCCCTGACCATGGCGAATCTATGGGCACTCTTGGCTGTTGAAGATAAGGCTGCGTTAACGCCCGCAATTCTGCTGCGGCGCGATAAGAAAGAATGTGGCCGGCAAGCGCAGCGAGCCAACCGCTTCCGCATCGTGCGCTGTCAGCAGCAATTGATCGTAAAGCGATTGGGCTACGGCCACATGCTACTCACAACAGGTTCACCAAGGAACTCCGCCAGGGATCCGGTTGGCTTGCCGCGCCCCAACGCGGCTCCGACACGTGTTGTCCAATGCACTTGCTTCCGATCTAGGATGATCGAGATCTCAATAATGACTTGCTTGAGATCCGCGCGCTTCCGGTCCCAAGTCGGTGCCGCCTCAAGGAGTGCACGCTTGTTGACGAAGCGGGCTGCACCTTGGACGATGGCATCTATTGCAGGCTCCCACCGCGTATCGAGGAGCGCCAACACTTCATCCGTTAGGTAGAGATTCTCAACTTCGTGACACGCTAGACCGACGAAGCGGATGTGATCCTGCGGCGGGTTACCCAGTTGTGGCACGGGCTTGTCACCGTCGAGAAGGGCGTAGCCCGCGGGCTTGGCTACTCGCTCTCGGAGGCTAGCAAACACGCGCTCGAGCGAGCGTTGGTACTTCTGAATCTGATCACCGTCGCACGGAATGACAGCAAAAGCCGTGTGATGGTGCCGAGGTACTTGACTCCAGACGCGATAGTCATCGTCACCCTCGACCAGCAACAAAGGCACGTCGAATAGTGGACCCATCAGGGCGTGGCCACCCAGGATGGCTGAGACCTCTTTCAGCACGTCTGTGAAGGGCTGCGCTTCAAAGGTGTCTGTCCCGCGCCGCATGTAAATGACGCCAGCGTCGTCCTTTGCGAACTGCCCTAGAGCTGAAAGAAGCGTTGTGCTGTGAGTGGCGACGGCAACCTGCATCCGAAAACGCCTGGCGACTTGTTGCAGGAAGTCAGCAAATCGGACCTGAAGGTCCGGGTGAATGTGTGCGTCGGGCTCATCTACCAGAATGATGCGCTTTTGAGTATTTCGAAGCTCCCAGAGGGCGCCCATTGTTACGATATCGACGCCGAGGCTGAGGAATTGAGCCTCTCCACTGCTCAACTCCTCGGCACTTCCGACGTTGGCCTCAGCTTCCGACCTCACGATCCGATAGGGCGGGAACCCCTCGTTGAGCTCTACCCTGAAGTCGGGGAACAGAATCGAGATGAGTGCTTCGAGCTCATCGGGGGCCGGTCCGATCAGTTGACCCGTGCGCCTAGCTCCCCTAGCGTTATAGTAGGCCTGAACACGCGCAAAAGTCCTCTGGCGATACTCAGGCGTGTAGTTCCGCTGTGATTGATCCCGGCGTTGATTGGCGTCCAGCTCGGCCTGCATGTAGTTGATGTTAAATCCAAAATCTCCGGTCCTCTCAGGTACGACGTAATGAAACTCCTCCGGGTTCTTATTTCGCCAAGACCGAAGGAGCAGGCTCTTGCCACTGCCGTTCTTACCGAACAACACCGTCAGCGGTCGCAGACCAGTGAGCGTCCAAATGCCGCCGCCAAGGAATCCCTGACGCGCGATCTCGGCCCGATTCTCGTGAAGTATCAAGACAACGTCACCTTGACATTACGGCTACGTTCACGGTGAACCGCGCGCGCCGCTCTTGCGCGCGTCGGTTTCTACCGTGGGGTTAGAGGGCGCTTTCTTATTTGCGAGCAAGCCTCCGGCAAAGCCTGCCACGGCAAATAGGACGTTCGCAAATACCGATGACTCGAGTTTTTCGAACGCCAGACAGAGCGCCGACACGAAAAGTACCAGTGCGAGCAACAAAACACTCGTCGTGAATCTGCCCCAACCGGGGCTTTTGGTTAAGAAGATGCCAGCGATTGACCCGGCACCCAATATGAAGATGCCGAGCCCGAGCCATAGTTGTTCTGTCATGAGCCTTGCCTCGTTTTAACTGTCTTCAGCCCGGTCCTTCCAAGCACCGCCTATCCACGCACCCAGAGCAACAAGTCCGAAGAGGAGTGCGGCCACTATGAGCCACGAGAGGAGCCATTCAGAGTACCCGTTAAGCAGGTTCCCTGTGGTACTCCAAGCTCCGATAAACACGGCGATTTCGCCGATGATCGGGAGCATCAGCACCCCTCCGAACGCAACGTATCCCCACCAACCCGGACCAGCGAGGCCGTATGCGACGAATGCCGTAAAGAAATGGAGGATCACGCCGCTAATCCAGATCAGTGGCATGGCGAGCATCGAAGGAATCGCGATGACACCTCCGATGGTCTGCCGAAAAGTCATGTCAGCCCTCAACGCGGAGGTGTGCGGCGCGCCGAGCGTTCAGCGCTCAAACTCGCACGAGCGTTCGCTCGCGGCGCGTCCGGCACGACCGCCAGGTTAGGACGCATCAGTACACCGTTGCCACCGAGTAGCGAGTGGTTCCGACCACTGCGGTGTACTCTAGGATGAAATACTTCGGGGCCCGGAAGAGGCGCCTGTACCAAGGTGGCCGATACGTATAGAACTCCTGCGGCATGGGCGTATTAACGGCAATGACAGTGTGGCGGGATTGATTGGTCTGAAGGGTCAGTTCTCTGTGCACGAATCCACCATCTGCGTCCATGAACGACAGATGGTACGAGCCTTCCGCGATATCACGACTTGCGTCGACAGGTATCGAAAACCGGTCAGTGCACTTCTTGATTCGACCCCCAGCGACATAGACCACAGAGCCAGTGTGATTGATGAAGTCGAAGGCAACAGCATCGTGAGGGTTTGCCCCAATCTTGATGCCCCCGGCAAAGACTCGTACTTCAAGGTTCGCAACGTTGTTCACTTTGCGTCTATTCCAAGCAAGAAGTGCGAGCGGCCACACTACGGCAGTAAACGCGACGACGACCCAGTTTGGGAGATCGTGTGCTTTAGCCCAATTCCAGAGATCTATTGCCCATTGAGGCATGGTTCTGCGCTCGCGATTGGCGGTTAGTAGTACCTGCGTCGTAACGTTCATTAGCCCTTGGGGTGGAGGCCACGCTGAACTCGGCTTGGTATCACGAAAAGGATCTCGGCCAAAGCAATAGCGAAATCGATAACTCGTTGAGCGTCGTCTTGCGTGGGCAGCGTCGCTGCTTGATCCGCGTGCCGCTGATCATTTGCATCCAGGCGAACGGCATGCGCCCATTGCGCCATATCTGCTGTGATCGCGTGGTCGGCCACGGCCTTTTCGATTCTTCCGTACAACGATCCTTCGACGTAGCCCTTGAGCTTCAGCACCGCATCCACGGCGCTCGCTGCGAGCATTACCGCACCAGCAGGGGCATGCATGCTCTCGTGCGCCTGCTGAAAATATGTGCGCGGTCTTTCAGGTATGTCTTCGCTGACCTGGCGACTACTGGGATAGTGACCTTGCACTTCCTTGTTGTGATCCGGAGCCCACGCAGTGACCACACCTCCGCAGGTGCCACATTGATATATGGACCATTTGCGCGGGTGATTACCAACGTGATTGTTCGTATCGAGGTAGTGAACCCGACGAAGATTCGGATTGGCCACTGAACAATGCGGGCAGCGCCCCAGAATTAGATTCTCGGATAGCGTCGGCATGTCCTCTCTCTAAGGGCTAACGTATAAAGCTCAACGGCGCCGCGGCGAAAGACTCGTTCACCGCGCACCGGTCATCGCGGCGTCCGTTGCGGCGAACTGTTCTCCGGCGAGATGCCCCGCCAAGCGCGGACCGTTGACACGCGATCGCTCCGCGAACAACTGTCAACGCAGCGCATCGCACAAACATTCTCCCTCTGTACAGAGTAGCGTTGAGAGCTGTTCGCTCTCAAGTGAACTTGAAGCGACAGCTCTCAACGCTACCTCTGAATGAATTGACCTTGCGCACCGCAGCGCGGTTTGCCTTTGCGCGCTTCCCGTCATTTCAATCACGCCTCGCAGGGCATCTCGTCGGCGGGAACGTTCAATCATAAGGACAAGTGCGGAATAACATATTTCGCCATTGACGAACACCTTGCAAAATCATGGTCTCGGAAATTGAGTCGCGATGTTATTCGGCGTTTGTCAGGAATGTGGGCAAGAAGCACGATGCCAGGCCCCCGGCGTTGTAACACGGGGCCTACAGCTACATGGCTGCAGGATACGCCGACGAATGTACGTACGGAATGGGACTTTGGTCGGAGAGCCGCAATACTTGGCGTGCTGACATCCCGTGGCAGGGCTGGCTACCGTTCAGACGAGTGCCTCAGTTCGCTCCCAGTTGGCTCCCCAACCAGAGCGAATCTGGGCACCGATGGGTTATCAGGGTGGAGTTGGGTCAATGTTTCGTTTAGGGTGCCTCGTATGGCCCTAAGGCCTCACGTGAGAATAAAGTGATCAAGTTCTTTGGCGCCGCGGGAGAAGCGCGTAGTTCCAGTCGCCGTGAAATCCGGCCTGCTTTAGATTCAGTGCATGCAGTTCTGTGTCGCTGACC
>Ga0080064_1000944_pt1 | contig 66790 bp, 68 predicted proteins | sample Subgrocontami54m_FD_69260 | JGI IMG/M metagenome (GOLD analysis project Ga0080064, IMG submission 69260) | Subsurface groundwater microbial communities from S. Glens Falls, New York, USA - GMW46 contaminated, 5.4 m (SPADES assembly) (version 2) ... | reverse complement strand
CGATAAGGGGCGCTTGCTGCGTTGTCGCTTCGGGCTCGCATCCTCACGTACTGCGCTCGTACGCTCCGGTGCGACCCCTCGCTCCGCCTTGCACCCGCCGCCTTCTCGACGGCCAGGGTTTTCGGGATGTTGCAAGCGTGCTTCAGATTATGGACGTGTGATGTATAGCTTAGATATGAACCGGCTTTTTTTTATCGGCGGCTTGCCCTGGTGGCTTGTTCTGATCGCCGGATTAGGCGCGCTGGGTCTTCTCGTCCATCAATGGTTGAGACTGAAGCCCCGCCTCGGTCCGTACCGGAGCTCCCTCCTGGTCGCTCTCAGAGGCTCGGTTTACGGGCTCCTGATTTTCTTTCTTCTGGGTCCCGGCCTGGTAGAGCAACGGGTGACCCGGCTCCGCCGGCCCCTCACCGTCCTGGTGGATACCTCGCAGAGCATGGGATTGCCTGCAAGCGCCGGCGCAGGCACTTCCGGCGTGAAGTCTCTCAGTAGACTGGATACCGTAAAGGACGCGCTCTCCGCCGGGCAAGTTTCGTCGATTCAAAAGCTCGCCCAGCGCTACGACCTGAGTCTGTATCAGTTCGGCGCGAATCTCGAGCCCCTCACTCCCGCGATGCTTCCGCAACTGGAAGCAAAGGGCAAGGGGACCCGGCTCTTGGAAGCGTTGCGTGAAGCCGGACAAAAGCAGACCGCAGGGGTCATCGTCTTCAGTGACGGAATCGCTAATGGGGAAGAGCCGGGAGAAAAGGGACCGCCCTTCACTTCGCCCGTCTTCGCCATTGGAGCGGGAGAGACCGCTGGTTTCACGGATATCCGAATCGCCGTGCTCGCCAGCCCTGAATTTGCCTTCCGGGAACGAGAGGTCAAAATAGGGCTCACGATCCAGGCGCACGGCCTCGCCGGCAAAACGGTCCCGCTCTATTTCAATCGCGGCAGCCATCTCATCACGAGCCGCTCCATTCTCATCGACCGCGATCCGTTCGAGCAAGAGATCACGCTCAGTTATACCCCCAAGGAGATCGGCCCCCAAAGCTTCACCTTGCGTCTACCCCCTCAAACCGGAGAAGGGATCGTTCAAAACAACCAGAAGGATTTTAAGATCGACGTGCGCCGCGACAAGATCAGGGTCCTGACCCTTTCCGGCGCCCCATCCTGGAATTACCGCTTCTTGCGCATGGCCCTCAAACAAGACCCGCGCGTGGATCTGGTTTCCTTCGTTTTTCTGCGCACGCCCATCGACAGCGTCGATGTCCCCGACAATCAACTGAGTCTCATCCCTTTTCCCATCGACGAAATTTTCTCGGAAGAGCTGAAACATTTCGATGTGGTCGTCTTCGACGACTTCTCGTATCGATCCTATTTCAACGCCCTCTACCTGGAAAAGGTCCGGGAATTCGTCCGCGACGGCGGCGGGCTTGCCATGTTCGGAGGAATACGCTCCTTCGACAGCGGGGGCTACAGTGACAGTCCCTTAGGCGAGCTTCTGCCCGTTCAGGCGGACGGCAAAGGAGGCTATCAAACCGGAACCCCGCTGCGGACGCTGCTGACTCCTGCGGGAAAGGCCCATCCAGTGACCCGACTCTTTCCCGGCTTGCAGGCCAACGAAGAGGCCTGGAAAAGGATGCCTTCCCTCACCCGCCTGAACCGCGTCCGTGGCGGCAAAGGAGAAACGCTCCTTCTCGCTCGCCCAGAGGGCAGTGGAAGCGAGTTTCCCCTCCTGACGGTAGGGCGGTTCGGCAAGGGTCGCACGTTGGCCTTGATGAGCGACGATTTCTGGCGCTGGAATTTCATAACCGTCGGGCAACAGGAGAGCTCTCAAAATCATCTCAAGCTGATCCGCCAGCTGGCGCGTTGGCTCGCCCAGGAGCCTTCCCTGAACCAGGTCCAGATCGTTTCAGCTACGAGCCCCTTGCTGCCGGGAGAAAAACAGGCCATCAAAGTCCGGGCACTCAAGGAGGACTTTACTCCCACGGCTAACGCCGCGGTGCGAGTGAAGATCACGGGTCCCGAAGGTGAGGTGATCGCTTTGGAAGCCCTTCCGGAAACGGAGGAGGGAGAGTACAGCGCCGAATGGAGCCCGGCGAGAGAAGGCGCCTACCTGATCGAGGCGGAGGCCAACCTGGCGGGCCGCTTGCTGGGAAGGGACCGGCAGAGTTTCGTGATCTCCTCCTCTGACCAGGAGAGTGAAAACGGCAAACCTCGACCTGATTTGCTGAAACAGATCGCCCAGGCCAGTCATGGGGATTTTATCCCGATCAACGAGTGGAACGATGCGGCCCTGGAGCGGATTTCCGCAAAACTCGAAAGTCTCACTCCGTCGGGGATCGTTGAAAAACGGCAGATCCTCTTGTGGAACAGCCGGTGGATTTTCTCCCTTCTCCTCTTTCTCCTCGGAAGTGAGTGGTGGATGCGTCGAAGATGGGGATTGGTTTAGGTAGACTGATGCACGCCAGCCAACTATCCCGGCTTAGAGTTTTCTTTTTGTCGATCCTGGCCGCTTTGGGACTCCCCTCACCGGTACTCGGTTTTTGTCATCAGATCGAGGTAGCTCGTAGAGAGTTCAGGCCGGTGGCAACCGCCGAGCGAGCCAATGATATCGCGATCGAATGGTTCGGTCACTCCACCTTCCAGATCACCTCTTCCAAAGGGACTCGCATTCTCACGGACCCCCACGGCCGCCAGGACCTTCCCTGGCCTTCTCTCCCCCAACACATCGTGACGACCAGCCATCCCCATGGGCCGCACAGCAACATCTGGATGGCCAAGGGCACTCCCATCATTCTCGAGGGGCTGACTCCGGCGGGCGAAAATTGGCGCCCCATTCACATGAGCATACGGGACGTTTCAGTTTATGTGGTTCCCGCCTACCATGACAAAAGCCAGGGACTTCAGAGAGGAAAAAACGCCATCTTCGTTTTCCGCGTGGATGATATTTGCATCGCCCATTTGGGAGACCTCGGGCATCACCTGACCCCGGACCAACTCAAGATGATGGGCAAGATCGATATTCTTCTGGTTCCGCTGGCCGGCGGCATGTTCACCATCACGCCGAGCGAAGCGAGAGAGGTGACAAAGCAGGTCAACCCTCGCATCGCCATTCCCAAGCACTATTGGGGGGACGAGGCCGTGGAGGTATACACCGAAGGTCACCCGAACGTAAAAAGAGTCCAGGGACGCACCTTCATAATATCCCGAAAGGAGCTTCCGCCTCCTACCACGATAGCCGTTCTGTGGTCGGGCCAGCGTTAGAGCCCCTGCTTGTGAGAATGAAACTATGAAGGCGATCCGCGTTCATCAATACGGGGGCCCCGAGACTCTCGTGCTCGAGGAGATTCCCACCCCTCAACCCGGCAACGGCCAGGTCCGGATCAAGCTGGAAGCGATCGGGCTGAACTATATCGATACTTATCACCGCACCGGCCTCTATCCCCTTCCCCTCCCTTTCACCCCTGGGATGGAGGGGGCCGGGGTTGTTGACGCCGTCGGAGACGCCGTAAGCGAAGTCCGGGTCGGCGACCGCGTCGCCTATGCGATGGAGCTGGGCTCTTACGCGGAATACGCCGTCGTGGCGGCATCGAAGCTGGTCGTTCTTCCGCCGCAGATGGATATCCGCTCCGCCGCCGCGGCGCTGCTGCAGGGGCTGACCGCCCATTACCTTACGCAAAGCACCTATCCCCTTAAAAAAGGCGAGATCGCGCTCATCCACGCCGCGGCCGGGGGAGTCGGTCTCCTCCTGACCCAGATGGCGAAGCGCGCGGGCGCAAGAGTCCTGGCCACCGTCTCCACGGACGCCAAGGCCCAACTCGCCAAGGAAGCCGGTGCGGATGAGCTTATCCTTTACACACAGACGGACTTTGCCGAAGAGGTGAAACGGCTCACTCACGGTGAAGGGGTGCACGTGGTCTATGATTCTGTGGGAAAGACCACCTTCGAAAAGAGCCTGGAATGTTTGAGGCCGCGGGGATATCTGGTCCTTTTCGGGCAGTCCAGCGGGCCGGTCCCGCCCTTCAACCTCGGGACGCTCGCCGCTAAAGGATCACTTTTCGTGACGCGGCCGAACATCCTTCACTACGTGAGCCGGCGCGAGGAATTGCTCCAGCGCGCCCAAGATCTATTCAACTGGATTTCTTCCGGAGCGGTGAAACTCAGAATCGAAAAGATCATGCCGCTCGAAGAAGCCCCGGAGGCCCATCGTCTACTCGAAGGCCGCAAGACCACGGGCAAGGTGCTGCTGGTCCCATAGTCGCGGAGTAGCCGGTAGGGGTGTGCCGCTTCAGTGTCTACGAAGCCGAGATGGGGGATTGACGGATTATAGTACATATACTATAGTCGGTCATGCTCACCATAGGATCGAGGCTTTACCTTGAACGGATCCGGATGGGAATATCGCAGACGGAGCTCTCTCGAAGGACGGGGATCGCTCAAGCCAACCTCTCCAATATTGAGAACGGGAAGCAGGACATCACCGTATCGACGCTCCTGCAAATTTGCCTGGCGCTCGCTGTTAAACCCTCAACCCTTCTAGACGCACCCGTGGACAGCCCACCAAGGCCGCGGCTCACTAGAGCGCGGCTGGAAAAGATCGCGGTTTCGGTGGTCGGCAATCTTCGGCCCCCTTCAAAAGAGGATCGGGAGATTGTGCGCCTCCTCCGCAAGAACATGGGATTAGGCCGGACCCGAAGGATTTCCTCGAAAGAGGCGAACCTCCACTGGGCGGATTTACGGCGGCGACTCTCCAATGAAGAAATCGAATCCTTACGCCAGCGCGTCGAGGATGCTTTGCAGAGAAGCAAAAATGCAAAAAAATCTTATTGATTTGTTTTTTAAAGAGCTGGACCGGACTCTTTCCTGTCCCAGCTTGGTGATTCTCACCGGAGCCGCGGCTGGAGCTATCTACGGCAATGTTCGTCAGAGCGTCGATATTGATTTTGAGATCCGTCTGAAAAGAAAGGACAAAAACGTCACGAGGAATCAGGAAAATATTCTACAGGATTCGATCCGCGAGACATCCTCGAAGCTCGGGATCGCTTCCAACTATTCCGACGACATCAGTCATTGGTCGATGATCAACTACCTCAACTATCGAAAGACTGCCATCCCCTACAAAAAAATTGGCCAAATCGATGTTCGTCTTATGGCGCCGGAACATTGGACGATAGGCAAGATGACTCGATTCCTGGAGATTGACGTGAAAGACATGGTCAAAGTCATCAAGAAGAAGCGTCTCTCTGCAGGGATGCTCATCGCTCTTTGGGCGCGCGCATTGCGCGCGAGTCCTTTATCCTTGACGAAAGGACAATTCAGGAGAAATGTCGAGACTTTTCTGAACGTCCACGGGAAAAAACTTTGGGGGGCCACCTTTGACAGACAAAGGGCCATCAATGATTTTCAAAGGCTGGCCGGCCTCGGTACCCCCCGAAGATCACCAAAGAGTAAGCTCTAGCGCTGTTTCTCAAACCGCAGGACGAAGCGGTCGCTCTTTCCCCGCTGTTCTCTCACCGCGCTCCCCGTTCGCGGATCGTCAGGGTTCTTCAGCATCTCTCCCTCTTTGGCAAGCTTGAAGCCTGCGCCGGTTACTTCTTTAACGACCAGCCCCTTGTCTATGCGGTGGAGAGTTTTCCTGACCGTGTCGCCGGTCCCTTCCTGGGAAGCGTGATCGACGACGCCGTATACCCCGCCGGGTTTCAACGCCGCAAAGACCCTCTGGTTCATCCCCGCCCGGCTGGCCGGCTCCACCTCGTGATAGTCGAGGTTAATGAGAACAAAGTCGAGCGAGCCGTCTTGAGGCAGGGCGACCGCGCCCATATCTCCTTCAAGCAGCTTGACATTCTTGTAGAGAGGATTTTTGAATCGCTCTTTAACCTCGTCGCGTATGGTCGGGCTCGCGGAATAGATTACCCCCTTCTCGCCGACAACTTGGGAAAGGATTGCCGTGTAATAGCCCCTACCGGCCACGAGGTCCCCGACCTTGTCTCCCGCCTTGACCCCAAAGAATTTAAGCATCTCTTCGGGCTTGCGCACCGCGTCGGCCGCCCGCTCGGTCTCAGGGCGTTCAGGATTGGCGAGTATGGTCCCATAGTCTTGCGCCAGGGCCGGCGCTACTCCCCCTCCTGTAGCCAAGAGGACAAGAGACCCCAGAATCGCACGTGCCGTAGAAGAAACTTTCATTGATATTCCCTCCCTTTTATTGAAGACCCTTCCTAGAAGTTTTTAATCTCAGGTCTCAGCGTTCCTGAACGATTTCATCTCCAGAAAAGCGGCGAATCCTATCGACTCGGATGAGGACCCCGTATCCCTTTCGCTCCGGGTCCTTGTCCAGCTCATCCTTAATGGTCCGCTCCATGATCCTTTGCCGCGTCTCCCCGGTCTTGTGCATCGTCGCCTGGCCGTAAAATCGCCATCCCAGACGACTGGAGAAATCCACGTAGAGGATGACGACGTTCGGGTTCTCCTCCAAATTATCGACACTCGATTGAAACGAACGTTCCCAGGTGGCCAGATGGTCCTCGTCGAAAACAAACAGGCTTCCCCGAAAGCTGATATTCGGCGCCCCTTCCCTGGAGGCCGTCCCCAGCATGCAGACCTTTCTCTCGCGAAAGGCGCTGCCCAAACGTTCTTTCATCTCATCGGTAAACTTGATCATGTCTTTTCCCTTCCCCTCAGTACCGTCTCACCTCGATTTCATTCCCATCGGGATCGCGAAAGTAAATGGATGTAGCCCTACCCCTGGCCCCCCAACGGGAGACCGGCCCCTGATGGACCCCGATCTGGCGCTCCTTCAAATAGTTCACCAGTACCGAGAGATCCTCATCTTCCACGACGAGACAGAAATGGTTGAGATTCCTTTGTGACCCATCCTTTTCTACGCCAGGATTCTTCGACGGGCTCAAATCCACGACCGTGTGCTGGTTGATTCTGACGGAAGGAAAGCCGACCTCTCCCCTCCTGAACTCGTCCACCCGCTCCGGGGCCAGACCCAGGACCCCGGTATAGAACGCCAGAGAGCGATCAATATCCTTCACGTTCAAGACGATGTGATCCAGCTCGGTGATTTTGATCCCTTTCATCGGCCGCTCTTTCGAGGATCCGGGCTCAACGCCCTTCACGGGACCCGGTCATCTTGATGAAATCCTCCAACTGAATTCTCCGGGAGACCAACCTTTCCAGATCCGAAGTGCTCGTGGGATAGCGCTTTCCGCCGATCGAGAGTTCCCAATGAAGGACTTCGCTCAAAGGCGTTGAGCCGCCGAGCCCCTTGGGAGGGATCAAAAAATCGCCGCCGCGGAAAATGCCGCGGGCCTGGACGGTATAAGCCTGGCACCACTTCTGAATCTCTTCGAGCGTCATGGGGCTCTCCTTTTCTACCCTACGGGATCGAGGAGGTGCTCTTTCAAGCTCGTGTCGATGCCGTAAACCACCTTAGCGATCTTCGGCATCGGGGTTGGCTCGGTGCTTACCTGGTAGAGAATCAGACGCCCCGGCCCGGTATTGTTGAGCTGGTAGAAATAGCCCGCCGGGATGTGGATCCCCTGATGCCGGCTCAGCTTGCGCGCCTCCCCTTTTTTCAGCCCTTTCACGGTGCACTCTCCCTCGACAACGAAGAAGGTATGATCCGAGCCCGGATGGCAGTGCATCTCGTCATTGACGCCCGGCTCGTAAGCATTGATCACCACGTGGCACCGGTTACTATGAGTGAGGCGGAGGTAGTTCCGGCCGGTGGATTTATCCCAGCGCGCCTCCTTCTCCGTATCGAAGGTTATTGGAGTCTTGAATTCTTCCATCGCCACTTCCCTCCTTTAGTGTTGAGCCTCTGCTGCGTTTCTCTATGACAGGGAGGCCAAGAAATCAAGCCCCTGGGTCGGCAAGTCGATCTGAGGGGGATCGAGCATACGTTCACCATCAGACGGCCTGAAAGCATCTCTCAGGTCCGATGCAATACGCGCGTACCATGAGCCCGCCAGACGGGAAGCTCTTTCCGGCCCGATCCAATAGAGTCGCGGCATGTTGAAACTTCACGTCCGGTGGATCGGTCCTTCAAGATCCCCCCGTCTGGCGGGGCGACCAAGCAATCCATCGGCCTTTCACTAGACCTCCAGGCCGTCTGGCTACAAGTGGTTTTTCACTAGGCTCCTAGAGCCGGTAGAGCATCCAGTAGACGACCACACCGGTAACCGAGACGTAAAGCCAGAGCGGAAGCGTCCAGCGGGCGATCCGTTTATGCCTGTCAAAGTTTCCCTTCAAGGCCCGCGTCAGAGTGATCAATACCATTGGCACAATCACCACGGCCAAAATGGTATGGGAGATAAGAATAGAGAAATAAAGGGAGCGCATCCAACCTTGTCCCTTAAACGGCACGGAGCCGACTTGATAATGATAGATCAGATAAAAGGTCAGAAAAAAAATCGAGGCCAGAAAGGCGGAAAGCATGCAGACTTTGTGCCGGAAGATCTTTCCGGACCGGATAAAGAAATATCCGGCCAAGAGGAACAGCGCGCTCGCTGAGTTTAAAACCGCGTTGACTGTGGGAAGTACGGAAAGGGGAATCACGGAGCGCGTCAGGAAATATCCGGCAGGAGCATCAAGATCAAGAACACGCAGAGAATGAACGGGGTCAGAGCAATGACTCCCAGCGTCAGGCGCTCAAACTTCAGGTGCATGAAATAGAGGGCCACCAGAGTGGCCTTGGAAATGGCCATTCCCACCAGGAGGATAACAATGATGGTCTTGGCCATTGGCATATAAATCACGGCGATCTCCAGGACTGTCAAAGCCAGAAGCCACCAGAAAACTCCCATGTAGTTCGGTTCCGCATGCGCAGTCGCCATCTCAATCTCCCGTTTATCTCCGGTTTTATATCAGATAGACAAAAGTAAAGATCAAAATCCAAACCAGATCCACAAAGTGCCAGTAAAGCCCGGCGATCTCCACGTGCTTCGGGCCATAGCGCCCACGCAGGCACGCAGCCAGGACGCATATATTATAGATCACCCCTCCCGTCACGTGCATTCCATGAAAACCGGTGAGGACAAAAAAAGTGGCGGCAAAGAGATGCGTGGTAAAGGAGAGACCTACTTCCGGCAACCTCTCGGTAAGCAAATGGGTCCACTCATAGGCCTGACATCCCAGGAAGGCGAGCCCTCCCAAAATCGTCAGCAGGAGAAATTTCTTGAATCTTCGCATGTCGCCCCGGGTAATCGCCGACAGCGAAAGCACCATCGTGACGCTGCTGCAGATCAACAGGAGGGTCATGAAGGCCGTGAGGTTGATGCCGAGGACGTGCGACGGAACGGGCCAGTTGGAGCTGGCGTGACGGAGAAGCCCGTAGCCAACGATCAGGCCGCCAAAAGACATGGCATCCCCCGCCAGGAAAACCCACATGCCCAGCTTGCCCCAACTCTCCGGAGTCAGGGGTGATTCTGCCGGTTCTACGGATGGATGCATGACTAGAGCTTCGCTCATCTCCCACTCCCTTTATTCACCCAGGCCAGGCGCAGCACGGGCGATTTCTTTCTCTCCCCGCCCGATTCCCTATTCGCGCGACGGTGAATGTAAAATAGCCAGCCCGCCACCACCCCGAATACGGCATAGGGAGCCCCCATAAGGAACAACACGCTCCAATTGAAGGCATCCACCAAGCGGTCCCCTGCGACGCCGGTCAGACAAACCGCACAGGCCTCGACCTGGGTGTGCGGGACCAAGTTCGCGGCTACGACGAAAAGGGCGAGAAAGATGCGTCTAGCTTGCATGGAATCAAGTAAGGCGAACCTATCTCACCATGCTTTCCCTGTCAACAGAATTGAGAAAAAAACTTGTTTTTTGGCCGCCTATTTAATATAAGTTTCCATATCTGGAAGGCCATCGATGGATCCAAAACCGGGGAAAAAACGCCGAACCGCAAACCAAGCAGGAACCGCCAACGGGGTGGCGGAAATCAAGGAGCTGATCACCCAGATGGAATCCTTTATCAAGGAAGCGGACGCGTTGGCCTCGATGCAAACCCGGCGCGTGGAAACGATCAAGGAGACCCTCAAGGCAGTGGCCAACCGAATCGGCGCCCAGCTCAAGGAAAAGGACGAGGCGATTCGGAGTAAAGAGTCGCGCTTGAAAGAGATGGAGGAAACCTTTGCCGCCAGGATCCGCCAGATGGAGGTTGCTCCGGAAGCCAGGGATGCGGCGGAAGTCGAGGATTCGGAACAGGAAAAGCTTAGCCGGGAAAGCCCTGATGCCGTGAAGGAAAAACCCGGGCTTACCCTCCGAGAGTTGGAAGGAAAGTTGCTCGGAGGGCCCGGGGGGTTGAAAGAACTGCTTCAGGATTCCAATAGACATGGCGACACGGACCCGGGAAACAAAAAGGAATTTCCGACGCAAAGCGGAAGCGCGACGCCGGAAAAGCAAGTGAAAAGGATCGTCGGGCAAGATCAGAAAAAACTACGCCTCGCCTCTCTGCTGGGGCCCATCAAAAAAGGGTGATAAGCTTCAACCGTGGGAAGGTCAGGCGTTCTACGGTCAATACCATGAATCAAAAACCTTTTAGTCTTACGGCAGACTTAAACTTTCTCTACCCGAGCGCGGAACACAGCAGGGTCTTTGAAGAGATCCTGGCCACCGTTTACCGTCGCGACGGATTGATTTGCCTCACCGGGGAACCGGGGACCGGAAAGACGGTGATTTGCCGGCGTCTCTTGGAAGAGCTGGGGGACGGATACCACGTGGTGCTCGTCAATACCCCGCCGCGAACCCCGGAGGATATGACCCAGACCCTGGATGAAGCGCTGACGGAGATGGAGAACGACGCCAAGATTCCCGTGGTGATCTTCGACGAGGCCCAACATCTGGATTTTCGATGCCTGGATCACATCAAGTTTTTGACAAACTTGGAAAAAGAAGGGGGCAAGCTTCTGCAGATCATTCTCGCGGGTCAACCTGAGCTGGAAGAGAAATTAGGCCACAAGAGATTCCTCCAGCTCGAACAGAGAATCGGGGCCAAATTGAGGCTGGGACGTCTTAGGGCAAAGGAGGTATTGCCCTATTTGATCCATCATCTGGAGGTCGCCCATCTTTCCGGAGACCTCGCCTTCACCCGGGGAGCCGCCAGATACCTCTACGGAAAAACCGGCGGCGTTCCACGCCTCATTAATCGAATTGCCAACATCGCGGTGGACCTCGCCCTAGACGGTGAGAAGACTAAGATCAGGACGGCCATGGTCAAAAAAGCCGCAGTAAAAGTCAGCGCCGCGCGAGGCGACTGGCAGGAAGCCGCGCAACCCGGATTTGCCCACGGTCGTCTCGCCTTACTCATGGTGCTCCTTATTTTGTCCGCTGGAGTCTTGTTCTACACCCATCCGGAATGGCCCGCGCCGGTCGACTGGGTATACGGCAGCAAGGCTCAAGCAACTCCGGAACCGTCCCGCTTTACCTTGAAAGCGGGGGTTTTCCTCAAGCGGGAAGAGGCGGAGGCTCTCCGCCTTCAACTCTCCAACTGGGGATTGCCTGCCACCGTGGTAACCAGGGATTTAGGAGAGGGATGGGTCCTGTATCAGGTAAGGCTTCTGGAGACCTACAGCCGGGAGGAAGTGAAAAGCAAACTCGAGTTGTTGCGCAGCAAGGGTGTCGCGGGGGCCGATACGATCTCTGGTGCGGCCCAATAGGCCGGGGTCCCGACAAAAGCCAGCCACGTACTTTCTCCTCGCTTCAAAGAACTTTACGCAGGCAAGCTCATTGTTACCGGGCTGCGGCTGCTGCTTGGCTCAACTTCTCCCGCACCCGGTCGCGCACCTGCGTGCCGAGAATGAATGCCGTGCTGCACGCCATGACACCAAGGAATCCGAACGCGGACCAATATCCCATTCCTGCCGAGAGCAGAGCAAATATGGATGTGCTGGCCGGAGACCCGACGCTTCCCAATGTATTCCAGACGCCGTAGAAGCGCCCGCGCGCGTTGTCCGGAGCGATATCCGAGCCCAGCGTCTGCATGTTGCTGCCGGTGATCGAGTTGCTCGCATTCACCAGGATATACGCCAGCACAAAAATCTTGACTGGCCAATTCAGGTACGCAGTGAGGCTGAGGAAGGCCAGGGCGATCGCGAGCAACGAGAAGCCGGGCACTAGGGTCGCCTTCCGCCCGAAGTGGTCCATGATGTACCCTGCGGCGAGGCTTATCGGGATGCCAACGGCCGTCACAATGGTGGCGAGGAGGCCGATGGACTGCGGGGTCATGTCATAGGCGTAGGCGCCATAGAGGTTGAGCTGACCGGAAAAGATCGGGCCGCGGGTCAGGGAAGCCAAGAACTGGGCGACAAAGAAGATAGTCACCTCGAAGGTGAAGAGCGCCCGAAAGCCCGCGTCCGGCATCCCGTCGGCCTGGGTCCGTGCGCGGTCGGCTCCCCGCGCCAATTGGGGAGCGGTCTCCCGCACCAGCTTGAAGCTTGGGATGATAGCGACGAGAGACAGCACCGCATGAGCGATGAACGGCGCGCGGATGTCCCAGAAGGCTGCGAGGAACCCCCCGATGGCCGGCGAGAAGAGGCGGCCGGCGCTCTCCATCGCGCTCATCGTGGTAATCTGGCGCCCACGTTCCCGGGCCGCCCCGATGTCGGCGATCATCGTCAGCCGGCCGAGGAGCCACATCTGCTGCCCGACCCCGCCGATGAACCGATAGACAAGCAACTCCGGAAACGAGTGCGCCGTAGCGCTGAGGAGCGATGAGATCGCAAGCAGGAACGGGCCCGCGAGCACGACCTTCCGGCGTCCGATCCGGTCCATGAGCATACCGACGGGCAGGCTCGAAAGGGTGGTGCCCAGCTGATGGATAATAATGACCAGGGAGGCGACTTCAAACGAGACGTCGAATGATTTGGCGTAAACCGGGATTGCCGGGATGATGATCCCGGTGCCTACGGCGAGCGTCATCGCCGGAATATAGATCGATAGAAAATTCTGGCGCGTGTAAATGCCGCTGCCGCTTTCTGATTTACTCACAATTCCTTTCTCCCAACTCTAGTACAGATAGACCAAGCCATAGAGAATCGGCCAGAGGGCGACCACAAAGGTCCAATACATGGCGCAGATTTGAATCCCGGTATAGCTCTGGGCCGAGTAGCGACCCCTCCGGGCGCCTATCAAGACCAATGTCAACCAAATCACCGCGCCTAACACGTGGAGCCCGTGACAACCAATCAACGTGTAGAAAGTGGCGCCATAGATGCCGCTCTTCACGGTGAGCCCAAATTGAATCAGGCGAATCCACTCATAGCCCTGGATCAAGAGAAAGACGGCGCCCAGGGTCACCGTCATTCCAAGCCACGCAATCACCCGAGCCGGATTGTCGCGGCGAACCGCCTGCAACGCCAAGCGCATGGTGACTCCGCTCAAGAGCAGGATCACCGTATTGACGCCGGTGACGAAAACCGGCAGGCGCGGCTGGAAAGACGGCGGCCAGATCTCGGCACTCAGGCGAAAAACCAGGAAGGCGCCCACCAGTCCCGCAAAAAACATCGCCTCCGCCGCGAGAAACATCATGAACGCGAGACGGGCATTGCCGACCACCGGCTCTGGGACCCCCAAGGGCGGACCCGGAGGCTTTCGCGATCCAAAGTCTTTGGGTTTTCGGGGCTCTACTTCCATGACCGGCCCTATCGCGCGATCTTGCGTCATCCTCGTTTTGATCCGGAGTTGGTGAAAACGTCTTCAATCATGTTACACGCGGATTCCGTCGAAGGGAAAGAGGCTGAAAGGCTCTGAGACGTTCGAGCTAATAAACGACAATGAAGAAAACTACGGCGGCCAGGTAAAGCAGTGCCATCAGGACCAGAAAAAAGCCAACGCGCAAGTTCTTCTTACGTGTGTCCGTACCATCCACGGTCGCTCTCAAAGCGGAATTCGATCGAGCGCCATCACTCCGAGAAGTAACGGCAGGTAAACCAAAGAAGCAAAGACGAGGCGCCGGGCGGCTCCTTCCGAAGGAGAAAAGGCCAGCACCACTCCGAAGGCCAGGAACCCCGCTCCAAGTAAAAAGGCCGCGACGAAATAAACTTCCCCGGCAAAATGGAGCAGCGTCGGCAACAAGCTCACCGCCAGCAGCGCCAGGGTATGGCCGACGACCTGCCGCCCCATGCTCTTCCCATCCCGCTCAACGACTGGAAGGAACCGGATACCGGCCCGGGCAAAATCGTCCCGGTAGAGTCTGGCGATGGCCAGGGTATGAGGCGTCTGCCAGAGAAATAAGACGGCAAAAAGTACCCACGCCTCGAGCCGGATTTCCCCCTGAACCGCGGTCCAACCGATCAGTGGAGGCAGTGCCCCCGGGACCGCGCCTATAAGACCGCAAAGAGAGCTCCTCTGTTTGAGCGGAGTGTAGATAAAAAGGTAACTCGCGACGATGGAGAGAGTCACGAGGGCGCTCCAATCGTTGACTCTCCACAACAGGATCAGCAGTCCCAAAATAACCAGCGCCACTCCGAAAATCAGAGCCTCCGTGGGCTGGATCCTTCCATCGGGCAGGGGGCGCCGGCGGGTGCGCTCCATCAGACCATCGGAATCCCGTTCCAGATATTGGTTGAGCGTCAGCGTTCCTCCGGCGGCGAGCGCCGTCCCCAACAGCATCTCTAGGAGACGAAAATAGTCGAGAACGAGACCGGAGCCGAGGTAAAAGCCGACTGAGGCGGTTACCAGGACCATGAGGACCACGCGTGGTTTCGTAAGCTCGATGAAATCCGAGGTGCGTCTGCGTGCGCCGCCCCGGGTGAGATCGAGAGAGACTGCCGGCAAGCTCATACCGAAACCTGCCTTGCGGAGACCCGCTCCGCCAAGATCTCCGGCGGCGCAAGTAAGCGAAAAGACCTCAACGTGAGCGCCACGCTGGCGGCCAAGAGGGCTGCGCCCATGGCCACATGGGCCGTCGTGAAGACGACTTCAGCCAACCGGGTGGCTGAGGGGGCGATCCTGATCCAGTATGCCCCCAAACCCAATCCCAACTGTAGAAAGAGAAGCCCCACCAGGATCCCGGCCGAACGCTTTAGCCTGGCCGGACCGGCCGGAGATTTTAACACGCGACGGCCAAGAAGAATCACATGAAAGGCGACCATGGTCGCCAGAAAAAGATGGCCCTCAAGACCGGTGCCCGTATGTCGAAGCACGGCGCCGACAATCGCCTGGAGATAAATCAGGACCGTCGTTATCAGGCAAAGCCGCCTTATCCGAAGAGTGTCCGGGAGTTGAATCCGCGGGGATGCCCCAACCCATTCCGTGGAAGTCAAAAAAGCCAGACCGACGATAAGAGCAAAAAATGCCTGGGCCAAACAGGCGTGGAAGATCGCCAGCGTCTCCTCGAGCAGGATGACCCGAAGGCCGCCTACAACCCCCTGGGCGATGACCAGAGCTAGAGCGGCGGCGCCGAGCCACCGGAGCCATGCCCGCCGCTCACCCCACCAGAGCGCGAGCGCCAAAGCGAGCGTGAGCAAGCCGACGCCGGAGGCCACCAGGCGGTGACTGTGCTCATAGAAAATCCCTCCGACCATTTTGGACCAGGGGAAAAAAAACATGTTGTGGCCGAAAGTAGTCGGCCAATCGGGAACCGCAAGGGCGGCTTTTTGGGTGGTGACGAGACCTCCGATAAAGAGCAAAAGGAAAGTCGCTCCAGCGGCCAAACAGGCGAGCCGATGGGGCAAAGATTCTCCGCGCGCCCTCGGTTCCGGGCAGATCGGGTCAGCCATGCAAAACCGGACGGTTAATGGGTTTTAGCTGCTGGGGATTCGGTCCCCAATTGACGATTCTGGGGCAGCCAGTCCTCCTTGACCTCGGGCGAACTGAACTCGTAGGGGGCGCGGTAGACCACGGGAACCGCGCCGAAGTTGCCGTGCGGCGGAGGCGATGGGGTCGTCCACTCGAGGGTATTGGCCCGCCAGGGGTTTTCTTCCGCCTTTTTCCCGGCGAACAGGCTCCAGAAGAAATTGGCGACGAAGGGGATCTGGGAGACGGCGAGCAACAAGGCGCTCACGGTCATGAAGACATTGAGCGGCTGCAGCGGTTGGAGAAATTCATATTGCAGGGGATTATAGATGCGCCTCATGTGACCGCCCACGCCCAGGATATGCATCGGGAAAAAAGTCAGATTGAAAAAGGTGTAAGTCAGGATGAAGTGGATCTTCCCCCAGGACTCGTTCATGGTCCGGCCGAACATCTTGGGAAACCAGTAATAGACGGCGGCAAACAGGGCGAAGATGATCCCCGCGACCACGTAGTGAAAATGGGCCACGATGTAATAGGTGTCGTGAATGAAGATATCCACCGGCGTGGAGGCCATAAAGATGCCGCTCAGACCGCCGATCAAAAAATTTGAGACAAATCCCAGGGCAAACAGCATCGGCGAGGTGAAACGAATGCTCCCACCCCAAAGCGTGCCGAGCCAGTTGAAGGTCTTGATCGCCGAGGGAACGGCGATGACCATCGTGGACATCATGAAGGCGGTACCCATGATCGGGTTCATACCGCTCAAAAACATATGATGGCCCCAGACCACCCAGGAGAGAAAAGCGATCGCGATCATGGAAAAGGCCATCGCGTGATAACCGAAGATCGGCTTGCGAGAGAACGTGGAAAGGATATCCGAAGTCACCCCCATGGCGGGAAGAACCAGGACGTAGACCTCGGGATGGCCGAAGAACCAAAAGAGGTGCTGCCAGAGCAGGGGCTCGCCCCCTCCTTCCGGGAGAAAGAAGCTGGTCCCGAACATGCGATCAAAAAGGAGCATGGCCAGCGCCGCCGTCAACACCGGCAGGGCGAGCAAGAGGAGGATGGCGGTGATGAAGAGAGACCAGATCACCAGCGGCATGCGGAAGTAGGTCATGCCGGGGGCCCTCATGTTGGCAATCGTCGTGATGTAATTGATGGACCCCATCAGCGAGGAAATGCCGAGGATAATCAGGCTGATGATCCATAGGTTCTGCCCCCACTCGACCCCGGTGTAGGCCGTCTTGGCGGAAAGGGGCGCGTATGCGGTCCAACCCGAGGCCGCGGGCCCACCCGGAACAAAAAAGGACGATAGCATCACGAGGCCGGCGACGAGACCCACCCAGAAAGAGAGCAAGTTCAGTTTTGGAAAAGCCATATCCCGAGCGCCGATCATGAGGGGGATAAGAAAATTCCCAAACCCTCCGACCATGATCGGCATGACCACGAGAAAGATCATGATCGTGGCATGCATCGTAAAGAGCGCGTTGTAGGTTTGCGGGGGAATGATGCCTTCGTACATATAGGGCTCAGGGACCCATCGGAACCCTGGGACGGCGGTCTCCGGCCACGCGAGCTGCCAACGCATCATCATGGCCAGCGTGCCGCCGATGACCAGCATGAAAAGCCCCAAGAAGAGAAACTGGCGCCCGATCATCTTGTGGTCCGTGGAAAAGAGATAGGTGCGCCAAAAGCCCAACTCGACGTGGGGGGCGTGTGCCTCGGCAGGTACAGAATCACTCATCGTTGCTTCACCTCTTATCGTGCTCGTTTTTCGTGTTCGTGCTCGCCCCTCGCGTTGTTTTCACGAGCACGAGTCACGATCACGAGCGACGTTACTTTTTCGGCCAGGTTTCCTGGACCCATTTTTGATAATTTTCAGGGCTATCGACGTAGAGCCATCCAAGCATCCCTGAGTGACCGAATCCGCACAGCTCCGCGCAAGGCAGATCGTACTTTCCCGGCTTGGTGGCCTCAAACCAGACGAGGATATCGCGTCCGGGAAGGGCGTCCTGCTTCACTCTGAGATGCGGCAGAAAAAAACTGTGAATGACGTCCTTCGACTTCAGAATCACGTGCACGACCTTATGCACCGGAACGTGCAGATCGTTATCGACCTGGAAATCGTCATCGGTCCCGAATTTTCCATCCGGCCCGGGATAAACGATTTCCCAATTAAATTGTTTGGCGGTGACCTGAACCTGAACATCCGCAGGAGGGGCGTGGGATTTGACTTTGCCCCACGTCGTGACGCTCATGAAAGACAACGCCACGAAGATCACCGCGGGAATAATCGTCCACGTCAGCTCCAGAGCGGTATTCCCATGCGTATAGACGGCCTTTCGCCCTTCGCGATGCCGGTACATGACGAGGAAGAGAATCATAACAACCGTGACCAGAATGAAGGCGGCTCCCGTCAGGTAGTAAATGATATAAAAGAGAGAATCGATCTCTCCTCCAAAGGTCGACACATTCTCCGGCAACCACCGCAGCATCAGTGTGAATCCATCCTTTTCATGGCGTTTTCAGAGATGGCTTTTGGTAACACAGCTCTTCTCCCTTTTCAAGAGGAAATAGGCGAGGATTGCAAAAATTTCGCGGCGATGGTAGCAATCGAGTCGCATTCACGTCGTCATTCTCGTGATCCTCCTTCAGACTTTCAACCTCCGGTCGCTCAAGGTCGCGTTGTTCCGCGAACCGTAGGGGGCTTAATCCCATGGCGTCCTCGAACTCCCGTCCTTGGCCACCAGTCTTCTCTTCCCTCGCCAGCCGCGATTTTCGCTGGTTCACGATTTCCCAGCTCGCGGGCACCACCGCGAACTGGATGGAGGTGATTGTCCGCAGTATCATCATCTACGATCTCACCACATCGGCGTTGATGCTTGGGGTTGTGAATCTCGCCCGAACGCTACCCTCGTTTGTGTTCGGATTTATCGGCGGGGTATTGGCGGACCGGCTGGACCGGAAGACGCTGCTTACGGTGAGTCAACTGGTAAGCGGCTGCACCGCTGCTCTTCTGGGAACACTGGTTTTTAGCGGCCGTATCCAGGTTTGGCATTTTTTCGCCGCGGCCCTTATCGAGGGCACGGTGAGCTCCTTGCAGCACCCAGCCCGGCAAGCACTGATCCCCTCGGTGGTCCCACGGGAACACCTCATGAATGCCATCGCTCTCTCCGGCGGCATCTGGAACGCCTCAAGGATGGTGGGGCCCGCCTTGGCCGGTGGTGCGGCCGCCATCGCCGGGCCTTCGGGGGCCCTATTTCTGGAGGCGGCTTTCTACTGGTGCGGAGCGTTGGCCACCCGCTGCATCGGCTCGCTCAATCGCCCTGCCAACCCCTCAGCAACCCAAATCAGCGCTCCGGTGGATGAGCCGCGTCGTCATGGCGGTCACCGCGGACGTGGAAGCGATTTTCTCGAAGATTTCCGGGGTTACAGTTACCTCTGGAAAAACCCGGTAGTGGGATGGCTCGTAGCGTTGGCAATGGTCCCTGTTTTCTTCAGCATGGGGCTCCGCATATTAGCCCCTATCTTTGCCAAGGAGATCTTGCACATGGGGGCCGGCGGCATCGGATTGCTGCTTGCCGCGCCTGGAGTGGGCGCCATCATCGCCACGTTGATCATAGCCACACTGAGCAACATGCGCCGAAAAGGGATTATCTCTCTAGGGGGAGTGATCGTGCACGGCCTGGCAGTGATCGTCTTTGCCCTTTCCAATAGCCTCTGGATTTCGCTCACCGCGCTGGCAGTTCACGGTTTCGCCATGACCGCATACCACTCTCTCAATCAGACATTGGTGCAACTTCACACCCACGACGAGTACCGAGGCCGGGTCATGGCAGTCTATGCTACCGATCGAGCGCTACACCCCGTTAGCGGAGTGGCAGTCGCCTTATTGGCGGACCTGTGGAGCGCGCCGATAGCGGTCACCCTCAGTGGCGCCGGATGCGTCCTCTTCGCCTTGATCGTCGGCATCAAATCCCCCACCATCCGTCATCTCGATTAGCGTCCGTTAATCCTCGTCGATTCTTCCTTCAGCTCCATCCCCTGCCAGACCTTTTCGAGGTTCTCCCCGAGGCGGCCTTTTTCCATCCCTTCCACCACGAGCACCCGACGGTCCCTCTGTTCGATCGCGGCAGGAACGGCTGTTTTAGAGCCGCCGTATTTCTTGGACAGGAGTTCGCGGTATCCCCGCGCGAACTCCTCGGCATCCTCCGATGAATCCCAAACCGTCGCCCAGACAAAGGCAATCTCATCGCCTTGGCGGAAGGCCACAAAACGGTCCCCATCCCAGCCCTCGGCGGCACCGTTCGCGTTCTCTTCAGAAAGGAATTGTTTGAACAGGACCTGAACCATCAGTTCGCCCAGCACATTGTTTTCGATTTCCGTCCAGCCTGCGGGAAAAAGGGCGGAGAGATTGCCGAGATCGATCCTGGTCGGCGGATCGGGGAAATCGAGATACCTTTCCGGGTGGAGCACCTGCTCGGTCGAGAGCGGAGGAGAAGCGTAAAGCTGGTTGACCCCGAACCAACCCCTTTGACCGAGCACACGGGAAACAAACGAAACCCCGCCGTAGTATTGGAATAAGAGATCTTCCCTAATGGCCTGAGGAACCTGAGCAAGGGAGGAGCGCGCCGCCCCCATGCTGTCTTGAATGGATCGATTGACCTCGGCCAAGGAACGCTCATCGAGACCGCCAAAGAGATAAGCGAACCCACTCAAAGTGGCGTCTCCTTCGATCACGGCGTGAAAGGCCAAGCTCCGGTCGTCCTCGCTCGACGGCCTAAGCCGGTCCGCCAGGGAAAAATGCTGGTCCTGCAGGGCATGGGTGAGCTCATGCGCCAGGACCATCTCACCGAGGATATCCCGTCGAGCGAGAAACTGGACCGTACCGAGAAAAATCCCTCCTCCCAGATCCTCCGGCAACACCAGCTTTTTCGCCTCGGGATCGTAGAAGGCGGCCACCTGAGCGCTGTAAAAATCGAGGAGCGCCTTCTTCAAATCGAGCCCCTGGGGAAAAAGGCCCAGCTTGGCGTAGGCCATGGCCATATTTTTCAGCTTCTCGTCGCCGTACTCCCGCTCCAGTTCGCGCGCAAAATAGCTTCTCATCCCCTCTCGATCTTTGACTTCGACGGGAACACTGATTTTGAACTCCAGCCCGCGGAGAGCCGCGATTCCGGCTTTGATCTCTCGGAGCTTATCCAAATTGACTGCACCCCCGCTGACCACCAGATAGGGTGCGCAGCCAACTTGGATGAAGAAAAAAAGGAAAAAGAAGAGCTTCAACGGCAAAAGCGTCCTAACGAGTACCCTACCGGTTTTTGTGCGGATGACGCCACAGCGGTTCATTTCGTGAACCCTCCTGGCGCTTCACTGTCAAGTCTCTTACCACAAATCCAGTTCCGCTCTCGCTTGTGTGATGATGGCGCCCGTCCGAAGATGATGAAAAGCAGACATTGAACACGGCGGGTCGAAGGGCTAAACATAGAAAGAATATCCGAGCGCGGTTTCTTCATGAACTGGATTGGATTGGACATCGGCGGAACAAAAGTCCGCGGCGTTCTTTGGAACGGGAGAAGAGTGGTTCGGGCGCTCGAGTTTCCTACGCCTACCCATGAAATAGAGTTCGCAAAAAAACTTCCCGCGCTCGTCGCTTCCCTCGCCCGCCGGCAAACGATCCGGGGCATCGGCATCGGCGCGGCCGGGATCGTGGAAAAGACCATCCTCATCTTCAGCCCCAATATCCCCTACATCAAAAAATTCGACTTCAGGCGCCTCTGGCCGCGTCTCCTTCCCTTGTGTCTGGATAATGACGCCCGTTGCTTTGCCCGCGCCGAGATGATCCGTGGAGCAGGCCGGGGATCCCAGAGCCTCTTCGGTCTCACGATAGGAACCGGCATCGGCCGGGCCTACGGCATGAAAGGAAGAATTATCAAACTCAAAAAGTTTGAATACCCGGAAAATTGGGAAAGGAAATACCAAGCCATACGAAAGACACAAAACAGCCGAAAGCTGGCTCAGTTCCTGGGCAAAAAGCTTTCCCGACTGCTCATTCCTTTCCAGCCTCAGGTTGTCGTCCTGGGGGGAGGAGTTTTAAAACGCGGCGAATTTTTTGAAATGCTGCGCGCGGAATTGAAGATCCGCCTCTCAACCTGCGAAATACGCCGGGCGAGGTTCGAGCGCAACGGCGCCGCCGTCGGCGCGGCCCTTCTCTTCAAAAATCGGACGTAACGCCCGCCTTCACTTCCCTTTCACAGGGGCGATGTCCGTTTTCTTAACGAAGCCGTTCGGCTTGTCCTTGCGGGAGACCACGAGGGCGTCGTTCTGGGTGAAACCCGCCACGTTCAGGACCATCCCCTTCGTGATCGGAAGGCGTTTTCCCTCCTGCGTAACCAGGGTGGTCTCCTTGGCAGCTTGATAGGTTTGAACCTTGGTGAGAAAGGTCACCTCATCAATGGAAGCTGCCCAGACCCCCACCGTCGTCAGGAGAGAGAGACTCACTAAGAGCGGCGTAAATATCATTTTCATTGTCATCATTCCTTTCTTGGCAATTTGCGAGAGCCTGGCTTTAAGGTTAATGAAAAACGGCTCCAACGGCAACCGGCCGCGAAACCCCGCCCCTCCTAATCCGTTGGTAAGCTTGTAACACCTTGGAAACCCTGGCCGCCGAGAAGGCGGCGGGTGCAAGGCGGAACGAAGGCCCGCACCGGAGCGTACGAGGCAGTACGTGAGGATGCGGGCCTGAAGTTCCAACGCCGCAGACGCCCCTTATCGACGGATCAGGGACTCCTCCGGTAGATTGACATCGTCTATAGTTGTCGGATAGTTTTTATCACCCCTCATGGACGTCCAAGCCGAAGAAGAGCGTTACCTCCGTGCGCTTGAAGAGTGCGTCGCGGAGCTTTTGCGTCGGACGGGGAAGTGGTTTACGTTCGCGCAGGGCGATGGGGTCCGGCTTGAACACGTCGGGGCGCACGTCCTGGAGTTCATTCACTTCGTTCACGCCTTCCCGCGCTGGACCGCGGCGTTATTATCGAGAACGCCCCATTACGAGATCCGCCGCTTCCTCGCCCAGAATATCTATGAAGAGGTGGTGGAAGATCCTTCGGCCGGGGCGCCTCATTATGAGTTCATAATCCGCTTAGGCGAGGGCGCGGGTCTTACGCGCGACCAGATCGAGAGCTCGAAGCCGAGTCCCGGAACTTTGACAGGCATGCATGCCCTGGAGAACTACTATCGGCAGAATCCCTGGCTGGAAGTCTTCGCTTCCACATCGGTCGGTGAAGCGACCAACCAGGCGTCGCTCAACCCGGAGATGCGCCGTCTCCACGGATTGCCGGAGAAAACGCGGCTGGACCGATTCCGCAGTCTGGGGTTGAGCGATTATCACCTGACCCAGTACCTCGTCCACCATGAAGCGGATGCCAAGCACGGCGGGCAGGGAATCCGTCTGGCGGCGAAATATGCGGTGCTCGAGCAGTATCCCCTGGAGCGCATCCTCGAAGGCATGCACGAATACAACGCGGTGATCCGGAGCTATTGGGACGCGATGTACGAGGCGGTGATCGCTCGGGCCGGAGGCAAATAAAATCCGCGGAGAAAAAGATGATGAAACGGGTTCTTGTTTTTGGGCTCTTCCTTGCGGTCGGCTTCCATTGCGCGCCGGCCTTGGCGGCGGAGAGCCGGCCGGCCTCCGCGACCGAGTGGGACAAAATCGTCTCAGCCGCCAAACAGGAAGGCCGTGTCACGATTTACGGCGCGCCGGAAACCACCATGCAAAATGCCTTCCTGGAATTCCAGAGGGCTTTTCCCCAGATCAAGGTCGGCTTCGTCTCAGGTAGCGGTTCCAATCTCATCCCGCGCGTCATTACGGAAAGGCGCGCGGAAAAATATCTGATGGATGTCGGTCTCTTCGGTCATGGGTCCCTGATGAACCTCCACCAAGCGAAGGCGCTCGACCCAATCACCCCGGCCCTGGCGTTGTCCGAGGTCACCGACCGGACGAAGTGGTGGCGCGGCCAGCACTGGTATGGGGACGAGGATGGCCAATACGTCTTTATTTTTTCCGGCTACCTCACCAGCCCCCTCGCCTACAACTCCAAACAATTCGATGCAATGGAGCTGCGTTCCTATTGGGATCTCTTCAATCCGAAATGGAAGGGCAAGGTTCTGACTTTCGACCCGCGCCAGCGCGGCCCTATTACCGACGTCGTCACCTTTTTCTATTATCACCCGGACCTCGGACCCAACTTTTTGAAGCGCCTCTACGGCGGAGAGATGGCTCTCGCTGTCACCGCCGACCATCGCCAGGGCCTCGATTGGTTGGCGGCGGGAAAATTCCTGCTGGCCGTCGGGCTGCGCGAGGTGGACAACGCCAAGAAGAAGGGCTTGCCGGTCGACGAACTGAATACCGAAGGGCTCAAGGAAGGGACCTACATCACTCCGGGTTTCGGCACGATCGGAATCGGCAATCGCGCCCCCCATCCGAACGCCGCGAAACTTCTGATCAACTGGTTTCTGTCTCCCGAGGGGCAAAACGTCTGGCAGAAACAGACCGAGAACGCTTCCTTGAGAAGGGATGTGCAGAAGACTTACCTGCCGCCCAACACGGTGCCGAAGGAGAACGGCAACTACATTTTCATGGCGCTGCCGCAGAACAAGATGGACGACCGGGTGGCGCGAAAATTCGTCGCGAGTCTATTCGAAAAGTAAAGCACGCCCGGCCTTCCCCAGCCGGCCTGGGAGTATCTCGAAGGGCCGATGCACCGAGCAGAAAAGATTGAGCGTATTCCGTTCGAAGCGTAGCACTGCACTATTGCATCGGACCGGAGAGAGACTTCCAGGCTGGCTGTACACATCAGGCAGGCTACGTGAGATATCCTTTTTCCCGATAGAATTTCTTCGCCCCGGGATGGAGGGGGACCAGCAGAGGCCCTTCGTCGGTGTCGCGGCAGACCTGATTCAGCTTCAATTCGCCGCCGTCGACCGGGATCTGTTCCCGCCTCCGTTCGATGGCCTGCGCCACGGCATAGGCAACTTCGTTCGGCAGGCGCGACGAGCAGAAGAGAGGCCAGCCGCCAAAGTCCAACGCCGCGATCTCCCTCTCAAGTTGGAGAAACCTGCTGAGCGGCACGGCCGCCCTTCGAAAACCGAGATAGCCCATGCGGCGGAAGACCTTCTCGGAGGGAACCAGAAATTCCATTCCGGATTCCAGAGCGATCGGTCCCCAGCTTTTGATTCCTTCATCGAAAACCGCGTTGATCTCTCCCGACCGGATTCCCTCCAGCCGCTCCTCGTGGCGCGGAGTGGCCGCTTGATGGATGGCGCCACCCCACTTCTCCACGTCCTGAAAGCTCCAACCCGCCGCTTTCAACGCCTCTCCCACGGCGAAGCAGACATGGCCATACTTGAAAATGCGCCGCGTCGAGACCCGAAGCGGGATCTTTTGCTCTCCAATCTCTTCCAGAGAGCGCACCCCAAGCTTCCTGGAAACGGCGAAAACGAGCCGGTCCCAGGAGGGAAAGACGGCGATCGTGCGAATCGGGAGTTTTTTGGAATAAGGGCCCCGCCCCTGAAAGGCCATGTAGCTGAAAGCCGAAGGATTCGTGAGGATGAGATCATACTCGCCGGTCGCCACCCGGACCGGCGCTCCGATCCCGACCAGGTTACTGTCTCCGACCGCCATGCTCAACGTAATCTTCGAGCCCGACTCGAAAAGAGGAGGATCACAGAGCCCCAAGACGATTTGCTGGGCCATCTTCATCCTCATGTTTTGCGCTACGCCGATTTTCAAATGGACTTTAGCCAATGTCGCTCTCCTTTCCTGCGGTTTACCGAGCTCCCGCCGTTCACATCATTCCTCTTCATACTGTTCTTTCAATTTGGCCACCACCGAAGGATCGGCCAAAGTCGTGGTATCGCCCAGGGCCCGCCCGTCTGCGATATCCCTGAGGAGGCGGCGCATGATTTTGCCGCTCCGGGTCTTGGGCAGCTCGGCGGTAAAGAGGATCTCGTCCGGACGGGCGATGGGACCAATCTTCTTCGCCACGTGACCCTTCAACTCATCCACCAGACCAGGAAAATTTTCAACGCCCGCCTTGAGCGAGACGAAGGCACAGATCGCCTGGCCTTTGATCTCGTGCTGCTTGCCGATCACCGCGGACTCCGCTACGCCGGGGTGATCCACCAAAGCGCTTTCGACTTCCATCGTGCTGATCCGATGGCCGGCCACGTTCATCACGTCGTCCACCCGCCCCAGGAGCCAGAAGTAGCCGTCCTTGTCGCGCTTCGCCCCGTCCCCGGTGAAATACTTTCCCGGGAACCGGCTCCAGTATTGCTGCGCGTAGCGGTCCGGATCGCCGAAGATGGTGCGCATCATGGCCGGCCAGGGCCGGGTCAAAACCAGATATCCTCCCCCGCCCGGAGGCACCGATCGGCCGCCCTCGTCGACCACGTCCGCCTCGATTCCTGGGAAAGGCTTCGTGGCCGAACCCGGTTTGAGCGTCGTGATTCCCGGCAGCGGAGTGATCAGCGGATGGCCGGTCTCGGTCTGCCACCAGGTATCCATGACGGGGCAGCGGCCGCCACCGATGGTTTTGTGGTACCACATCCAGGCCTCCGGATTGATCGGCTCGCCGACGGAGCCCAGGAGCCGGAGGCTTTTCAAATCGTGCTTTTGCGGGAACTCCGTCCCCCACTTCATGAAGGTCCGGATCGCGGTCGGCGCCGTATGAAAAATAGTGACCCCATACTTCTCCACGATCCGCCAGAAGCGGTCTTTATCGGGCCAGTCCGGGGTCCCTTCGTACATCACCTGAGTCACCCCGTTGGCCATCGGACCATAGACGATATGGGTGTGGCCGGTCACCCAGCCGATGTCCGCGGCGCACCAGAAGACGTCGTCTTCCTTCATATCGAAGATTAGTTTGTTGGCGTAATAGACCCCGGCAAGATATCCGCCGGTGGTGTGGACGATCCCTTTCGGCTTGCCGGTCGTCCCGCTCGTATAGAGGATGTAGAGCATATCCTCGCTGTCCATCGCTTCGGGCTCGCACCACAAAGGGGCGTCCGCCATCAGCTCGTGCCACCAATGGTCCCTTCCCGCCTTCATCTGCGCGCTGGCAGCTTCACCGACGCGCCGGACTACTACCGTATGCTCTATCGAAGGGGTTTCCTTGAGGGCGTCGTCCGCGTTCCGCTTCAGGGGAACGATGCCCCCGCGGCGGTATCCGCCGTCGGCCGTGATCAGGACCTTCGCCTGAGCGTCGTTGATCCGGTCCCTCAGAGACTCGGCGCTGAAGCCGCCGAAGACCACGCTGTGCGGCGCGCCGATGCGGTTGCAGGCGTGCATGGCGATGACGAGCTCCGGGATCATCCCCATATAGAGCGCCACCCGGTCTCCTTTTTTCACCCCCAGTTTTTTGAGGACGTTGGCGAACTTGTTGACCTCGCGCCAGACGTCCCGGTAGGTGAGCACCCTTTCATCCCCCGGCTCCCCTTCCCAGATGATCGCGGCTTTGTTTTTCCGGCCGCCCTCTACGTGGCGATCCAGGCAGTTGTAGGAGGCGTTGATCTTCCCGCCGATAAACCACTTGACCCAGGGGCAGTTCCATTCCAGGACCTTCTTCCAGGGCTTGAACCAATCCAGCTCCTTCGCGGCTTGGACCCAGAAGCGTTGTGGGTCCTTCCGCGCCCTGGCGAAGAGCTGCGCACTCCGGACATGGGCGGATTTTTTGAATTCTTTTGGCGGGGGAAAGCTCCTGCGTTCCTTCAGCAGGACCTCGATGGTCTTTGCGGCTTTCGCGGACATGACTTACCTCCTTGTTGCGCGCGGAAATCTTACCGCGAATTCCTAAGCGGTTGGATTCTATGAAACAGCGATGGGATTGGCAAGGGGGATGTAAAGAACCAAGACGGTGAGGGCGTGCTAGACCTCTTCAGGCCATTCAATCAGGATCGGTGGACCAGAGAGAGAATGCATCAATCCATCGACGTGGTTATAGATCCGGTCAAAGCGGCTTTCCATCTGGGCGAACCCGTCCCGCATCTCTTTTATAATCGCCGCGTCATTAGCTTGGAGTGATCTGATACCCCGCTCCACTGCCGTTAAACGCGACTGGATGGCCTTATTAACAGGTTGGCGTGCCATTGTGGTGGCTTTTCTTATCCGCTGATTGTTGATCTGTCAAGCCTTCCCACCCTCACATGCCCTTCCCAATTCCTCTCTTTCCATACCCGCAACTTTCATCTTGGAGAGGTTGCTCTGAGGGGTGCGCAAAAGAAGGTGGACGTGATTGGTGAGAAGAAAGTAGCAGAAGAGTTCTGCCTCCTTCTGCTGACGGTACTGGAAGAGTTTCTGCAAATAGGTATTGCGGTCGTGGTCATCCCTGAAGACAGGCCGACGATTATTGCCTCGGTTAATGACTGGTAAGTGTCAAGTCTGTAATGATTGTTATGTCTGGCCCCAACTCTTGTTATGACCCCAACTCCCAACTCTGACTCCAACTCTTCTTATTGCCAGATTGGGAAAGAAGGTCCATAGATGAGTGCGAGAAGGGCAATGCCAAAGGGCAGGATATATTCGCTAATTAACCGTGTATTAGCTAAGACATGCCATCCAGACCTGATATGTGGTACAAGAAGTTCTGACCATAGGAGCGAAACTTCCCGATTTTTTAAATTTTGCGAGGTGGTAGTGGCCCCGGGTTCAGTAAAAAATACCGCAACATCGATTTTGTAAACTCTATTGTTCCACAAATTCCTTAAAAGACTAACTTCTCGAAATTCAATTTTGAAAGGGCGCTTCTCACCGGGAAATTCTTTTTCTCTATTTTGAAACAACAATGTACCAAATTTTTTTCGAACACAGGGCTCGGTAAGCTTATTTAGCTTGGCATTATATGCACCGGTAAAACCCTTGTCTCCAAGATCCCTAAAGTACTGATAGTATCGAACAAGAAAATATCCCCAACCAATCCAAGCAAGGTTAGTTACGTTTAACGGATTGTTGATTAGCGCGGTGTTTCCCAAAATATTAATTGTCTCAATTTCAATTCCTAGCTTTTCGTAGAGAACCATCATCAAGCTTATAACGATGAGAGCTCGTCTCTGTCGAATAAAGCCGTTAACAATGTCAGTATCCTGCGTCATGATTGTTATGCTTTTTCAATCAAAATAAACAAAATAAAGGGGTCAGTCCGCTCTTGGCTCACCCTTTACTGCCACGTCTCCCACAAAGCAAAGCCCGGCTGGGGAGAGCCAGTCCGGGCGATGAGGCGATAACCAAAGATGTGAACGGATCGGGAGACCTAGCCAAAGTTAGTTTGAAGCAAATTAGGGCAAGTTGGCAAAGAAGGCAAGAGGCATCAGCCAATAGGCGAGAGGCGTGAGGCGGAAGGGTGAAAGAATGTCGGTATTCGGCTTTGGGTTCATGCACCGCAGGGAAGCTGGGGAGGTGAGGAGACCACAAGCCCCATTGCTGGCGAGCCTACCAGTCCTCTTTCTCATAGCGCATGTGGTTTGACTCGGCGGCGTATTTGATGTCTTCCATCGACCAGGGATTGCCGCAGGTGACGATCACGGTGCTCGTCGGGTCGAGCCGCGCCTCGAGCCCCTTGAGGGGATATTGGGCTGGAAGAACGGGACGCACGGTTTTGTCCAGCGCCGCCTTGAGCTTCGTATTATCCCGGCCGTCCGTCGCCGCCTCCCGGAGATCCTGTTCTTCCTTGAGCCTCATTCCCAGGATGTGGCGGAGGATATTGTTCGCCCGCCCTTTGCCCATGTTCGAGTCCGCGAGGTCGCGGGGAGCCGGGCGGCTCACGGAAGGAAGGTATACCAGGTCGAATCTCCGCGCCTTCTCGATCGCGCTGAACTCTTTGTAGTAATCCAGCTCCTCGTACGTTCGGTTCGTATGGATCACGGTATATCTTGCCCCGTCGCTCTTTCCCCGGGCGGCTTCATGGTCGAGCTGCTTGGCCATCGAGATGAACGGCGCGATGCCGGTGCCGGTGCCCACTAGGACTACGTTCTTCATTCCGTTGGCCCGCTTGTCGAGCGTAAAATCACCCGCGATCTTATCGTAGTAGACGACCTTGTTGTCCTTTTCGGGATCCATGCGGAAGATCGATTCGGTCAGCCTCCCGAGCAATCCCTTCTCGTCCTTTTCCAGGATCACGTAGAACTCGAGCCAGCCGCGCTCCTCGGTTTCAAACGGGGCCGACGCGATGGAGTAGGAGTGCGTCACCGGCCCCCGCTTGACGTTCCCCTGGTCATCGAGAACCGTAACGAACTCGACGGTCTTGTCCTCGTGGATGACCTTCTTGGTGAGGCGGCAATCGTTGCGCTGGAGCGCGATGTACTGTCCGGCCTTGTAGGGAGGGAATGGCTGGCCCTCATCCGGCCTGAGCCGGAAGACCGCCAGACCCGGCGCCGAAAAATACCAATCGAAGGCTGTGCCGACTTTTGTTTTGGCCATAGAAGTCCGATCCTGAACTCACCGGGTCGGGGTGAAGCTACTTCTTGGCCATCTCGACGGTGACCTTGGCGTCCTCCTTGGGCTTCACAGTGACCTTCTGGCTCTGCTTGCCCAAAGTCTCATGCCATACCTCCAGGTTATAGGTGCCGGCAGGAACATCGGTGAGTTTAAAACTTCCCGCCTTGTCGGTAACCCCGAAGTAGGGATTTTCCGAGGCGAAAAGCCAGCCGCTCATCCAGCCGTGAACATCGCATTTCAACTGGATCGCCTCCGCCTTGTCGATCTTGACCTCGACCGTTTTCTTGAATTTCGGCTGGGCGATGTTAAAAGCGCTGTTGACTTTACTGTAAGAGTGGACGTTGTGGAGAATGCCATCGGGGTTCTTGATCTCCACCGTCGAGCCGACGGGAAAGGCCAGCACGTGGGGTGAGTACTCGCAGCCATTTTGGTCCAGAGTGACTTTTTTCGGCTCCATTTTTTTACCCGTCTTGATGTCGGTGAGGGTGACCACCGCGTTGACGAGATTCCCCCCCGAAACGATGAGCGATGGATCGCTCTTGGCGCTTTTACCGCAGACCTCTTTGTCCTTGGTGATATCGAGCTTTTTGGGCGCCGGGGCCGTCCCCTTAAATTTGACCACGCCGGAGATAGTCCCTCCATCTTTGACCGCGCCGCCTTCATAAGCCACCAGGCCCGACACGGAGAAAACCGACAAAAACACCGCTAAAGACACGGACAAGATCACTTTCATATTTTCCTCCTTAATTCCATAATTTTGATAAATTAGTATACCATCCCGGCCAGCCCGCTCAACGGGACGCGACCCCGGCCGCAGACGAGCCGCCCTTGCCCAAGGTCATAATATAATCCCTCAAGGCTTCGAGCTGCCGATCGTCTTTCCCGCCCAGGATATTGTCGGGGCCGCCCGGAAAGAACGAAGGCATTTTGGCTCCGGGCTGCACTTTCTGGGGATCCTGCAGCCATTTGAGGATCCAGTTCGGGTTCAAACGGCCGCGCGCAAGGGTAAGATCCGGCGCCCAACCTTCCGGCGGACCTTCCGGCTTTCTGTCCCCCTGCTGGTGGCAGCTCAGGCAATTGAAATAATCCTTGGAAAACAGGACGCGCGCCGCGTCGATATGTTCCTTGGGCACCTTCCGGTCGTCAAAATAGGCGTAGGGGATCTCGACTCGTGAAAGCCCGTTGAAATAGTTCGTCAGGGTATTGACCTCCGTATCCGTAAGCCCGAATGTGGGCATGCGCAAACGGAGCCAGGGACGCACACTGAAAGGCGCTTTCAGGAAGGTGAAGAGCCAATGGGATTGAACCTTTTCGCCCTCGCCGTTGAGTATCGGCGGCGCCAGGGCCGGGTTGTCCTCGTAGTATTTTCGAATAAATCCTCCCCGGCGTTCGATCTCGTGGCAGCCGATGCAGTTGTACTGCTGCATCAACCGCCGCCCCTCAACCACACGAGCCACCCTTTGACTATGATCCGCCTGATAACGGGAGGGCACCTTTCTGTCCTGAAATCCGGCGAGCAGGATCCGCAGCGCCCTGATGTCTTCCTCCGCCAAATTGAACTGGGGCATCACCTGCTCGACCCGCTCGGTGGCGTAGGTGCGCGGGGTCTTGAGCTTATTGGTGGTCCAGTCATCCCAAGTCTGGGGGATGTCCGTGTGGTTTCCGAAAAACAGTTCTTCGAGGGTCTTCGAGCCGAAGGTCGTAAGCTCCACCCCGATGCGCGACTCCTTTTCCATTCCCTGGATTTCGTGGCAGCCGAAACAACCATATTTGCGAACCAAGGACTCTCCCCGCTTGATATTCTTGCCATCGGCGAGACGTTCCTGAATACCGGAGATCGGCTCCGCTTTGCCGCCCAGGGTCATCAGATAAGTCGTAATCGCCAGCGCCTCGGAATCGGTGAGACGCAGGCTGGGCATGTGCGTGGCGGGAAAATAATCGCGCGGGTTCTTGACCCAATAGTAGGCCCAGCGGGGCCCCACTTTGGAAGCAATGTCTTTCAGGTTGGGGATGAGATCCTTTTCCTTCCCAAGCGGCGTCGACAATTCCCCTTCGGCGAAGCCGTGGCATCCTTTGCATCCGATCGACTCCACCAGACTTTTTCCCTGGGCCGCCAGATTCCGGTCGCCCTCCTTGTAACCGGCGGGGAGAGGATGTGCTTGGAGCCACTTCTCGCCCTCCTCCTTCGAAAGCGACCACAAGAAGGCCGTGATCGCCAGCGCTTCATCCTCTTTGAAATCGAAATTGGGCATACGGGTCCGGGGACGGAACTTGTGCGGGTTTTCGACCCAACGGACCATCCAGCTCGGATCTACTTTGGCGCTGATTCTTTTGAGGCTCGGCGCGACCTTTGGAATATCTTCGTATCCCTTGACCAGATGGCAGCCCGTACAGCCGATTTGCTCGAAGATTCTTTGACCTTGAGCCAGCAGGGGGGCATCCTCGAGACTTTGAACATCCAGATGGCAGGAGGCGCAACTCGTTTGAACCTTGATCCCGCGCAACAGCGGGTGCTCCCAATAGGGAACCTCTCCGTGGACTTGGCGCACGCTGCTGACCGCCGGCCCCTGGCCTTCATGGCATGTCGTGCAGCCGACCTTCTCGGGCGAGTGGATATTGTCCGCCAGCAGGACTTCGCGGCGCGGGTGAGTGCGGAAAGGCTGGGGGGCGTTCTCGAAGCCGGGCCGGTTGACCGCCATGTGACAGGTCTGGCAGCGGTCTACCCGGGCCACGGGCTCGCCAAAATTATTGCGGTCAAATTCATCCAGGACGACCTGGCGGATCTTGGGGATTTTATAAAAGGACATGGGGCCGATCTGAAACGTCGCATTCTCCATGACGCGGACCCATTTGTCCCTCTCCGCAGCCATCTTTGCGGCTTCTTCTTCCAAGGCCTTCACACCCGCGTTGATTTTCTTTATTTCGTCCCTGATTTGCTCCCGCTTCTGTCGCGCGGCTTCGAGCTGCGGATCCAACTTGGCCTTTTCTTTTTCCAATTCTTGAATGGCGGCCTGGAAAGGTTTCGGATTGCCGCCGGTTTGAACGGCATGGTCGTGTTCGTACCATGCCTCTTCCAGCTCGCTCTTGATAAACTTGACCTCCTGGTCCAGCTCGCCGAACCGCACATCGGCCTTTTTCTCTTCCTGAGTCAGCGCTTTGACCTTACCGGCCAGCTCCCCCTTGGCCAGACTCGCCTGTTCGGCCGCAAGCTTCTTGACCAGCTCCTGGTAAGCGGGATCCGCCCGGAGCTTTTTTTCCTCTTCGTCATAAGCCGCCTTCGCCTTTTGATAATCCAGCCGGTAGAACTCCGCCTGGTACTTTTTCCAGGGACGGCGGGTAATATTGTCGTCGTAAAACGACCAGAGCGTGACCACCACCAGGAGGGCGCTGCCCAGCAGGAAAACGCCCCCGTAGGATTTCTTTTCTTCGTTCTGGTCGAAGCCTCGGAGCGCCATCAACGTCCCCTCAAACGACTCTCTTCTCCAGAGTTCGGCCCAGAGAAAAGACCCCGACGCCGATCAAAGTAAGAACGATCTCCTCGGCCATGGAAGCATGCTGCGCGATGCCCGCATAGAGGGCATAGCCCACGTCCGCGACCCCCAGCGCCTGGAAGACTTTAGCGGCGTAGAACATCAGATGTTAATCCAGGGCGTAACCAGGATGTACTTCACGTTGAAGGCAAGCCGTAAGAACATCTTCACGGGAAGAGAGAGCATCGTGATGAATAGAAAGGCGGTGATCGCAAAGCGCACAGGCCCCCAGCGCTGCATGAACTCTTTGCCCTTGACTCGGATCACCCAGAGGTAGAAGAGCCCGACCCCCGCGACGAAATATGCCACGACGCAAAACAGTCCGAACACCGCGGACCAGCGATAATCCCGGAATCCCACGAGATAGGGCAGATCCACGTTGGTCAACGCGACGACCTTGTGCGGATCCCAAAACTGCCAGGGCCAGAAGAGATTCCAACCCGGCCCGCGAAAAAAGGTCCCGATGATGATCATGCTGACCCACAGCACGTGAAAGCCGAGAAAGAAGGTGAGGATCTCGTACTTTCGATCCTTGAACGTGTAGTAGCCGTTCCCTTTGGGATTGATGTCGATGAACGGGATCACCATCAGGCCGACGATGATGAGGCTGGGCAAAACCACGCCGGCATGCCACGGATCGAAATAGACCAGCATTTCCTGCAGGCCCAAAAAGTACCAAGGCGCCTTGGAGGGATTGGGAGTGCGGGTCGGATTGGCCGGCTCCTCCAACGGGGCATCGATCGTCAACGACCACAGCAGGAGAACGACCATGGTAAAAAGAGTGACCAGAAACTCGCCGCGAACCAGATGCGGCCAGGTGTGGATCTTGTCGTCTACAAAGACGCGCTTTTTTTGCTCTTCAGCCACCCTTATACCCTTAAACCTTTGACCCCTTGAACCTTCATTAAAGCGGGGGGCCGGAGAAGCCGTCCCGACGGATGCGCCAGAAATGAACTGCCATCAAAAGACTCGCCACGAGGGGGATAAAGATACAGTGGAGGATATAAAAACGGAGCAAGGTATGGGGGCCGATCTCTCCGCCCCCGAACAGAAATGCGCGGGCATCATAGATGGGGTTTGCCCCCACGAGATCGGCGAAGGGCCCCTCGTGACCCAGGAGAGGCGTGGCCCGCGCCATATTCGAACCGACCGTTACGGCCCAGATGGAAAGCTGATCCCATGGCAGGAGATAGCCGGTGAAGCTTAGAAGAAGGGTCAAGACGAGAAGAAGCACGCCGATGATCCAATTGAACTCGCGGGGCGGCTTGTAGGAGCCGGTGAGAAAGACGCGAAACATATGGAGCCAGACAAAGACCACCATGGCATGGGCCGCCCAACGGTGCATGTTTCTCATGAGCATGCCGAAGGGCATGTCGAACTCCAGGTACTTCATGTCGGAATAGGCGTATTCCGCCACCGGGCGATAGTAGAACATCAGATAGATTCCGGTGACGACGGTCATCAGAAACATGAGAAAGGTCAGTCCACCCATGCACCAGGTAAAGCGCATCCGGACCGCATGCCGGCGCACCTTGGCCGGATGGAGATGAAGCCACACATTCGCCGTCACCATGAGGACACGGTTGCGGGGCGTATCTTCGTAGCCGTGACGAAAGATGGCCCTCCAGACATGACTCTCGACAATATCCTTTTTAATCTGCTCCCACTTGTTCATCTTCGCGTACCTGTTCAGGCCTTGAGAATACTTTCGGGGTGCTGCTCGCCGGGTTCCGCGCTAGGATTCATCTTAAAGAGCTTGCTCTTGTCCACGACGAGCTGCCCGTCATCACCGACCATGAGCTGGAAACGGTCCAGCGGGCGAGGGGCCGGCCCTTCAAAATTCAAGCCGGTCTTGAAGAAACCGCTCCCGTGGCATGGACACTTGAATTTGTTCTCCGCTGCCAGCCACCGGGGAGTGCATCCCAGGTGGGTGCACTTCGCGAAAATCGCATAGAAGCCATGCTCCTCCCGCACGATCCAGACGCGGAATTCCTGCTTGAACTTCTCGCTGACCTCGCCCACGGCATAGTCCGAAGGAAGTCCGGCCTTAAAAGTCGAGGGGGGTTGAAAGAGGACTCGCGGAAAGGCGGAGCGTAGAAATCCCATCAAAGTCAGACCGGAAAAGATGCCGAAGCCGCCCCAACCGAGACGGGTAAAAAAATCCCTTCGGGACCAAATCCCCCGCTTGACTTCTTTTTGATCGCCTTCAGCCATCAATCCCTAACCTCTCCAGCTAATGATCGCGCCCCAAACGATAAAAATCAGCCCGCCCAACATCAACATCAAGCCCACCGGTCCAAAGATAAACGACAGGCCGCCTCCCAACACAAGAATCAGAACACCGGTGCCCAGCGGATTGAATGGCGCCGGCGACGCTCCTTCTCTCCGTTCCTCCCGATCCCCCTGAATCGCCTCCTCCCGGATCAGGGCAAAGGCCAACTCTTTGAGATCTTCTCGCCTTTCGGGTCCAGCGCTCTTGATCAGACGACCGAGCTCTTCCGCTAATCTTTCGATTTCTTTTTCGGGCGTTGGATCTGAAGGAGAATCTGAAGTCACCGAGATTATGTTTTGTGATTATTATAGAAAAAGAAATTTGTCAACTACCGGGATCAAAATTTCCGCAGCAAAACGACCGCCATCGCCGCAATTCCCCGGCCTTCGCCCACCCAGCCCAGTTTTTCCGTGGTGGAGGCCTTGATATTCAGGCGATCCGGTCTTACGCCGAGGAGCTTGGCCAATTTCTCTCTCATTTTTTGAAAGAAGGGCGCGAGCCGCGGGCGCTCGGCGAGGAGGGTGACATCCACGTTCACCACGCGGCACCTCTTTTCCTTCATCATTCCCAGCACCCGCCGGAGAAGTTTTTCGCTGGAAATACCTTTGTAGCGCGGATCGGTATCGGGAAAATGAGTGCCGATGTCGTCCTTCCCGATAGCCCCCAGCAGCGCGTTCATGACGGCATGCAAAAGGACATCGGCATCGGAATGGCCGGCCAAGCCGGAGGCATAGGGGATCTCAACGCCGCCGAGAATGAGCTCCCGGCCGCGCTGGAAGCGATGCACGTCGAATCCTTGACCGATACGGTACGGCATGGCTGGACCGGCTGCAAGAAAAAAATTGGCTCACACCCGCAGTGGAGGCATCTGCGATTTCACTCCGGTCTTCTTCAAAGCGACTTCGTAGCGCCGCCTGACCTCCGGGTCTTCCTCCTCGTAATCAATCAGTGTTCCCCCCTCTTTGGCGGTAAGATAGACCCCGTCTTCCTGGCGCTTGGCGGGAAGCGTAAATCCGATCGTGTGGAGCCGGCTGCCGTATCTGACGGCCAGGTGCCTCGCCTTTCCTTGACCGGTATTGAAGTGTTGATGGTACCATCCGCTCGGCGGGCAATAGACGCTGCCCTCCCGCCATGGGACCTCGACGACCTCGCCCCCGCGCCCGTTTTCAAAAGGCGTCGTCCCCTGCTCCTTAGGCCAGAGGAGAACATAGCCCGAGGACCGGAGCCCCAGAAGGACCGCGCCTGGGCCGTGGTAATGGGCTTTATGGTAGCGCCCTTCCGGCCATTCCGAGATATGGCCGATGAGACTGTTTCCGGAGGCCTCGAACTGTGTGATCTGGACCCCTGCGCCCTTGACCTCACGGGAATCCAGGCCGGCCGCGTTGATGTCAGGGATGAAATTGGTCTCCCAGATATGCTGCATTCCCATCTCGTAGCGCTTTTGCCCGACGGCAAAGAAATTCTCTTCCCCTTGATAGCGGTCGGAGAACTGGTAAGGGCAGTTGAAGACAAACTCGGGCACATGAAAAATATCCAGGACGAGAGGAGCATTGGTTACGGCCAGGAACTTGACCGGCTCCCGTCCGCCGTTGATCAGACGGTGCCAGGTGTTGAGCGGCGGGACGAAGAGACTGTAGCGCCCCCACTCGAACATCCGTTTGGGGCCGCCTTCCTGCCAGACCTCCGTCGCTCCCTGACCGTCCAGGATACAAATCACCTCTTCATAGAGATGCTTCTCCGGCTTCAGGGCGCCGCCGGGGGGGATCTCGGCCACATAGATGCTTGTGACTCCCTCCATCCCATAGAACTGAATAAAAGCGGCCTTCCCCCCGATCCGCGGCCAGGGGGCGAGCTTCAACTCCCGGGCATCCTCAACTCCATGACCCTCGACGACGGGCAAACCCTCGGCGGCCATCCACTTGTAGTAAGGGGTCTTTCGAAAACCGGCCATCAAATTCTCGAATTGTTTATCTGCCATGAAATCTTTTTCCTCCCTGGAATGATCTACTGGCTCAGGCCATGTCTAGCACAGGAAAGGCGGATATGGAAAGCGGCTCACCCGATGGAGCCCTACCCCTATTGACACGCGCAGGTAAACCCGCTAAAGCTTTTTTGCCTACTTCAGTATAGGGGCCTTCTGGAAAAGGAATGAAAAGAGTAATAGGCCCAGCCAGTCTTCCCTTTGAGACCATCCTAAAGGACAAACCGACCAGAGCGTGCCTGCAGTTTGAAATCCATGTTCTGCTCCATTAGCGCTAGGGTCCCCAAGGCCAAGACTTTAACCTTTCTCTCATAGGAGGAGCATATGGGTACCAAATTGTATGTTGGCGGCTTGCCGTACTCCGTAACGGAGAGGCAACTGCAGGAAATATTCGAAGCTCACGGGACCGTTGAGTCGGCCCACGTGATCACGGATAAATTCACCGGTCAGTCACGGGGCTTCGGCTTCGTGGAGATGAGCTCCGCGGGCGAGGCCCAAAAAGCGATCGAAGCCCTCAATGGGACTCAGCTCGAAGGCCGCTCGCTCGTGGTCAACGAAGCCCGGCCGCAGGAAAAACGCGCTGGCGGCGGTGGCGGTGGCGGCGGGATGAGGCGGAGTGGTGGTGGCGGTGGCGGTGGCGGACGCAACCGCTGGTAATTCCCTTAATCCGATAACAAAAAAGGGAGTGGAAGGTCGGTCCGCTCCTTTTTTTTGCCCGGCGCTGGGCTTAACCCACTCGCCCACTGAGACTTATCTTCCCATCATGGGCAGCCGTTGTTCCAGCAGGGAACGGAATATCTCCCGGTCCCCTCTCGACCCACTGTCCAGCGAGCACCAACCAAATTCATTCCAGCAGAGACGGACCGTCGGCTTCATCCCGTGGAGGGTAGGAAGCAGGTCTCGAAGGGTGTCATACCAGGCCCGCCGCTCATCGCGATCCGGTGGGTGGTCATCCTTGGCATCGATCACACGGCACAGGTTCGACCACCGCTCTATGGAAAACCCCATCTCGATCCCCGGCGGATAAAGGGAAAAAGTCACACGCCGGGCCTGCGTGAAGTGTTGGCTCTCGTCGAATTCCAGGATAAAAGCCGGGTCCGGGACATAAAAATCACAGGGAGGCATCTGGGCGCTTTTGACGAAATCCTTGTATCCCCGGGATTGCTGAAGAGCTACGAGAATTTGCCGTAGGGCATTTCCGATGATAGTTTGTCGGTATTCTTCCGGCCTGGCCGGCCACGGGAAAGAATAACCGGCTAGGCAACCGCCGTAAACCGCCGTGAGTAAGTTGTGGACTTGCTCCTTGCAGCGGCGACAATGTTCCGAATGGACTTCTTCGCTCATGACCTATTTTATTACCATAGCATGATTACTTTAAGGAGAAGCTGAGATGGCAAAAGCAAAGCCAGCAATCGGGATCGCGACCCCGCGAGTCGAGGGGGCAGAAAAGGCCAGCGGGCGGGCGCTTTATGCCGCCGATTTTCACCTTCCAGGGACGCTCTGGGGCAAGGTGCTCCGCAGCCCTTATCCTCACGCCCGCATCGCCCGGATCGACGTTTCGCGCGCCCGGGCGGTCGCCGGAGTGCGAGCCGTGATCACCGGCAAAGATATCCCCGGTCTTCTGGCAGGCAAGAGCATCCGGGATATCCCGGTGCTCTGTTGGGACAAGGTGCGCTTTGTCGGAGACCGTGTGGCGGCCGTGGCGGCCGAGACGATCGACGCCGCGGAAGAAGCGCTCGAGCGGATCGAGGTCGAGTACCAGGAGCTGCCGGCCGTGTTCGATCCTCTGGCGGCCATGCTGCCGGAAGCCCCCAGACTGCACGAGAACGTGGCCGGTTACGAAGGCGCCCCTAAAGAGCTCCTCGCTGTAGAAGTGCCCAATGGCCTTACGCGTCTGACCTGGAGCAAAGGCGATCCGGAGCAGGGTTTTCGGGAAGCGGACCTGATCCTGGAACACACCTTCCGCATCCCGATTCGGCACCAAGGATATATCGAGCCTCACGCCGGGTCGGTGGTGATCGACGACAACGGAACCATTCAGGTCTGGACGTCCACTAAGAGCCCCTTGAGCACCCGGAACCAGCTGGCAAAGGTCATCGGTGTTCCGCCCGAGCGCATTCGGGTCAACGCGGCGAACGTCGGCGGAGACTTCGGCGGCAAGGGCGGGCCGATGGATCTGCCCATCGCCTACTTCTTGGCCCGTGAAGCGAAACGGCCGGTCAAGATCGTGATGACCTATACCGAGGAATTGACCGCAAGCAATCCCAGCCACTTCTCGATCATTACCGTCCGCTCGGGAGTGAAACGCGACGGGCGGATCGTCGCTCGCCATCTCCGCGCCATCCACGCCAGCGGCGCCTACGGCGGCCAAAAACCGGTTCGCGCCAGCATCGGCGGAGCGGGAACCGCGGGACCCTATCGCATCGACCACGTTCACTTGGAGGCCCTTCAAGTCTACACCAATACGGTCCCTTGCGGCTTTTGGAGAGCGCCGGGGGCCCTTCAAACTATCTTTGCCGTCGAGTCCCATATGGATCTCATCGCCAAAGAATTGCGCATGGACCCGGCCGAATTTCGTCTCAAGAACATGATCGGCGAAGGCGAGGAGAACGCCCTTGGCGTGCGCCTCCAGGGCGTGAAGGCAGTCGAGACCCTTCAGGCGGCCCTGGACGCGGCCGGCTGGAAGCGACGGAAGCCCGAGCCAAACTATGGCCGCGGGATCGCCATGTACGAGCGCTTCACCGGGGCCGGACCGAGCTGGATCATTCTCACCGCGGAGACCGACGGCACCTTCACGATCCTGACCGTGAGCGGCGACCAAGGGACCGGCCTGCGCACCGTCCTATGCCAAACGGTGGCTCAAGAGATGGAAATCCCCATTGAGAACGTGCGGGTGATTTTGGGAAACACCGATGAGGCCCCTTTTAGCATCGATATCGGCTTCGGCGGCAGCCGCTCGACCAATATCGGCGCCCGCGCGGTTATCCAGGCCTGCAGCGATCTCCGGGAGAAATTGATCGCTCAAGCCGCCCGGGTGCTCGACTGCGACCGGGAGCAAGTCATCTATGAGGGCGGCGCCTTTCGCGACAAAAAAGGCCGGGGGCCAAGGCTGGGACTCCGTAATCTGCTCGCCAAGGCGAGCAACGGCGGCTCGATCAGCGTCACGACTAAAATAGATGTGCCCGTCCAGCGGTCATCCACTTCTTTCGTAGCCCAGGTGGCCGAGGTCGAGGTGGATCCCGAGACGGGAAAAGTTCGGCTCCACCGGTTCATCACGGCGCACGACGTGGCGACCATTATTAACCCCGTTGCCCACCAGGGCCAGATCGAGGGCGGAGCCATGATGGCCATCGGCGCGGCCCTGACGGAAGAGCTGCCCTTGGAGGATGGGAGAATCACTACGGCCAACATGGGAGAATACAAGCTTCCCAATATCGTCGACATCCCGGAGTTCAAGACTGTGCTCGTGCGCTCCCGGAGCGGCCCCGGCCCCTACGAGGCCAAAGCGATCGGCGAGATGGCCAACGTCAGCCCGCCCGCTGCGATCGCCAACGCTGTGGCCGATGCCGTCGGAGTACGGCTCTTCGAACTGCCCATCACCTCGGAGAAGATCCACGCGGCACTGAAGAAAAGAGCTATGAAATAAGAGTTCCGATACGACAGTGCCTTCCGGGATCTTCGGTCCTCCCGGTAATGACACTTTTGTAACTTATTTTCACTTTTTGTCACTTTTTGTTCCATTTGACGATCCCTTACAATTAAAGCTTAACCTTTAGAAACAAATATTTACGGCTTCATGGGAGTCCTGGCATAACCCTTGCTCCGAACCTGAAAGCTAAAGGATTCTAGATGGCATTTTATCCTTCTTTTGAAGTCGGCGGCGGAATTCGTCGTATTATGGCGAAAACGGGCGCTTTCGTCGTACAGCTCATTTTCGAGCGGACGGTTCTCCTGCTGACGGTCATGTTCGTCGTCGGAGTAGCGGCCACGCTGTGGCACTTCTCCCGTCTATCTTCGACCCTGGTCGAGTCGGGCGCACTGCAAGGGACTTCCCTTTATTCCGAATCACTCACCGAACTGCGCACGTTCTATGGCTCCGAGGTGGTGGATCGGGTCAGACCCCAGGGGGTGATGGTCACCCATGACTACGCGTCCCATGACGGCGCCATTCCGATTCCGGCGACGTTCACGATCGAGTTCGGCAAACATATCCGCGAGAAAAATTCCGGGATGCAGATTCGATTGTACAGTGAATACCCCTTTCCCTTCAGAAAAGACGGCGGACCGAGAGACGACTTTGAATGGGAAGCGCTGCGTCAATTGAGAGAGGGGCCCGACAAACCTTTTTTCCGCTTTCAAGATTTTGATGGGCGGCCGTCGTTGCGGTACGCGACGGCGGTTCAAATGAAAGCGGGTTGCGTTATCTGCCACAACGCTCACCCGGAAAGCCCCAAGACCGATTGGAAGGTCGGGGATGTGAGAGGCGTGCAGGAAATTATTCGGCCGCTGGGCGCCGTCGTCGCGCAGACGCGCGAAGGCTTACAGGGCACATTCATCCTGCTGGCGACGATGGGGTTTTTGGGATTGGGAGGTCTCGGCCTCGTGATCGGCAGAATGCGCCGGACCTCGGCGGAGCTGGAGGAGCGGGTGGCCGAGCGCACGGCGGCTGAGGCCCGTCTGGCGGCCCTGCATGAGATCAATCTCGCCGCCACGTCGACCTTGGATCTCGGCACTATCGCGAAGGTCCTGCTGGAAAATATCGACCTCTTCCTCCCCTATTCCGCGGCCACTCTCAGGCTGTTCAATAAAGGCACCGGGCTCATGGAGCCTTTGGCCTGCCGCAATCTCGATGAAGAGGAATGGAAGGCCGTGCCGTGGAAAAAGGGCCGGGGCTTCGCTGAAGTAGTGTTCCAAAATAAAGCTGCGTTGATGATCGGAAATATTCAAAAAGACCCGCGCGGTCAGGACCCCGAGTTCTTCCGCAAGAACGGGCTTATTTCCTATCTCGGAGTGCCGCTGATCGTGAAAGGAGAGGTCCTGGGGGTGCTTTCGATCTTCACGAAAGAGGAGCGCAAATTCACCGAAATAGAAGTGGAGTTTCTGTCCACCGTGGCCGGCCAGGCGGCGATCGCGATCCACAATGCCCAACTCTACCAGCAAACCCGTTACCAGGCCGCAGAGCTGGAAGGGGCCAATAAGGTCAAGGATGAATTTCTCAGGGTCATGTCGCATGAACTCCGAACCCCTCTCAACGTGATCATGGGCTATACAGAGATGGTGAAGGACCGGTTGCTCGGAGAGATCACCCCGGAGCAGCAGGGTGCTATGGGAAAGGTGGCCGGCCACACCAGAGAGTTATTGACGATGGTCAACGGCATTCTGCAGGTCACCACGATCGAGGCTCAGAAGGTCAAAGTGGAAAGCCATGAGTTTCACCTCGGCAATTTCTTCGACGCCCTTCGGTCAGGCTATGAGCTTCCCCTCGGAAAACAACTGACCCTTCATTGGGACTATCCCGCCAACCTGCCGATGGTCCGCGCGGACGATCAGAAACTCAAGCATGTCTTCCAAAACCTTATCAATAACGCCATCAAATTTACGGCGAAAGGGCAGATCACCGTATCGGCCAAAATTCACGCGAACGGCAATGGACACCGGCCGGAAAACGGCAATCACGGAGGCGTCGAAAATCCGCAGCCACAAAATCCCGCCGAGGAAAAATATATCGAATTCAGGGTGGTGGATACCGGGGTAGGCATTCCCAGGGAAAAACTGTCCGTTATCTTTGAGATGTTTCGTCAAGGAGACAGCTCCGAGACGCGACTTCACGGCGGCGTGGGGTTGGGGCTTTATATCGCCAAGAACTTTACCGAGCTCATGGGCGGAAAGATCGAAGTGCAGACGGAGGAAAAAAGAGGATCCACTTTTATCGTGACCGTTCCTTGCATGATCTTGCCGTAAACGATAAGGAGTCGAAGGCCGCAGTAAACGGCAAAGAATCACGAAGCGAACGGTTAAGTGTTGGCACCCTGGGCGACCGCTATCATTCTCGGCATTGTCGAAGGACTCACCGAATTTATCCCGGTTTCCTCTACCGGCCATCTCATCGTGGTCGGGAATCTTTTAGGCTTCACCGGGGATAAGGCTTCTACTTTCGAGATCGCTATCCAGTTCGGCGCGATTCTTTCGGTCGTTATCCTTTACTGGAAGCGGTTCCTCGGCCTGATTCCCGGAAGGAAAACTCCACAGGTAGATTCATTGCGAGGCTGGCCCGGTCTCTTCCGGATCGGCTTGGCCACGGCTCCGGCCCTCGTCTTTGGATACCTGTTCCACGGCATGATCAAGGCCCATCTCTTTACCCCGACGACCGTTGCAGTCGCCCTGGCCATCGGAGGTGTCGGAATCCTGATCGCTGAAAAAGCTGTGGCGGGGCGCCCGGCGCGCTCGTTGGACCACCTTACCCTCCCACAGGCCCTCGGCATAGGACTCTTCCAGACGCTTTCGCTGTGGCCGGGGACATCGCGCGCTGCAGCGACAATCGTGGGAGGGCTTCTTCTTGGATTGGATCGGAAAGGAGCGGCCGAGTTCTCTTTCCTGATTGCCGTGCCGGTGCTGGTAGCGGCGACCGGCTACGACATGCTGAAGATGGGAGGCCATCTAACGCCCGAAGACCTCGGTCAATTAGCTCTCGGCTCCGCAGTCTCCTTTGTCGTGGCCATCGTGTCGATCGCGACCTTCATCCGCATCCTAAGCCGCTGGAGTCTGGCCCCATTTGCCTGGTACAGAATCGTAGTGGCCCCGATTTTCTATCTGCTCACGCGCCATCTGAACCTCTAATTTTCCGCCGCAACCTCCCAACTACCCTCCGTAAAATATCTTATCGCCCAGGTCCCTAAGCGTCAGGGTCGCGTCATCCGGCCGCCCGGAAGGCTGCCCGGCCAGGCCCGCGTCCTTGACCTCCCCGACGAAGATCGAGTGATCGCCTTTCTCGATTGTCTCAATCAAGGCACACTCAACGAAGGCCGGAACTTTTTCAAGAATAGGAGCCCCCAAGCTCCCGAGGCGGAACGGCTGTCCGCCGATCGTATTGCCCTCTCGCTCGAGCGGCTTGAAAAACGTGAAGGCCAAGTCTTTGTGATCTTTTCCGAGAATATTGAGGGCGAACGCCTTGGACTCCTTGATGAGACCATGAACGTGGGAATCCGCCTTGACGCCCACGACAACCAAAGGAGGCTCGAAGGCGGTCTGGGTCACCCAGTTGACGGTCGCCGCTGTTACACGGCCGTCCTTTCCCTGCGCCGTGAGAACATACAAACCATAGGGGATCATTCGAAGCGCGGTTTTTTTGGCGTTTGCGTCCATGAGTCTGAACTCCCTTCCCGGCCGATCTAGTCGACTAGCTCTCTATTTTGATTACCTGTCCGCAGCCTGACAGAGCGGATGGGCAGATTGTAGGAGAACCGCCCAAACGATTCAAGATCATTTTTGCATCGACCAAAAAGCAGTTTAGGGACAGCCGGCCGGTCTGTTATGCCTCTTTCACTTGAGACTCCTATCTACAATTTGCTTTGGGCAGGCTCTTCTGAATTTTTAAATCCGGCGCGCTTGATTGCCTATGGGTCCGGTTTAGACTAAGGTGGCAAAATCGAGTCGCGTTTATTAAGGAGAGAAGATTTTCATGCGTGAATCCAAACGTAGAATGATCCTCGCGGTAGCGGCGGTTGTGGCCTTGGGGTTAACACAAATTACTCTGGAAAATTATGCTGAGGCCCGCGCCGGCGGCGGACGTTCAGGCGGGTTTCGAGGTTCCAGGACTTACCAGTCTCCGGCCAGACCCTCGCAACCAGGCCCATCGCAGCCACGAAGAGAAGCAAACCCAACGCCGCAACAACCCGGCCCGATTGCGCCGCAACCCGGCGGTTTTATGCGCGGGATTGCCGGCGGACTGGTAGGAGGATTTTTGGGCTCCATGCTTTTTTCCGGCTTGGCTCACGCAGGGTGGGGCGGCCTTGGTGGAAGCGGCATCGGCCTTTTTGAGGTCCTTCTCTTTGCGGGATTGGGATATTTCCTCTATCGCAAGTTTCGTAGTCCCGCCCTCGCGACCGGCTCCGGCACGATGCCATATCAAAATACCGGCGATTACAATTCCCATAACGCGCCGGCCAGAGAGGAAACCGTGTTTAATGGGCCCGATTTCAGCTCTATCCTTATGATGGACCGCAGCTTCGATTCAGGCCGGTTCCTCAAATCGGCCCGGGATCTCTTTTTCAAAGTAGAGGGCGCGTGGAACCGTCAGGATGCGGCGGCTCTGGGTTCGCTCTGCGGGCCCGAGTTGATGCGGGCATGGCAGCAGGAATTAGCCGATCTCCACGCGCGCGGGCGGAAGAACCGCATGGACAATATCGCCATGAGCTCAAGCGAGATCAGCGAGGCTTGGACTGAGACCGGGCAGGACTATATTACGGTTCGCCTCCAGGCCAACCTTTTGGACTACACAGTGGATGAAAAGAGCGGCGCCGTGGTTGACGGCAGCGACTCAGAGCCGGTTGAATTTGAAGAGTTCTGGACTTTTACCCGCCCCGTCGGCCCCAATCCCTGGAAATTGGCGGCGGTGCAACAAGCCTAGAAAAATCCGAAGGAGATATGGACGCTTCTGAATATAGGGGTATCCCGCATGAGACCGAACGATGCGCCCCCAACGCCAAGCGGGTGCGGTTCTTTGCGGGAATCGGTTTGATGGCGGTCAGCTTCTCTGTCTATCCCGCCTATCCCATCATCCTGTTGTTGCCATTTTCGGGCCAGATCAAAGTCGCCGTCATGGTTGCCGCATCGCTCTTGAGCTGGGGAATCTTCGGCGCCGGGTTTCTCCTCGCCGGCCGGGAAGGATACGATTGGCTCAAAGGAGTGTGTAAACGGCCGGGCAGGTGATGGGTGGGTGCTCCCTGATGACCCGGCTATCCGGCTAACGCTTTCATCCGGCGTCAACAACGAAGTCGAACGTCGCCGCCTTACCTCCGGCCGAATCACGGAGCGCGATCGCCAGCTTCGAATTGAAAATCCCGTCGGTCTTATTGGCCGGCTCCCCCTCAAAGTAGAGTTGCGTAGTCAGAACCGGCCGGTTGGGGGGTTGCACCCTCACGTGGAAATGACGCGTCCGTCCCGGATAAAGTCCGGGCACGATCGTCTCCAGACGGTATCGCCCGTCCCTGTCGGCGAATTGATGGCCGCGAAGCCGGTAACCGATGTTGTCGTATTCGCCGCCGGCATCCGCATGCCAAAAGTCCACAAGCGCCCGCGGGATCGCCGTGCACCGGGTCGAACGGACCCGACCCTGAAGGACGATCCGTGTCCCGCGGATTCCAGGCTCCAGCAACGACTGGCGCTCCGGCGAGCTAGGTTTGTAGAACGGGCCCGCGGTTTGAGCAGGCGTGACATCGTCGTTGCCGCAAGCCGGTGTAGGCTCCAGCCCGGGCGCCGCGGCAAGCCTCTCCAGGCTGGATGAGCCGTCGAGTAGAAAGAACGCCGGCAACGCCAGAGAGACGGAGAGGAACTCGCGACGAGTCGACAAGATCTCCTTCACTGTTTTCACAACTTCACTCTGGCAGAGCCTCTTCATGACCACAATAGCCCTCCTCCGCGGCAAACGATTGCCCGCCCGGATCCAGCGCGTCGCAACCTCAAGCCCCGGCCACTGCCAACTGCATCTGCCCCAACGCGGCGCGGCCGGCCAGACCGAACGGGTTGCCGAGCGTCTCCTGCATCTCGAAGTGGTTGAACCCATCGCCCACGATTAGCTCTACCGGCTTGCCCGCGGCTTTCACCGCGGCGGCGAAATCCCGCCCTTGCCGCTGGAACTCCGGAGACTCCCGCGTGCCGTAAGCGACGATCACCGGCGCGTTGAGCTTGTCGAGGTGACGCTGGGAGCTGAGTGTTTGCACGGTCGCGTCGTCAAAATTCACGTAGTTGCTCCGTTTGGAAAGCCGCACCGGCTCCAGGTCATACATACCGCTGACTAACAATCCGCCCTTCACGATGTCAGGAGGGAGGCCGAAGTCCCTTCGCCAATCGGTCACCAGGACGACGCCGGCGAGGTGACCGCCGGAGGAGTGTCCCGAGAGGTAGAGGCGATTCGGGTCGCCGCCGAAGCTCGCCGCGTTCTTATAGACCCCCGCAACCGCCCGGCGTACTTGATCGGCCATCACCCCGAGATTTCCTCCCATATTCTGCACCCACGCGAAGTCCGGCACCACATAATGCGCGCCCGCGGCAATGAACATCTCGGCCGGAAAGGCGGAGTCCTTGGCCAGACCGCTGCGCCACGCGCCGCCGTGGATGAAGATATGGATCGGAGCGTTCGCCCGCTCGGTCCGGTAGATGTCGAGCTTCTCGATCTCGGTCGGACCGTAGGCTATGCGACCGGGCGGGCCGAGGCGGGCGAGCGCCCGCTCGCTCGCGAGACTGCGGCGCCGCCGCATATCTTCTTGATTCGGCGCCCAGACGCTCTGATCATAGGCGTCGTCGAGCTCCTTCTGGTCCATGTCGAGCCAGACCCGCGATCCTTTAACCTTTGCCGCCATTTTCCCTCCCTCGTACCCTGATCCGTCGATAAGGGGCGTCTGCGGCAACCATAGCCGTCAGCGCTCAGCTTTCAGCTCTCAGCTCCGATCCCTTTTGCTGATCGCTGATTGCTGACAGCTGAATGCTAATTAGGACGGCCAGGGTTTCCAACATGTTGTGCGCTTACCTATGGATTATGGTCGTATCGCGCCTTAAAAATAGGCCAGATCCACGATGACCGTCAAGTTCCCATCATTCCCCTTTTGTGATAAGGCCTATGGTGGTAACCATGACCGAAAAGAAACAGGGCGAGCACCGCTTGATTCTCTGGGGCGCCGGGACACCGCGCACCATGAGAGCGCATTGGATCCTCAACGAGCTCGGTTTCGAATACGAGAAGCATCCGATCGGGCCGCGCACCGGGGAGACGCAAACGCCCGAGTTCACCCGGTTGAATCCGAGCCAGAAGATCCCGGTCCTTCAGGACGGAGAACTGATTTTATCCGAAAGCGCCGCCATCGTCACCTACCTGGCTGAAACCTACGGCGGCTCCCGAGGTCTCGTGCCCCCCGTCTCGACCCGGGAGCGGGCCTATTACTATCAATGGAGCTTTTTCACTATGATGGAGCTGGACGCGCATACCAGCTACGTGATTCGAAAGCATACGGCGCTCGCGGGAATCTACGGAGAGGCGCCCAACGCGGTGCGCGCGGCGGAAGATGGATTCGAGAAGCAGGTCCGGACGGCGGACCATTGGCTGGCCCGAGGCGGCCCTTTCATCCTCGGCGAGACGTTCACCGGCGCGGATATCCTTCTCACGACGTGCCTCACTTCCGCCCACAACCGCAAGATCCCGCTTACCGACATTCTGCAGGATTACGCCCGGCGCATGACCTCCCGAAAAGCCTACCAGCTCGCCTTAGCGGCCAACCAAAGAGCCTAAGTCCGCCCGGGCACACTGGTAAAGTAGTGACGGCTTGGGGAATGGCCGATTGGCCGGCATCTAACGTGCAAAAATGGCGAAGCTCTGGTATGAAAGCGGTCAGCGGCATCCCATTCCCCTATGAGCCAGGATCAACTCGGGCCGAAGCGCTCCCCTGTCACGCGCAATGCAGGCATCATCAGCCTCGCGGTGATGGCGAGCCGGCTGCTCGGGTTGGTCCGTGATCAGGTCTTTGCGGCGCTGTTCGGCGCCGGATTGGATTACGACGCCTTCCTCACGGCCTTTCGTATCCCGAATCTTCTGCGTGACCTTCTGGCCGAAGGGGCGCTTTCCTCGGCGTTCGTGACCACCTTCTCCCAAGTCCTGGAACTCAAGGGAGAGAAAGAGGCCATTCGGCTGTCGAACCGGGTCGCCACCGCCTTGATCCTGGTGATTACGGTCATCTCGATTGCAGGCTGGTACGGCGCGCCGTCCGTCGTCTATCTCCTCGCGCCCGGCTTCTTCGAGGTTCCGGGCAAGGCCGATCTTACCATTCATCTGACGCGCATCATGATTCCCTTTTTGCTCCTGGTGGCGCTAGCGGCCCAGGCGATGGGAATCCTGAACGCGCACCGGCGCTTCGGCATCCCCGCCCTCGCCTCGGCATTCTTCAATCTTGGCTCGATCGTGGGCGGGCTGCTCCTCGGTTTTGTGCTCGGGCCGTCGGTCGGCCTGGCCCCCATCGAAGGGATGGCCTACGGGACGCTGATCGGCGGTTTTCTGCAATTCGCCGTGCAGTGGCCAAGTCTGTTCCGCACCGGATTCAGCTACCGGCCCATGCTCAGCTTCACCGATCCCGCGATGCGGCAGATTCTGCGCTTGATGGGACCGGCGATCATCGGGACCGCGGCCGTCCAGATCAATGTCTTCGTCAACACGAACTTCGCCTCCTCCATCACCGATCCCGCCACCGGCGGAGTCGTGAATGGCCCGGTCTCATGGCTGACCTACGCGTTTCGCTTCATGCAGCTCCCGATCGGGGTTTTCGGCGTGGCCATTGCGACCGCGGCCCTTCCCCAGCTTTCGAGAAGCTCGGCGCGCAAAGATCTCGCCGAATTCCGTCAAACCCTGGCGCACTCCCTGTCGCTGGTCTTTCTTCTGTGCATTCCCGCGGCCGCCGGGCTGGCCGTCTTAGGCCATCCGATCGTCGGCCTGATTTTCGAGCATGGAAGGTTCACAGGGACGGACACGGTTCAAACGGCAAACGCGCTGGCGGCCTATTCGATTGGTTTGGCAGGATACGCCGCCATCAAAGTCCTCTCTCCGGCCTTTTATGCGATGGACGATGCGCGCACTCCGATGCTGGTGAGCCTAGGCTCGATCGGAGTGAATTACCTGCTGAATTCCCTTCTCGTGGGGCCCTTCGGTCACGTCGGTCTGGCGTTATCCACCTCGGCGGTCGCGCTGGTTAATTTCTTTCTGCTGATGCTGTTGATGCGACGCCGGTTGGGCCGCATGGAAGGCGGCCGGCTCAGCTGGACAGCGTTAAAAATTTGCCTCGCTTCGGGTGCGATGGCCGCGGCCGCATGGTGGCTCGCAGCCGAGATCGAAGCGCGCTTCCAGATCAGCGGATTCACCCTCTACTGGACTCAGGTTGCAGCGGCCATGGGCCTGGCGGGAATTGTTTTCTACTGGAGTTGCCGGCTTCTCCGGGTAAAAGAACTGGACAAGGCCATTGAAACGATCGCAGGACCCTTGCTGCGCGGCTTCAGGGGCGGAAAGGCAGCGAGCAAGTAGCCTACCGGGCGTTGCCGGCCACCGGGCTGGCGGTGATCGTTATTTCTTTAGCCGTTTGCTCCAGGCCAGGAGGCCCCAGAGGCACACGGCAGCGTACACGAAGACAATCAACATGACGAGCAGGGCGTTCGTCGTGGCCCGGTTGAGAATATCCCGCATCGGGTTGAAGACCACAATCAATATCGGAACAACCAGCGCCACGCCAATGGCCCGCCGAACCAAAGTTACCCAATTCATTCTGGCCCTCCTTTTCTATGCAGGATAGAGCAAAGAAGCGGCCGCCGTCAATAAAAATAATGGCGCAGGAAAGAGAGCGCGAGACGGCATGCTTCGGACTTATCGCTTCCTTCTTTCCGCCTCGGCCAAGGCCTCGTTGAAGATTTTTAGGACCGGTTCCATCGACATCCGCTCCGGGGTCTCTCCTTCGATATAATTCACCCCTTCCCGCAGCCGATCCGCCTGGGGAATCATCTCCTTGGAAATGTCGACGCGCAGCGAATTGACGGTGTTTCCCGCCTTCGCATAAGAGGTTTGCACCGTGAGTTGGCCCTCCCGCGAGAGAAGCCAGTTGGCGAAGATCTTGGCGGCGTTGGGATGAGGGGCCCGGTTGGCCAATCCGACATTGCCGCCGCTCGAGGTCAGACCCACCCCTTCTTTCATCTCCCCGAACTCGTTGACGGGAAGCCCCTGTCTCTTGGCTCTCCCGATATCCGTGCTGCTGCAGAAAAAACAGATAGCGAACTTGCCGTTGGCGAGCCAGTCCACCGCCTGCCTCCGGTCCCGAAAAAAGGCAATCTCCATCTCGCCGAAAAGGCGCTTGATGAACTCCGGCCCCAACCCCGGCGTATGATAAAAAATCCTCACGTTAGGAGATCCGGGACCAGAGGCCCGGATGTCGCGGGCCTCAATTTTTCCCTTCCATTTGGGCTGTACGAAGTCCCAGAAAGATTGAAACTCCTTGGGGTTGATGAGCGTGGTGTTGTAGGAGATCCCCCCCCTCTGAGGATTGCCGAGGAACATGAAGGAGTATTTCCTCTCCGCATCGCTCCAGCGGTGCCTCCCCTGCCACCACTTCGACTCATCCAGGACCTCGGGCAAAATCATGGCGTCCTTGAGAGAATCCAAAGCCTTCACCAAATACAAGTCCCAGGTCGTGGAGGAGCCCCCGATGACCACATCGGCCACATATTTTTCCGCCCTCCGCTCCGCCAAGATGCGCGGAACCGGGTCTCCGCTCACTGTCACGACCTTGATCTCCGGGAAGCGCTTCTGGAATACCCCTGCCTCGATCGGAAGTTCTGGGCCGCCCGCAAAGGCGTAGACAATCACCTTCCCTTCTTCTTTGGCCGCCTTCACGGTTTTATCCCACTCCGCTTGCCATGCCTCGGCCCCACTGGCCGCGCCTACCGGGACCCATAGAACAACCACGATCCATAGCGTAATGAAAGTTTTCATGCCGCTTAGCTCTCTCCTTTCACGGAGTGATACCCAAAACGGAAAAAGAAAAAAACCTAAAATGCGGCCTACCTTTGCAGGAGTTGCCTGAGAAACGGGATGATCTCTCCTTTGAGCCGCACAAACCGTTCCTTATAGTTTGGTTGGTATTCGAACCCATCCTTGGGTACCCCGATGGGATCGACGTGATCCCTGGGCACGTCCAGCCGGCGGCTCAGGTAGCCGCTCAACCGTGTCCACTGGGTTTGCCCGTCGCGCGAGAGCAGCCAATTCAAGTAGAGCTTTGTGGCGTTGGGATGGGGCGGCCGGTCGATCAGAGCGACGCTGCCGTTGGCCGTCGTGAGGTAACTCCCCTCCTTGAATTTTTCCGCCCCTACCGATTCCAGCGGCAATCCCCTGCTCTTCAGCTCGGTCACGTTGAGCTCGTTGGGGGCGATGATCACCGCGTATTTCCCGTGCGCGGCCCATTCCAGAATCTGACGGTCGTCTCCGGAGAAGACGACCTTCTGCTTGAGAAAAAGCTCCTGCATAAATTTCTTTCCCAAAGCCGGATGGGCATACCAGAAAGTCGCCGTCGCCAGCCCCGGCCCCGCCGCCGTCGGATCCCTCATCGCCATCTTCCCCGCCCATTTCGGATTGAGCAGGTCCCCATAGGAACGGAACTCCCCGGCCTTCACCATCTCCGGATTGACCGTGATCGGGACTTTCACCGCGGCCGTGAAGACGAGGTTGTACTTCTCCGCCTCATCCGAGTAATCCAGCCGCCCCTGCCACCACTTGCTCGTGTCGGTTACCTCGGGAAGAATCAACTTTTGGGGAATAGGCTCCATAACCCCCGCGGGAAGCAAGGACTCGAGCATCGTGGTCGTGCCGGTCAACACGAGATCGACGGTATAAACCCCGGCCCTGCGCTCGGCCAAGAGACGGGACGAAAGTTTGGCGCCCGATCCGCCCGTAAACTCCACCTTGATCCCGGGGTAGCGGCTTTCGAAGCCGTCGGCCAGCGCCTGGCGCGCATTCGGGCCGGCCGGCCCGAAGATCACGACTTGGCCCTCTTTTTTAGCCGCTTCCACGAGGCGCTCCCATTCTCCCTTCGCCGCCGGACCCCTCACCTGCGCATCGACGAAGTCCACCTTCGAAAATAGCGTGGCGAGGAGCAGGACCGCGATCCAACCCCATCTTGTGGCTTCTTTAGAAAACATATTTTTCTCCCTGGGGAGCGCCTTCACATCAAGCCCGGGCGTTTCCCGCTATGCGACGATATAAACACTACTTTTTGCTGCACTGTCAAGAAAGATAAAAGGCAAGGTAACGCGAGAGAAGCGGGGCCGCTTCTCCGAAGGAAGAGGTCGAAAGCGCTGATTTGCGAACCGGAGCTCTATGGAGAAACGCCCGCGGCCCGCCCTTCCGCGGAACGATCCGCCCGGCCCCGACCTGCCGAGACCGGCAGCTCCTTCTCTTTCAGGCCGTAAAAGGCCATAGCGTTGTCCCTGATGATCTTCTTTTTGATCCGATCGGCGAGGTCGGGGCGATCCACGAATATTTTCAGCGCGCGCACGTTGGAGAACGGATCGGTATGGCCGTAATCCGTGCCGATGATCAGATTGTCCTCACCCGCATACTGGATGAGATAAGGGAGGTGGTCTTCGTATTCACAGGTCACCCATACGCGCTTCCGGGCTAAAACCTCGTGCAACGCGCTCTTGGGAATGCCGATATTGCGGGACGCCCCCTCAAGGACCCAGACCAGCCACTGCGCGCCGGCCTCAATGAAGCCGACCCGGAGCCCTGGAAACATCTCCGGGACGTTGCTCTGCAGATAAGCGTAACAGGCGGCAACCGTAGGCGCCCTGAATCTCCAGAATAGGCTATGGCGGACCAGGTCGATATTGGCGGGGTTGCCGTTGCCGATATGGACTGTGATCGGCATGTCTAACCGCTGGGCTTCTTCGTAAAGCGGGTAGAAGTAGGAGTCGGTCAGGTGATGATCCCCTTCCAGGGGCCTCAAGCAAATGCCCGCCGATCCGTGCTCCTTACACCAGCGCACCTCTTTGACCGCCTCAGGGATATTGAGCGTGGGCGGCATGCAGGACCAGAGGAGCCGTCCCTTCCCGCGCGCCCAGATGTCCGCCAGCCAGCGGTTATAGCTCCGGCAGACCGCCATCTCGGCGTCCGGCCGGTTGGTCACCTGTTCGATCCACAGCGTGTTGTGCAACACTTGAATGTCGATCCCGAGCTGATCCATATGCTGCACGCGAAGATCGACCCGGGCCAGCTCGCGCGCCTCTAGAGAGGTGTTCATGTCACGGCCGGTCTTCTGGGATAACTCTTCCAGCTCTTGGGCGGTCTTGCTCCCGAAACGAAAGCCGACCACTTTGTCGTTCAGCAACCAGTACTGTTGGTCGGGCCGCTTTTCCGAGCCTACCAGGATGGGCCGAAAGCGCTCTTCCGAGGGCTCCAGGTACGACCAGGTGTCCTCCGTCTCGATCACATGGGCATCGGCATCTATAGCAAGGACTTCTTCTCCGCCAATCTTCAACATGGCTCTTTCTCCTTCTTCAGCGCCTCAAGTCGGAAGCGCCTGATCAAAAAAATCATCCACCCGCGAGCAAGGGCTTCGGCTCCCAATACCATTCTAGAAAGAAACTATCTCCGACTGGGGGGTCTGTCAAGTAGAGTTTGATGCGTAAGCAAGGCGGTGAAGGCGGGCCTGGAGGGAAGCTGCGGGCGCCGAAGAAAAAAATGGCCTCCCAGTAGCGCCGGACGATCGGGTCCGGCAGCGCTTACGCCTTCGATATCGAGCCGGAATTGCCGCGCGCGGCGCGCCAATATTCGAAGACGACCGGCATGATCGAAATCACGATGATCGCCAGAACGACATAATGAAATTGCTCTTTGACCATGGGCAGGCCGTTGAAATAGTAACCGGCCAGCAAGAAAGACGAGGTCCATAAGATCCCTCCGGCCACGTTGTAAAATACGAAGCTCGGATAATCCATCCGGCCGATACCGGCCACGAAAGGCGCGAAGGTGCGGATGAGGGGAACGAAGCGGGCCAAGACAATCGTCTTGCCGCCGTATTTCTGGTAGAAGCCTTGGGCGCGATCCAGATGGCGCTTATCGAGCAGCCAGGAGTCTTCCCTCGTGAATACTTTCGGCCCGATCCAACGACCGGCCGCGTAATTGACGGTATCCCCCAGAATCGCCGCGACGCTCAGCGCGACCAGAACGGGGAAAACGTGGAGCGGAGACCCTTCGCTGGCCGCCAACGCCCCGATCGCGAAAAGCAGCGAATCCCCGGGCAAGTACGGCGTGACCACGAGGCCGGTTTCACAGAAAATGATGAGAAAGAGGACTACGTAGAGCCAGGGCCCCAGCATGCCGGCCCAAGCGTTGAGATGAACGTCGAGATGGAGAAAGATGTCGATGACAGTGTGAATCCATTCCATAGGCGGTCATTATTCCATTTTTTCCGCATTACTCAAGCCTTACCCCCTTTTGCATAATCCGTTGGTAAGCTCGTACCACCGTTTCTCTCGTCTGATCATATCCTCGCGTTCCGCTTATCCGGGAGTCATCAAGCCGTTCTTTTTCAGAAATTCGCACAGCGTTTCGTCGAATACCGCAGGTTGCTCCAGGCAGCACGCATGCCCTGACCCTGGAATCGTCCGGTGCTCCGCCCTCTTGATTCTTCGACTCGTCTCTATGCTGCGCGGTTTAGCGGGGTCGAATTCCCCGTTAATGACGAGAACGGGCATCTGAAGCTCTCCCAAACAATCGGTCAGGTTCTTCCGCTCGAGGGCGTTGAAGATCGCCCTCAGCGCCTCCGGATTCAACCAGTCATCCGTGTCCGTAAAGAGACCGAGAAGATAATTCCCCAATTTCGTCGCGGCGAATTCCGGGCTCACGAGGTTCCTCAGGTGCTGGATGTGATACTTCGCGACGCCCTGGTTCATGTAGCCGTCCGTTCTCGTCTGATGTGGGCTCGGGCCGCTGCTGCAACCCACCACAATCAACGCCCGGCAGAGATCGGGATGGTTCAGCGCCAATTGAAGCACCAGATTTCCGCCGACGCTGATGCCGCAAAAAATCGCTTCGCTGACTCGCTCTTGTCGGCATACGCCCACAATGTCTTCCGCCATTTCAACGACGCTAGTTTCAGAGACCGGCTTGTCCGACCGGCCATAACCGCGGATATCGACGGCTATGACCTTAAAGAATGTGGAAAAATGCGCCGTCTGATACATCCACAAGCGGTGGTCAAAGGGATTGGCGTGGACGAAGACCATTGGGAAACCTTCGCCCGAGACCTCATAATGGATCCTGATTCTGTTCACCGCGCAGTAGGGCATGATTTCTTCTTCAGGCCTTGTTTTTGCCTCCACCCGATCTTTCAAAGGCCGGCATGACGCGCTCCGCAAAGAGACGGATATTTTTCAGCGCCAATTCCTGTGGCATGCCGCCGAAGTGAAATGCGCCCGACAGCGCGGTGAGATCCGCCTCTTCGCGCCACCGATGGATCGTCTCGATGCATCGGTGGGGATCGCCGGCGATGACGAATCCTCCCGCAAGCTGCGCGGCGATATCGCGGGGGTTCGCTGGCGCATGCTTCCGGTCCGGGTCGGCGGCGCGATGAATCTCCGCGTAGTGATCCAAATAGGGAGTCGCCTCCCGGACTGCCCGGTCGAAGCTTTCCGCGACGTAGATGTGGAACTTGCCGAGCACCTCGTGCTGCGCCGCATCATGGCCCGCTTCAGTCAGGGACTGACGGTAAATTTTAACCAGACGTTGCAAAACGCGGATGTCGGCATAGAGATAGGGAAGCGTCATCAGTTGAAACCCGTACTGTCCGGCCCAGCGAAACGAATCGTCGCTGCGCGAGGCGCCGAGCCAGATTCGCGGGTGGGGGCGCTGCACGGGTTTGGGAAGCACGGAGATATTTTCGTACTGAAAGAACTCGCCGCAAAAGTTGACCGGCTCGTCGGACCAGGCCTGACGGATGATTTCAGTCGCCTCTTTCATCCGCACGGCGGCCTCCGCCTGGAGGACGCCTGCCCGTTTGTACTCAATCGCCTCGGATCCTTTTCCGACGCCAAACTCGAGCCGCCCATTCGAGATGACGTCCACCATGGCGTAGGATTCCGCCACTTCCAGGGGATTGTGGAACGGCAGCACGCTGATCGCGGCGCCGAGATGAATCCGTTTTGTGGTGCGGGCTATGGCCGACAGAAAGGCCGGCGGGTGGGGCAGGGTCCCGCCGTAATGGCTGAAGTGATGCTCGGTGACCCAGACGTCATCGAACCCCAGCCGGTCGAGCTCCTCCATTTGCTCGAACATCCTGCGGTAAAATTCCGTGACGGGCCCGTCGAGATCGGGGACGTAAGTGGGCAGGTAGTGAGCGCCAAACCGCATGCCGCATCCTTTTTACTTCGCCTGTGCGTCTCGGTCAACGCAGCCGAGCAGAATCTCTTCCATATCGCCGCCTCACTCCTGAACAGCGTGGAACAGGGAATGCGTCTCCCACCCTTCTTTCAGGATGCCCTGCTCGACGGCGTAGCGGAGGAGCGCGCCGAGAGCCGCCTGGTTTCGGGCGATCCCGTAAGGCCATGGATCCGGCCCCAGCAAGACCCTCTCCTCCTGCCACAGGTCCTGGATCCAGGCGAAATTGGAATAGGTCGGATCGGCGTCGTCCTCCAAGGAGATCCGTTTCGCCTCGGTCCAAACCTCGAAGAGCTTCTGCGCCACCCACGGATGCTCGTCAAGGCAGTGCCGGCGAATGACGACCGTGTGGGCCAGAGGGAAGATACCGGTTCTCGCGTAGTAGTCCCGCTCCGCCTCCTTCGATGACGCGATAAGCCGTCGGATCCCAGGCTCCTGCAAGAGGAGTCCGTCCGGAGAGATCAGCGCGTCCAACTCTCCGTCCAACAATCGCGCGCCGAGACTTTTTCTGCCCGCCAGGACTTCGATTTTAACCCTCTCCGGCGGGACAAATCCCCGATCGCTTCTTGCCGCTTTCCAGAAGATGTCTTCGGCCCCGACGCCGTAGTCGTCCTTCAGGAACCCCCGCACCCAGAGGCCGCAGGTGTTCACATAGGAGGGAACGCCCACCGCCTTGCCTTTGAGCTCCTCCGGCTTCTGCATGGGGGAATCCTGCCGGACGTAGATCGAGGCATGGCGAAACCGGCGGTTGGGAAAGATCGGAAGGGCTGTCCACGGCGCGCCGCGCGATTTGAGGGCCAAATACAAGGCCAGGGAGAACTCGGCCGCGTCGAATTCCCCGCTGTCGAAGCGGAGATGCCTCTCCCCGTCATCACGCATCGGAACGATCTTGAGTTTGAGAGCACCGGTATCCACCGCGCCCTCCCAGAGGGGTCTCGCGCGCGCGTGATAGCCCGTGGCCAATGTCAGCGAACACGAATCCTGCGCGCTCATCGGCCTTAAGTTATTTCAAATCAATCAAAGGAGTCAACCGGACATTTGCGAGACGCCGACAGCTTTACCCCATAACCCGGACGTGACAGAATTGACATAGATGAAAGCGTTGGTGAAGAAAGAGGCGGGCCCGGGCTTATCGCTCGAGGAGGTGCCAGTCCCCGAGATCGGGATCAACGACGTATTGATCAAAGTGGACCGGACCGGTATCTGCGGCACCGATCTCCATATCTACCTCTGGAATGAATGGGCCCAGAGAACGATCCACCCGCCGCTCGTGATCGGCCACGAGTTCGTCGGCACGATCGAAAGAGTCGGGACGAACGTCAAGGACCTCCAGCCGGGAGACGTCGTGACCGGCGAGGGACACGTCGTCTGCGGCCGCTGCCGCAACTGTCTGGCCGGGAGAAGGCACCTCTGCGCCGATACAACCGGCGTCGGCATCGCCCGGCCCGGCTCCTTCGCCCGGTATATCGCGATCCCCATGACCAACGTCTGGCTGCACGATCCGTCGATCCCGCGCGACGTTCAGGCGATCTTCGATCCTCTGGGCAACGCGGTGCACACCGCCCTCTTCTTCAACGTTCTGGGCGAGGATGTCCTGATCACCGGCGCCGGCCCCATCGGTCTCATGGCCGTGGCGATTGCCAGACACGCCGGCGCCCGCTACGTGGTCATCACCGACGTGAATCCCTACCGGCTGGAGCTGGCCAGAAAAATGGGTGCGACCTTGGCCCTCGATACCCGTAGCGAAACGATCGCGCAGGCGCAGCGAAAGCTCGGCATGAAGGAGGGCTTCGACGTCGGGCTGGAGATGTCGGGCCACCCGAAGGCGCTGAGAGAGATGCTCGACAACATGTCCCACGGCGGGAAGATCGCCCTTCTCGGCATTCCGGAGGAGGAGATCGCGATCGACTGGAACAAAGTGATCTTCAACGGACTCACGATCAAGGGGATCTACGGCCGGGAGATGTACGAGAGCTGGTACAAGGCGACGGTCCTGATCCAGAGCGGCGTCGACTTCAGCCCGGTCATCACCCACCACTTTCCCTACAGCGAATATGAAAAGGCTTTTGAAGTCCTGAAGTCAGGACAGTGCGGTAAGGTGATTCTCCATTGGTCCGACGCGAAATAAGGCGGCGTCATGTATCATTCCATGAAAGAGTATCTCCAACGGCAGCTTGAGGAGATCCGGAAGGCCGGCCTTTATAAAGCGGAGCGGATCCTCACGAGCGGGCAGCATGCGCGCATCCAGGTGGACCGTAAAGAAGTCCTCAACTTCTGCGCCAACAATTATCTCGGCCTGGCCAACCACCCGGCCGTCGTCAAGGCCGCCCACGAAGCGCTGGCCCGGTGGGGATACGGCCTCTCCTCCGTCCGCTTTATCTGCGGCACGCAGGAAATCCACAAAGAGCTGGAACAGGCGCTCAGCGATTTTCTCGGCACCGAAGAGACGATCCTCTACTCCTCCTGCTTCGACGCCAACGGAGGGCTCTTCGAGAGCCTCCTGGATGAGCAGGACGCTGTCATCAGCGATCAGTTGAACCACGCCAGCATCATCGACGGGATCCGGCTATGCAAGGCGCAGCGGTTTCGCTACGCAGCCAATGACATGAACGACCTGGAAGCCAAGCTCAAAGAAGCGGACAAGGCGAGATTTCGCCTGATCGCCACCGACGGGGTCTTTTCCATGGACGGCATCATCGCCAATCTCTCAGCGATTTGCGCTCTCGCAGAGAGGTACAACGCCTTGGTAATGGTGGACGACTCGCACGCCGTGGGAGTTCTGGGAGAACGGGGACGAGGGACGCACGAGTATTGCAAGGTCATGGGTCGCGTGGATATATTGACGGGAACCTTGGGAAAAGCATTAGGTGGAGCGAGCGGAGGATACACGAGTGGGAGGCGCGAGATTATCGAGCTGCTCCGCCAACGCTCCCGGCCTTATCTGTTCTCCAACACTGTCGCCCCGATGATCGTCGGCGCGTCGCTCAAAGCCTTAGAGATCCTCTCCGGCTCCAGCGAGCTTCGCGATCGTCTGATGCAGAACACCCGCCTTTTCCGCCAGGGCATGACCGAGCGGGGATTCAACATCGCGCCGGGCGAGCACCCTATCGTCCCGATCATGCTCGGCGACGCGTCCCTGGCGCAAAAGATGTCCGAAAAGTTATTGGAAAAGGGAGTCTACGTGATCGGCTTCTCTTATCCCGTCGTCCCCAAAGGCCAAGCCCGCATCCGCGTCCAACTCTCCGCCGTCCATACCCGCGCCGACCTGGACTTCGCGATGGAAGCCTTTGCAGGTGTCAAGAAAGAAGTCGGCTTATAACCTAAAAGATCAACAGCAGACTTGACCACTTCCCCCCACTTCCCCCAGGGACCCAAGAAATAGGCTATATTGCGAGTGCGGGTTACCGGCATTCGCGAAAACCGAAACTCCCTTGCTTGATTAACGTGACTTTTTCCTCTATGAAATCAACCCATTGTGATTAAGATCCACCAACTTACCAAGTCGTATTTCGCTCGCGAGCTTTTCGCTGACGTCAGTTTTCAGATGAATGCCGGGGATCGCCTGGGTTTAGTCGGACGCAACGGCCACGGCAAATCTACCCTCTTCAAACTCATTTTGGGACAAGAAGAGCCCGACTCCGGGAAGATCACTATCCCGCGCAACTACCGCATCGGCCATCTCGAACAGCACTTACACTTCACCCAGCCGACGATTTTGGAGGAGGCGGCCTTAGGACTGCCGGAAGAAGAATCCCATTTCATCTATAAGGCTGAGGCCATCTTATTCGGACTGGGATTTTCGCACTCCGATCTGGAAAAAGCGCCTCATGAATTTTCCGGAGGTTTCCAAATTCGCATTAACCTTGCGAAACTCCTGCTCTCCGACCCCAATCTGCTTTTGCTCGACGAACCGACAAACTACCTCGACATCACATCGGTTCGTTGGATCGCCCGATTTCTGGCTGCTTTTCGAGGCGAGCTAATTGTGATTTCTCATGATCGTGATTTTATGGACAGCGTCACGACGCACACCGCGGTTATCCATCGCCAGAACATTCGCAAATTTGAGGGCGGCACCGCCAAAGCGTATGCTCAAATCGTTCTCGAAGACGAGATTCACGAAAAAACCCGCGCCAACGAAGACAAAAAACGGGCCCATGCCGCGGCTTTTATCAATCGGTTTAGAGCCCAGGCTTCAAAAGCGAAAATGGTTCAGTCGCGCATCAAGATGCTCGAAAAACTCCCCAAACTCGACGGGCTCGCTGATATTGAGTCTTTGGATTTCGAATTTAGGCACGCCGCGTTTGCCGCCAAAACGCTGCTTGAGGCCCGCGATATTTCGTTTGGCTACACGCCCGACAATGTTTTGTTTCGGGACATCAATCTGACCATCAACGCATGCGACCGATTCGGCGTGATCGGCAACAACGGCAAAGGCAAATCGACCTTATTAAATTTACTGTCGGGCGGACTTAAACCGCTGACGGGCGAGCTCAAGGCTCATCCCGACCTGAAACTGGGATACTTCGGCCAAACCAACATCCAACGACTCAATCCAAAGTTGACCATCGAACAAGAAATCGAACATACCAATCCGGCACTGACACGCACGCAGGTTCGAAACATTTGCGGTACGATGATGTTCAGCGGCGATTTGGCGTTAAAGAAGGTTTCCGTGTTGTCGGGCGGGGAAAAAAGTCGAACGCTCCTGGCCAAGATCCTCGCTCATCCTTCAAACTTGCTTTTATTGGATGAACCCAACAACCACCTCGACATGGAATCCATCGACGCCCTGATCGAGAGCCTGCAAGACTTCCCCGGGGCTTCGTTGATTGTCACCCACAACGAGGGGATTCTTCGCGCCCTAGCCACGAAACTGATCGTCTTTCACCGAGGTACCGTTGATGTCTTCGATTCCGGTTATAACGAGTTTCTAGAAAAGATCGGCTGGGAAGACGAAAACGAAGCCGGTGGCGCGCAGAAGAGGCCTACGTCGCCGAATCATTACCACGAAAAAAAAGAACTGGAAAAGGCTGAACGGAGAGAAAAGGCAAGAATCGCGAAACTCGAAGCCCAGATCCTGAAAAGTGAAAACGCGTTGAAGATTTACAACGAGCAACTCCAGATCGAAGCGAATCGGAACAATCTTCCCCAGTTAACCGAGCTGTCCAAGAAAATCAGCCAGATAAGGCGGGAAATCGAGGATTTGTATAGCGAATACGCAGGCTAGAATCTTGATTAGGGAGACCGGGCTGTTGGGATGTTTGATAAGAGGGTTCTGCCAGACCCCGATACTTAGAGGTTCTCTCCGGCTCCAGCAAGCTTCGCGATCGTCTCATGCAGAACACCCGCCTTTTCCGCCAGGGTATGACCAATATCCCGCCGGGCGAGCATTCGATCGTCCCCATCATGCTCGGCGACGCCCCTGGCCCAAAAGATATCTGAAAGGTTATTAGAAAAAGGAATCTACGTGATCGGCTTCTCCTACCCCGTCGTCCCCAAAGGCCAGGCCCGCATCCGCGTCCAGCTCTCGGCGGTCCACACCCGTGAAGACCTGGAATTCGCCATGGGGGCGTTTGCTGAGGTTAAAAAAGACCTGGGTGTCTAGTCTCAGGCAGGTTCCAAAAAAGAAGCTCCGACTTTTGACCCTGAGCGGGCATTTATCTAAATCCGGCGACGTCCTACTCTAAGCCTTTCGGGAGTTCAAACCTGCAATCTGAGATCTGCCATTTGAGATTCCGAGCCTTGCGAGAACAGGAGTGACTGTATAGTACCATCGGCGCTGGAGGGCTTAACGACCGTGAAGATCGTCTCCGACCCAATCAGGCTCACCTGTTGTCCCTCGGCTTTAGCCAGCCTTCAGCTCCCGCTTGAGCCTCTCCGCAAGCCACATGCGCGCAAGGGTTGTCGCGTCGGTCGTGCGCTGGCGAGCTAGCCGGCTCAGGACCGCCTTCATAGCCGGAGGAATGCGCATGTTGAGCTGTGCTGTGTTGTCTTGAAACACCGCTTCTTCGAGTATCCGGTCCAGATCGCCGTGGCTCTCCACCAACTCAGACACTCCCGCATCCAGCCGATCAAAGACATCCTGGGTCTTGGTCCAGCGAATAATTTCCTGGTCGCTAGCCCCTTTGCGCAAGGGAGGAATGGCTCCTTTTTTGTTCTTCATCTCTGATACCTCTGATAACGTCGTTTCTGGCTCTCGCTCATGCGGTTGATATGAAAAACTCTCAAGCGCCCATCTGGAAGCACACGATAGACAATATGGAGATAGTCTCCGCTCAGGTTCCGACCGAGCAACTCATAAACATTATCAAGTCCGCGTTGACTTCGGATCTTGAGATAGCGGCCTGCCAACAGCTCATAAAAATCTTGTCTCGTATATCCATGGCGAAAAGCCGAAGAAGCAAAAACTACATCCACTGAGCAATTCTAGCAATTGCTATACGCTCCTGCAATACCAAAAAACACAAAGGCCGGACCACTAGATCCACGGGCCTTTGAATCCCAAATCCACTGGTTAAATTCAGCTCGCCAAGTCTTCCCGCTTATAATATAGTTTACTCATGAAGAAGGAATCTACGTAATCGGCTTCTCTTATCCGGTGGTCCCCAAAGGCCAAGCCCGCATTCGCGTCCAGCTCTCCACCGTCTATAACCGCGAAGACCTGGAATTCGCGATGGGAGCCTTTGCAGGTGTCAAGAAAAAAGTCGGCTTATAACCTAAAAGGTCAACAGCGACTTGACCACTTCCGTGCACTTCCGGGTTGAAGTGCTAAAAGATCCGCCATCCGTAAAATCCCAGAATACATAGACGTCGATTATGACCTTCGAGGCCTACTGGTTCTAGTTCTCACCGAGTATCATCTTTTGCAGCTTTCTTAAGCTTATTCCACCCTCGTCTTGTAAATTTTCGATGACCTCATTTGCAAGTAAGCGACCACCACCCCTGCCTGCGTACGGGAGACTACCTTTTTTCGTAAATGTTTCCGTGTCCGGCAGCTGCTTCAAATATGACAACATATTCTTACTTTCGTATTTTCCTTTTAGAAGACAACGATCAATAATTTCGATGCCCAAATAAGATATTGCATACAGGCCTATGCCTTTGAAGATAATGAAGTCTCTGGGGCGTTTCCAAGCAGCGGGTAGCCATTTCCTTACCGCAGTCCAATAATTTTTGATGACTTCATACTGTGCGTCAGCATCGGGGAACTGCGAAAGCTTCGCTGATCGAGACAACATATCTCTGACGGCATTAGTTAAATTCGCCACCGTTAATCCAGCAAGTACAGCATTTTGTCTTACTTGGCCGCCCTCATGCATGCTGTGGTACAAAGGACTAGTCTTATCCTTTTGTAGACGTTGAACAATATAGGCTGCGGGGTTCTGAACCTTAAGCGCTTTTTCTCCAAGGAGTCGAGCCGTAATATTTTGAAGATGACTGGTATTCATTCCCATCTGATTATCGTTAATGTCGCGGAATAGTTCTAGTTCCTGCTCTAAGCTAGACAATACCAAGAAGCAAAAAGAAACTGGTCGCCCGACGGCCTCCAACCCCTTTTCATGGCCGTCTGCGAACCAAATTCTGTGGTTCCCATCGAGACGAGATACAATTATACTGCTTGTAATCCTCGGATCCTTGACAAACTCTAGGATTCCAAACCTAGCCGATCCCTGTTTGTCTTTTTGTGTGAAATTGACATACGAATCGTCCCGGATATTTAGGATTATCTCTGGATAAAATGCCTTCCTTTTCTCGGTGACGTACTGATAAGCCTTTCGAGCATGCTGCAGCTTTAAGTTTCGTTGGGTTCCCAAACGATTCTTCCCCTGATCAAAAATATCCGCTTTTGAAATAGCTGCTAAGTCTCGCAAAGGTCCGAAGCCTCGGTATGCCTTATGGCCTAAGCATTCCCCTTGTATCACAGCAAAATTCGGTAGAGTTTTTCCAATATTTTTCTTAGGCATATCGATTACCTCTCATGAAAATAAGCACGACCGAATGTGATTTCGCCAATCCTCGCGCGAGTGCTCGCTCATGTACAACACGTATGTCGTGAGTATTTTTCGCGCCAGTTTATTGAGTTCCGGCAGGTCTGGTTCAATTTTTTTCAGTAGCTTTGTTGCCTCCGGATCTCCATGTGCAAGTTTTGACCTAATATCATAGAGCCTTGAAAGCAAATTCGCCATTCGTTCTCCACCTGCGCCTCGTTCTCCTACTACGCGGGACAAACATGTACTGAACCGGAACGATATCTCGGTCTGGCTGTCAAGCAAAGATTCAAGGCTTATGCAGAGATCCATAAGACCGTCCGCAAGATTGTTCCCGTTGTGATAACGAACATAACGACTCGCCATGACCGTAATACGGGCTTTCAGGTTCGTCCGAGCGACCGCGCATCGCCTAAGCCACTGAACGATAGCTTTTCCAGATAAGCCTTTCGAAAAATTCGGAGCCGCGACGACCATTGATTGTTGACCTAAATATCTAGCAAAATTACATGCGCCATCTTTAAATGACGCCGCGAGTGCTAGTAACGGGTGGCCGGTTGGACTACGTCGCGCTCCGTGCACCTCTGCTACGGTCCACAGCTGTGTGCTGCGTCGCGTTCCCTGTACGCGACTGA
>Ga0080064_1000942_pt1 | contig 66875 bp, 63 predicted proteins | sample Subgrocontami54m_FD_69260 | JGI IMG/M metagenome (GOLD analysis project Ga0080064, IMG submission 69260) | Subsurface groundwater microbial communities from S. Glens Falls, New York, USA - GMW46 contaminated, 5.4 m (SPADES assembly) (version 2) ... | reverse complement strand
AGAAACACGGCGCCCCGCCGGCGGCCCCCCGCCACCCCACGCGTGTGGGGGAGTCCCATATCCGAGGCCCGGGGCCCCCCCCCCCGCCCCCCCCCCCCCCCCCCCCCCCCCCGGAACCGCTATCCCTGAAGAGCACTCCGTCGTCGTCGGAGAGGATGTCAGGATTTTCTTCATCGGCCTGAACGTCCATACTCTCGCCGCTCATAAAGGGCGGTAATCCCCGTCGAGCCGATGATCGTCCCCTCCTGCCCCCGATGGTTCAACATGTTCCGCCTTGACAGCAATGACGGCGATGGAATGCCGCTGGTGAGGCGCTGGAGCCTCGAGGCCGCCGCAGCCCCCTTGATCGAGGCGTGCCGAAGGATCGGCCTGGACATCAACGCCGTGCGCTATGCCGGCACTCAATCCGGGGCGCGCGTGGTCATGCCGTCCTTCTTCTGCCAGGAGCCGCGGGACTGGCTGGCCGTGCTGGCGCAACTGGCCGAGCGGGGCGAGACCTTCACGATTACCCTGGTGGAAACCCCACCCGACGATACCGATACGACGGTTTCGCTGCTCCGACTGTTTCCGCGTGTCGATCCGGTCACACTCGAGATGCTCGCTCATTTCAGCCCCGATCGGGCGGCCGTCGCCGCGGATTTCGGAGCGCGCATCGAGGAGGCCTTCCGCCATCTGCTGAATGCCAGCCATAGCGGCATCATCCATCCTGTCGATGATGGTGGACCATAGCGCCCCGGTTGCTGCGGCCTGATGGCGATGCTATAGCCTGTCCGAACGTTGGCGGGCAACAGGCGAAAGGTCCGAAAGTGGCGAACGGTGCCGGGTGGAAAACGGCTGTTCAGGCCTTGTCCGCCGTCTCCGGCCGACTGGCGCGGGTGATCCGCAAGACGGCCGCCTATGCCCGGCGTCACGGCCTCGGCCCGGCCTGGCGCCGCCTGCTCAGCCAGTTGCATGAGGTCCGGTTCGGCTATTCCAGGCGCTATCCGGCCTGGGTTCAGCACCATGACAGCCTGACCGTCGCGGATCTGGCGGCGCTGCGTCAGGCGGTCGCCCGGCTCGCCGATCCGCCGCTGATCTCGGTGGTGATGCCGGTCTACGACACGCCCGCCGCTTATCTGGTGCAGGCCATCGAGTCGGTCCTGGCGCAGGCCTATCCCCATTGGGAACTGTGCATTGCCGACGACGCCTCGCCGTCGCCGCATGTCCGCGATATCCTCGAACGCTATCGGGCCCAGGATGCCCGCATCAAGGTGGCATACCGCCCGGTCAACGGCCATATCACCGCGGCCAGCAACACGGCCCTCGAGCTGGCGGCGGGGCGCTTCGTCGCGCTGCTCGACCATGACGATATTCTGCCGCCGCACGCCCTCTATCTGGTGGCCGAGGAACTCGACCGTCATCCCGAGGCCGACATCCTCTACAGCGACGAGGACAAGATCGACGCCGTCAACCGGCGCTCCTCGCCGTATTTCAAAGGGGACTGGAGCCCCGATATGCTGTACGGCCACAACGCCATCAGCCATCTCGGGGTCTATCGCCGCAGCCTGCTCGAGGAGATCGGCGGTTTCCGGCTGGGTTACGAGGGCAGTCAGGATTACGACCTGGCGCTGCGCGCCGTCGACCGGACGTCCGCCGAGCGCATCCGCCACATTCCCCATGTGCTCTACCATTGGCGGGTGTTTCCGCAGGCCGCGACCTTTTCCACCCGGCAGTTCGACAAGGCCCATGACGCCGCCTGCCGCGCCCTGACGGACTCGCTGCAACGCCGTGGTGTCGCCGGTCGCGTCACTGCGGGAAACGGCGCCTTCTACCGGATCGCCTATGATCTGCCCGAGCCGCCGCCGCTGGTGAGCCTGCTGGTGGCGGTACAGGATGGGGCGGCGGATCTTCTGCCGCGCTGCCTCGACGGGCTGTTGCGGCACACCGATTATCCGGCGCTCGAGGTGATCATTCTCGATCGGCGGTCCGTTCCGTCGGAGGAGCTGGCCCAGGGTGATCCGCGGGTCACGGTGCTCGCCTGCCCCGGTGCGGCCTCGCTGCCGGACCTTTACAACACCGGCGCCCGCTCGGCCCGCGGCGAGGTTCTCGGCTTTCTGCACGACCGGATCGCGGTGCGGCATGCCGACTGGCTGACGGAGCTGGTCGGACAGGCCTTGCGGCCCGAGATCGGCGCCGTCGGGCCCCGGCTGTGCGATCGTCACGACAACGTCCGCCATGCCGGCTTCATCCTCGGCGCCGGCGACGCGGTGGCCGCGCCTGCCTTCCACGGCGCCCCCTGCGACGCCGTGGGCTGCAACGGCCGTCTTTGCCTGACCCGCAACGTCTCCGCCGTCTCCGCCGTGGGCATGGTCCTGCGAAGCGCGCTGTTCCGCGAGCTTGGCGGGTTCGACGCGGTGGCCCTGGCGGCCGGCTATGCCGATGTCGATCTGTGTCTGCGTCTGCGGCGGCGCGGTTCTCTGGTGACGTGGACGCCGCATGCCGAACTGGGCGATCATGGCCCGGACGAGACGGTCGAGAGCATCGAGCGCGAGGCGGCCCGCCGCCACATGCTGGCCGAGTGGGGCCCGGCGCTCGCGGCGGACCCCTGCTACAATCCCAATCTCGATCTTTCCAGCGGCGACTTCCGCCTCGCCTTTCCGCCAAGAGCCGCCAGACCCTGGGACCGGCCGGTGCCGTGACAGATCAGGTTCTGCCGTCCCGCAGTCTGCACAGCACGGTGTGAAGGCAACGGACCGGCATGACCGCCGTCGGCCAGGCGGCGGGCAGGCGCTCGACATCGAGCAGAGCGAAGCAACGCAGCCCCGCCGTCACCGCCGAGACCGCACCTTGGGGTGAATCTTCAACCGCCACCGCGTCTGCGGCATCGCGCTGCATCAACTTCAGGGCCATGCGATAGGGTTCTGGGTCGGGCTTGCCGCGCGCCACCATCTCGCCCCCGACCACCACGCCGATCAGCTCGGCCAGATCGACACCACGGAGCCAATCCCAGGTGCGGCGGCTGTCGTTGGAGGTCACGACGCCGGTCATCATCCCCTGTTGCCGCGTCCAGGACAGCAGTTCCCGGGCGCCGGGGCGTGGCGGCGTGGCGGCATACAGTTCATCTATCAGGGTATGGTAACGGACCAGCAGCCGCTCCGGCGGCTCCTCCAGACGGTGGGTGACCTTGAGTCGCCGCACCACCTCGGCCAAGGGGGGGCCATTGAGCGACTGGAACTCGTCATCACTATTCGGACGGCCGCAGCTTTCAAGGAAACGGGCATAGGCGAGGCGCATCACCGGCAGGCTGTCGGCCAGGGTTCCATCAAGGTCGAGCAGAACCGCTTTCAGCGTCATACCTCAATGTCGTCCAAGGCCAGGCCGCTGCCGGCCGCGATCGGTCGACGAGCCCGCGAGCCCTCGACCTCGGTGAGATGGCGGGGATGCAGGCCGAGACTTTGCTTGCCGGGCCGCAGGATGGCGAAGTCGCGGCCCTCGTGCAGAACGTTGCCGGGCGCGATGTCGCGCAGCGCCTGGAGGCCGCGGCGGGCGAAGGCGGCCAGTTCGCGCTCTTCCGGCAACACCCGTTTGATACCGTCGCCGGCCGCCTGCTCGGCGGCGCGGATGGCGCGGACCATTCCGGTCAGTTCCTCGGGGGTGATGGCAAAGCTGTGGTCGGGGCCGGGCAAGCGGTTATCGAGGGTGAAATGCTTCTCGATGACCCGCGCCCCCAGCGCCACCGCCATCACCGGCGCCAAGCTGGGATCACGGCTGTGGTCCGACAGGCCGACGGCGACGCCGAAGCGGCGTTTCAGGGTGGCGATGGTTTTCAGATTCAGGCTGGACGGCGGTGCCGGATATTTGGCGGTGCATTGCAACAGGCACAGATCGCGGCCACCGGAGCGGTGATAGGCGTCGATCGCCCAGGCGATATCGTCCTCGCCGGCGGCACCGCAGGACAGCACCAGCGGCTTGCCGCTCGCCGCCGCCAGACGCAGCAGATGGACGTGACTGATTTCATAGGAGGCGATCTTGTGGACCGCGACATAAGGGTCGATGGCGGCAAAGTCGTCGGGCGAGAACGGTGTCGACAGGAAATGGATGCCCCGGTCGCGGCAATGGTCGGCCAGCTTCGGCACCATGTCGTAAGGCATGGCGAGATCGGCGAAGATGCTGCGGATGTCCTCCTTGATCCCCGCTTCGGCCAGGTAGTCGCTCTCGCCACTGTTGGCGACATAGACCGTGTCGGGCCGGTAGGTCTGGAACTTGACCGCGTCGGCTCCGGCCTCCACCGCCACGTCGATCAGCGCCCGGGCCATCGCCAGATCGCGCTTCGGCGTGCCCATGCGCCAGTTGGAGCCGGCCTCGGCGATCACATAGACCCCGCCGCGCCGCCAATGGGCGGGCGTCAATTCGGCCAGGAAGCGGTCGATGAGACAATGCTCGCCGGTATCGGCGACGTGCTTTCCGGCCTCGCCCAGGACGGCGAAGCCGGCGGTGGCGAAGGCCTTGCGGGAGGCGGCATTTTCCCGGCGGACCTCGGCATAGACGCTGTCGATGCCGCGGGCCTTCAGGTCGATCAGGGCGGCCGCCAGAATCCGCGTCCCCAGGCCGCGGCCGCGCCGCTCGGGGGCGACATTGATCGAAATCTCGATGCTGTTGCCGGCAAGGCCGTGGGGATGGGGGATGCGCTGAAAGCGCAGGAAAGCCGCCCGCTGTCCGTCCACCAGGGCGAAGGCCGGCGGCGGATCGTCGCCCTGACCGAAATAGCCGTCGCGGAATTCCGCCGCGAAGCTGTCCCACTGCTTCGGCGCATGGTGGTAGGACATGGCCAGGGTGGCGGGATCGTTGCGCCACGCCATCACCTGGCGGGCGTGGTCTTCCACCGGTCGGCAGGTTTCAAAGGAGATATGCTCGGTCATCGGCTATAGTCGGTAAAGTCGCGTCAATGCTAAACGATGCTCCGTCGTGTCGTCCAGATGTGGAATCAAACATGTTCGGAAGCCAGCCGCTGACCGCCATCAAGGTGCGCCTCGGCGAACCGCCGCCGCCGCTGTCGGCCGGACTGCGGGCAGAGATCGACGCGCTCTGGTGCCAGGAACAGGCGCGGCGCGGCAGTGGGCTGTTCGATGGGCAGATTTTCAGTGTGCGTGAGATGGCGCCACCGGAGCTGACCGGTAATTTCGTACCCTATCGAGTCTGGCTGGCGCAGCGACGGCGGCCCGACCTGTTTGAGGCGCTGCGGCTGCGGCCGCTGGCGGTCTCGGGCCTGCTGTGCTGCGCCGACGGTATCGTCTTCGGCCGGCGCGGCAGTTTGACCACCGACCATCCGGCGCAATGGGAGCTGGTTCCGTCCGGCGGCATCGAGCCGGGCTGCGTGAGCGGCCGGCGGGTGGAACCGCTGCGGCAGATCCTGAGCGAGGCGAAGGAGGAGATCGGGCTGGCGGAGGACGAGGTGGCGGCCTTGGGGATGTTCGGTCTGATCGAAGACCTGACCAGCCATGTGATCGACCTGGGCATCGCCCTGGCCAGTCCGTGTTCCGCGGCCATTCTCTGCGAGCGCCACCGCACACGCGGCAGCGACGAATATACCGCCCTGTCGGTTGTCGCCGAAAGCGACCTGGCCGGTTATATTGCAAGCCCGGGCAGCAGTCTTATCCCCGTATCCGCTGAACTGCTGCGGCTGTGGCGGGAGAAAACGGTACAGGCTGAGGCACCGCTCGATTGAGAGGGCTCGGACTGTCCGCCCGGCGAGGGCGGTTTCTTGTTCGGATTTCATCGGAAGGGGGGCAACCAACCCGTGGTAACCGTCTGCATCATCCAGGCACGCATCGGCTCGGCGCGCAAACCCGGCAAGGTGCTCGATTCCATCGAAGGGCAGAGCATGCTGGCGCATGTGCTGCGCCGCTGTGCCGCTGTGCCCGGAGTCGACATGGTGGTCTGCGCCACGCCGCAGGACGCCGCCAACGACCGCGTCGCCGCGGAAGCGCTGGCGGTCGGTGCCCAGGTTTTCCGGGGCTCCGAACACGACGTGCTCGACCGTCATTTCCAGGCGGCTCAGGCTTTCGGCGCCAGCCGGGTGCTGAGGGTCACCAGTGATTGCCCGCTCATCGACCCCTTTCTGTTGGGCGACATGGTGCGGTTGCAGACCGAGTCCGGTGCCGATCTGGTCGTCAACAACCTGCCGCCCAGTTGGCCACATGGGCTGGACGCGGAGCTGTTCACCTTCGACTGGCTCGCCCGGGCCGCCGCCGAGGCGACCGAGACGTATGACCGCGAGCATGTCGGCCCCTATATCCGCCGCCACCCCGAGGTCGTGAAGCGCAACCTGCCCTGTCCGCGGCCCGGTTTATCGACGTTGCGCTGGACCGTGGACACCGATGCCGATCTGGCGTTTGTCCGCGCCCTGATGGCCCTGCTTCCGCCTGGCCCCGCAGGTTGGCGATGGCTGGCGGCGCTGGATGTGGTAACGGCTCATCCTGAACTGTCGCAAATCAATGGGCCCAGTCTGCGGCCCGACCATTGACCGTTCGGTCGCCCTCATCTCAAGGATCATCCGATGGCCGGCTCGCTCCACGCCCCCCAGTCCACGCAGGATATCCTGCGTGGCCGCAGCCTTGCCTATCTGCGGCGTGCGCATCCGGCGGTGTGGCGGCAGATGCGCCATCATCACCCGACCGCGCAGCCGCAGTTGGCGGATGGTGGGGTGATCAACCTGGTCTTTCCCGACGGAACGACCCTCTATCCCGCGCCGGCCCCAACCGTTGCCACCGAGCAGATTGTCCAGCATCTTGACCATCCTGTCCGTTTGACGCTGGGGCATCCCACGTTCTGCAACCTGTCGCCGGTCAGCTTCGACCTGTTCGACCGTCTGGCCCCGGCCCTGGCCCCCCAGGCCGACCGCCTGGCGTCCTTGCCGCAGGTCGAGTCCGGCTTCCTGTTCGTGTTCGGCATCGGGCTGGGGGTGCATCTGCCGCCGCTGATTGATGCCGTGCCGTGCAGCGACCTTGTCCTGGTCGAGACCTCGGCGGAGCGGCTCTATCACGCCCTCGGTTGTTTCGATTGGGCGGAGCTGGCGGATATGGCGGCACAGCGCGGCATGTCCGTCTCGATCATCCTCGAGGATGATCCCGACGCTCTGCTGATTACGCTGGAACGGCGGGCGCTGGACATCGGCAACCTGTTTCTCGACGGTTCGCACTTTTTCATTCATCTCGAGGATCTCGCTTATCAGCAGATCCTTCCGACCTTCATCGGCCGGCTGCGCGCTTCGGCCGTCTCCTACGGCTTCTATGAAGACGAAATGATCATGCTTGCCAACGGCGTCGCCAATATGGACGGCACACCGTTCGCCCTGGTGGAAAATCGGCCGCAGCGGATCGCGGCGCAGCTACCGGCGCTGCTGGTTGGCGCCGGTCCGTCGCTGGACGAGGCGATCCCGCTGATCCAGGCGCAAGGCGGGCGGGGGGTGGTGGTCTCGTGCGGCACCGCCCTGGCCGCCCTGCTGCGCAACGGCATCCGGCCGCAGATTCACATCGAGGTGGAAAACAATCACAACGTCGTGCGCCATCTGAGCAAATTGTCGGAAAGCCATGATTTTACGGGCATAACCCTGGTGGCGGCGACCACCGTTCTGCCCGCTGTTGCCCGTCTGTTCGATAAAGTATGGTTTTTCAACCGCACCAGTACCGCAGTGACCGATGCGCTCATCCCGGAAAAGCATTCTCTGTCCTGGGCCGACCCCACGGTGGCCAACGCCGCTGTTGCCGCCTGCGCCGCTCTTGGCTTCAAGCGTCTCGTGTTGTTCGGCGTTGATTTCGGTTACCGCCTGGGCCAGCCGCATCATGCCCAGGGCACGCCCTATTTCACGGATTTCACGGATTGGGCCAGCAAACTGCCGGACTTCGACCGGCGGCTCCCCGGTAACTTCGGTGGTGAGGTGGTGACCAACTGGGTCTTCGAGCTGGCTGCGGTGGCGCTGGGTCATTTTCTGCGCCAGAGCGACCTGGAGGTGATCAATTGCAGCCGAGGCGCCCGGATCGACGGCACCCGACCGCTTGCCGCGGCGGCTCTCGATCTGCCCAGGGCGCCGAACACGCCGGTGGAAACCATGGAGGCGCTGGGGCGAGGCTTGCGCGCTTTCGCGCCTGGCGAGTTTCTGCGCGCCCATCCTCCGGCGTTGTCGCCGCACAGTGTCGCGGCGTTGAGCAGGACCGTCATGGCCACGCTGGCCGACGCCGATGCGGCTGGGGACGGTTTCGTTTCTCTGGCGCGACGCCTGTCCCAGGCCTTGCGGCACTGCGGTCCGGGCAAGCCGGCGCGACGGTTGCTGGAGCCATCCTTGTGGTCCCTGCTGCGCTTTGCCGCCTATTTCGGCACCCGCATCGTCGATCCCACCGAAAGGGCCGCCTTCCTTCCCGTCTTCCGCGCCGCGTACACGGCACAGATGACGGCAATGCTGACGGAAATGGGTGAATTGGCAGCGGCCATCGCCAGTGGGAACGCGAATACCGCCGTCATCGCCCATGAGAATTTCGAGAAAATCGGTGCCGCAGCGGGCCGGCTGAAACGCGAACCGCTGCTGGAGCGACTTCTGCGGTTCGTGAGTCTTTGAAGCCGTGATCAGGCCTTGAACTTGACGGCTTCCCGCTTTTCCGAAATCTTGACCTCGAGCCAGCATCTTGGGGCGAGCCGGCCTCGGCGGTGCGAGGCTTTGTCTCATATCCGGACTATCGACCGGCCAGGAAATCAAGTATAAGGCCCGACATGAATTGCCGCAATTGCGATAGCACCATCCCCTCTTCCGTGCTGCATCTGCCCGATATGCCTCTGGCCGGTGGGTTTCTGGATGGGCCACAGCAGTTCGCCGAAGAGCGCCGCCTGGCCATCACCTTGTGCGCCTGTGGTACCTGCGGTCTGCTCCAGATCGAAGAGACGGTTGATCCAGACGTGCTGTTCCGTCATTACGCCTTTTCCACCAGTACGGTGAGTACGCTGGTGACGCATTTTCAGAATTATGCGCGCTGGCTGGCCGAGGAGATTCAGCCACGGGCGGTACTCGAGTTCGGCTGCAACGATGGGCCACTGCTGACCGCGCTGCGTGACCTTGGGGTCCGTGCCGTCGGTGTCGATGCGGCACTGAACATTGTCGACGTCGCTCGCGCCAAGGGGCTGGATGTTCTGCCCGGCTATTTTTCGCCGCCGCTGGTCGACGACATCCTGTCGCGCTTCGGCAAGGTCGATATCGTTACCGGCTCCAACTGCTTTGCCCACAATCCCAATCCTGCGGCCATCCTTGATGCCGCCCGTACCGTGCTGTCCGAGCGGGGGGTGTTCATCGTCGAGGTGATGTCTGCGGCGGACCTGCTGGACAAGATGCAGTGGGACACGCTGTACCATGAGCATCTGGCGGTCTATTCGCTGACCTCGTTGAGCTGGCTGCTGGAGCGTCACGGCTGGACGGTGGTCGATGTGTTCCATGTGCCGATGCATGCCGGATCGTTGCGTGTCGTCGCCAGCCCGCGCCTTGATGCCCGCCCGTCGTCGCGGGTTGGCGACATGCTTGCGGCGGAGGCGTCCCTGGGGCTTAGCCAGGTGGCGACGTGGGTTTCCTTCGGCCGCAGGGTCGAGCAGCATATCGCGATGGTCGGCCGTGTCCTGTCGTCGGTCGCCGGATCTGGGCGGATCTGGGCCTATGGGGCCTCGGGCCGGGCGACGATGTGGATGAACGCCGCCAATATGAGCTATATTGAAAAGGTGGTCGATGCCAGTCCGCTGCGCGCGGGAAAACTCATGCCTGGCCTGCACACCCCCATCGTCTTCCCCGATGAAATGGTTCAGGACCCACCGGATTACTGTCTCATCACCGCCTGGAACTATGCAGACGAGATTCGCGCCAAGGAGGGATGGTATCGTGGTACATGGGTCACGCCGTTGCCCACCTTGACATTCTACTGAGCGGGATCATTTGCGGTGCGTGTTCTGGTGTTCGGAGGGACGGGGCTGGTCGGATTGCCGCTCGTCGCCGAATTGCGGTTGGCTGGGCATGAGGTCACCGCGCCGCTGCGTGGGCAGTTCGATATCGCCCGGGACCGGCTGACGGCCGATCTTCTGGCCGGCCATACGGCGGCAGTCAATGCCGCGGTGGTCAAAGATCCCGCCGCCGCCGATGCGCTGGCGGTCAATGTCGATTTTCCCCACCGCCTGGCGGAGGCCTGTCGCCGCGACGGTCTGGCCTTGCTGCATCTGTCCAGCGATGGCGTCTTCGCCGCCACCGCCGGCCCCTGCGACGAAACCCATCGGCCAGATGCGGTCGACGGCTATGGCCGGCAGAAGGCGCAGGGTGAACCTGACGATGCCACGGTGGTCCGGATGTCGGTGATCGGTCCCGAAGGCCGCGGCTTTACCGGACTGATGGCTTGGACTCTGCGACACCAGGGGCCGCGCATAGGTTACCAGCATCATCTGTGGAATGGCCTGACCAGCCCGCACCTGGCGCGCGCCCTGGTGCGTATGATGGAGAACGGCTTGCCGGGAGGCGTGCGCCATCTTCACGCGGATGACACCACGAAGGCCGATCTGATCCGTGGCGTCCTTGCCGCGTTTGGCCGCAGTGACCCGGTGCAGTTGGAAGCCGGCCCGCATCGGGTACGGGATCAGCGCCTGACCACATGCTACGGCCAGGCGCTGGCGGCTCTGGCCATTCCGCCGATCGCGGCGCAGCTTGCCGAGTTGCCACGGTTCAGCGATGGCAGCGGCTGCTGGTCGCGCCATAATACCGGCGAGGGCCTTGATGAGCCTTCAGGCTCATCGCTATAAGAGAATTCTTAACCGATCCTTGAAACAATCGTCGCAAACCACCCCAGGGGGGTCAGGGGGAGCTTGAATGCCGACACTGCTCGTGACCGGAGGCGCCGGCTTCATCGGCTCCAATTTTGTCCATTACATTACCAACACCTACCCCGATTACCGGATCATCGTGCTGGATGCCCTGACCTATGCGGGGTCGATCGACAATCTTCCGCAGGAGATGCGCCAGGCCGATCACCCGAGATATCGGTTCTGGTACGGCAATGTCACCAATGCCGGGCTGGTCGAATCCTTGGTTGCGGAAGCGGATTACGTTGTTCATTTCGCCGCGGAAACCCATGTCACACGGTCGATTTTCGACAATCGCCTGTTTTTCGAAACCGACGTCATGGGCACTCACACGGTCGCTAATGCCGTTCTCAGAAATCGGACGCGGGTCAAGCGGCTGGTTCACATCTCGACATCGGAAGTCTATGGCACCGCCGAGGCGCCGCTCATGGATGAAGAGCATTCTCTCAAGCCGATGAGTCCGTACGCCAGCGCCAAATGCAGTGCCGATCGACTGATCTATTCCTACTGGGCCACCTACCGCATTCCCGCCACCATCGTCAGGCCTTTCAATAATTTCGGGCCGCGGCAACATCTGGAAAAAGTGATCCCGCGATTCATCACCAGCGTTCTTCTGGATGAGAAGCTGACAGTTCATGGTGACGGCCAGGCGGCGCGCGATTTCGTCCATGTCGAAGATGCCTGTCGTGCCATTGATCTGGTGATGCATGCCGATAGCCGACTGGTCGATGGCGAGGCTTTCAACGTGGCCACAGCGACCGATCATTCGATTATTTCCATCGCCGAAGACATCTTGCGTCTGATGGAGGGCAACAGAGACAGCATCACCCTGCGTGGCGACCGGCCGGGTCAGGTCGTCCGTCACACCGGTGATTACGCCAAGATCACGCGCCTCCTCGGCTGGCAGCCACAAATCGGTTGGGAAGATGGCCTGCGCCGAACCATCGACTGGTATCGCGGCAATCAGGATTGGTGGCAGAAGCAGCTTTGGATGCGCCACATTCCCATTGTCACCGCCGCGGGTGAAAAAGAGTTCCACTGAACGGCGGCCAGCAATGACGACACTGGTGGTGTTGCAGCCGAGTTACCTGCCATGGGTCGGATTTTTCGATCAGGTACGGCGAAGCGACATTTTCGTATTCTATGACGATGTCCCGTTCGACAAGCATGGCTGGCGCAACCGCAACCGTATCAAGACCGCGGCCGGCCCCCTCTGGCTGACCGTACCGGTGCGTCATAAGGGCAGAATGGGGCAGCGGATTGACGAGGTGGAAATTCAGCCGTCGCTGCCCTGGGCTCGCAAGCATCTGCGCAGCATCGAACAGGCCTATCAGCGTGCGCCTTATCTGGCCAGCTATCTGCCGGCCTTGACGGAGCTGCTGACCCGGCCGTGGGATCGTCTCGCCGACCTTGATATCGCTCTGTCGCAGCAGCTATGCCTCTGGCTCGGCCTGGAGCGACCGATGCTGCGGTCCTCGCAGTTGGGGGTCGGCGGCGACCGTAATGGGCGGCTGCTGGATCTGTGCCGCCATTTCCAGGCCGATACCTATCTGTCGGGCAGCGCGGCACGCAGCTATCTGGATGTTGCGGCTTTCGCCGGAGATGGTGTCCGCGTCGAGTGGCAGGATTATCGGCACCCTGAGTATCCACAGCTTCACGGACCTTTCATGCCCTATCTTTCCGGGCTTGACCTCCTGCTCAACATGGGGCCGGAGGCGTCCGCGATCCTTTGAGGCGGCGGCCAGGAGCGCGCGAGCGCTCGCCCGGCGAGGGCAATATCTGGTGCTTCGACGGAAGCACGAGCCGGCGAGGTGTCTGTCCATGTGCGGCATTTGCGGATTTGCGGGACCAGGCGGTCGCGAGCATCTGGATCCGATGATCGCGACCCTGGTTCATCGGGGGCCCGATGAGGCGGGGCGCTGGGTGGGTGATGGCATCGCCCTGGGGATGCGCCGGTTGGCCATTATCGACGTCGCCACCGGTCAGCAGCCGCTGTTCAACGAAGATGGCAGTGTCGCCGTGATCTTCAACGGCGAAATCTACAACTTCGTCGAACTGCGTCAGGAGTTGCTGGGCCAGGGGCACCGCTTCCGCACGGACCATTCCGATACGGAAGTCATCGCCCATCTTTACGAACAGCATGGCGACGCCTTCCTCGAGCGGCTCAACGGCATGTTCGCCATCGCCCTGTGGGACAACCGCCGCCGTCGCCTCCTGCTGGCGCGCGACCGCGTCGGCATCAAGCCGCTCTACTATTCCCGAACCGCCGACGGGCTGGTGTTCGGCTCCGAACCCAAGGCGGTGATCGCCCATCCCGCCGTGGGCCGGCGTCCGTGCCACGAGGCGCTGCATCATTATTTTACGTTCAAGAACATTCCGGCACCGCTCAGCGCGTTCGACGGCGTCGCGCAACTGCGGCCCGGCGAAGTGCTGATCTTCGAGGACGGCGCGATCAGCCTTGAACGCTGGTGGCGCCTTCGCTTTCGGGAAGATCCCACAATCACCGAGGCCGATGCCGCCAGACAGATCCGGGTGCTGCTCGAGGACAGCGTGAGGCTACAGATGCGCTCGGACGTGCCGGTGGGGGCCTATCTGTCCGGCGGCGTGGACTCATCCAGCGTCGTGGCCCTGATGAGCCGGATGGGGGCAAGCCGCCTCAAGACTTTTACGCTGGTGTATGACGAGCGCCTGCCGCACAAGGATGCCGACCGCCACTACGCCCGTCAGGTCGCAGCGCTGTACGGCACCGAACACCATGAGCATGTGGTTCGGCCCGAGGATGTGGTCGACCGGCTCGAGGATATTCTCGTCGCTTTCGATGAGCCGTTCTCCGGCGTGATCTCCACCTATTTCCTGACTCAGGAAATTTCACGCCATGTGAAGGTTGCCTTGTCGGGAGACGGCGCCGACGAGGAATTCGGATCCTACCTGCCGCACCGGCTGGCCCAGCCGCTCGCCCACGCCGCTGCCGACCCGCGATCACTGGCCATGATGGCCGACGACGACCTGGCGCCGTTCGGCGGCGACCGCGAGATCTTGCGGGCGATCCTGGCGCGTGGCGACGAAGCGGCCCGCCGCATGGCGCAATATCTGGCCGATGAGTCCGCCAAGCGGGCGCTCTATACACCGGACATGCGCCACCGCACGGCGGCCTATGGCAGTGAAGCGCTGATCCGCCGCCTCTACGCTGAGAGCGGCACCCTTGACCCGCTGAATCGCTGTCTGTTCGTTGATTTCGAAACGCTTCTGAGCGATCAGGTGCTGGCCTTTGTCGACCGCTTGTCGATGGCCCATTCCGTCGAGGTGCGGCCGCCCTTCCTGGATCACCGGCTGGTCGAATACGTTGCCACCCTGCCCGGTCACATGAAGATCCGCCGCGGTCGAGTGAAGTCTATCCTGAAAGAAGCGGTGGCCGATCTGCTGCCGGATGGCCTGGTCGATCGGCCCAAGGAAGGCTTCGTGATGCCGATCAACGGCTGGCTCTCGGCGCAGCTCGGTGATTATGTGCGGGAAACCCTGTCACCCGCCCGTCTGGCCCGACACGGATTGCTCGACGCGGCGGCGGTCGACGCCCTGATGCGGCGTCACCAGGCCGGCGAGACAGCCCTGGCCAGCCGCATCTGGAATCTCGTGAGTTTTCAGCGCTGGTGGGACCGCTATATGGAAGCGGCGCCGGTATCATGACCATCGTTCTGATGGCGCTGACTGGTTTTGCCAACCCGATCCTGGCTGCTCTGGTTCAGGCGGGACAGGCTCCGCACCTGCTGGTCACGCGGGCCGAGCCCGGGCCATTCCCCCATTATGAGCTGCCTTCAGCCGGTGACGAGGCGACGCGGTGGGGCGTGCCGGTGCTGTACGGGGCGGAGGGCGAAGCCGAGGCGGCGCGACTGGCTCCCGACCTGCTGTTATGCGCCACCTATCATCGGCTTTTGCCGGGTGCCTTGCTGGCGCGGGTCGGGCGGGCGATCAACCTGCACCCGTCTTTGTTACCACGCTACCGGGGGCCCAATCCCTTCTACTGGGTTCTGCGCCATGGCGAGGTGGAGACGGGGGTTACGGCGCATGAGCTGACGGATCAGGTCGATGCAGGCGATGTCTGCTGGTCGGCGGCCTTGACCATCGCGCCCGATGAAACCCAGGGCTCCTTGCGACGGCGTCTTGGCAGGCTGGCCGCCTCGGGAGCTTTGGCCGTGGTCGAGGCAGCGGCGCAAGAGAGCCTGATCGGACGGCAACAGGACCACTTGCGCGCCAGCTGGCAGCCCAGACCCGGGGACGCCGACCGGATGGTGGCGACGACCCTTGATCCTTGCCAGTTCGGCCGCCAGATCCGCGCGCTCTGCCCGTATCCGGGGGCATCGGTCGCCGGTCGCCGGGTCGTCGCCCTGCTGGACATCGTCCAGATGGATTCGGGTCGTGCGCCCGGCACGATTCTGCGTGACACTGCCGACGAGATCACGATTGCGATCCGCGATGGATGGGCACGGCTGCACTGTGCGGTCGATTGATCCGGGCAAAAAAAACATGGCTGGCGACGTGCCGCCTGGGGTATGCTGGATTATCTCTTCATAAAGAAGAAGGCTTGCTTTGATGACGTCGCCGCCAAAAATTTCTTTTTATATGCACGATCTTGGCGCGGCCGAAGTCGAAATGGTAAAAGAAGTCTTGTCGCAGCCTATTTTGACGACTGGTATTTACGTGGAGCGGGTTGAACGGCTGCTTGCCGATTACCTGGGCGCCCGACACGCCTTGTGCGTGACCAGTTGTACTGGAGCGCTGCATATGTCGCTGCTGGCGCTCGACATTGGCCCCGGTGACGAGGTCATTACCACCCCGATGACCTTTATCGCCACCGCCACCGCCATTCTCGAGGCGGGGGCGCGTCCGGTTCTGGTCGATGTCGAGCCCGACACCGGCAATCTCGACATGGCGCTGGTCGAGGCCGCGATCACCCCGCGCACCAAGGCAATCCTGCCAGTCCACCTGTATGGTCTGATGTGTGATATGCGGCGACTGCGGGCGATCGCCGATGCCCACGGCCTGGCGATCATCGAGGATGCGGCGCATTGCGTCGAGGGTGAGCGCGATGGGGTGCGTCCCGGCGCGCTTGGCAGCACGGCCTGTTTCAGCTTCTATGCGACCAAGAACCTGACCTGTGGCGAAGGCGGCGCGCTGGTGACCAATGACGGCGCCCTGTACGAGCGGCTGCGCCTGCTGCGCCACCACGGCATGACCAAGACCGCCAGTGACCGGGCGCGCGAGGGCTATACGCACTGGGACATGACGGCCATGGGGTGGAAGTACAACATGAGCAATGTCGAGGCGGCGCTGTTGCTGCCTCAATTCGAGCGTCTGCCGCGCAGCCTGGCGGCCCGTCGCGTGCTGGCGCAGCGCTACGCCGAGGGGCTGGCCCGGCAGCCCGGTGTCCGGGTGCCGCGGCTGGCTGTCGGCGGCGCCGGTATCCATGCCCATCACCTGTTTCCGGTGTGGATCGACGGTGGCCTCCGCGACGCCGTCCTGGATGGCCTGAAGCGACGCGGTGTCGAGGTGGTGGTCAATTATCGGCCCATCCATCTGCTGACCTATTTCCAGGGCCTGCTGGGCCACCAGCCGGGTGACTTCCCGGTGGCCGAGGCGCTGGGCGAGTCCGTTCTGTCGCTGCCGTTCTATCCCGCCATGCCGTTGGCGCATGTCGACATGGTGCTCGAGCGGTTGGCCGAGACCCTGCACGAGGTGCAGTCACAATCCCTGACGCTGACATCACAGGCATAGTCCATCGCCCATGGCAGATTTCTCCCTTCGCCAGCCTCATCTGCAAATCGAAGCCCGTCGCGCTGAATTGCTGGCGATCGAGCGCAATCTGGTGGAAACGAGCTTTCCGCCGCAGCTCGTCATTGAGACCACCTCGGTCTGCAATCTGACCTGCATCCATTGCAACCATAAGGAGCTTGAGCGGCCGAAGCGGCCGATGGAGCGGGCACTGTGGAACCGGATCGTCGAAGAGGTGGGGCGCGAACGACCCGACTGCGAAGTCTGGCCGACCTTCTACGGCGAGGCGCTGATCATGGGCCATCGTCAGGATCTGTGGGAGCGCCTGGATTATGCGGCGGCGGCCGGCTGCACCAATCTGGTGCTCAACTCCAATGGAACGCTGCTGGAGCGGTGGGACAACATCGACCATATCCTGGCTTCACCGCTCAAGCGCTTCATTCTCAGCCTGGACGGTCTGTCTCCTGAGGTTTTCGAGACGGTGCGGGCCAAGGCCAGGTGGGATGTGGTTTATCCGGCGGTCGAGCGGCTGTGCGCCGAACGGCTGCGTCGTAACCAGAAATATCCGGTGATCATCGCCCAGTTTTCGGTGCTGCCGGAGAATGCTCATGAGGTGGAGGCTTTCCGCGCATACTGGCATGAGCGCGGGGCGGAAGTGAAAATCCGGCCGATGCTGGAATGGACGGCCGGCGGCTCAGTGCGCAGCGACACCATCCAGCACAACGATGATTTTCGGATCGCCTGCCCATGGGGCAACAACACCATGGCCATCCACCAGGACGGCCGCGTCGTGACATGCGCCGTCGACTATGCCGGCCGGTTCGATGTCGGCAATGTTGGCGATATTTCCCTCAAGGAGGCCTGGCAGCGTCTTGGCGAACGGCTGCGGCGACCGCATCGCGAACACCGCTGGGACCAGCTTCCCGAGATCTGCAAAGGCTGCGGCGACTGGCAGGTCGCCGGCGCCCGCTACGAGGACGAAACAGTGGACGGCACCCGGCCATTCTGGTTCTACGATGACACCTCGGACAAGACGGGCTGAAGAGGAAACCATGATCGATTCTCCAGCCCCCTTGCCCCAGCCCTCTGCCGGTGAGGTCCCCGAGTATCCCAGGATGCTCGTGCTGTCATTCGTGTATCCATGCAACGCGCAGTGCCCACACTGCCCCTATACCAACTCCAACATCCGCAAGGAATACCGCGACGCCCCCTATATGAGCGCGGAGCTGTTCCGGAAGATCGCCGAGGAGACCGGCCCCCATGGGGCCTATCTGCGCATCTCCGGCGGTGGCGAGCCGATGCTGCATCCACAGGCCACCGAACTCCTGGTCCAGGCCAAAGCCCTGGGCTGCAAGATCGGTCTGATCAGCAACGGCTCGCGGTTTACCGAGGACAATATGCGGGCCCTCCTCACCGCCGGCATCGATATGATCGAAATTTCGGTCGACGCCTGTGATCCCGAGACCTATGCGCGGGTGCGCAAGGGTCTCGACTGGGAGACCCTTCTGACCAATGTCCGGCGGATGCTGGCGTTGCGGATCGAGTTGGGCAGCACCAGCCGGATCGTCTGCTCCACCGTCAACCAGAAGGGCGTTGACGTCGATCGGATCGAGGCGTTCTGGCGGGACGAGGTCGGTCTTGATTACGTCATCAAGCGTAAATTCCTGACCTGGGGTATCAATACGACCCTGACCGGCGAACAATCCGCCGACCCATCACCGTATCTCGACGTGGACGAAACTCCATGCCCGTTCATTTTCGAGCGCCTCAACATTGATAGCCGCGGCAATGTCATGGTCTGCGGCTACGACATCTCGGCGAACACCCAGATGGGCAATGTCCTGCACCAGAGCATCCGGGACATCTGGCACGGCTCCGGCTTCCGCTATTATCGCGAACGCCATCTTGCCGGACGCGGCAAGGAGATCGGCCTGTGCGCCGGCTGTCCGGACTGGCAATACCGGTCCTGGACCCACAATTACTGGAAGGTGACACGTCACGCCGAAGAAAACCGGCGGCGCAGGATGGTCCTGGACGAGCACGACGACATCCAGTCGATCGTCGAGAAATGACGACGGAGGGGCCATCATGAGCCTGAAAATCTGTGGCCATTTGTTTTATGGTCCGTTCGAGCTGGCGCAGACGGTCGTCAGGCCCAATCACACGCCGGTCGTCTTCGCCATCGTCTGCCGTGACGGGGAGCCTTGGGATCCGATATTCCGTCTCATTGATGTCGGCTACAGCGATGCCCAGGGTATACAGTTCGCCAGCCATCCCGACCGCGCCACCTGGCAGGCCGCCTGCGGGGGTGGCAGCCTGGGCGTCTATCTGTTTGATGCGGCGCCGCAGGATGGTTTCAACGAGACCGTCCGGCGTGACCTGGCACAGCGCATCCGCGTCGATCTGGAGCCACCCCAGGGACGGATTCCGATTCATGCCATCTGATCCCCCGGGCGCGCTCCGCGCCGGGCCGCCGCCTGCCTGTGTCAGCCGGCATGATACGGGGTGGCATGGGCTGTTGCGGGAATTGATGCCGGCTTATACGGCCCTGCTGGGGGATCTGATCCGCCAGGATACGTCCCAGGGCCACGAGGGTGCGGCGCTGGACCGGGTGCGGCGCCATATGGAGCGGCTGGGCCTGGCACCGCAGGCGGTGCGGTGCCGCGCCGACGCCGATGGTTACAGTCTGGCCGGATGCCGGCCGGGAAATAATCCCGAGCGATATCGCTCGCTGGTGTTGAGCGCCCATCTGGACACGGCGCCGGTGGACTGTCCTGAGCGCTGGAGCCGCGATCCCTGGGGAGGCGAGGTTCATGATGGCCGGATTCATGGGCGCGGTGCCTGTGACGACAAGGCCGGTATTGCGGTCATTCTGATGGTCGCCGAGGCACTGGCGCGCCGGGGCCTTCCCCTTGGCGGTCATCTGCTGTTCCATGTGGTGGTCGAGGACGAGACATCGAGCGATGGGACGCTGGCTCTGGTGCAAGCCGGCTTTGGCGGTGATGGTGCCGTCATTTGCGATGGAACCTGGCCGGAACGCATCGTCTACGCCCATCTCGGACAGGTCTGGCTGGATGTCGTCGTGCGTGGTGAGCCGGTGGCCGCCTGCAACGAGGCGCGCGGGGTCAATCCCATCCGCCTGGCCGGTCGGTTCATCGAGCGGCTTGACGAGGCGGTGGCTTGCTGGAATGCCGCTGCCGTTCCCTTCGAAACCCTCGAGCGGCCCTATTTCGCCAATATCGGCAGCATCCATGCCGGCATCTGGCCTGGCTCGGTACCGGCGGAGGCGCGTCTTCAGGTGCAGATCGGCTTCCCTGAAGGCAGTGCCGACGCGATGGAACGGCGCGTCCGCGACCTGGCGACCGAACTTTCCGAACGCATTTCCATCAGTCGCGGCCAACTGGCCTGCGCCCCGGTGTGCAAGGACAAGGATGGTCCGCTGATTACCGGCCTGAAGCGGATCATCGAGCGCAACGGCGGCCGGGATGTCCGGCTGACGGCGGTCAGCGGTCATGCCGATATGCGGCACTTTCCGGTCGGGGATGTCTGTCTGTACGGTCCGGGCGGCGGGTATAATCCCCATGGGATCGACGAGAGCTACATCCTGGACCACATGGTGACCGTCGCCGCCAATATCCTGGATCTCGCCGTCGAATGGTGCGGTCTGGAACGGGCGTCAGGCAGCGGCTGATGACGCCCGTTCCAGGGCCTCATGGAAGCGTGGCGCGGCGCCACGGGCCGGCTTCGGCATCGGTGTAGAACAGGGTGGGACCGGTCACATCCAGGACGGTGCTGGAAACGGTGCGAAAGACATCGTGCCGCCAGCGGAACAGGGCTTGCGTCGGGTCTTCCGGACAGACCAGGGCTTGGAAGCCGGCGATGGACTCGACATCGGCCAAGCCGCGGTGGGCCTGCTCAAGGCGGTCATAGCTGCTTGGGTAATCGTCGTGATGGCGCGGCCCATGGCTGTCGAGGCCCAGGAAATGGTTGGTTACGGCATCACGTTCAGCCAACTTGCGAACGTGGCGGCTGTGGCGGTGAAGTTCCACCACCACAGCCTCATGCCGATCGTACAGGACGATATTGTAACCCAGCCACTCCTCCGGCCCTTTGACCAGTCGATCCACCAGCGGTTCGATGCCATCGACAGAGGCGATCATACGCGACAGCACACGGGGCGGACTGATCAGGCCAGCTCTTTCCTGGGCGGCAACTGCGATGGCCTCGGCACCGCGTCCGGTCATCACCAGTTTCGTCCATTCCGGAGAATTGATGGCCGTTCCGGCAAAGGCGCAGCCTAGATGATTGACCGCGATACTGAAATAGTCAGAACCAACGGTTCGTATCCCCAGCAGGTCGGGCTCGGCGATAATCTCTTCGCGGGTCGCCTCTTCCTTATCGCGGTTCTTGCACAACAGGTTCAAAGGACGATGCAGGAAAACGGTACACAAGGTGTGGGCCTCTCTATCGTGTGCGCCAAGCCAGGTCGTCGTTGAGGTCGGCCATCGCCGCGTTCAGAAAGGCCTCGATCCTCGGTAGCAAGGCGGCGAATTCCAATTCCGGCGACAGATTGCCACGGTAGCGCAGCAGGTCGAGACGGTCGAGATCGAGCAGGATTTCAGCATCGCGTTCAACCAGAACGCCGAAAAAGACAAAGGGTATGAAGCGTCCTTCGACCTGTGAACACAGTGAGCCCTTCATCATTTTCTGGGCCACCAGACTGGACCTGTAGGCATAGAGCCAGCGGAAGGCGTCGACACTGCCGCTGGTGCCCAGCACGGTCAGCCCCGGCAGTGACGGCGCCATCGGCTTGCCGAAACTGCCGGTAATCTGTTCATAGGTGTACGGCGTGTCGGTGTCGTAGATGGTCACCATCAGACTGCGGGGCATGATACGGCCATCGCTGCGCTGCCGGATGCGCGCGGTGATCCGGCGCGACAGCAGGGCGGCGATTTCGTTGCAGCGGATCGGCGCCAGCATCAGGCGGTTACGGTGCCGGGCGATGCGTGGCTTGGAGATGTCGGCCAGAACCAGGCTGGTTTCCATCTCACGCCGGGTCAGATCCGGGATGCCGGCGAAACAGTCGATCCGGTCACGGCAAAGTTCGAAATAGCGGGTGCGGATGGCGTCCGGGTAGGTGGTGATCTCGTGGGGATCGACCATCGCGCCGTCCACCGGAAACACCGCTTGCGCCGCGTCCAAGGTCAGGCCAAAAGCCTGGGAAAGAATTTTCGAGGCCAGAACTACACCGAAAAACACCCCTTCGCGCATCCAGCGATCGGTGTTTTCCAGGATAGTGGCGCGAACGACAGGTTCCAGGCGATCATGCAGCTCGATATAGCGGTCGGCAATGATCTCTTCGAGTTCCTCAATGCCGTTCTCAAGCAGCAGTGGAGAAGAGTATTCTCCTGGCAGGGTCAGCGACGAGATGCTGGTTCCCTGAAACAACGACGCGCCCTCGGGGGCGCCGTACCATGCCTTTAATTCTTCGGTACGGCACCAGTTGCGGAAGACATCGTGATATTGTTGGCGACGGTCTTCGCCGACACGGGCGAACAGCGCGCGGCCCTCGGCCACACGGCGATGCAGCTCGGCGAACCAGTCCTGTTGGCGCGGTTCGGCGGTATCCAGATGCTGGAGGTAATCACCCAGGGTCAGCATGACCGTTACATCGCCTCGAACACATAGACGAACACGCCGCCGACATCGGGACGATCCGATGGTCCCACCTTGATCTTCTCGATCATTCGGAAATCGGCCGACAGCATCTCGCGCTCAAACATGTCTTCATGGCGCTTGAAGTCGCCGATGCGCAGCAGCCCTGACTTCAGTGCGCTGATTTCGATCTGGGCGACCTCGAAATGTCCATCTCTCAGGGCCTTCTCGACAATATAGCAGTGATAGCGATACAGGCTTTCCTGGTGTTCACTCTCGGTATCGAAAAGCGGAAGGATTTCTCCGCCCATTACATACCGGCCGCCACGGCGCAGATTGCGACGCAGGGTAACGGCAAGCTCAGGGCCCTTGTCGAAGATAATGTGGTCATGGGCGAACACCGACAGAGCCACGTCGAAACAGGCTTCACGGCAGAAGGTTACCGCATCGGCCACGACGATCTCGGCGCGATCCCCGGTGACGTGGCGCAGGATATCGGCGCACTGCTCATCCAGTTCCACAGCAGTTATCTCGAGATCCCGATAGCCCAGCAGTTCCTCGGTGGCCAACCCGGTGCCGGCACCGAATTCGAGCGCCGTCAAGGGCCGGCTGCCGCAGCCCATATCTCGCAGAATGCGATGAATCTCGGCGATCATTTCCATGTAGAACGGATGGGTCCGTTCGACGGCGTGATAGACATCGAGATCAATGTAGCGGGACATTTCCTTTCGGCCGCCAGTCTGGCTGTTCGATGTCATCATGTTAATGTCCTGCGGCATAGTGGAGTCCTTCGCTATCATCGGCATCAGACCTGCTCGATGCGGCGCCGCTCGTAATCGCGCCGGCGCAGCACGGCCCTGGCCAGAAGCGCCATGTCTTCCTTGGTCCGGAAATGCTCTCTCTTGAGTGGCTCGGGGAGCGTGCTGACGTCGATTTCCATCTTGCTCTCATAGGCCTTCACGTAGTCTTCGGTATTGAGCAGCATCTGGCGGATATTGTCCTCGCCGTAGCGGGTTACAAACAGCCGGCCCCAATCGGCACCGTACTTGTCGCAGAACATGGCCCGGACCTGATCCGGAAATAGCGTAACGAAACCAATGTCGGGGCGTTCGCGAACGATGTCCAGCATCATGCGGTGAGCCGCTGGCACGATGGTTTTCTTCCAGTCCTGGCCATGAACGGTGTAGGGCAGCCTGACCTGAAAATCTTCGGCATCGCCGCGATCCAGCCCATAGGGATTGTCCTCGCTCCAATCCTCGTCCATGGGGCTGCGGCGTGTCAGGTCGAAGGTGGAGATGGTCAGTGTGTGAATGGCCGGGTTGGCGATAATATATTCGGTCAGGCGCTGCCGCTGCTCGTCGGACTCACCGGGGAAGCCGATCAGGATGAAGCAGAAATTCATGATTCCCGCTTCAGCCGCCAGCCGCAGGATGTCGTTGGTGCAGGATCCCTTTACCTTCTTGTTCATGCCGGCGAGAATCGCCGGATCATTGGTCTCCAGTCCCCAATGGATCTTCCGGCAACCGCCTCGGTAGAGCTGATCCAGGAAGCCGGGGGCCGTGAATGCCTCCTCCATGCGGGCAAACGTCTCCCAGCGGACCGTCATCTCACGGCGCTCGATTTCCTGCGCCAATGCCCGAAGCATGGACGGTGCCGAGGTATCCTCCATGAACTTGAAATAGGTGGCCCGGCGACCAAAGCGCTGTTCGGTCAGATCCTGAAGGTTCAGCATTTCCTCGATCACCGCCTCGACCCCGCGCACCCGGTAGCGGTTCGAGCCGAACGGGATGGCGCAAAAGGCGCAGTGGGCATAGCAGCCGCGGGTCGTCTGGAGCGGCACCAGCATTTCGGGAAACAGATATTGGTCGAACGGGATGTCCGAGTAATCAGCCTTCGGCACCGTCGCCGAGGATAACGCGGCCTGTGTGCGGCGGATGATCGCGGTCGCTGGATCGGCGGCGACATCAATGACATTGGTCATGTCCGTCTGCTCGCCACGGATTTCCCGCCGCAGGATCGCCGTCAGCGGCACCTCGCCATCCCACAGCACCAGATAGTCGCAAAAATCGCGCAGCTCGGCATGACGGACCATGGTGTCGTAGCACCGGGTGACGATCTGCCCGCCCAGCACGATACGGACGGACGGCAATCGCCGCCGGATCGCCGCCGCCAGGGTAAAGGCGGGAATGATCTGATCCTGGAAGGTGATGGCGATGCCAATCACCGCGGCGCCACTCGGGGCGATCTCTTCATCGACCAGCCGTTCGCTATGGGCCACAAACGGATTGGCCTCAGCATCCGTCGCTGCCGCTACCACGGACCCGAAGTCGAGGCGATCGTATTTCATCGCCAGTGACCGCAACCCAACATGCAAGCCCGGATAAGCCCGCGAACAGTCGGCCAATTTCTGTTCTACGTCGTTATAGTATTCGAGCAAAGTAATGGGATTGGCGTCACATTCCGCCATCGTCAGGTAGGAGATTTCCGAGCCCAAGAACTCATGGAAGAAACGGATGTTCGCGTCGACGATCCTGGCGGAAAAACCCTCGGCAACAAGATGAGATCGCAGCAGAGGAAGATTGAGCTGCGGATGCAGCGGACTGGAAACCGCCGTGTTGACCAGGACACAGTCTATCAAGACATCTCCGCCTTCTGGCTAGATCCTTCTAGCTGTCCACAATGGCACCTTCGGGCAGGCGGTGCAACCCCGCTGCTCAGCGGAACTCCGGCCAACCAAGGTCCGCCGCCGCCGCTCGATAGGCAGCAGCGGCGGCACCGCTGCTATCAAGTCGAGCCGCTTCCCACATCATGCGGTGCCATGAACCGTCGCGGTCCACTCGCCCGGCCGCCGCCGCCATCAGGTCTCCGGCAATGCGGTCATCGGCGTTATCCTGCATCGCTGCCGGCCAGCGCCGCAGCAGGACTTCAAGCATTGGCGCCATCAACGGGTCGATCTGTACGAACCCGTTCTCCCCATGCAGATCCCATTCCCTCAGTTGCCAATGCCGATCGAGGCGCAATGCCTCGCGGCACAGGTCGTTGCCCTCCAGGCGACGACCTGTGCCCGCTGTGCGCTCTGGAGAAAAGTGGCCAAACTGGTTGATGCTGTAAAGGAAATCGACCGTAAGATCGGACTGCAAAAACTGCATGTATCGATCCACCGCCGCCTGTGTCATTTCTCCCAACGAGGCAATGTTGATGGCCAGGTCGAACTGGCGTCCGGCGAGAGACTCAAGAAAAGCGGTAGGAACCAGCAGGAAATCATATTCCTCCGCGGCAGCGACCGCGTCCGGGCTGTCGGCAAACACGATGCGAGCAGTGGGAAAGGCCAGCGACAGATAGACATAGGCGAAGATCAACGATTCCGGCAGGTCAACCAGACAGAACGTGGCATCTGGCCACAGCAGCTTCAACAGCCGGGCGAGGCCGCCGAACCCGGGACCAATCTCAAGCACCCTCCTTGCCCGGCCGACATGCCGGATCAGCCGCGTCGCCGCACAGAGGTGCCAGAGGAAGCTGGTGGAAATTCTGCGGCCTTCACGAAGAGTAACGACCGCGTTTCCTGCAAAGGAATTTTCCTGGATCGTTGGGCCGAAGGAGTGCAACGGGGCTCCTTGATGCTCAAGCCACCGCATGTAGCTGTCAATGATACTCGGCGTCAGCGGATTATCGAGGCGCCGGTAGATGACAAATCCGTTATTTTCGGTGGCGAAGGCGATGATCTCGGCAGCGGTGTTACAGGATTCGAAGGCGCAACGATGAAAACGGTCGAGGATGCGCAGCCACTGATCGCCGGGCCTCAGTGGCGGTAAGTCATCATAGGTCTTGGCACGCTGACAGACAGCGCGGGCAACGGTCAGCAGCGGATCCATCCGTCACTCTTCCTCATGCCAGGGGGGAAGGCGGCCCGCATCCAGAGCGCGGCTCCCGATATCGGTACAAAGGTCGATGAACGGCCGCAGGCGCAGCCGATAGAAGGGAAGGCCGGCAACGCTCAGTTCGGTCAATATCTCGGGCCGCTCCGCCAGGAACGGCCGTAAGGCACGTGGGCGAATGCGCCGCGTTATCCCCGGGGAATAGGGCAGCACGGTCACCGGATGGGTTTGGCCGTCGGCAAAGGTAACGTCGAAGGCCGCCGGTGCATCGTACAGGGGGAAAGGATAGTGCTCTCCCAGCCGATCATCGACGAGATGGATCAGGGCATTGGTGGCGATATCTACACCAAGCCCCACCATTGCGGCGTCGGCGGCCAGCAGGCGGGCATAGGTTGATCCGTCGTGAAAAGGATGGGGATGGCGATGCGCATCGGCAACGATCCATGCAGCTTGTGGGCCCAGGGCACATTCCGACAAAAGGGGATGAGCGGAACGGACGGCTTCTGGCGTCGTTCGAACCATTTCGGCGAACAGCCCTGTCCGGGCCGGCGTCGCAATGACCGAAAACGGCCGGCGCTGGGTCAGCACGCTGGCATAATCGCGTCCGGTAAAGGGAAATGCGGGTACCACCACCGTGCGCCCACCATCGGGTCCGCGGAGCCAATGGAGCAATCCCGCCAAACTTCCCACCTCGCCGCGCGCGGCTTGCCAGCGGCTATGCCAGCGGGCGTGGACATAGATGACGTCTCGATCTCTTAGGGGATCGTCTCGCCACAGGGCTGCCAGCGGACCCTTGGTCATGTCGAGAACCGTCTCAACCTCGGCCACCTCGCCCGCCAGAAAGGACGCAAGGTCGATCAGCGTAAGGGTGCGGTCGATCTCGTTCACACCGGTACGCAGGCCATAAGCATCCTCGACCGCAGTGATCATCATAAGGTGGGCGAAGCTGTCCCAACCGGGTGTCGTTCCAAACCCGGCATCGTTGCCGACAAGGTCGGGATCGGCCAGGCCCAGCACCTGCGCCACGAGTACCTTCAGTTCGGGCAGCAGCAGAGTGCTTTCCATGCCGTTACGATCCACCTGAATGCCTCTCCCGCAGGCGGCCACGGTCGATCTTTCCATTGGCGTTGACCGGCATATCCGGACACACCACGATGCGCGCCGGCATCATATAGCCGGGTAGCACCCGCGCCAGACGGCGCCGGATGTCTTCCGCGTCTACCATCACCCCATGGCGCGGCAGCAGAGCCGCCATCAACAGGTGATGATCGCCGCGCGGCACTGTGAAACAGACTGCTTCCTCGACGGAGGGTTCCAGGCGTTTGATGTTCACCTCAATGTCCATCAACTCGATACGGTAGCCCGACAGCTTGACCTGATGGTCTATGCGCCCCTTGCAGAACCACACGTCGCCGTGCTGCTCGACCACATCGCCAGTATGGAACCATTCTCGTCCATCGCGAACCTCGAACCGGTCTGTGCCGATGCCGCCGAGATAGCCAGGGGTGATCTGGCAGCCGGCCAGCAGCAGTTCCTTGTCGGCGGTCACGGCGATGTCGTTGCCCGGCAATGGCCGTCCGATGGGAACGAAGCCGAAGGGCTCGTAGTCGACCAGATCACTCGGGCGGCATTCATGCCAAAAGTTTTCTACGCCGGTTTCAGTTAATCCGTAAAAATTGTAGACATGTGGGATCGTCATGTGGTTGAGGCAATAGTCCAGCACCTTCAGGCTGAAGGGTTCGCCGCACAGAAACATCACGCGGACCAAAGTATCCGGCGCCTCGTCGGGTAGCATCTGGCGAATGCGGGCGATCGACGATGGGACTGACGACCACACCGTGATGCCCGCTTCCTGCATATATCGCAGCGGCATGATGCGGTCGGCCGGACGCATGGCGGGAGCCAGCGCCCCGCCGACAAGTGGCGCACAGAACAGGTAGAAGATCGAGATGTCAAAGCCCCAGTCGTGGTAGTCGGAAAATACGTCGCCATGGCGAAGGGGCAGGAGTTCCAGGGCGTTGTGAACGAAATTAATGTAATTGGCGTGAGTCATCGGCACGCCTTTAGGCACGCCGGTCGATCCCGAGGTGAACATGATGTAGGCGACGTCGTCGTTATTGATCGAAGCGACTGCCAGAGCCTCGTCAGAATGAGACACAGCCGCCATTTGCAGATCGACGACGGTCACTCCGGCGGCACGGCAATATTCGGCCAGATCTGGTGCGGGAGGCTCGTCGGCCAGCACCAGCCGGGTTCCCGTCATGCGCAGGATGTCGATGGCCCGCGCCGCCGGCTGTGCTGGACTCAGCGGAACCCAGACATTGCCCGACAGGAGCACGCCGAAGACGGCAGCGTAGGCGCTAAAGGACTTGTCGGACAGCACCACGATGGCTTCCCGTCGCCGATCGGCCAAGACGGCGGCTATGGCGGTGACGGCGGCTTGCAGTTCCCGGTAGGTGCACCGCTCATTACCGGCGATCCAGGCGGTTGCGTCGTCGTTGCGGCCGAGTGCCGCCGCGAGATCGCGATAAAAGACATGGCTGAGCGGGGTCATAAGAACCACTTATATCAGGTGGCCCAGACCGTGCCAAGCCGTGGCTCCATATGCCGGCGGCATGGATGTGGGCGCGGCCGTGATCAGCGGGCAGCGCCGAAATAGGCGTCGATCTGCCGTTCCGTCAGACCCCGCACATCGCCGCCGTGGCGCTCACGATACCAGTTCACGGTTGCCGTCAACGCCTGATCCAACGACCAGCGCGGCGACCAGCCGAGGCGGCTGCGGGCCTTGCCGATGTCGAGCCGCAGCAGGGTGGCCTCTTTCGGGGCGTCCGGCTCGGGCGTCGCCCGCCATCCTGCCGGATTGCCCCACAGGGCGCAGATGCGTTCGGCGACCCGGCGCACCGGCTGTTCAGCATCCGGGCCGGGGCCGAAATTCCAGCCGCTGAAGTCTTCGGCGCGAGATGCGCTCAGGCGTTCGGCCAGCATCAGATAGCCGGCCAGCGGCTCCAGCACATGTTGCCAGGGACGACAGGCCTCGGGGTTGCGGATGGCCACCGGCGTGCCGGACTCGAGGCCGCGGATCAGGTCGGGCACCAGCCGGTCAGCCGCCCAGTCACCGCCGCCGATGACATTGCCGGCGCGGGCCGAGGCGATGCCGACCCCGTGCTCGCCATGGCGCTCGGGCGCGAAGAAGGATCGCGCATAGGCGGCCGTCACCAGTTCGGCGCAGCCCTTGGAACTGCTGTAGGGATCGTGCCCGCCCATCGGGTCGATCTCGCGATAGCCCCAGGGGCCTTCGCGGTTGTCGTAACACTTGTCCGAAGTGACCACCACCACCGCCCGCACCCCGGGCACCTGGCGCACCGCTTCGAGCAGATGCACCGTGCCCATTACATTGGTGGCATAGGTGCCGACCGGGTCATGATAGCCGGCCCGCACCAGCGCCTGAGCGGCCAGATGAAACACCACCGTGGGCCGCGCCGCGTGCAGCGCCGCGGTCAGCCGCTCCAGGTCGCGGATATCGGCCAAGGTGCTGGTCAGCCCGTCGTCGACCCCGGCCGCGGTGTACAGCGAAGCCTCGTCCGGCGGCAGGGCATAGCCGGTGACCTCGGCCCCCAGCCGCCGCAGCACCAGTGACAGCCAGGCGCCCTTGAAGCCGGTATGGCCGGTGAGGAAGACGCGGGCGCCGCGCCAGAACGAGGGAGTCACCACCGCGTCACCAGATCTTCCACGGCGCCTGACCGTCCGCCCACAATGCTTCGAGCTGGTTCTTGTCGCGCAGGGTGTCCATGGCCTGCCAGAAGCCGTCATGGCGATAGGCGGCCAACTGCCCTTCGGCGGCAAGGCACTCCATCGGTTCGCGCTCCAGCAGGGTGGCGTCGTCGGTGATGTAGTCGATCACCCGCGGCGACATCACGAAGAAGCCGCCATTGATCAGCCCGCCGTCGCCCTTGGGCTTCTCGGCGAACTGAGTGACGCGGTCCCCGGCATCAATCTCCAGGGCGCCGAACCGGCCCGGCGGCGTTACCGCGGTAACTGTCGCCAGACGGCCGTTGGCGCGGTGAAAGGCCAGCAGCTTGGCGATATTCATGTCGGCGACGCCGTCGCCATAGGTCAGGCAGAAATCCTCGTCGCCGAGATGATGACGCACGCGGCGCAGCCGGCCGCCGGTCATGGAGGCGTCGCCGGTATCGACCAGCGTCACCCGCCACGGTTCGACATGCTGCTGATGCACGGTCATGGAATTGCTGGCCATGTCGAAGGTGACATCCGACATGTGGAGATAATAATTCGAAAAATACTCTTTGATCACATAGCCCTTGTAGCCCAGGCAGATGATGAAGTCGTTCAGGCCATGGGCCGAATAGATCTTCATGATATGCCAGAGAATGGGCTTGCCGCCGATCAGCACCATCGGCTTGGGCCGGCTGTCGGTTTCCTCGCTGAGCCGCGAGCCCAGCCCGCCCGCCAGGATGACCACCTTCATGGGCGGCACAGGAATCCCCTCTCCCGCTTGCGGGAGAGGGAGGGGCCCAGCCGCAGGCTGGGAGGGTGAGGGCTGACGTCCGCAGGCCCGCACGGGCGGTTCCGTGGTCAACCCTCACCCCGACCCTCTCCCGCAAGCGGGAGAGGGGGAAAAATGCTCAGCGCCAGAATTGAGAACGGCTGTCGGCGCATCGGGGGATCTCCACGTCACCATGAATTCGTTGTACGATACCGCCATGCGACTTCACAACAGCTTCCTCTTAATAAAAAAGCGCCCTCGCCGGGCGCGCTCCGCGCTCAGGTGCCGCCTCAATGGCGGCTGTTTCATGCGCGGTGGCGGGGTCATCGCATGAGCCGGTTGCGCTATGTCGTCACCGGCGCCAGCGGCTGGCTGGGCCGGGCGACGCTGGACGAACTGCACCGGATCCTCGGGCCGCAGGCCTTTGCCGCACGGGTCCATGCCTATGCCGGCGCCGATCGTCAGGTGTTGCTGCGCGGCGGCGGGAGCGTGGCGGCGCAGGCCCTGGCGCGGCTCGATGCGCTTCCGGCCGGTCCGCCGACCCTGCTGCTCCACTACGCCTTCGTGACGCCCGACATGGTGGCCGGAACCCCGGCGTTCATCGCCGCCAACGACACCATCGCCGCCACGGTGGAGCGGGCCATCCGGCGGCTGCGGCCGTCGGGCATGGTCCTGATGTCATCGGGCGCCACCTATCGGGGCGATGATCCGGCACGCGAGCCGTATGGCGCCCGCAAGCGGCAGGATGAGAGTCGCTTTGCGGCCCAGGACTGCGGCCGGCTGGTGACCTGCCGGCTGTTCAACCTGTCCGGCCCCTATATCAACAACCTCGACCATTATGTTCTGGCCTGTCTGATCGGTGACGCCCTGGCCGGCCGGCCGCTGCGGCTGCGGGCGGTGCGGCCGGTCTGGCGTTCCTATGTCCATGTGTCCGATGTGGTGCGGCTGACGCTGGGGCTGGCGACGGCCCCGGGGCCGTCCGTATGCTTCGACACCGCCGGTGACGTGGCGCTCGAGGTCGGTGCCCTGGCCGAACGGGTCCGCGCGGTACTGGGGCGGGACGCTCTGCCGATCGAACGGAGCTGGAACCCCGCCGCACCGGCCGATCGCTATCTCGGCGACGGAGCGCTGATGCACCGGCTCGCAGCGGCCAGCGGAGTCCGCTTCCGGCCCATCGAGGAGCAGATTGCCGACACGGCGGCCTATCTGCGTGGGCTCACCGGCCGTTCCGGCTGACCACCCCAGGGGCTCCCGGATTTACGCCGCGCCCCTTTTCTCCTTGCGCCATAGCGGGGCTATCCACAACATGTTTGCCGAGCAACGGAGACAACCTCAGGAACAGGCGCCATGCCGATCACCACCAGACACCTTTATCAGATGCTTGCGGTTGTCCGAGATGTCGATATTAATTCAGCGTCAACCAGCCGGCACAGCGTGGTCATTCCAATTGCGACATATTCGCCATGGAAGGAAGACAACGAATTTTTGTCTGTCTTTGAGAGTATTAAAGATCATACTCTGGTCGATATCTATAGATGTTTCGAGTTGTGGAGCCTGTCGGGTCAAGCAGCTCGGCTGCCCGGTGATTTTCTGGAAGTCGGCGTCTGGCGGGGAGGCACAGGCTGTCTGCTGGCGCACCGCTTGGCTCATTTGAACTCCCGCCAACGAGTCTATTTGTGCGATACCTTCTCCGGTGTGGTGAAGGCCGGTACCATGGATAGCACATACCGGGGCGGAGAGCATGCCGACACCAGCATGTCCATCGTTGATGACTTGGCCAGCCGTATGGATATTCATAATCATGAGATATTACAAGGAATTTTCCCGGAAGAAACAGGCGATAAGATTGCAGATCGCAAGTTTTCTTTGTGTCACATAGATGTTGATGTTTACAAGTCGGCGCAGGATGTCCTGGATTGGGTGTGGCCTCGTCTACTGGTTGGCGGCGTCGTCATTTATGATGATTATGGATTTCCGACATGCGACGGGGTCACCAAGCTTGTGAACGAACGCATGGCGACGGAGGGTGCGCTGACCCTTCACAATCTCAATGGGCATGCGGTGGTCATCAAGATCGCACCGTAACCTCGGGGAGTGATACCCAGTGATCAAGCTGTCCGATTATGTGATGCGTTTCGTCGTCGGTCTGGGAGTGCGTCATGTCTTCCTGGTGACCGGCGGCGGCGCCATGCATCTCAACGACTCTCTGGCCCGGTGCGGCGCGTTGCAGCCGATCTGCAATTCCCATGAGCAGGCCAGCGCCATCTGCGCCGAAGCCTATGCCAAAGCCAGCGACAGCTTCGGCGTCGCTCTGGTGACGACCGGACCCGGCGGAACCAATGCGGTGACCGGCGTGGTGGGGGCCTGGCTGGATTCCACTCCCTGCCTGATCCTGTCCGGCCAGGTCAAGCGGCCCGACCGCATGGTCGACAGCGACGGCACCCCGCGGGGAGTGCGCCAGATGGGCTTGCAGGAGGTCGATATCACCTCCATCGTTCGCCCGGTCACCAAATACGCGGTGACCGTGACGGAGCCGCAGGAGATCCGCTACCACCTGGAGCGGGCGGTACACATCGCCCGCAGCGGCCGGCCCGGGCCGGTGTGGATCGACATTCCTATCGACGTGCAGGGCGCCCAGATCGACGAGACAGCCCTGCCCGGCTTCACGCCCGAGCCCGAGCCCGAGCCTGCACAGGCATCCCTGGCCGAGCCGGTCCGGGCGGTAATCGAGGCGCTCAATCGGGCCGAGCGGCCGTTGCTGCTGGTCGGCAACGGGGTACGGCTGGCCGGAGCCGCCGATCTGCTGCGTGCGGTGGCCGAGCGGACCGGGGTGCCGGTGGCGACCACCTGGTGCGCCGCCGATCTGGTGGGCGCCGACCATCCCCTGTTCATCGGCCGCCCCGGCACACTGGCGGCGCGCGGCGCCAATTTCGCCTTGCAGAACTGCGATTTCCTGCTGGCCATCGGCGCCCGGCTGGATTTCTCGATCACCGGCTATGCCCCCGAACGGCTGGCCCGCGCCGCCCACAAGGTGGCAGTGGACGTCGATCCGGCCGAGCTGGCCAAGCTGCATCCCCATATCCACCAGCCCATCGCCGCCGATGCCAAGGCCTTTCTGACCGAACTGCTGGCACAAGGCGACGCCATCGCCGCCATCGACCGCGGCGCCTGGCGCCGGCATGGGGCCGAGTGGCATGCCCGCTATCCTCTGATCACTGATGCCCACCGAGCCGCCGGGCCGGTCAGCCTGTTCCATTTCGCCGAAACCATGGCGGCGGTCGCCGCGCCCGACGACCTGATGGTATCAGGCAGTTCCGGGGCCGCCATCGAGATGTTCCTGTTCGCCCATCCCACCCGCACCGGCCAGCGGGTGGTTCACACCGCCGGACTGGGCGCCATGGGCTATGGCCTGCCGACGAGCATCGGCGTGTGTCTGGCCGGCGGCGGCCGGCGTACCATCTGTGTCGACGGCGATGGCGGTTTCCAGTTCAATATTCAGGAACTGGCGACGGTGGCGCATCACCGTCTGCCCATCAAGTTCTTCGTCTTCAACAATGACGGCTATGCCTCGATCCGCGCCTCGCAGACCAATTTCTTCGGCAAGGCCAATATCGGCTGCGATGGCGCCACCGGCGTCACCGTGCCCGAACTGAGCCGGCTGGCGGCGGCCTATGGCCTGACCAGTGCGGTGATCAGCGACCAGAGTGATCTGGCCGGGCAGTTGCGCCGCATCCTCGACCTGCCCGGGCCGGTGTTGTGCGACGTGCGGGTGCTGCCCGATGAAAGCCGGGCGCCGCGCCTGTCGTCGGTGCAGCGGCCGGACGGCTCCTTTGTGTCGCGACCGCTGGAAGATCTGTGGCCATTCCTGGAGCGCGACGAGTTCCGCTCCAACATGATCGTCCCGCCCCTCGAAGAGGTTTGACCATGGGCAGCAGCGTCGATGACCTGTTCGACGATCTGACGGCGCTGGCCGAGCGGCGCAGTGCCGAATGGCTGTTCGGAGAGCTGCGCCATGGCGCCTGGATCTACGGTGCCGGCCACTACGGCCAGCGGCTGGCCGCCCTGATAGCTGCCGCCGGGCTGGAGTGTCTGGGCTTCATCGACCGGCGCGGCGGCGAGGCCTTGCCGATGGTGAACGGCCTGCCGGTGTACGCGCCCTCGGACTTTCCGTCGAGCCTGGCGGCGGGGCGCTGCTTCGTGCTGGGCGCCCTCAATCCGGCGGTGGAGCCGGGCGAGATCCTCGCCTTGGCCCGCACCCTGCCCTTCCGCGCCATCCTGTGGAATGGCGATCTGCCCGAAGTGCTGGGACCGGCTGCCAACACGGTGTGGCTGTCGTCGCGTTCGTCGATCCTGGCCGAACGGGAGCGGCTTTGTGCCCTGGCCGAGCGGCTGGCCGATCCCGTCAGCCGGGAGATTCTGGCCACCGTGCTGCGTTTCCGCTGTGCCGCCGGCTTCGACACGATGCCGGCCTACGACGCCGCCAACCAGTATTTGCCGCCTGACCTGCCCGGCTTCATCGGGCCAATCGGTTTCGTCGACGGCGGCGCCTATGTGGGAGACACCTTGCAGGCGTTGCGCCGGGCCGGGGTCGAAATCCGCGACTGGCTGGCTTTCGAGCCCGACACCGCCAACTTCCGGCCGCTGGCGCAAATGGCCGGCCAAGCCGGTGTCCGCGCCGCCCTGTTTCCCTGCTGCCTGTCCGATCACAGCCATCCGGTGTCGTTCGAAGCCGAGCTGGGCACCGGCTCGCGCATCGCCGAGACAGGGGCCATGCACACGGTCACGGTGCCGGCGGTGGCGCTGGATGACGTCCTGCATGGCTGTCCGGTGGATTTCATCAAGCTCGACATCGAAGGAGCCGAAGCCGCCGCCCTGCGCGGCATGCGCCAGACCATCGACCGCTGGCGCCCGCGCCTGGCCATCAGCGTCTACCATCGGCCCGAAGATTTGTGGACCATTCCCGAACAGATGATCGGCATGTGTCCTTCCGCCCGCTTCCACCTGCGCCAGCATGCCCGGAACGGCTTCGACACCGTGTTCTACGCGGTACCGTGACGGCCGCCGTCGACTCACGCAATCAGCGCCTGGCCTGGGCTGCCATCGCCGGGGTCACGCAACGCCTGGCGCAGATGGCCGGTACCCTGGTGACCATGCCTCTGGTTCTGGGGGCCTTGGGCGAAGCCGGGTTCGGTCTCTGGGGGGCCGCCGCCTCCATTGCCTGGCTGGCCGGACTGGCTGATTTCGGCATCGGTTCCGCCGTGCTCGGCCTGATTGCCCACGCCGTCGGAGCGGATGACCAGGACGACGCCCGTCGCGCCGTGGGCTCTGCGCTGACCCTTGCTTGCGGCCTGGCCATTGTCCTGGGAGCGGTCGGCGTGGCGGCCGTCGTCCTGGCGGTGCCCGCGCCCCGTCCCTGGCTGATCGCCGTTGTCGGCCTTGCCATCAATGTTCCGCTCAGTCTGGGCAACCAACTGTGGATGGGCGTGCAACGCGGCTGGGTGGCCGCGTGGTGGGAGCTGGCGCAGACGGTGCTCACCGTGGGTATGCTGTTCGCCGCGAGCCGGAGCACCGCCAGCGTCCTGCCTTACGTGGCTGCGGTCTATGCCGGCCTGGTGCTGGCCAATCTTGGCAGTCTGGTGCATTTCCTTCTGGCTCATCCCGCGCTGCGTCCCCACCGGTTGGCGCCCGTGGCGGCGACCTCCATGATCCTTGAACGCGGCCTGCGCTTCTTCGCCCTGGGCTTTGCCGGCGCCGCGGCCTTTCTGTTCGATAATCTGATCGCCCTGGCGCTGCTCGGACCGGTCGCCGCGGCCAGCCTTACCGTGGTCATGCGCCTGTCCCTCACCGCCCTTGGCCTGCTACAGGTGATCTCACAACCCTTATGGCCGGCCTTCACCGAGGCCGCCGCCCGTGGCGACGAGCGCTGGCTCGTCCTCGGCCTGCTGCGCGGCACGGCCCTGGTCACCGGCGTGGCGATTACCGGCGCCGTCCTGCTGATCGGGCTGGGCCAGCCGGTTTTGCAGCTTTGGCTGGGTCGCGATGTCGGCATCGGACCGGACCTGCTGGGAGCCTTGGCCGCCTGGGTGGTGGCGCTGGGGGTGATCAGAGTTCCCAGTCTGTTCCTCAACGCCTTGTCCGTCCTCGGCTTTCAGGTCGTCGTGCTGGCTCTGGCGACGCTGGCCGGTTTCGCCCTCAAGCTGGCGCTCGCCCCGACCTTGGGCGCCGCGGCCCTCCTCTGGGGAACCACCTTGGCCACGCTGGCCGTCGTGCTTCCCGTTTTCGCCTGGCACATCGCACGAATTCTGACGATCCGACGCGGCGCGGTGGGTTAGGATTCAGTTAAACTGGGACACGCTAGAATGCGATGATCCGGCCGACGGCGGGCATCGCCCTCAGCGCGCCCGGCGAGGGCAGTTTCTTATTAGAACGCTGAAAGGATCCTCATCACATGGTTGAAGTCGGAACGGCGATGATTGGTACCAAGCTGGTGGGAGACGGTCAGCCCTGCTACGTGATCGCCGAAATCGGCATCAACCATAACGGCGACATGGATCTGGCCAAGCGGCTGATCAGTGTTGCCGTCGCCGCTGGCTGCGATGCCGTCAAGTTTCAGAAGCGGACCATTGATGTGGTCTATTCTCAGGAAGAGCTGGACAAGCCGCGCGAGAGCCCGTTCGGCACGACCAATGGCGAGCTGAAGCACGCCCTGGAATTCGGTCTCGAAGAATTCCGCGAGATTGATGCCTATTGCCGCTCGGCCAAGATCGCCTGGTTTGCCTCGTGCTGGGATGAGGCCTCGGTCGACTTCATCGAGCAGTTCGACACGCCCTGCTACAAGATCGCCTCGGCCTCGCTGACCGACGACAATCTGCTGCGCCACACCCGGGCGACCGGCAAGCCGATCATCCTGTCGACCGGCATGAGCACGCTGGAACAGATCGACCATGCGGTCGAGGTTCTCGGCAAGGACAAGCTGGTGCTGCTGCACGCGTGCAGCACCTATCCCGCCTATTACGAGGAACTCAACCTTAAGGTCATTCCGCTGATGAAGGAACGCTACGGCGTGCCGGTGGGCTATTCCGGCCATGAGACCGGCATTCCCTCCAGCGTCGCGGCGGTGGTTCTGGGCGCCTGCTGCGTCGAGCGCCACATCACCATCGACCGCTCCATGTGGGGCTCCGACCAGGCCGCCTCCCTGGAGCCGAACGGCATCACCCGGCTGGTGCGCGACATCCGTCTGGTAGAGAAGTCCATGGGCGATGGTGTCAAGCGCGTCTACGAACGCGAATGGCCCATCATCAGGAAGCTGCGCCGCGTCGGCGGAGATGCCTGAATGCGTGACCTGCGGGTGATCGCCCTGGACGTCGATGGCGTGCTGACCGATGGCGGCGTGTGGTGGGGAGCCGACGGCGGCGAGTGGAAGCGCTTCAGTTTCCTCGATATCATGGGGGTGTCGATGGCGGTCAAGGCCGGCTTGACCGTCGCCTTGATCTCCGGCGAGGACAGTCCGCTGGTCGACCGTTTCGCGGCCAAGTTCGCGCTGACCGACGTCATCAAGGGCTGCAAGGACAAGGCCGCCGCCCTGCGCGGTGTGGCCGAGCGCCATGGCGTGGCCCTGTCGGAGATGTGCTTCATGGGCGATGACATCAACGATATCGCGGCGATGCGGTTGGCCGGCCTGGCCGCCGCTCCGGCCAGCGCCCACGCGCAAGCCTTGGCCGCCGCCTCCCTGGTGACGCGGGCACCGGGCGGACACGGAGCGGTGCGCGAACTGGTCGATGCCATTCTGGCGGAGCGGACGAGCAATGGCTGACGACGGCACGAAGACCCAGACCCGGAAGGGCATCATGAGCGGCGACCATTCAAGTGATCTGCTGGAACAGGTTCTGGCAAGTCTTGACCGCGCGGCGATCGCCACGCAGGTCGAGCAGTCCGCCGCCGCCTTTGATCCCGCGCGTGGCGGCAGCCGAAAAATCGTGATCTTCGGTACCCGTTTTCTCGGTCGGCTGATCGCCGAGGCCGCGCTCAAGGCTGGCCTGGAGCTGGTGGCCTGGGCCGACAACGACCCGGGTGTTCAGGGAAGTGAACTCCTCGGCGCTCCGGTCCTGTCGCCGGCCGAGGCGGTGGCGCGGTTCGATGCCGAGGCGGCGGTCGTGGTCGGGGCGTTCCACAGCCAGGCCCTCCGCCGGCAACTGGCCGACCTCGGCTGCCGACGGATCGTGCGCTATGCGGAATTCTTCTGGAATTTTGCCGAGCATCTGCCGGCCATGACCGGCATGACCCGACCGGACACCCTTCTCGATCAGGTCGACGACATCCGCCGCGGCTTTGCGCTGCTGGCCGACGAGACGTCGCGCCGTGAATTCGCCGGCCAGATCGCTTGGCGCTGCACCCTGGACGATGCCGCTCTGCCGCAACATCGCGCGGCCTGCGATACCTATTTCGATCCTGAGTTGATCCGTCTCGGCGAGGACGAGAGCGTGATCGACTGCGGCGCCTTCGACGGCGACACCCTGCGCATCTTTCTGGCCCGCTGCGACGGCCGTTTCCGCCGTTTCTACGCGTTGGAACCGGACCCCGACAACCGTGCCGCCTTGAATGGCTATCTGTCGGCCCTGCCCGCCGACATGCCGGCCCGCATCACGGTGCTGCCCCATGCCGTGGGAGATCACGACGGGACCGTTCGTTTCAGCAGCGGTTGCGGGCCGGCCTCGCGATTGGGCGTCGAGACCGACTTCGCCGTCAGTTGCCGACGCCTGGACGGGGTGATCGACGGCCCCGTCAGCTTCATCAAGATGGATGTCGAGGGCGCCGAGCTATCGGCCTTGGCGGGAGCGGCAACGCTGCTGATCCGCCACCGGCCGATTGTCGCCGTCACCGCCTATCATCACAGCGAACATCTGTGGCAATTGCCCCAGTTGCTGCGGCGCCTCGCCCCGGACCACCGGCTGTTCCTGCGCCGGTACGCCGAAGAATGCTGGGAGACGGTCTATTACGCCATTCCGCCCGAGCGGCTGGGGGGATAAGGGCAGCACCGCCCCGTTCGACGAAATTCCTCACGCCTGACCACACTGGAGCCGCATGTTCGTCAATCGTTCCTGTTTCAAGCGCATCCTCCTGGGAGGATGCCTTGCCGCCAGCCTGTTCGCTTTCGATCGCCCGGTTCAGGCGGTCGTAATCCTCGACAGCACCTGGCGAAGCGAGGGCGGCACGCGGAACAACCCGGCGGCCGGGTTCGGCGCCCATCTGCGTCTGGCCGCCGAGCCGCAGTTTCAGGGCGTTCTCGCCCTGGCCAGCGACGGCGAGTCCTGGGGCGAGGCCTCGGCGACGTGGATCGGCAACGATGGCCGGTATGCCTATCTCCTGACCGCCGCGCATATCTATGACCTGCCGGCCGAGCCCGATGATTATGTGGTGCGAACACCGGGCGGCGAGGTCCGTCGGGTGGATCGCGTCTGGACGCATCCCAAATGGAATGGCGACGTCGACACCCGCACCGGCTTTGACCTGGCCATTCTGCGCCTGCCCAAGCCCATCACCGACGCCGGAGCCCCGCCGACCCTGTATTCCGGCGACGACGAAGCCGGAGCGCTGATTACCTTCGTCGGCTTCGGCAACCGGGGCCGGGGCTCGGTCGGCGAGAAGGAGCGCTATTACAGCGGCTCCGACAAGGCCGCGGCCCAAGGCGTCGTGGACCAATGGATACCGCTGGCCAAAAACGTGAAGAAGGGCAAGGACAGCGGCAATTACCTGGGCATTTACCTGCCCAAGGAAGACGGCAGCGTTCCCAACCCCTACGATGGCGAGACCAAGCCGGCATCCCGGCTGGTCGGACTGCTGGGAGAAGGAGACAGCGGCGGCTCCGCCTGGATGAAAACCGATGGCAACTGGGTCATCGTTGCCGTCAACTCCAATGGCGACGGGAGCGCCCGCTACGGGGAATCCTCGTGGTTCGCCCGTGTCTCACCGCATCGGGACTGGATAGCGAACATCTTCCCGGGAGCCCGGTTCTCGCCCTGATATTGAGGGCTCCGGCCCGCCGCTCTCACCGGCGCCGGGCTCAGTTGCCGGGCTTGCGGCCGCGGAAGACGGCGCCGGCCGCCTGCTTGATGACCGACGTATCCGAGGAGGTGTTGCCGTTGGCCATGAAGACCAGCGCCGCCTTGTGCTCGGGGTAATAGCGCACCTCGGCGTCGAAGCCGTCGAAGGTGCCGGTATGGCCGAACCAGCGGCCCCATTTGTCCTTGCCGCGTTCGGTGCCCAGGCCGTACTCCGCCTCCTGGCCCGACGGCGCCACCATCTGGGCCAGCGTCGCCGGCTGAAGCAGCTTGCCGTCGCGGAACAGGGCGAACAGAAAGCGTTCCATGTCGCCGGCGGTGGTGACCAGCGGCCCGTCGCCGAAGGGGAAATTCCACGACAGCAGGCTGACATCCTGCAACCGGCCATTCTCGGCGATGTCGGCATAGCCGCGAACCAGCGCGGGATCGTTCGGATTGGTAACGCCGACGGTGGTGCGGGTCATGCCGGCGCGGTCGAAGATGCGCCGTTGCAGAACCTCGGCCAGCGTGGTGCCGTCGGCCGTGGCGATGATCTCACCGAGCAGCACGAAATTGCTGTTGCTGTATTCATGGCTCTGGCCGGGCCGGTTGGTGGCCCGTTCCCCCACCGCATAGGACAGGACTTCCGCCGCCGTCCAACGGCGCTTGGCATCGGCCCGGCTGTCCGATTCAAAGGCATCGGTCAGGTAGTCGGGAATGCCCGAGCTATGGTCGAGCAACTGCCCCAGCCGAGCCGAGCGGAGATTGGCGAGCTTGGCGAGGCCCGGAAGATGCGCGACCAGCGGCGCCACCGGGGCATCCAGCGACAGCCGTCCTTCCTCGACCAGTTGCAGCGTTGCCGCCGCCACCGTCATCTTGCCCACCGAAGCGACGTAGAAACGGCTGTCGGGAGTGACCGGCGCCGAGTTGCGGCGGTTGGCAACCCCGGCGACCACGAGCTGACGATGCCGCGGATCGGAAAACAGCAGCAGGCCGCCGGGCAGCTCCTCTTCTTCGACATAGCCGTCCAGCACGTCCTGCAACGCGTCGGCCCGCGCCGGTGAGACGGCCCCCGTACCGGCCAGCACCACGGCCGCAACGGTCACGGCAATTCGAAGCAACGGCGCAAACGTCATGGGATGTTCCCTTTTCGCGGATATTCGGCAGTTCTCATTCTGCCGTTCAAGTGTTTCCCCCCTCTCCCGCCTGCGGGAGAGGGTCGGGGGTGTCGCTTACGGCCGAAGGCCGGAGATAATTGCGACGTTGGACCACCCTCACCCTCCCAGCCTATGGCTGGGCCCCTCCCTCTCCCGCCAGCGGGAGAGGGGAAATATGCCGCATCGTGCGATAGCGAGAACGGCAGGATTACGCGATGCTGAAGGCCGCGCTGGGATCGCGGCCTTCCTGCCAGCCATAGGCTTCGAAATGCCCCCATGCCGTCATCACGCCGGCCGTGACCACGGCGGCGACGTCGGGATTATGAGCAAGGTACCAGTCGCTGTCGAACACGGCGCTGGGGTCGCGCTCTTCCGCCGCGCCATACGCCTGAAAGTGCTGGTAGCCACTGGCAAAGGCTCCGGCCGACACCGCGGCGGCGACGTCGGGATTCTGCGTCAGATAGTATGTCTCGTCGAAGCCCCCCGCCTCCCGTCCCTCGGTGGCGCCATAGGACAGATAGTGCTCCAGGCCGCTGGTCAGCGAACCGGTCGAGACGGCGGCGGCCACGTCGGAATAGATCGCGTCATAGAGGTTTTCGTTGAAAAACGCACTCTCGGTGCCGTTGCTCAGAATCAGGCCGTTGTCGAAGGCCAGGATCTCGATTCCGGTGATGCGATCCTGCCCCTCGCCCACCACCGTTCCGCCGCTGCTGGTATAGCTGTCGCGCACGCCGGCAAAGGTCGCCGTGTCGATGCCGGTGCCACCGTCCAGACTGTCGTTGCCGGCGCTGCCGCTCAGCGTATCGTTGCCGGTGCCGCCGCTCAGCGTGTCGTTGCCGGTGCCGCCGATCAGGGTGTCGTTGCCGGTGTCGCCGCTCAGCGTGTCATTGCCGGCATTGCCGTTCAGCACATTGGCCAGATCGTTGCCGGTCAGGGTGTCGCCGCCCGAGCCCCCGGTGGCGTTCTCGATGTCGGCGCCGTAGGCGATGGCCACCGTGTCGGCAAGGGTCTTGTTGTTGCTGTAGCGGATGACCTGACCGAGGGCGGACCATTCGCCGTCGCGCAGGTCGATGGTGCCGCCGCTGGTGCTGGAATAGACGATCGTGTCGGTGCCGCCGCCGTCCCAGATGGTTTCCAGATAGGAGCCGGTGCCGTCATAGCTGTAAGTGGTGTCACCGGCGTTGTAGCTCTCGTTCGCGCCATAAAGATACTGGATGGCGGCGATGTCGTAGAGCATCACGGTGGTCGCGTAGATATTGGCGGAAACGCTCTCGCTCCCGGGATAGACGGAATAGGACATCACCGTGTAGTTCTGGGTGTCCACGGCCGTCGGCAGCACCACCGAGGAGCCTTCGCTGGTCTCGAAGGGATGCTTGAAGCCCAGGGCGTGACCGATTTCATGGGTCAGCGTCAGGAAATTCCAGCTCCCGGGATCCACTGACTTGGTCGAGGAGAAGTCGGTCGGGCTCAGCCAGACATCGCCCGCCCAGGTGCCGCTGTCCGGCAGATAGCTCCAGGCCGACGATCGTTCGTCGTCGACATCCCCGCTCTCGGCAAAGCGCAGTTCACCCACCACGCTGCTGGTATCGGCGACTTCGGTAAAGGTGATGTCGGCGACCTTCGACCATTCCGCCAGCGCGTCCCGCACCGCCTGCTGCTCCGTCGCGGTCAGGACGGTGCCGGACGCCCATTCGCTTTTGTAGGAATAGGTGCTGGAGGTGGTGGGGAAGCTGTAGGTCAGCGTGATGCCGTTGCCGACACTGCTCGTTCCCCATTTCATGCCATCAAGCAGGGAGCCCAGCGTCGTGCTGGTGGGGACGGTGTAACTGGCGGTGGCAGTCGAATTCCGGTACGGCGTGGCCATGTCGTTCCCCACAGTGGATGCGTCCCTTTTCCCACAGCAGAACGATGATACGCCAGCGGTCCAGCCGGTCAGGGGGCGATCTCTGTCTGGTGAGGACCACCGCACTTTACCAGCGGCCGGCGTGAAAATCGCGGGCATTTGCGCCCGGCGTATTGACCGTTCATCAGGAAGGCCGGACGATAGCGGGACAAGCGGGGGGAGCGGATGGCACAGGCACGCAGCTACACGATTGTCGACACCGGACAGACGAGCTTCTACGGCAACAGCTCGACCATCAGCGCGCCCGGCACCGGGGCGCTGTTCTACGGCCAGGACGCCACCTATGCCGGCCTTCAGGCGGACTATGTGAGCAACGCCGATGGCACGGTGAGCGACCTGAATACGGGGCTGATATGGTCGCAGCCCATTGATGGCGACATGACATGGTCGGCGGCGGTCACCTATGCCGAGTCGGCGACTTATGGCGGCTACAGCGACTGGCGCCTGCCGACCATCAAGGAACTCTATTCGCTGATGGATTTCAGCGGCTATACCGGCACCTCCGAGAGCACCTCGTCGCCCTATATCGACAGCAGCACCTTCAATTTCTCCTACGGCGACACCAGCACCGAGCGCTTCATCGACGCGCAATACTGGTCCTCGACGCTTTATACCGGCGAGACCATGAACGGCAACACCACGGCGTTCGGCGTCAATTTCGCCGACGGCCGCATCAAGGGCTACAGTGCGGACCCGGCGGTGCCCATGGGCGCCACCGTCATCCTGGTGCGCGGCAATACCAGCTACGGCGTCAACCAGTTCTACGACAATGGTGACGGCACCATCACCGATGAAGCCACCGGCCTGATGTGGAGCGCCGCCGACAGCGGCACCGGCCTGAACTGGCAGAGCGCCCTGAGCTACGCCGAAAACGCCACCCTGGCCGGCTATGCCGACTGGTATCTGCCCAATGCCAAGGAACTGCAAAGCATCGTCGACTACACCCAGTCGCCGAACGCCCTCAGCCTTGCCGATGTCGGTCCGGCGATCGACGACGACTATTTTACCCTGACCAATATCGGCACCGCCGCGAACCCCGATTACGGTTTCTATTGGACCGGCACCACTCATGTGGAGGGCGGTACGGGAGATTATGCCGCCTATCTCTCCCTTGGCACCGCCTGGGGGTACTGGAACAATGCCTGGACCGACGTACACGGCGCCGGCGCACAGCGCAGCGATCCCAAATATGACGACGGCAGCTATCCAGAGTATTTCGGGCCACAGGGCGATCTGCTGACGATCGACAACTATGCATTGATCGCCCGTCAGGTCGACGACGACACCACGGTGACGGGCGGCACCAGTTCCGACTCCCTGTCCGGCATGACCGGTAATGACGTGATCGACGGGGCTGGCGGCAACGATACCATCTCGGCCGACAGCGGCCGGGACTCGATTTCAGGCGGCGACGGCAACGACACCGTCCAGGCCGGCGCCGGCGCCGATACGATCGACGGTCAAGCCGGCGATGACGTCATCAATGGGCAGGACGGCGACGATGTGGTGACCGGCGGTACCGGCAACGACACTCTGTCGGGCGGTGGCTACGCTGACACCCTGTCGGGCGGCTCCGGCAATGACAGCCTGGACGGTGGCGGCGGTGTCGATGCTGCGGTGTTCTCCGGTGCGCATACCAGCTTTACGATCGGCACGGACGCCATCAGTGGCGAAGGCGCGGACAGTCTGAGCGGGGTCGAGATCCTGGTGTTTGACGACGGCGTGATTCTGAACGGAACCTCCGCCGCCTTCGACGAGGCGTTCTATCTGGCGCAGAACCCGGATATCGCGGCGGCGGTGGCGGCGGGCAGTTTCACCAGCGGTCTGGCTCATTTCCTGAGCTATGGCGCGGCGGAAGGCCGCGATCCCAACGCCCTGTTCGACAGCGACTGGTATCTGACACAGAACCCCGATGTTGCCGCCGTGGTCGAGGCCGGGCTGATCACCGCCTGGGACCATTACGAGGATTACGGCTGGCAGGAAAACCGTGACCCCAGCCGCTATTTCGACGTCACCGCCTATCTGGCCGACTATACCGATGTCGCCGCGCTGTCGACCAACCCGCTGCACCACTTCCTGCTCTATGGTCAGGCGGAAGGGCGGATGGCGACGACCGCTGTCGATCTGCTGTAGCATAGCGGCACCCCCTCTCCCGCCAGCGGGCGATAGGATGCACATATGTTGGATTTTGCATCATCCTGAGAAGTGGTCATTCCCGCCGGCAAGCGGGTCATCAGCCGCAGCTTCTTCGAGGATGACCGGGAAGCGATGCACCAGCGGGCACGAAACGACCCACGCTGGATGAAATTACGCCGCGAAACCGTCGAGCACCCCTTCGGAACCATAAAATGGATGATGGGCGTGCCCAGATTCCTGCTCCGCGGCATCAAAAAAGCCAAAGCGGAGATGGCATTGGGTGTAATGGGCTACAATTTGAAGCGGGCAATCAACATTCTGGGTGTGCTTGCGCTCCTCGCGGCGCTGAAGGCAGCTCCAGCATGAGGGCTTGCCTTCTTGCCTCCCGGCTATCCCGAGAGTTTTCACACAGCCTGTTTCGCGGGGATGACGAACAATGCGCTTGAATTACTTAATTTTATTTCAAGATAGCCTCTAAGGAATTTACATATTCTCACGGACTTGTTCTGCTGGCCCATATGCGAAAATCCCGGTGGCCTGGAGCCCCCCCTAAGGATCAGCCCGGATTTCGCGCCCCGCCTGGCAAAGTCCATTGCCCTCGTCCTCAAAGGAGGTATATAGTAAACATATCCGCTAGAAAGCGATCTTGACGCGGCGAGACATCTATGCGCCGCCGCACCTAGAATGGGAGCACCTCAGATGGCTGACATCACCCTCTCCACAGGCATCCGCAACAACCTGCTGGCTCTCAACAATACCAAGGATTTGATCGGTCGGACCCAGGGACGTCTGGCCACTGGTCTGTCGGTGTCCAGCCCGATCGACGACGCCGTGAAGTACTTTCAGGCCAAGTCGCTGAGTGATCGCGCCTCCGATCTGAGCGTGCGCAAGAGTGGTATCGAACAGGGCGTCAGCACCCTGACCACCGCTGCCGACGCGATGAAGTCGATCGAGAGCCTGCTCAACAACATGAAGGGCACCATCGACGCCGCCCGTTCGGCCTCGCAGGATCAGCGCAAGGAATACGGCACCCAGATCAAGACTCTGCTGAAGCAGATCGGCAAGCTGGTGAACGACTCGACCTACAAAGGTCTCAACCTGCTGAATGCCACCAGCTCGACCCTGACGGTTACCTTCTCGGAGAAGTCCGACAGCAAGTTGCAGGTCAATGGCGTCAACTTTACCGTTGCCAGCCATCTGTTCCTGAGCGCCAACGGTAACGCTTTCAAGGCCGGCGCCAGCGGCTCGGCCATCCTCAGCAAGCTGAGCTTCACCGCAAACAATCTGTCCAGCTACAAGCTGTCGAACGCCTCGGCGCTGGCGCTGTTCAACTCGCATGCCGACAAAGCCATTTCGTTCCTGGAGAAGACCATCTCCAACGTTCAGGCGAAAGCGGCGACGATGGGTGCGAACATCTCCATCCTCAATGTTCGCCTCGACTTCACCAAGACCTACATCAACACCTTGCAGGGCGGCGCGGACAAGCTGACCGTTGCCGATCTGAACAATGAAGGTGCCAACTTGGTAGCGCTGCAAACTCGTCAGCAGATGGGTGTCCAGTCGCTGTCCTTCGCGGGTCAGATGGAGCAGTCGGTTCTGAAGCTGCTGGGCTAAGCCGCCGCTTCCAGAGTTTGATTTCGGGGCCTGGCGGTTCTCCGCCAGGCCCATTTTATTGACGCTTAGAGCGGCCATTGCGACCGCGGCCAAGCGCAGATGCGCGCCCGGCGAGGGCAGTTTCTTATTGGTGCTAACCCGCCTCCGGCAGTCTGGTGCGGATCAGCCGATCGCGCGGGCCGGTCAGGCCATAGGCATCCCGCAGCGTCTGCTCCGCCTGGTCGGCCGAGACGTTCTGCAAGCCGTGGGTGGCGCCGGACGGGAAGTACAGAGTGGTGCCATCCAGCCGGTAGCCGACCTGATAGAGGCCGCAGGCGTCCTGAAAGATGGTGCGGGAGAAGTCGCGGCCGTTCCACAGCATGCCGAAGCGGCCCAGTTCGCGATGAATTTCCGACGGACCGGCGGCCACCAGAGGCTCACCTGACGGGTCGACAAGTCCAGTCAGCTCCAGCGTATAGCCGGGCTGGGAAGCGTCGCGGCGCTCCGGGCACTCGGCGGCCTGTGCCGTTCCCGCCAGTCCCCAGGCCAGGATCATCGCCAGAACGCGTCTCATCACCCAATCCTTCCAAGGCGGACTCCGATCCCCCAGGCTTCTCATGTCTCGCCGCACTTTTCCAGCCAAAACAGCAGCAGTTCTCAGTATGTGGCCGAGCGGCCGTGTTAGGGTCGGAAGAGGTTTTCCATGGGAGGACGAGCTGTTCAGCGTGGCAACGGCGGTGGAAGGCCGGTGATGATGGTGCGCAGCAGGCTGTTCCAGGACGGGAACAGGTGGTAGGCGGTAATCGAGCGGATGTGCTCGAACAGGCGGGCGCGGGCGCCGAGGCGGGCTCTGGCTTGCCGCCAGCGTTCCGCGATCAGGTCGCAGGCGTTGTGCATGGCGAAGGCGAGCAGGTTGAGGGCGACCAGCACGCTGGCCAGGGTCTCCTTGCCATGGCCGAAATTGTGCTCGAGATGATAGCCACCGGTCTTCAGGACGTTGAAGGTTTCATTCTCGATCTTCCACCTGGCGCGGCCACAGGCGGCGAGCTCGGCGACGCTATGGCGATCCACCGGCAGGTCGGTGATAAAGCTGGAGCGGTAGGTAACCTTGCCGTTGGGTTTGGCGATCTCGACCTCCAGCCAGTTGACGGTCATTGCGTCCGTGCCGTCGCGCAGCGGCACCTCGGTCATCCAGCGATAGCGGTAGAGGCGTTTCTCCGCGCCGCGTCCTCTGGTTTCCGTCAGGCCGTCCAGCTCGACGCCGGTCAGGTATTCCTGCAAGGTCTTGTGGCTGGAGGGTTTGCAGACCAGCAGAAAGCTGCCACTGGCCGCCTTGATGGCCTCGCACATGGGCTGGCGGGCGTAGAGGTCGTCGCCCAGATAGACCGGGCGCAGCCAGGCGTAGCCGGCGCCGACCCGTTCCAGCCAACGCCGCGCCGCCAGCGGCTCGCAATCCTGCTTGGTCGCTCCGTCCTGCGGCCGTACGAACTCCGGCGGCAGCGGCAGCACCGTCTTGTGGCCGGGCGCCACCAGCGTGGCGCCGACGAAGGTGTGGAAATATTCCATCTCGCCGTCGGCACGCTTGCGCGTCGAGCAATGCGGGCAGGAGAGCTTGCGCGAGCAGAAATGCTCCGAGCCATCCAGCGCGATCAGCACCCGTCCATCCAGGCAGCGCATGGCGTCCAGCCCCTTGCGGGCATCAATGTCCTTGATGACGGCGGCGAATATCGGATCGAAATGGTCAGTCGGCGCGCCGTCCAGCATCGCCCGGATATGGTTGTCGCACGGGATGGCCGTCATGCCGAACAGGGTGTGCGCGTTCGATCGCCCGCGTCCAGGCCCCTCCGCCAGCGACAGCTGATGCGCCAGGAACGACGGACTCTGCATGAAGAACACGGAAAAGGCCGCCAACCCGATGTCCGCCATCGTGTAGCGCCCATTGCTGCCGGTGCGCCGGTCCGGCAGCCCGGCGCACCGCTCTCGCAGCGCCGCTATGTAGCCCTCAAGCCCGTCCACCCCGAGCTTGAATCACATTTCGACTCAGCAGGAAACCCCATTTTCGTCAAAATGAGATTTGCTGCCAAAACAGCAAGTGGAGGCGGGCCCTTATGCCTGCGCCGCAATGTCCTGCCATAGCTGGTGGTATGCCGCCTCAAGCCGTCGGGTGAAGCCCACCACATCACACAGGGGTGATGCCGTCATGCGCGGCCGCAGGCCGTGGCGGAGCTGCCGCAGGCGGTCGGGATCGCGGGCCAGGGCGGCGGCCGTCGCCACATAGGCGTCGGCATCGGCCGCGGCCAGTTCCGCCAGACCGATCGCCGACAGGAAGGCACAGGTCTGGCGGCCGACCACGCGCGACTGCGGCCAGGTGACCACCGGCACCCCCATCCACAGGGCTTCGCAACTGGTCAGGCCGCCGCTGAACGGAAAGGGATCGAGGGCGATGTCGATATCGGCATATTCCTTCAGCAGGTCGACATGGAACGAGGCCGGGCGCAGCTCCAGGCGCTCGGCGGCAATCCCCAGGCGGGCGAAGGCCTGGCGCACCGCCTCGCACAGCCCGGCATCCTGGAAGGTCCGCCATTTCAGAACCAGCCGAGAGTCGGGCACCGCATGCAGCAGACGGGCCCACAGCGCATAGACCGCGCCGTTCAGCTTGGCCGTATTGTTGAAGCAGCCGAAGGTGACAGATCCCCGGGTCAGACACGGCGGCTCGGCCACGGCCGGCGCAAACGGCACCGGCGTATAGCAGAAGCGACCGCCGGGCAGCCGCATGATCGCCTCGCTGAACTGCACCTCCATGCCTGACGGCGCATGCCAGTCGTCGAGCAGCACGGCATCCATTACCGGCAGGCCGGTGGTGGCGAAATAACCCAGCCAACTGACCTGGACCGGTGCCGGCCGATGGGCGAAAACGGTGAGCCGCGAGCCGGCGGTATGGCCCGACAGGTCGACCAGCACATCCACCTGATCCTGAGCGATCCGCGCCGCTACCGCGGCATCCTCCAGCAACGACACGTCATGGAAGGTGGCGGCGCGGCGGATGGCCTCGCTCACCCAGTCGGCGACCCGCCCGGCACCATAGGCGAAAACCTCGACCTGCGTCCGGTCATGCGCGGCCAGCACATCCTTGAGGAACAGCCCCACCGGATGCTGACAGAAATCAGCGGACAGATAGCCGACCCGCAGCCGCCGACCCGCCAGCGGAGCCGCCACCGGCCGAGGCGGCTGCCCTCCGGCACGGCCCATGGCCCAGCGCCCCCAGGCCAGCGCCTGGGCGAAACGTTCGGCGTCGCTGGCCTGAAGATCATATTCCAGACTGACCAGGGCGTTGCGCCGGATCACCGGGTGATCGGGCAGATGGTCCAGCAGCGCGGTATACAGACGGCGCGCCTCGCCATGCTGTCCGGCCTCACGGGCGACATTGGCCAGGTTGACCACGCAACGCAGATCCTGCGGCGCAAGCTGCCGGCCACGGCGGAAACAGGCTTCCGCCGCACCGAGAAAGCCGAAGCCGAGCAGCAGAGCCCCGAAGCTCAGATGAGCGTCCAGGTCGTCGGCGTGCTGCGCCAAAGTAGCCTCGCACAGCGCCAGAGCATCGGCGGAGCGCGCCGCGTTGGCCAGCGCTTCCGCCTGACGGCAGGCGACCTGCCAGTCCACCGGTTTGTCGAGCATGAACACTCCACCTTCAGCAAGGGCAACAGAGGCTTGACCTGACTGCGGAAAACGGGGACAGACCCGGCTTTCTTCATCTTCAGCATGAAGCTTAAGGATGACATTGAACTATCTGAAAAAACAGGAAATGACAAACGACGGGAAACGGGGGCAGATCCGGCCTTCCTCATCTTCAGCATGAAGTTTAAGAAAAACGCCTGACTCCCTGAAAAAACATGTAAACCCGAACGGAAAATGGGGCAGACCCCGTTTTCTACGTTCTCCCTATCGGATCACGCTCCAAACCTCAATGATCATATCGCTGTAACGCGCGACCTTCGGATCATGGGTCATCAGTCGCATCGGCTCGGTAAGCGCCTGTGCGACCAGGATACGGTCAAAGGGATCCTGGTGATACGCCGGCAGTTCTTCGGCCGCCATCGCGTGCTCGGCTTCGACCGGCAGGAAGCGATCACCGGACTCCCGGAAATAGCGTACCGCGTCCTGGCTGGATATCGGTATGGCGCCCCGATCATCTCGCGCGCCTTGTTCGACAGTTTATACCGACGAGCCTGAAGGCTCATCCATGCCCTCGCCGGGCGCGCTCCGCGCCTGGCCGCCGGCTGGAGCGTGATCCAGACCTGATCGGATCACGCTCCAGGGCTGTCGGAGATCGCCCAGAGGACGACGTGGGTGTCGAGCAGCAGGTTCAAGAATTCTGCCCGCCCTGGAACAGGCGCGCCACCTCATCATTGTGCGCGTCGATGTCGTCCGGCACCTCAAACATGCCCTTGGCAACGCCGATACATTTGCCGGTCGGGGAAAACGGGGTCTGCCCCATTTCTCTTGATATTTTTACTTATAGAGTGAAACCGTAAAATTACCTCTGGCATGCCGTTTCCCGTCGACGAACACCTGACAAGCTGAGGAAATACTTGTTATTTCTTTATTGACATCTTTTGTTTTGGCCTTGAAAACAACTTGTTTCCCTGGGCGCACTGCCGCGTGAAACGTCACTCCGTTGATGTGGACTGGTCCAACCCCAACCAGACTTCCCGCCGTCCCCGCCAGCAATAGAGTGGCATAGATCATGCCGTCAATCAGAATGACGCCTGGAACAATGGGATTCCCTGGGAAATGACCGGCAAGAAACGATTCTTCACTAAAGACATGAGTCATTGTCAAGGCGGCGCCGTCTTCATCAAGCTTCACCTCTGATCGCCCGTAAATATCTGAAAGATGCAAAAAAACCTCCTTCAATATCTGTGATCTTGCGTCGCATATACTGTATATGTCATGGAACTTAAGAGTTTATTATTTGCGATTGCCACTCCGTCCAGTGTGAAAACAGGCATGCTATCTTCGACTAATCGCACATTAAGGTCAATATCCATCTCATATTCTACAGTTTCTGGATATAATACTGCTTTATTTATTGACAACAGCAAGCATACGTTGATGTCAGGATACCTTGATTTGACCAGGACGTAGGAGAGCTGGGCGATGGCCTCGAGCCCCAGGGCGGGGCTGGCTTTGCCTCCGTACGTAAAACGCTCGGCATCCCGACCGAAACGTACTCTGCCTTCTGCACTATCAGTGCCAGAAAATGTCACCTCATCCACGTAAACGAATGGCACCCCCCACATAATCCTTCGACTCCGCTCACCGTGATTTTATTTACATTTTGTGCGCCGTCGCCCAAAACAAGATGCTACTTCAACGTTGCTTCCATACCGATTGAGCAATCCGGCGATCCAAGCCCTCGGCCTGCACCAGGAACTGCTGAGCCACCGCGTCATTACCTTTTCGCGCGGTAATGACAGACATCCAGGCAAAAACCACCGCCCGGTCTTCTGGCTTCACTTGTGTAAAATCAGGATGCCTGGTTGCTTCAGTCAATGCCTGCAAGGCATCGTCGCTTCGCCCCAGGAAAGAAGGAAAGTTGGCGAAGGCGATGCCGCGCACCATCAGGATGGTGAGTTTCGAGGCGGGATCGGCAAAGGCAGTCCCGTTCCGCTGTTGGAAAACTTCGTCCAGCACCGCAATGCTTTGTTCGGCGTAGTCAATCTTCTTCCAGGGCAGAATGGCATCGCGCGCCTTCATGCCTAGCAGGCCACCCCTGTAGGACATGACGACGGGGTCACCGGGCTGATCGGCCAGAAAGGCGTCGGCAGCAGCCAGCGCGTCATTGACGGTGTCTGGATCGGTTTCAGCCAGTGCAAAGGCATCACGGATGGTCGTTCTGGTCATGGCAATCTCTCCTGCCATTACTTGGTAGGATACACAAATACTTACAGCCACAAGAAGGGCATTTTTCAGGAACTGTTTTTTCATGAGGCTACCATATTTACTGTCGTTGACCATGCGTCGTCTTCCGTACTAAAAAGATCAGCGAGTTCTGTCGGCAAAAGACAGGTAGTTTTACAGAAATCCTTTATGCAAGCCAGCTCGACCGTGACAATGCACAAATCATCAATACCACGCGAGATTACAGTTTTCAGTTTTACCCGTGCCGGCGTCAGCCCGACAACGCTGGATGAAAAGATCAGATTGTCGCCAAGCATGGCAGGACGGCGAAAGACCGCCTGAGCCTGCCGCACCACCAGCAATATTTGAAAGCGACTTTGCAGTTCCAGAATGTTTACACCTAGAACGGAAAACGCCTCCATCCGGCTTCGCTCGGCCATTTCAAAATAACGCCCGTGATAGACGACTCCTCCGGCATCGGTGTCTGCGTAAACTACGCGGTATTGAAGCGTCGTCATTCTTTTGTCCCTTCCTTCAAGGGCGTGACACCAGAAATACGGTATAAGGCCCTGTCAGATCGGTGCAAATCACCAGAACATGGTCGACGGACGCGCCATTCCTGTCGCCTTCGGACGGAATAACGCCCTTCAACCGCAATATGGCGCCCATCAGGCTGACGAGAGGCGTAGATGCTGGCATGAAGCCCGTGACTCCAGCCGTCGAATGAACGGGAGGCAGCCGATCCCCGAACACGGTGGTCAATGCCGCCCTTTCGGCCTGTTGAATGCGGGACGTCGCCGTGCCGGTTGCAAAAATCGCTCCGATCTTTCCGCAGTCGATGTCGGCCCGTTCCAGACAGTGCCGGATGGCTTGCGTCAAGCCGCGGCCATCGGCACGCTGCCCCGCCAGCTTCGGATCCTGAGCTTCGACAACCTCGGTCAGAATGGCATGCACCGTGGCCCCTCTCTGCTTTGCAGCATCAAGCCCTTCCAGAAGAAGCGCCGCGGAACCCTCGCCATGGTTGAAACCATGACCGCCATCGAACGGCTCGGCTATATCGCCGCGCATGAGTCCCATCCGCTTATAGAACTCCAGTAGTGCCGGAGTTGTTTCGTCACAGGATGCGACCACTACTTGATTCTGTCTCTGGCGCCGCACCAATGTAAAGGAATAGGCTGCCGCTGCCGCCGCTCCGGCGAGGGTGGTGTTGTATCCTTTCAGGCGATGCGCGATCGAGGCCTGGCCGCCGACGGCATTCATCGTCGTCATGGCGAAATGCTGGGGGCTTGCCAGTTCCGGCGTGTCGCCGAGAATGCTTTCCATGAAACGCTCGGTCGAGCGCTGCGCCGCATTGACCACGCCCATGATCATGCCGCAACCTTCACGGTCATCGCCGCTCAGTCCTCGGGTCGCCTCATGGACTGCCTCAATGACATATTTGATCATGGGCGAGGCGCGAGCGAAGGTTTTAAGGGCCTTGTCGGAGAAAGCGAACGAAGCGACTCGCGCCTGCGGCCACGGCTCTCCGTCCATCCGGCAAGACAAGGGTTTCCCTACGCCCAACGCCTCTTCCAATGTCGCAAGCCCTTGGCCAGCCGCGGTGACTGACCCTAGTCCGGTGACGGCCACCTGCTGATTGGTAACAACGCGCAAGGGGCTCTTCTCGACAACGCGGTCGAAAAGCGTCGCGGCATTGTTTCCGCCGAAGGCATAATTATTGCATATAAACCGGCGAACCGGATGTTGTTTGGGGGTATTGGGAACATAGTCCAAGGCAGCGCAGCCTGGACGCAGATCGGTGAAATTGACCGTGGGGGGAACATAGCCCTTTTCTGCCAACAGCAGTGTGATAATCGTTTCGATCACGCCGCTGGCGCCCAATGTATGGCCCAGGAAGGACTTGGGCGAGCTAACGGGAACTCGGTCGCCAAAAATCCGGAAAGTCGCCAACGATTCCGCCGCATCATTAGCTTCCGTCCCGGTTCCGTGGGCTGAGATATAGTCCAGGTCGGCGGCGGTCATGCAGGCGTCGTTCAGGGCCATTCTCACGGCCTGTTCAATCCCCCGCCCCTCGCGGTCCGGCGAGGTGGCGTGATAGGCGTCGCCCGACAAGGCATAACCGACAACCTCGGCCCTGGCATGGGCGCCGCGCGCTTTTACGCGGCTGCTACGCTCGATGATGACGACGCCGGCGCCATCTCCCAGCGTAATGCCTGGCGGCAAGCTGAAAGGAGCTGTGCGTTTGCCGGCCAGGGCGCCAAGGCTGTTGAAACCGGCCATGATGCCGCGCGAGACGGCATCGGCTCCTACCACGACGACAACATCGGCCCGATCGTCACGGATAAGGTCTAGAGCATGGCCCAGACCAGCGGTACTGGAAGCGCAGGCCGACGAGAAGGTAATGCGCGGTCCCTCTGCGCCGACGGCATGGCTGACGACAGCGGCAAGATGAGCGAACGAAACCGCGACCAGATGACGAGGATAAAAGTGAGACGGTTCTGCAGCAGAGATGACCTCCTCCAACCGCTCGATGCCGCTGTTGGACGTTCCCACCACCACGGCGACTCTGGTCGGCTCCAGGGATTTCCAGTCGAGCTTGCTGTCGCAAGTGGCTCCTTGAAGCGCCTCAAGCGCGAATATGGCCGTTCGCTCGACCCATGGACGCAGCAGCGGTGGTACAGCAAAATGGGCCGCTTTGGGGAAGATCGAGACCGTTTGCCCCCTGAAAGGCGAGGCATCGAAACGATCAACAGGAATCATGGCGTCCCGGCCAGCGAGAACAGCGTCGCAAACCTCGTCCAACGAACGCCCCAACGGGATGCAAATCCCCATCCCGCTGAGAAAAGCCCGGTCCTCTTCCCCACCTTTATCTGCGCCGGTCATACGCGGAATCCCCCATCAATTGGCAGCACGGCACCATTTATGTAGCTGGCTCCGCTGGAAGCCAGGAACGCGCAAACATCGGCAACTTCCTTCGGTTGTCCCTGTCGCCCGTCCGCCGTTCCCCGCAAAATCGATCTGATCGCCTTTTCCGGCACCCGCTCGATCATCTGAGTCTCAATGAAACCCGGCGCTACCGCCGTTGCCAGAACACCCTTGCTGGCGCAGACACGGGCGATCAATCGGGTCATTCCAATCAGGCCGCCCTTACTGGTAGAATAAGGTACCTGCCCGTCCTTGCCCACTCGGCCGGCCAACGAGGAAACGGTGATGACCCTTCCCCCGGAGACGGCAAGATGGGGTAAGGCCCGTTCGGTCAGGCGCAGAGCGTTGAACAGATTCACCTCAAGCACGTACCGCCAATCGGCTTCGGGCAGAGTCATGAACATGCCATCGCGTGCCACGCCGGCATTGTTGATCAGAATGTCCAGGCTTTTGCATTCTGCCACAACCTTGTCGGGAAGCTCGGAAACCGCCTGTGGATCGGCCATGTCGGCATGAAAGACATGTACGCTCGGTGCGCCTGCTGCCAATACGTCGCGTGCGGTGGCGTCGGCGGCGTCGCGCTGGTGTGCGTAAGTCAGGGCAATCACCATGCCATCGGCCGCCAGGCGGCAAGCGATGGCACGGCCAATTCCCCGGTTTCCTCCGGTGATCAGCGCTACTTTTCTTTTTAGTTCGACCATGTTGACCTCAGTAATTAGCGTCGTAGACGCCATACCCTAAATGCATGATTGTGCCAGAAAAAGGCAGGGTGTCCTGCCGGATCCAGTCGGCCATGACCAGGGCAACGGTGTCGGCCGTGACGGGTTTATAGCGCAGGCAGTAACTGTTGAAATCTGCCAATCCTCTGGCTTTACGTATCTCTATCATTTCTGTCAATGGTTGTATTGCGACTGCATTAACATAAGTCTTGAACATCGTCACCTCTTTTGCGAGGGATCTAATGCAACCTAGGCGGGCGTTGTGCGATACAGGTGAATATGGAAGGGAGAGGTAGTAGCCGAAGCTATCCTCCAGAACCATCTGCCAGATCTGTCCCCTGCCTGTTGCCACCATTGCGCCAAGCACGGCTTGCATCGTGGAAAGGAAACGGGACGTGTCATCGGCTACAGCATCCGCCACGGCGCCGGGCGGACCGGACGCCATCAATGCCCCTTCATCAACGGCCGGAATATTGAAAATGACCGCGTCGAAGGGCTGATGGGCGGCAAGAACCTCGGACACCGTCGCCTGCGTGGCCCAAAGCAGGCCATCTTCGCGGTCCGGAACGTCATCGGTGGGGTTGGCGCTCCAGGCCGTTACCGCCAGCCCCTGCCTGGCCAAGGCTCGGGCAAGAACCGGGCCCGGCTCATGGGCTGCGTCGATCAGCAGAATATGCCTGTTGGTCGTGGTCATGATAAATTCCTAGGCCACCAAGTCGATGACGGCGTAAGTCCATGACGCCGTTTCCGCGGCGACAATTCCGACGGGTTCTCCTGGTTTGCCAGCCCGCCCGCAACGCACCGCATAATCCAGGGCCATGACCATGGCAGCGCCTGGAATATTCGCAGTTGTCTCACCGATATAATACATCATCTTGCTGACATCCCAGTTGATAGCCGGAACGATAGAGGAAATCAGGGAAGGATTGGCCTGAGGAACGATGATCGTCCGGTAGTCGCTGATATTGCGATTACTGTGGTGGACCAGGTCCGCCAATCCTTTGTCCACGACCTGGGGAAGCAGGCGCAGAATCAGCTTGTGTAAATGCGTGGTTTCGCTATGAGCCGTATTTTCATCCGGGAATTTAACCCGCAGCCCCTCTCCCTCATTGGGAAAAATGGTCTGGGAATGACTGTAGCCGACCCGGATGCGTCTTGCCGCATCCTGGATCCGTTCGCCGGACTGAACGATCATCGCCGCACCGCCGTCTGCGAAGATCAGGCCATTCACCATGTCGTTGGTGTCCGGGGCCTGGTTACGCAGCAGGCGTTGGCCGAAGTAATAAGGTGACATGCATTCCGCGCCACAGATCAACGCCGTCTTCGCACGGCCGCAGCGCATAAGCGCCTCGGCCACCGCCAGCCCTTGGATCGCCGCCGCGCAGCCGCCGCGCAGATCAAACAGTTGGACCGCTTCAATGCCTAGCTGGCGCTGTAGCTGACGGGCCAGCGAGGGCAGAAGGAAATCGGGGGTGGATGTGGTGGTGATGATCAGATCAATGTCACTGATGGCAATGCCCGCATCAGAAATGGCCCGCATGGCTGCGCGGTGTGCCATTTCGGCATTTCCAAGCCCCGCTTCAAATCTTTCGCCCGTTTCTGGCGTAATAACAAAGTGTCGCTTCTTGACACCAAAATAACGCATCAGATCGAAAACGGGAACACCGGGCAGACAAGCGGCTATCCGCTCGTTGTCGATGGGGTCTCCGGGAAGATAGGAGCCAAGGCCGACGATATAAATTTCCTCTCTATCGTCCTTTAGCTGTGCTCTTTTCTCCGAGGAGGCATTCTGCTCATCCATCTCTGCTATCGCCTCCCTTGCGGTCATAACTGAGCTATACGGCTGCAGACATAGTCGGCCAGCGTGCCGACCGTGGCACAATGCTGCTCGAAGAAAGTGCGGTCGAGGGTCTCGATCTTGAAGCCGAAAATCTGCTGGACAGCGACAGCGATTTCCAATGCCTCGACTGAATCGAGGTTGAGTCCTTCTGCGGCAAAAAGCGGTGTTTCTCCGCTGATCTGATCGCGAGTGAACCCGAGCTCGCTGAGATCAAGCCGTCCAAAAAGAATATCGCTAATTATTGTCTCAGAGACGTCTACCGCGCTCGCACAAGTCATGTAAATCTCCATTTCTTCTTTCGTTGCCAACATGCAAGCTTGCATTCTGTCGCTTTAAAAGACGTGCCGGGCATAGAGGGTCACCGTCAGGGTATCGCCGCGTATGCCGAATTCCGACCGATCAGGCCCGAGGGCCGCCTGGGCGTGCACTCCCACGGTCAAGCCTTCGATTACGTTCTGTTCGAGACGGGACGAAAAAGTAACGCTGCTATCCTCAAGCGGCTTCAAGACAGTCAGCTCAAGGTTGACGTCCTGCCATAGGTTATCCTTCGCCAGACGGGCAAAAAGATAATGCTGCCGCAACAGAACCCGGCCCGAATAACTTGCGAGCCCACCGAGGCGTCCCAATCCCAAGCTTTCAAACCAAGTATCTACCGTGGCGCCGTTGAGTGCCGCGAGATCGACAAGCTCGGCAAATTTTCGGCCATCAAGGCCATCGCCGTTGAACAGGTATTCCAGCGATAGACCGGTTCCATCCTGGAAGGTATAGGTACCGCCGACAGTCATCTGCGCCCGCATGCCGCCATCGTCGGGCTCGACAAACTCATAGCCGCCATCGGATCCGGTCGCTATAAGCTGCGGCCACAACCCTCCCCACAGCATGGCCGCTTCGCCATAGACGACCAGGCTGTCAGAAGCGGTCTTGGACACTCCCAGCGCCAGCGTCGGGGTGGGGCTCCAGTAGCCGAGTGTGGTGACGTCCAGATCCCAGTCTGGCACAATCAAGGATGCAGACACCAGTCCTCGATGCTCGCCACGCTCGCGGTCTGCCCAGTCGGTCATGTCGAAGGTCGGCACCACATTGCGACCGCCGAGACCTGCCGCGGTCACCTCATCCCCGGTCTTCGGCAGATAATAGGCTGCGACCTTCCAGCCTTGTCCGAATGCCTCCACGCCCGCCATGACCTCTCCCTCCAGCTCCCTCCGGCGCTGTTCGATGGTCAGGCTGTAGTCGCGCTGCTTGGTCCTTGCCAGGACATCCATTGGCGACAGAGGGCCGAAAGTGACTGTGTGGACGACGTGCTGACGCCCGGCCACCAAGAAGAGAGTGCCGTCGTTCAGGGCGCCGCGAAGATACGCCTCATCCACAACGCCTTCGACAAGGCTGCTGCCGTTATTGCTGCCGTTCGTTGCACCGTGCAGTCGCACCTGGCCAGCGGCGGTGATATTCTTGCCACATGAAAACCGCGCCAATGCCGTCCCGCCGAAGTTCAGCTCTGATGTTGCCGTGTCGGATATGGTCAACAGCCCCGCTTGCTTGAGCGCGAGTTGGGGCCGGACGTCGATGGCTGCAAAAAGGGTTGGTTCTCCCCCGCAGAGCTCCACGTCCTGCGCCATGGCCGTCGCGACAGGAAACAACAGCCCCAGTGCCACGTATGCTTTCAGCAGCTTCACTACTTCACCATATTGAGGTAAGACGGCTGAAATTGGACTGTGGGGGTCTTCTCGATACGCAGGTTGGAATACTTCATCTGGCTGACCGCCCCTTTGATCTTGTCCTCCACCAAGAGTGTCATGGGTCGTTCCCGGCCGGCGACAAATTGCCACTGTGTGAACAATGTGGTCTTCAGCAGGCGGCCTGAGGTGCCATAGGCTTCCGCCTTGAGCGGGCGGTGGTCGGCGGTTGTGACCCAAAGGGCCATCGTATCGTAAGGTGCTCCCGGCTGCGCCTTGAGGGCGAGTTTGATGGCGGGCTGGCCGTCAACAGAGTCCGGGGTCTGGTTAACCACGTCATAATCAAGGCTGAAAACCACGCGGGCCACATCGGCATTGGAAACGCCGCCAAGGAGCTGCTGTTCCGGCGACATGCGGATCGGCCGCTGCGTGCCCGGCATATAGATCCACACGTTACGGCCGACCATCAGCAGGATCCGGCCGGCGGAGGCCGCAGGACGGCGGTAGATGACGAGGCTTTTTTCCTGCTCGGCCACCCGCACCTCAAGGTCCAGGCGCGTCTTCCCGTCATCAACCTCCAGGTCAAAGGCAAAATCGTCGGCCGGTGCCCGGAACCTATCCACATCCAGCAGAATCGTTCGGCCATCCTCGGCATAGACAGATGATACCCCGCCGAGCATCAGGCCTGCGACCATGGCAGCAACTGCCAACACATGGCGCCCATGGGGGCGAATGAGGCGACCAATCATTCTAAATCACTTCTCCCGTAGTGGCCGGTCAGCCTGATCGCAAGCCTGGCTTTTGACCCGCCTGGGACAAGCCCATGCCGGTCAACCAATCAGCCATACGTTTCAATTTTTTAGGATAACCAAGGAACGACTGTCAATTGAAAATTTTTATATTGACTGGGCTGCCCTTCTTTGGCTATCTATGCTGCATCTGGAAAATTCTGAATTCAATATAACGACATGCGGCATATAGCAATGATCGCTCTATCCTGGTCATGACATGCCTGATTGCAATTGATTTTCCGTTGTGTTCGTAGCACATATACAGAGGCTATGGCGTTTTGGTAGTCTCCCAGAGAGCCTTGATCCATTTCGCGCGCAGCCGAGGTAGTTCAGGAGGGATTTTAATGCAGGCCGCGACATGACAGCGTCTTTCCCGGAAACCATAATGTCCGCGGCAACCGAATCACCGTTTCTTGCCGTCGAACACGTTCACAAGACCTACCAGCGTGGTGAGGACATGGTGGCGGCGCTTACCGACGTGACCTTCACCCTTGAATCCGGCTGCTTCGCAGCCCTGGCGGGGCCTTCAGGCAGCGGCAAGAGTTCTCTGCTCAATATCATTGGAACCTTGGACCGGCCTGATGCCGGAACGGTGCGCCTCGCTGGCCGTATGATCGCCTATGATAATCCTTCAGCGCTGGAGCAGTTGCGACGTAGCCAATACGGGTTTGTTTTCCAGAGCTTCAACCTGTTGCCGGCACTGACGGCGGTCGAGAACGTTGAACTGCCCCTGTTCATGACATCACAGCCCGCGACCCGCCGGCGCAAACGAGCGATCGAATGTCTAAGCCTTGTTGGGCTTGGCGATCGCCTGCATCATTATCCTCGTCAGTTATCAGGCGGGCAGCAGCAACGCGTTGCTGTAGCGCGGGCACTGGTCGGCGCCCCTGAACTGGTGCTTGCTGACGAACCGACCGCCAACCTCGATTCGGCCACGGCCGATCGCCTGCTCAGCCTGATGGGCTCGCTGAACGAGCAGTATGGCGTGGGGTTCCTGTTCTCAACCCACGACCCTCGCATCCTGGACGCGGCGCGCACGGTCATCAGACTGCATGATGGAAGGTTTCAGGTATGAAATGGTTGCAGTTGGCTGCGCGCAATGTCTTGCGTCACCAGCGCCGGACCGTCATGGCGGCCACCATCGTCGCTACCGGCTCCGCCGCGGTTCTGGTTGCCGTGGGCTATATGCTGGCAACCTTCTGGGGCTTGCGCGAAATGACGATCCGTGGCGAACTTGGTCATATCCAGATCGCTGCCCATGGACAGTTCGACGCCAGCACCGAGGCAACGGAACGCCAAGGGCTTGAGGCCGGCACCGCGGAGCGCATCATTAATCATGCCCAGAGTTTGCCGGGTGTTCGGGACGTTTTGCGGCGGGTGACCTTCGAAGGCCTGGTGTCTACCGGCGATCGGACGGTTGCCTATCTTGGCCAAGGGGTGGAGCCCGACAAGGAAATGAGCTTGGCTGGGACGGTCTTGCCGTTGCTGGCCGGATCGCCGCTGCCGCCGCCGACCGTCACCGATCAAATGCAGGCGATGTTGGCAGTGGATCTGGCGCGCAGCCTTGGCGTCAAGCCGGGCGACATGATCACGTTGCTGTCGAACACCGCCGACGGGATGCTGAATGGCATCGACGTTACCGTGGCTGGCATCTATCAGACGGGCGTGCCGGAATACGACAAACGTGCCATGATGATTACCCTGCAAGCGGCAAAAGTATTAATGAAATCCGATCGGGTGATGCGGCTGGTCGTAGTGCTGGACGACACCGAACGCACCGATGTTATTGCAGCCACTCTCGCCAACGCCTTTCCTGACCAGGATGTTCGCCGCTGGTCCGACCTGGCGTCCTTCTATCAGAAGGTCGTTACTCTGTATCACGGCATCTTCACCGTCATGGGCGTGATCATCCTTCTGGTCGTCCTGCTGTCGGTGACCAACACCATGCTGATGAGCATCATGGAGCGGGTGCGAGAAGCGGGAACAATGATGGCGTTCGGCGTTCCTCGCGCCCGGTTGCGTCTGAACTTCGCCCTGGAGGGATGTATCATAGGCAGCATCGGCGCAGTGATCGGGTTGATCGTCGCCGCATTGATGGCTTACGGCATCAATGCGATGGAGCTGATGATGCCGGCCCCGCCGGGCCGTACCATGCCGGTCCCGTTGGTGATCTTTACGGAAGGAGGGTGGTTTGCTGGAGTCTTCGCCGTAATGGTCGCCCTGGGTGGCCTATCTGCTTGGCTACCCACGCGTCACATCGTGGGCCTGAAAATTGTCGACGCCCTGGGTCACACATAATACCGGCGAGCCTGGTGTTTGACACATGCTCGAACCGGTGCGCCGGTATTCAGCGGCCATTGCGACCGCGGCCAAGCGCGGAGCGCGGAGCGCGCCCGGCGAGGGCATCGTGAGCTTCTTCATGGTGTACGTATTCTATCCGTAAAGCGTGCTGCTGCAAACGGAGGAAACGGGTCGCGAAAACAGGGGTCTGCCCCCGTTTTTCCCGGCCGCTCACTCCGGGAAATGCGCGAGTGCCAGGGCGCGCAGGGTTTCGTCGGGCTGCGGGCTGGCGGTGGCCAGGGCCCACAGGTCGAGATGATTGGGCCGCCGCCGGGCGGCAATGCTGGAGAAGCCTGACACCTGCAATGTGGCGGTCAGCACCGTCTGAGTGAAGCCGCAGTGATGGGCCATGAACAGGTTGCCCTCCGCCAGCCGCGGACGGAATCCGTACAGGATGTCCAGCGGCGTCACCGGCCCGGCTTTCGAGCTGTAGGCCGGCTCGGTCAGCTTGTCGGCGACCACCAGGGCGCAGACCGATTGCAGGTCCGGACAGGTGATGACCAGGAAGCCGTCGGGCTTGAGAACGCGACGGAATTCACCGAGCGCCACCCCCACCTCATGCGCATAGAGATGTTCGATATTGTGCGAGGAATACACCGCATCGACGCTGGCGTCGGCCACCGGCGCCATGTCGAGCATCGACGCGACGATGTCGGGCTCGACGGTCGGGTCGATGTCGAGGCGCAGCTCTTGCCAGTCCGGCGTATTGAAGCCGGCCGTGGTCTTGTCCTTGCGTTTCAGATTGCAGCCGATATGGAGAAACGTCTTCATGGTAATCGTATGCCCGGTCGATTGTGGCCCCATAGGTATCATGGTGACGAAGGCTGGTTCCAGTGCCCTGACCCGCCCCCCGGGCCCTCGGCCATGGTCTGCACCCATTGCACCTGCCGTGGCAGGCACACCCGCCTGAGGTCGTAATTGGCCTGAGCGAACACCCGGGCCGCCGCCCCCAGCCGTGTCCGGCGCTCCGGGTCGTCCAGCAGGGTACAGACCTCGTCCGCCAGACCCGCGACATCGAAGAAGTCGACCAGCCGTCCCGTATCATCGTGCCGCATGACCTCGCGCAGCGGCCCGGTATCGCTGGCGACGATGGCGCAGCCGACGCTCATGGCCTCCAGCAGACTCCAGCTCAGCACGAACGGATAGGTCAGATAGACATGCACCGTCGAGAGCTGGAGCAACGGAATGAAATGGTCGTAGGCGATCTTCCCCAGAAAATGCACCCGATCCCAATCCGCGGCGGCAATCCGGCCGCGCACCTCGTCGGCAAAAACATCCCGCCATCCTCCGCCCCCCGCGGGACGCGGGCCATAGCTCACACCGCTGCCACCGACAATCAGAACCCGCGCCCTGGGGCGGCGGCGCAATATCTCAGGCAGAGCCCGCATGAAGATATGATAACCGCGGCAGGGTTCGAGATTGCGGTTGACGAAGGTGATGACCTCATCCGACCGGGTCAGGGAAAGGCCGCCCCCGAGCGTAAGGCGGACATGGGGGTTGGGGGCGATGACGGCGGTGTCGATGCCGTCATGCACCACGGCAATCCTGCCGCGGAAGGACTGGGGAAAGGTATCCGCCTGCCAGCGGGTGGGCGCGATGCCGGCGTCGGCGATGTTGAAATGCAGCATATTATTGATGTTCTTCAGCCGGATCCGGCAGGCATCGCTGTCGTCCGGGCTGTGGAACTCCGGGTCGAAATCGACGTCGGTTCCTTTGGCATGGTAGAAGAATTCGCAGTAGATACCCAGCTTCGCCCGTGGCCAGACATCCTTCAGGAACAGGCTTTCCCCCCAGCCGGCATGGGCGATGATGACGTCGGGGGAAAATCCCTGATCCCGCAATTGCCGGGCGGCATGAAACGAAGCCTCGGCGCGGATGGCCTTGCTCTCGAGATCGCCGACCCACGGATGAATATCGGGCGAAGACCCACGCGTCACCGCGTAGTGGAGCAGCGTCACCCCGCATGACTCAACCGCCTTGGCCTTCATGGCAAGAGCAACGACCTCATGCCCCATCGCGACCAAGGCCGGCGCCAGATGCTTGAACTGGCCGGGAAAATTCTGATGGACAAAAAGAATCTTCATTCCTGACGACCTCGCAAAAAGAGGTCCGCAGATTTTCTTGCCGTCCCCCGATCTTATCAAAGATAAAAATGCGGCCCGATCTGGCCCTCGCCCGCTGGCGGGAGAGGGAGGGGCCCGACGCAGTGGGGAGCGGAAAAACGTGGTCCGTCCCCATTTTCTCTACTGCCGCTGGAGCGGTTTCCGACCAAGTCGGATACCGCTCCAGCTTTTTATCAGCCCTCGCCGGGCGCGCTCCGCGCTTGGCCGCCGCCTCAACGGCGGCTGGAGCATTTTCCAACCTGATCGGAAAACGCTCTAAACCTCAATAATCGTATCGCTGTAACGCGCGACTTTCGGATCATGGGTCATCAGTCGCATCGGCTCGGTAAGCGCCTGGGCGACCAGGATACGGTCGAAGGGATCCTGGTGATACGCCGGCAGTTCTTCGACAGCCATCGCGTGCTCGGCTTCGACCGGCAGGAAGCGATAGCCGGACTCCCGGAAATAGCGTGCCGCGTCCTGGCTGGATATCGGCATGTCGCCACGGCCAAGCGCGTGCTTGATGGCAATCTCCCAGAGTGTCGCCGTGCTGATCCATACCGATGACCTCGGCGATCCGATCATCTCGCGCGCCTTGTTCGACAGTTTGGGGCTGTCGGTGATCGCCCAGAGGACGACGTGGGTGTCGAGCAGCAGGTTCAAGAGTGCTGCCCGCCCTGGAACAGGCGCGCCACCTCATCATTGTGCGCGTCGATGTCGTCCGGCACCTCGAACATGCCCTTGGCAACGCCGATGCGTTTGCCGGTCGGCGCCGCGTCCATCGGCACCAACCTGGCAGCGGGTCGGCCATTGCGGGCAATGACGATTTCGCGCTCCCGGCCCTGCTCAATGGCTTCCACCAGGCGAGACAGGGAGGATTTCGCCTGCAACATATTGACGCACTGCATCACGCTCTCCCAGACCACGCGCCTTAGGCTAGTCTAGCCAGCAGCGCCGGTCAAGGACGCGAAAGGCAAACGGGGTGGAGTGCACCCCTGGAATGAGACAAGAAAATGAGGGACAGTTCTCCGAGGGGGAGAACCGATGCCCAAGGAAGGAAGACAGCATAGCCGTGAGTTCAAGCTCGTGGCGATTGGCCGGATG